>Ga0134126_10001482_pt1 | contig 29930 bp, 48 predicted proteins | sample KB31752_FD_96881 | JGI IMG/M metagenome (GOLD analysis project Ga0134126, IMG submission 96881) | Terrestrial soil microbial communities with excess Nitrogen fertilizer from Kellogg Biological Station, Michigan, USA - KB3-175-2 | ecosystem: Environmental > Terrestrial > Soil > Unclassified ... | reverse complement strand
GCGGTGAGAAGATTGGTGAGCGCGGCGCCGCCGCTTCGTGAGCCAGTAACCGTCTGTTGGGCGGTTTGCGTTCCGTTGTAAAAACCAAGATTGGATGAGCCGCCGCCAACTTGCACATTGCTATTATTTGCTGTTCCTATTCGGATTTGATTGAGCGCCGAGGTTGTGTTGATATCAATGTTTCCGCCCGTGCTTCGCAGCGTAATCCCGCCAGTTCCCAACGTATTTACAGAAAATGTGCCATTTGAAACGCTCAAATTTAGATGATCGATGATTACAGCCGTAGAACCGCTATCGACTTGAAAAGTTGAGCCAGGAACGATTGACGCAGCATCGCCAAATCCGCCAGCATCGTTGACTTGAATATCTTGCGTCACGCCACCCGGACCGCCTGAAGCGGATGCGATTGTTTCATTTGGCCACGTTCCAGTGATCGTAATTCCTGAGCCTGCGACGAGGCCGGGCGTGGATGTTCCAGTTCCGCCATCCTTAATTGGCAATGGCGGCTCAACCGTGATCGGAATGAAGCGCGGTGTTGTGGGAAGCGAGGCCAAGCCTGAGATTTCATACGCGAAAAGCTGGCCCGCCAACAATCCGCCTCCGCCAGTGGGCGGGATAACGATGGTAATCGTATTGGTTGAGCCTGTGTGAATTGCGGGTGGCGTAACCAAAATTTGCTGCATGACAGCGGGTTGCGAACCTTGTCCGATCTCCGAGGATTGAGCCACTAAGAAATAGCCGTTCCCGTCAGTGTCGCTACCCGATGGGATCGGGATCGTGGTGGCGGTTACGTCGAGCGAACTAATCCAAATGACAATCAGACTTCCCGCTGTAACAGGATTTGGAAAATTTGCCGTCCATGTGGCGCCTGCGATCGAGCCGCCGCCAAATCCCACTTGTTGAATCAACTGCGGCGCGACACCAGTTGAACCGAACAGTACAAGCTGACTTGCCCAAGGTGCGGGGACGATATTTTCATTTGCTGTAACGGTGTTGGCCGCGATCGCCTTCATTGCAAAAAGAGTGCTAATCGTGGAGTTATCGACAAGCGTCCAGCTGAGATCATCGGGAACGAGCGGGTTGGTCTGCGAAGCAAAAGAAGTGATTAAAAACCATAGCGCATATTCCGGTGAGAAAGACGGTGCCGTAGAAACTGTCGTCGCCAATACAGAAGGAGCGGGCATTGGCGGCAAGCCCTGATTTGCCCATGCCTTATCCACGAAATTAGAAACGCCATCTCCGCTTGGCACTCCGAGATATGTCGCGGGAGATTGCGGCGCCCATGCCAATTCCAGCGGACCGGGCAATGACACGGTTTGGTCAATCGGGATGAATTCAGGAGGAACCGATAGTTTAATTCTCCCAGAGTTCGTCAGTACTGATTGTGCGACGGTTTTGGCTGTCGCCGCCGCCGTTGCATTGACTTGCGCATTTGCGGCGGCGGGTAATGGCGAATGCCGCACAAACGGGATGGCGTTGGGCCGGTTGAAATAGGCGATCTGGTCAGGCGTGGTGTCCTGACTTGGCGCGAGCGGAGCGATAACATGCGTCGGCCCGGATTGCGCCGAAATCGGGATTAGCTTATCTTGGATATCTTCGAGGCTGACTGTCACATTCCCGCCTCGGCGTAGAGTGCGCCGACGATCGCGAAGCTATAGAGTTCGTGAAAAGCGTTTTCCGATGGATAAGTCACTTTGATTTGCAGGTGACGGCACCAAAGCGCCGGAGGAAGCTGGTTTGTGTTGGTTGTCTGCTTGAACCAATAACGATTCGGGTTATAAGACGACGGCGTTACGGTCGTTCCGTAGAGCAATGGCGGATCGAAGACCGAAGATGTGAACTGCTGGAATGCCGCTCCGCCTGTTGTGCTGATTTCATTGGGCAAATAGCTCAGCGTTGGGCTTCCCGCCTTTGAAAACTCGAATGTCATAAAGCCCAATTCAGCCAATTGGCTAGGATGGGTTACGACAATCGAGCCAACCGTATAATTTCCGCTGAAGTTCGAGCCATTGTCCTGTGCCGTTGTGAGATCGCGCTTCAGAATTACGCCGCCGGATTGAAACACGAGCAATGAGCGAACGCCCGCCGAAGTCGTCACCGATTGAGCGCCCGTGCAACCTCCCGTAATCGTCGCGAATGGCGACCAGACAGGCTGATCGGGGCTGATGAAGCCCGGCGTAGCGTGAGGAACAAGCCGAAACCATCCTGTAGAGCCGTTGCAGACAAACATTGCCGATGGATCGACGCCGACAGCGTGCTCAGTCACGTATGCGGTTGCTGGATTGAAGTTGGCGATTTGATCTGCGATCGGGAAACCCGGTTCCGAATGTCCTACGCCCGGCTGGAAGGCGATGAATCGCTGGTCGGCTGTGACCATGTAGATTTCACCGCCCACAATCTGAATGGCGTTGGTTGAAAGAAGCCCAATTCCGCGCGCAATGCGCCACGGGAAGAATTGCGGGATCGATGGCCCACCGGCGATGATGTACACATCCGAAGTCGTAAATGCCAGCAGCCCGCTTTGCGTGGCAATGTGTTTGTTGACCGGCGATTGCAGTGGAAAGCTGTTGGAAGCGTTCCAGCCTTCGTAGCCATTCCCGTTTCCGACTGGAATGTCCGGCCCGCTGGAAGCAAACACGACATTCCCAACGTTGCCCCAGATGCGATTCATGTGGAGCTCTAGATTCAGGAGTCCTGTTGGCGGCGGCGCATTCTCGCCCGATGTATCCGCTTCGATGAGTTCGTTGAGATTTGTATCCGGCACCGAATCAAAGAATGTCCATGTACCCTGATAGGCGCCATTCACGGGAGCGGGCGCGGCAATTTCCGTGAGTTCGAGATATGGGCCGGTCTGGAAGCCATCCGTCGAGCGATAGACAACCACGGTGTCGTATTGCGTGTCCGTGGGCCAAGAGCCTGACACCTGCATGACCGCTCCGGCGTTCGATCCAGTCGGCATCTCAAACGCAGGCGAGGCCGTTGTAATACCTCCAGAACCTGAGCCGGTTGGAGGGCCCAGCGCGCCCGATTGTCCGTTTGGCGCATTCGTCACATAGAAATCCGTCGCACTGCGCGACTTCCATGCGTAGACGTAGCCGTAGCCTTTGGTGAAGGCCAGCGGTGTGCTCCCTTTGAAAGTGGCCGCAAGCGCGGTGAGCGTCCAGGTAATCGTGCCATCCGAAGTCGTTGCTCCGACCGTGGTTGCCCAGCTTGGCGCCGTCGAACCTGATTTTCCGCTATTCGTGACGGATTCGACGTTGTTGTTAGCGTCGATGATCGCCGCGCCGCCATAAGGATTCACGTTGGAAACCGGCGGAGAGAAGCCCACTGCCGGGAGATACCATTTTGTACTTGCCGCCCATGTGCGCGTCTGGCCTACGCAAACCCATTGCACCGTACCATCCACGGTGACGCCGCCATATGCCGCGCTGAATGTTGGTGCCGAGCCTGCCGAGATGCCGCTGACGAGGCAGACCTGAAAATTCGTTCCATCGCTGATGACGTTGAAAAATGGCGTGCCTGCCTGCCAAGCCGTGTAGCTGTGGGAATTCGCGCGCGTGGCCGAGCCGAGGAATTGATAATTCAGCTGACCATCGCGCGTCACCGGATTGGCTTGCGAACTTGCCCATTGCGGCCCTGTATGGCTCGAATCCGAAGTTCCCGCCGCTGTCGCAGTCACTTGCAGAAATACCGTCTGCTGGGATGCCGTTCCATATCCAGCGGCTTGCGGCGTAGTCGGTTCAGTCACAAATGCGTTGTTGTCATTTGCGCCGAAACTTGCGCCCCACTGAGCATAAGCGTGGCTCGGCGTCCAAGTCTTTGGCGGGCCGACATTGAACCAGTGAATTGCACCATCCGCATGGGTCGAGCCGAGCAAAGGAACTGCGGAAAAATTAGGCCGCGACGTTCCGCTGCTTCCCGTTCCGTTGGCGATGAACACATTGCCGGAGATCGTGTCGAAAATCATTGCTGGAGCGCCCAGCGAACCGGGGCCGGAAGCATCCGTATAGGTAGAATTTGCAACCCACAAACCCACAGGGCCGTAGCAGGTCCACTGCAAGCCGCTGCCTTCCGTAACCGTTCCGCCGCTGGTATTGTTCCAGACTGGCTCGCCTACTCCCGATGTTCCGATTGTTGCCGGTGGAAGATTCGTGCCATCGGCATTGACGCTGATGAGTTGCTGCACGTTCGTATTCGAGTCGATCAGCAAGCCCATCGTGGAATAAACGGTGCTCGCCGTCCAAGGCGTGCTGCCGGTTGGCGCGCTATCGATAACAACGGTCGGAGCTGTGGCCGGTCCGTTGATTGCCCATGCGTAAATTTTCCCGCCAATGACTTTGCGATTCTCGACGCCATCGGCCAGATAGAGTGTTTCGCCAATCTGCAAAAAGGAAGTCTGGAGAGCGCCGCTGGCCTTTGACGCGAACAATGTGGGACTCGACGGATTTGTGTAAATCCCCGTCGTGGTGTCCATATACAGCGTGATCGTTCCATCCGCATTGAAGAACGGATAAACCGTCAGGCAGGTCGATGGCAGCGTGCAAAATGCCGAATGACCGGGACGATGCTTCCATGTCTGTTGCGGCGAGATTTCAATGTTGCTGCCATCGAGCAGAGCATCCGCACCGGCGCCATAGAACTTTCCGTACAGTCCGATTGCGAAATCATGCAGCGCTGCGCGGTTGGTGATAAGCCCGGTCTGCGCGCGGCCCATGTGGATCGGCGTCCACTTCGGCTGCTTGATTGGTTGCGCGCCCGCTTGGGCAAGGGCACCTGGCACTTAGCCCGCGCTCCTCGCCTGCGTTCCAACTTGCGTGCTGAGTTGGGAATCCTGAAGCATCCGCATGTTGCCGAGATATTGCGCAAGAAACATATTCTTCTCGGTAAGCGTCAGCCCTTCGCTGTTCGCAATCAATCCGGCGGCGAATGATGCTCTCTGTTGCGCGGCAAGCGATGGCTGAGCAAATGCTTCGTACAATTCCGCGAGAAAGCCGCGCTGATAGATATAGCCCATGAAGTCCGGTGGAACCCATGTATCGCTGAGAGCGGAAATCTTTGGCGAGAACTTTTGATACCAGACCACCACGGCATAAATTTTGTCGGGAACGCCGAGGAATCTGAACTTTACGCTTGTTCCCACCGTGTTTTGCTGAACGCCGATAGTCGCCGGAACCTGCTGGTCGATACTTTCGCCTAGCGGCGTATGATTCAGGACATTCAGCGAGACGATTCGTGAATTACCGGGATATGCGATGGTCGCTGTCTCCGCATAGCCGAAATCCGTGACGCTTGATGTGTAATCCTGCGTTCCGGCAACCGTATTGAAAGTCAGGCTATTCCGGTTCCATGACCATTTGAACGGAGGAGCGAGCATCACTTGCTGCACATTGTTCGCGGAAGTGATCGCAGGCTCATTGCTCGTCCCAACTGTCGGAGACCAATAACCCAGACTGCTTTGTACCGCTGCAATCGTGGCTGTAATCGTTTCGCTCACGTCGGGAAACCCCACGGATTGCCTGGCGTAATCATGCCCGTGCTTGGCCCGGCGACGATGCCACCGGTTGGAATGAACGAATAGCTCTCAGGCTCACGGTCGCCCTGCATCTTGCCCTGATTAAGCCGCGCTTCCCAAATTTGTAGTTCCTTGTCGTACTTCTGCCGCACCTTTTCTTCGGGAGAATAACGATAGGTCGTGGTGATGCAGCCCTGCCGGAAGTAGGGAATGTAATCATCCGTGATCGGCGCGAGCAAAGTATTGAGGCTGGTGAACGGTGGCGGCGGCATCGCCTGTGCGCGCAGATTGAACTGCCAGACAACGCCTGTCTGTGATGGCGGAGGCGAGATGCGGAAGCCTTGCGCGAGAGGATCGACTACCGTCCATTGCGTCGTCGCGCCTAACCCCGGAGTCGCAATCGTGCCAGCAACAGAATTAGCAGGAGCCACGGGAGCGGTTGTTCCTTCCGTGCCGAATCCCGTGAGGACGAGCAGATTCCCATTCGCATCTTTGATCTGTGTGATGGGATTGAACGGCATGTTCGTGCCGACTCCCAGCGGATTGGTATAGACGGAATGCGCGACAGGATTATTGCCTCGCGTGCCGCTGCCAGCGTTGGCCGCACCCCATGTACCGTAGTAAAGCTGGCTGTTGTAGCGCCAGCAAATCGAGAACACCATCGGGCCGTAGAATTGCGGCGGCAGTGACGGCCAAGTCGTCATGCGCGGCAAGTCACGGACGACGCGCACCTGGGGCAACGCCTTCGATGTGACCGTGTTGTTTACGTCGAGGCAGTCGCCAGCAGTCAGATAGCCGATATTTGTATTGTTGGTGGCGTAGTCCTGCTGATACGAGTTAATGAGAAACGGAGCGACTTCAATTTCATTGAACTTCCACGGGAAATTAGGGCCCAGCATGTAGGCCATCGTCTCGTTGAGGATGGTCAGCATGGGCTCAAGCGAGAAGCCCGAAACCTGCGAGTTGAATACCGGAGCCAAATCCGGCATCACTCGCAGTGAATCGTAGATGCTTTGTCCCGTGTAAGTGATGGGCACGTTAGGCTACCTGAGCGACTTTCGTTGTCTTGATTCCGCCCACGACCATCATTGTTTTTGTGAAGCTATGTTTCCAAAGTCCAACCCATTTCGCCCACTTGGCTCGATCAGGGTCCGTAGATAAGCAAGAATCGCCGCAGCGATTGCATTTTAAGCGGATAGTGTCATCCAAGAACACTTGCGCTCCGATGGTCGTGGGCCGCTCCTCATCACCCTGACCGCTGACTATGCCCATAGCGCCCTGTCCCCCTAAATGGTGATTGCACCGCGCCCGCAATGCGTCCCGATCCTCGATTGCCTTTTGCGCATCGGCAACTCCCCGAGCTTTATTCGTCTTCCTTGTTTCAGCTTCTCGCTTGAGTGCTTCAAGCTGAATGCGCGCTACTTCATCTTGTAATTTTCTGGATTCCAATGCTTGCTGGCGTTCTTCCAACTCGATTCGCTTGAGTTGTTCTTCGATGGTCATCTCGCCCGGCTGATTAGTTTGGTCTTTGGCCATTTTTTCTCCAGTTAGTCAGAATTCTTAGATATTCGCGGTCTACTTCAACACCCTGCGGGACGCCGAATTCCGCGTGCGCTTCCTCTTCGGTAATCGCTCCGGCCAGAATCAGTCGCAAAAGTACTTGGCCGCGCCAGCCGATGAACTTCCAGCTTCTGAATGCGCCGTGAGAGTCGCGATTCATAATTCCCCACTCGCTCATGTAGGGATTCTGCACCGTGCAAATCTTTTTCCAGCCCGGCGGTAAATCTTCGTGATACGTGAACATATCCATACCGCGCATTTTGATGAACAGGCCCTTCATCTTCTCGTTATCGAAGCCGGGAACGGGCGGAGGCGTGTTGATGAAAATGCGGGAACCAAGATCGGCGGCAGGGCCTAGGATGTTGTTCAGCTTCCGGCAGAATTCCGGCAGCGACATGATGTTGCGAATGCGATGCTTTTCATCTCCCAACGCTGCGGGAATGTAGGCTTTCAGGCGTTCAGCGGTATCTTCGCGCAGGGCTGCCAATTTCTCATCAGCGCGCGAATCCTTCTCCGGCTTTTTCCCCCATTGAACGTGCCAATCGGCTAGTTCTTGCTTGGCAGTCTTAATGAGGTCGTAGGTTTTTTCATTGTGAGCAGCCGGAATCTCGACACCCCCGCCCATATCGGCAGAAGCTGAGGTTTTGAGGATGTCGAGATCGTCGGCCATGGTTTTAGCTGTACGCAGAAACGCTGTCAATTTCGCGCGCGCGCATCGTGGTGTCCGGCGGCAGCGAGAACGTGACGTGGTACCTGTAACCCGCTATGTTGCCGATCGTAGCGAGCGGGTCGAAGGCCGAACTAGGCAGGTTGCGCGTCAGATTCACCTTGATTGCCCGCCAGTTTCCATCTTCCATGTTGGAATCGCCCGGTACGCGAGCGAAGATGGCGATGACCGCCTGATTCATGTAGATGTATGTGCGGTAGGCGATGCCGTGGCCGTTGAGGTTGGCTTGCTGGGTGACGTAGGGCGACTGGTAGAACACAATCTGCGTGCCGGGGAGTTCGATCGGCTCGTCCTGTTCGGAGCCAGCCATGTCATCGAACTTGTCCTGCCCGCCTTGTGTGTACTTCCAGAAGTCCACAGCCGAGTTGTTGACCGTGGTGCCAGCCCAGAGATCCCCGAGGACGAGCGGGCAAATGACGCCGCAAGCCTTGCCTGCGCGAACTGGTTGGCACGAACGGAAAACGAGCGACTGTTTGGCGCCGCGGATCGTCGCCAGGTCCAGCGCCGCGCCCGACGTAATCTGATTCAGCACCGTGGAATCGGTGTTGTTCAGCGTGTCGGTGACGGACTGGCCCAAGTCGTTAAGGCCGAGGCCCGCGCGGAACGCAAGCTCCTTGCCCGTGTTCAGCGTGGTGTCATCGAGTGCGGCAAACTGCGCGAAAGCCGAAATCGTCGCGAAGTCGCCATACTCGCCCAGCTGGGAGTTCTGCTGATTGACCGTCAACTGCAACGGATCGGAGAGCGTACCGTCCGCAATCTGCTGCGGGATATAGCCTTGGCCCGGAGGATTGGTTGTTCCACTCGGTACCGCAAGCTGATACATGAACAGCGCGTGATTGATGCCGCTGTGTTCCGACTGTTCACGAATCTCCATGCAGCGGAGGTGCGGGGTATTGCCCTTCAGGTTATCGACGAAGTTCTTGTCGAACTCCGTGATCTGCGCCTGAACAAGCGTTGATACGGTGTTGCTGGCTTGTGATGGTGAAGGCATTTCATCTCACTGAAGGTGAGAAGTTTTATTGCTGCGGTTGCGCCTTCGCCGCTTCCTGCATTTTCACGAACGCCCAATACTCAGTAGGGTTACTGCGCTTGAGTGCCATGAATTGGTCGCGACTCATTTTGTCGATCTGGCGGAACCTGTCCCGCGTCAACGGCTGCCTCTCAGCTTGCGTTCCGGGGCGAGTGCCTTGGAACTGGCCGGGAATAACGCCTGTTGATCTGGGTGTTTCTGTCCGAGTGGACGGTGGTTGCTGCTGCGTGGAGTCCGCAGGTGGTGCTTGCTCTTGCGCCGGACGGGCAATGAGTTTGTCCTTCACGGCTTCAAAAGCTAAATCGTAGTTGGCTGGAATGCGGGCCAGTCTTTGGCCTTGCGGATTCTCGCCATCAAGATACTTCATCATTTCGCGCGCGTTGTGCGGACAGATGTAATAGCCGTTGGCTTCGTTCTCCATCGCCCAACGCTGAGCGGTAATTCCTTCTTCGAGATCGCCTGCAATGCGCAATCGCTCGCGCACTTTGTCCAATGGAGCGCCGAATTCTTTTTCAGCATTCTGTCTGAATCTTTCTCGTTCTTGACGTTCCGCCTCTTCGGCGGATTCGGGCGCGGGCTGGAACGTCGGGCGAGGCGCAGCCAGTTCACCACTAACTTGCCGTTTCCCAGTCTTTACTTCGTGGATATAGCGATCGGCGTTTTCCTTGGCCTCAGTGATTTGCCGCACGAGGTCTTGATGGTCGGTATAGAGAAAACGATACGGTTTGCCGATGAACTGGCGGTCGGAATCCCTCGGCTGATAGGAATAAACGAATTTCCCTGTTTCCTGGTCTACTTCGGGTTGAGTGTCGGTCACTACCGGCTGAGTAGCCATTAGTGTGTGTTCCTTTCACTGAACAGTGCTGCTAAAAGAGGGTCGTGTTGCGCATTCTCAGGTTCGGGCTGGATCGACGGCATGGAGCTTTCGCGGAAACGCTCGAGCCGTTGCGTGATATTGCCCACGACAACATCGGTGCGCTGCGCATCGGTAAGAGCCAGCGCGCGCTTCTCGATGTTTAAATCCTTGCAGGCCATCGCTTCTGCAACCGCATCCCATTTTTCCATTTGGAGCAGCTTTAGCAGAACGGGATAGCCGGGATGCATGGCGATCTGCTGGAGGTACAATTCTTCCTGCTCGCTGAGCTTGATTTCGTATCTCATCCGCCGAATCCTGCTCCGATGGTGGGATGCTCGCCTTCAGGCATCATCGTTTTCTCAAGCATCAGCTGAGTGACTTTCTCAGCTGCGCGGCCCTGCGACTGAGCGGCGATCTTGTTCTCGTCCTGCTCGCCCTTTTGCGCGAGTTGCTGCTGCGCCTGCTGGCCCTTCATCTGTTGAACCGCAGCGGGCGAATTAGCTTCCGCCTTTCGCTTCTCGTCGTCGGTCATTTTGCGGAAGAACGATTGCTGCTGCGGGAAGCCTGCGAGGCGCGACCATGAATTAATGAACACATCGAAGTCGAAGATGAGCCCTGCCTGCTGCGCGGCCTTCATCATCGGCGGCGTGTTCACCAGTTGTTGCAGGAACGGCATGAACTCCGCCATCTGCTTGCGCGGGCCAAGATGCGCTCCGGCGAGAATCTGATACTCCACCTTTGCGTTGCGCCAGGTGATGTGATTGAAATTGGTATAGTCGTGCTCTTGGTCATCTTCGAGGATTTCGCGGAGCGAACGCGCGGGCAGTCGCTTCGCATTCATCTCGTCCATGATATACAGTCACGGAACGAAGACTTGCCTTATGAAACGCTCCAAAGGACCATCGAGCCGTCCCGCCTGCGCCTGACCAACAAGCTGCGCCCCGCTACCTGACCGCATTCCAGTGCCGCGTCCGGCCCCAACCGTATTGCCTTGACCGACCAATTCGTTTGCGCCTGAAGTGTTGGCTGCGGAGTTTTTGGCAGCGTCAATTGCAGCGACAAGGGACGCATCGACTTTTGGTTGTTCGAGCATTTTCCATGCTTCATTGACAGGTCCTTCGACGGAAATGATGGAGCCAAGATCAATCTTGATGTCCTGCGACGGCGTGTTGAGCGTTTTCTGCCGGATGTAGCTGGGACGCGCAATGAACGAAAGAATGTCGAGATACGCGCAGAGCGTTCCCTTTTCAATCTGCTGGTCCGGGCCGATAAGCTGGCCGAGTCCCTGGCCGTAACCCGAAGATGGCAGCGGCCGCCACGTCGAAGACAGGTACGGTACGGCGCCGAAGTCGTGGTTCTTGTTCTTGATGAGCAGGTAGCCTTTGTTGTTCTGGAGCGCCGTCGTGCCCTTGTATTTGTCCCAGCGCTCGACGAAACGAATCTTGCGCGCGTAGGGATCGGCGGAGTCGTTGACTTCGCGCCCTTCGGAATGCGTCAGCCATGCCCGCATGTTCGTGGGGCGAGTCTCGGTCACATCTCCCGGCGGTGATTGCTGGTCATTCGGCGGAAAGAATAGCGACTCCAATTCTTCCTTCGAGGGAATATCGTAATCTGGGTCATCACGCAGCTGGTCAAGCTCGTCGAGGGTCACGTACTCCGAATCGCACACCCACGGAGCCTTACGGATGTCGCCTTCCTTCCATGTCGGAGCGATGGCCAGATAGCGGATGTCGCGCCACTTGAGCCACGGGCGGTGAATGTCCTTGCTTTCCCATTCCAGCTTGAAATTGTCCGATTGCGGCGTATCGAGCTGCTTATCGCCCAGCGGCGTCGAAAACTTTTGCGGTTCCTCTTCGGCTGTGAATACCGGGACTTTCTTCGTGTCATCCAACCAGCCGTATTTGTAGATTTGCGTGCCTTGTAGAGCGCATTGATACCAGCCCTTTTCGCATTCGTTCGAGAATTCCATCTCGCGAAGCTGCGTCGAGGCGACAGCTTCCTTCGCCCACATCATCTTTTGGTCGAGCTTTGGATTCGCCATCAGCATGAATGGCGTTTCCTCGAAGAACAGCCCACCCATGATCTTTGTCACGACGACATCAATGATGTTAGAGAGCGTGTAGCGCGGAACGTTGGCGCGTGCGGGATTGAAATAGTAGCCGTTGCGCCACGGCGACTGAAGCAGCTCGTCATTCATCGTCCACATCTGGTTGTATTCGAGCTTGAGCTTGTCGCCTTCGGCGTATTCGAGGTCTTGCTTGAGAATCTGGAGCGCGGCTTCGTCGTCGTACTTGCGCTTGGCGAGCGCATCCTCAGCAGGATCGATGGAGATTTGTTCGCGCTCGACCGGAGCATCGAGGCCGGACAGTTTGAATTTATCAATCAGCGTTGCTTCAGGCATTTATTGGCCGGGGAAATATCCTGGTGCAGACGTACTGGGCGCGACCTGAACCGGTGGCGCGGGCGGACGAAGGAACGAACGGACGGCAGAGTCTTTGCCGTGCGCGGCCATCCATGCGGCGTTGTCTTTCGAGTTGTCGATGGTTTGCAGGCCGAAACTTATGCTCGGCTCTTGCGCTTTCGGCATGTCGATGCCGGTCATCGGCATAACGAGTCGTAGGAAACTGAGCATGTCAGGCCCATCGTCATTCCGTTTCGGATGCGGCACACCCGTAAAATCGGTAAACTGCTTGAACAAGGACTCGAGGTTGGGTAAGAGGTTGGAGAAGTAGAGTCGCCCGCCTCGGATGAGCGGTTCGAGTCCGCAGATACGCGGGCCTTTCGCGCCTTTGGTTTTATCGACTTTGATGGTATGGATAGGGATTTCATAGCCCCAGCTGACTCCTATCTTGCGCACTTCCTGCTCAAGCCAGCAGGCGTTTGTCGCGGTGTAGCGCTCGAACATCACGCGCTCTGGATTGGTTTCCTTGGCCATCTTCGCGATCTGATAGGCCAACTCGCTGGGTGTGTATTTCTCCATGATGAAATGATGGAGATATGCAATCCATTTGGTGGTATCGACCAGCAGGCAGCCGCCAGCGGTGTAGTCCGAGCCTTCGGAGTTCGTCGTCGCTACATCCCAGAAGTTGTACCTTCGGAACGATGGGTTCTGCGGGATGCGCGTAGTTGCTGCGCGGAGGTCTTCGATTCTGAATTTGACGCTGAGCCCGACTTTTTTGGGATCATTGAGTTGCTGGAGGCAGAAGGTGTCCTCATCGAGCAAAAGCTTTTCTCGAAGGAACGCGAAGCCCTGTCGCTCGGGAAACAGGAGCACCACATCGCCTTCAGTAAGCTCTTTAAGTTTCTTGTGACGCGCGTGCGGAAGGGCTGTCCACGAGGAACCACAAAGATACCGGCAGTTCTTAAGGATCGTGCGCACATGGTCGTACAAGTCCTCCTCGTGATAGCGCGTGCCGATAAGTTCTAGAACGCCGTGCGGATCGAGCAGGTTCGCCGTCGTGACAAACTTGCGCACCAGCTTGTTCCGCGACATGGAAGTCTCGATTGGAGTGGTATCCGTAACCACGTCATCGCACTTGAATACATCGCAGTGATGGCCGGACGATGATCCGAGGATGGAGATGGAGCCGAGGGTTGGCGCCACCTGCTTGATGCGTCTCGCCGGACACCAGTATTCCTGAGCGCCGCCGCGATCCTTGTCCGCTTCGATATCGATCACGAACTCAGGAAAAAGAAGCTGAAACTCGGTCGGAATAGCCTTCTCTTGGAGGACGAAACGTTCCTTGATTTCAGGTACGAACGCTTCACCGAGGCTCGACTCGCCGACCATGATGAGGATGCGGATGTCGGGATAGCAGATAATGTATTGGCAGATGTCATCGGCATCAAAACTGGATTTGAAGTTGCCGCGCGGGTAGAGCAGAATCCCCTTGCGCCGTTCCAATGTTTCTAGATTCGCGATTGCCGCCTGAAATTCCGCCAGCGTGTATGTCGAGCCTTGCTGGAAAGCCGGAGCGAATGGCGTTTTCTTCAGAAAGAAGTCGATGACGGGCCGATGCGTGGCCTCGAAAAAATCCCGGTGAAATATTTCTGTCGAGAGAAACTTTAGATCGGTCTGGCACTGGCGGCGGCGGGCGTGATATTCCTTCTTGCCGCCGATTCTGGCGACATACGCTTCGATCGCCTGCGTGAACCGCTCGGAAACCTTAATGGGCGAAATTCCTCGCAAAATTTGCCATCTTAGCCGCGTGACCGCCGGCGTTAAGTCCTTTTTGAATATCAGCTTCCGTGATCGGCTCAGATTCCGGCTTGCCCAGCCATTTGTGGAAGGCGCCTTTTTCAATGTGGCCGATTTTCTTTTTGTGGCGCGATACCATCGCCTTGCGATATTCGCCAGCCATGTTATTTGCTCATCATCGGCGGAGTCGCGGTCTCTTCGCCTTCGTTCATTTCTTCGTCGGTCGGCATCCCGCCAAGATGCTGCTCCATGTGGTCGTGGAGTTCTTCGAGGTCCTTCGCGCCATGTTTGGTCGGCATCGTTCCCGGCTTCATGTGCTCGTGCGTGATCTGATGCGAGCCGTCGTGATGATGCTCGATCATCGTGCGCGCGATGCCGTGCTTGCGCATATCCTTCATGCCCTTGGGCATCTTGGGCTTGTGCGACAGGCCCATCATTGCGGTATCCATTACTTCTTCCTCGCTTTCATACGGCTGACGTAGGCGGCGCGGTGGGATTCGTGTTTCGCTTCCATTTCGCGGCCCTTCGCGGTTTCCTTGTTGCCGTGCATGGCGCCGATTTTGTTCATCGTGCCATACACGGCGGACGGATTGCCCGGATACTCTTTTTTAAGAGCGTCCTCAAGGAATTTAGGCATGGCTATTCTTGCGCGAGATAGAATTCATTGACGACGAACTTCAGCCCCGGCGCCACGGTGGTAGCGTTGGTGTTGCCGATGGCGAATTTCATCATCGAGGATTCCGACGCGAAGTTGATAGGCACCGACACCGGAGCCACGCTGACAGTCGCGCCTTTGAGCGTGCCGCCGACGATCGATTGCACGCTGCCAAACAGCTGCCCGGAAGTCGAATCGCCTTCAAACACGCCTGCCATCGTCCACTGGATCGCCGCGCCGGTCGTTCCCGTATAAGCAAGCGTCCCCGCCGAGGAAGTGAATAGCGGTTTGGTCGTCACCGTGGCGAGGCTGGTATCGCCGTAGAGAATCGGCTGGATGGTCGAAGTGAATGTGCCCGCGGTGCAGGAAGCCCAGCCGGAAGCGACGAGACTGAAGCGCTTGCCGTTGAGACGGTTCGAGCCGGGAGCATTGAGGATGAGGTTTCCGCCCGCGGTTGTCTGGACAACGGACTGCGCCGCGGTGGCAGTAAGAGCTGCCGCGGGTGTGATTTTAAGTGCATCTGCGATTACAGCCATTGATTTTTACCTGCAACGTCCCCGACTGACCTGATCGGAGTCTTTAAACGCTGATGAGCGCCATGTCGGGGCGAGTGGTGGTGGTGCTTTCTGAAGGAGCGAGTTGCTGCTTCAAACTTGAGGGCCAAATTCCGGCCCGAATGTCGGTGATGAGCAAATCGAGCGCATGTTCGGCGTCGAAAAGCTGCGTCGAAGGGCCATTGTGGTACAGTTTCGCGCATGGCGACCAATTATGATGGAATTTCCAGTCTTCCGAGGCTGTCAGGACGACCGCGGTCTCTTTTTTCATGCCCAGACTGAGCCAGAGCGTCCCGCAATCGACGGTAACGAGCGCATCGAGGTGATGCAGAAGCGTTGCGGTGTCTTCCCAGGTTTTGAACGGGATATTTGTGACTGGGAACGGCATTTTGTGATCGTGCTGGACGTTGACCCAGGCGATTTTGTCGGCTGTCATGCAAACGAGGCGCATGGCCTGGCCTTCGGTGAGCGATCGCACCTTCAACCCGCCCTGGTGAAGTTCATTGGCGTTCCAGCAGAGGCCGACTAGGGGGCGGGAATCGATACGTTCGATGCGTCCGGTGTGCGGCGGGGCCGTATAAGGCGTGGGGAAATCAGGGATGGCGCGAGGATCGATGCCGAGCGGGCCTGCGAGCGAAAAGGTGGTCGTCCAGTGAGACGGCGGAGGGCAGAATTCCTTTTTATCGCTCTCGCCTATGGTTCGTTCGGGGCCAATCCAGGGGAGACGATCGTAGAAGGGTTTGAGTTCGTCGAAGCAGAAGAAACTCCAAGAAATTTTCCGAGCGGTGAGATACGGAAGGTAGCGAGTGTAGTTAATGCGGTCTCCAGCACCGCCTTCGTTGATGACGAGTAGATGTTCGGGCGTATCTTTTCCGTCCCAGAACTTACATTCTTCAGGAAGTCCACAGGCGAGAGCCGCACCTGAGCACGTTCCTCTTGCGCGGTTGTGCCACTTCCAGCCTTCGGACCAGTTTCCATTGCGGAGATGCTCCTCGGCTTGCGCCATTCCGATGTAGTCGGAATTCTTCTCGAGTTCCCAAGCCCGGAAAATGTCACATTGTGCTTCGGCAAACCGCCCAAAGCCGCGGTACATCATCCCGCGATTCTGATACACGCCTGCCATGATGTTCGCAGGCACATCCCCGGCATCTTCGAGGGCGGAAACTAGGTTCGTCGCGGCAACCATAGCCTCTTCCGCGCGGCCCAGCGTGTAATAGATGGCCGCGAGATTCATTAGGTTCGCGGCGTTGGGGCGCAGCTTGTTGACCATCTCCCATTTGGGAAGCTGTTTCTTGGCTTCGGCAACCGAGAGAACGCTCTCGCCGTCCGCTTCGGACTTTGGAACCAGGATCATCATCAGGGACACCAAGCCGTTTTCAAATCTTCCCAAAACTCCTGTACGACCCAGCGAATGCCTGCGCCTTTCTCAGCGTGGAAAGGTAGCTTCTGACCATTCCACCAAGGACGAGTAAGCCAAGTCTCGCCGTTGTCGAAGGATTGTTCCCAGCTAACGGGTTCGCCAGCATCATCGAATGTGACGCGCTCAAGGCGCTTACGCATCACGGCTTTTTCCACACGACGATATATGAATCCAAAACAGGCTCGATGCCGAGGATGGACAGCAGGCGCCGGGTCAGGGCCGGCTTACCCAGGTCCTTCGAATGCGAATCGTCGCTGGCGATCAGGCAGCCGCTGGGCAACCGCTCCCAGATCGCGCTCAGCTCCGCTACCTGGTGCATACAGGCTTCGAGTTCGGCGCCCGGTCCCCAATCCCGCGAATCGAGATACAGCAGATCGAGGGCAAACGGCATAAAGCCACGAAGGAAAGACGGAGAATCCGCGCAAACCACATGCACCTTGGGGCAAATCCGCCTTGCTACATCGCAGGAACTCGCATCCACGTCCACGCTGATCGCCATGCCATTCTTGCGCTCCACCACCCAATTCCATACCGAAGTAGCGCAGCCATCGCCAGTCCAATCTCCCGGCTTCCGGCAAGTCCCTGTCTCCAGAATCACCGGCCTTGGGCGCTCCAGCAACTCCCCTACGAGGTAAGACAGCCCCTCCCACCGCGCCGTGCCGCGCAGCTGCGGAAACGCCTCTACGAACTCATCCAACACTAGGCTTTCTTGAACTTCGAGCACCAATCCTCCGGCCGTATCGGATCCTTCACAATCACACAATGCGGATACATCCCCGGCGGATACCCATCCCGGTAGTGCACGCACTCGCTGCAATGGCTCATCCCCTTCGCCGGGTGCTCATACGCCACTTCCGCATGTGAGAGCTTCACAGCTGACTCGCCTCTTCAACGCGGTGGCAATTCGCGCAAAGCAGAATGCATTTATCAATCTCGCGCTGGAGCACCGCAAGAGAAGCCCCATGCCGGACCATCTCGCAGATTCCATGAGACTTGCTAGCCTTGTCGAGATGATGGTAGTCCAAGCATGGGATCCGCCGCTCAGGACATCGCTCACATCCCTTGTCCGTCTTGTCCCGCAGCACATACTGCTGAGCGCGTAGACGGCGCTGGCGGTTCCGAACATATGCGCTGCACTTCTGGCCACAATACTTTTGACTGACTCGCTGAGGCTCAAAGACGGAACTGCATTGGGCACACGCCGTCAAGCTAAGCCCCCGGTCGCCAAATGCGTAAGCCCCCGTGTGGGCTGCCCACCCCCACCCCGTACGGCTAAAAATTCGAATTTCTTTCGCCCCGTACTTACGTACCAGAGCATTAGTACTTTGGTCATTGCACTGTACTCTCGGCCAGTAGTCTTGTAAGTGCTTGAGCTGGCGTAGTTTGCGCGTGTTTTAATTCGTCGTTCGATTCGATTCGTCGCCGACGGGCAGGGGCTAAAACTTTCAGCTTGGTCAATCGCATGAGCAAAGCTGCAGCTTGAACTTTATCGCGTGGATGAGAGCGAGAGTCGCTCAGGACTTCTCTACACGCTTTGATGATTACCCTCTTATTGGTAACGCCTGATGCCATGTATTTATGCCGCTTGAGCTATTTGCTTGTGTTGCGCGTTTCTAGGCGCTGACAGGCTGAGATTGCAACCTTAGCTGAATCTCGAGCTGCCCAGGCTTGGCTTGGATGTCGCGCGATCGCTTGCCGGCGCGTTCGATGATGAAATGGCCTTCGAGGAAACCGGTATCGGCTGCTGGTTTGGTGAGCTTGAGATCGGCGAGGGCTTGAAAGCTATTGAGGATGCGTGGCTTGGCGATGTAGCGGTATTCTGTGGCGCTGATGGGCTTGATTTCGCCGCTGAGGAGTAATTCGTCGCGCTCGCTGGCTTTCATATGGCGTTTGCTGGATTTGAAGTGCAGCGTCAGCTTGTTCATTCGGGGATAGTTGCACCATCAAGCAGACCTAGCGCATGCCAGGATTTGGCGCAGCTCAGGAGTTCTATGTATCACGCCTGACGCGCGCTGTCTCAATCACTTGTACGCTTTCTCACGCGCGACGCCCTGCGCGATAAGCCAAATGCCTCAGGATTCGCGTTTTCATCCAGAATGTCGTCAGGAAAATAAACAGGCGCATGATTTGTTTGACGCCCGGCGGATCACCAGCGGAATAACGCCAAACCATTACGTCGCGCATTTGCTTTCGGTTCATGCTGCGGATTCGATGCATCGGGATCATTGGCGTTTTCTCACGCGCAACTCGACAATCTCCAGCCCGCAAGCCTCTACGATGCGAAATAGCGTGTCGATCTGCATGGCGCGATAGCCTTTCACATATTTGGTGAGGTTGCCTTGGCTCATGCCCAGCGCGCGCGCGATCTCGGAATCGGTCTTGCCGCTCATCTGGAGCGCTTTGTAGACCATCAGCGCGGCGCGTTCGCGTGGCGTTTGCGTCATGCGGCTTTGCGGTGCTTCCTCTCCCGCTTGCGCTTCGACTGCGCGCGGTTCTTGGCTATTTCGCGGCAAAGTGGACACATTTCATGCTCCTGGAACTCGTACATAAGCCTCGTCACCGCTCATTTCGCCATCTCCTCTATTCCTGCTGTGCCGCCCGCACTATGATTTCCGTCCGCGGATTCGCTCGATCACGCCGGACATGCATAATCCAATCAGTGACAGCCGCATCCGAATGAATTGCCCCAGCCTCCACAAGTCCATCCGCAATAACCTTCCAAAAGTTATCTCCGTCACCACGCTGGGCTCTGCCGAGGTACACAGTAGCTTCCAGCTCGTACCGTCGTGTATCCAAGCGTCCCGCCCGTCGATAAAGTAAACCGACAGCCTCTTTGAAAGATCGACCTTCGGCTGTGACATAATGCCTCCCACTTCGCGTGTGCCTGACATACATGTTGACGCTCGGCGGCACCAACGGCACCATAATCCGCAGTTCAGCCCCCATCTACCGCTCCTCCCGCATCAACGCGAATCCCTCGCGCAATCTCTGATGCTTCGTGTGCCGCTGAATCTCCTCTGCTACGTCCGGCTCCTCGCGCAACAATCGCCCGGCTGGATGAGTCGGCGGACACGCGCAGCAGCAAGTCTCAAGCCCTTCATCGAAGCAACGCTTGCAAGGAAATTTAGCTACAAATTGGGGCGTCCACTTGCGTCTCATCCCGCCTCCCGCATCAACCGCTGCCCAACAACGCTCTCAAAACATCAATGTTTACTTGAACCGATGAAACCGGCTCACCATGTTCATCAATCATAGCCAATTGTTTGCGTGCTAATTCAATTTGCGCTGAGAGCGCCTCCCGCGCGGTTGGTAGTGGGGCTGCGGCTCGCGCGGTCAGCCCAAGCGCACTGTTGATATATTCTGCGCCGCGCCGAGCATAAGTTTCCGTTCCATGAACTGAGCCCGTGTCCTGCGCCCGATAAACTGCCTCCTCAAACACAGCTGGCGTCAGCGGCTCGCGCGGCGATGCTTCGAGCACTTGCTCGGCTCGCACAATTCCATAAATTTCTTCGCGCAGCACCAGTCCATGCGCCAACAGCGTCGTCAGAAATATTCCCTTCGCGTGGTCATCGGTGTTGGCCAAGTATCCCTGCGCGTTCTCGCGAATCAGCCACACAAGCGCAGGAATCTTCTCCTCGGGCATTGGACTCGTAGCGCCACCTTCGATGGCGGCACGCGCCTCCCCCAGCACTCGCTTCTCGGTTTCGTCGAGTAGCCGCGTCAACACTACAGCATCGTGTGAGACGTGCTGGTCTGGAAAGTTGAGATTTAGCCACTCCCGTGCCCTCTCCCTATTGTCCATCGGCTTGCTCCTCTTGCTCAGGTTCGCGCCACTGACCTAGCTGCTCCTCCGGCGTGCAAGGATTTCCCTCGCGCTCTTTGAGCAGTTCTCGGTAGCAATCAACTTGCGGTCTATTACTCATTCGCGCTCGCCAGTACGCATCCGCCCAAAGAAGGAGTTCTTTTACCAGCATAGGCTCAAGATTGCGTCTTAAAGCGTGGCGAAACCATTTAGCCTCACCACTGCCGTAGTGCTCATTAAATAATCGCGTTAGCAAATCACGAGCGCACTGTTCGGCATACTCTTTGGTTGACTGAGCCGCCTCGCGCACCCCATCTCTTGCGGGAACCGGCCCCGGCGCACACTTCCCGCACGCCCTCGCGCACGTCCAATCCGTGCAGTTGTCGTGCTCACAGAGATCGGCGGCGCAGCGGTTGCAGCGGGGAGCAGCAGCGGAGAGAGCGGCCTTTGGCGAACGGAAGTGAGCCATCCACTGTTCTGCGGCTTCCTTTGATGCGAAGTCTCCGCCCAACAGCCACCCGTTGTTGTAAATCTGCCAAGCGTTGCGCTCGAACTTTACTTCTATTAGACGCGCCCCTTCGACCGACTTAGGGTTGCTCTGGGTCATCGTGGCCTCCGCTTAAATCGCAAATATTCGCGCATCGGGCAGCTCCAGTGATGCTTGCCGACCTCATGACAAATCGGACAAAGTTTCCTGTCGCAGTAAACGTCGGGCTTGCGTGTCTCTGCGTTGCTCATCGGGATTTCCCCCAAACTAGACGCATCAGCGCGAGTCCGCCACCAACCGCCAGCCACGCATATCCCAATCGAAAAAGCCTGTCACCCTCATCGGACATTCCCGGCTGCATGAAGAACTTCGACCACACGACAGTTGCGCCAATAATCCACACTGTCGCTAGAATCTGCCAAATCGGGTCACGTAATCTGCTTTCGCTCATCGCTCCCTCTCCTCCCGCGCTAGATGTGGCGCTGGGCCGCTCGTTTCACCGCACGCTCTCGATTGGCGTGAGCCGTTTCTCGAAACTGAATTGATCCCGCGCATTCCCTGTCCCGCTTGGTCAACACATGCTCGCCTTCATCGTCATGTGTCGTCGTTTTGTGGCACATGAACGCGAAACCCTGAAAAACGCTCTGGCAAATCTCATTGAAGCGTCCCTTCGCTAGCGAATTCCGCATGTGCCGTTGCGCCTTAGAGTGTCCAAATGGGCAGTTCTCGCACATCGCAGGCATTGGCTCTATTCCTATCGCTCGCCAGTTCATCGCGCCCCCTCTCCATTAGACCGTCAGCCGCCCCGCCCCCGCTTATGCCGATTTTTCGCGACTCACAATACCGAGACTCCGCTTGAACTTTTCGCGAATCTCTTTTGTGTCCTCCATCGCGGCGTTGCGTTCCTCTTGGCTCAGTGGTGGCTCATCGAGATATGCAGGTCGATTTGCTTTGCGCGACAGTTCCGCTTCGATCTCAGCCGCTTCACGAATCTCCGCTGGGTTTGGCCGGAACTTGCAAGTCTTGGCGACGCGCAGGAACGCCTTGTGGAGCACCAACGGCGGAATGTCCTGTAACGTCTCCCGGTAGACCAGCGCCAATTCGCGCGACGGATCGTCCCTCCAAACCTGAATGGAGAGCGCCCACCAATCCGCTAGGACGTCCAAAGATGTCTTGGCTGATTTCTTGGCCCTTGTCTCGTCGCTGTTCTGCTTTACCTGGCTGTCGTGCGCCATTTTGCTTCTCCTTCACGGGATAAACATCCGGCCAACTGTTGCGGATGGATTGTTCGAGAACGTCGATCGGATCGTGCCCTCGCTCTTTGAGGCTCGCCAGTTCGCGCCAAATCAACTCGCTGGCAGTTCCGGTTAGGGGTTTTCGGACGCTTCTCCGCACTTCCACGAAAGAAAGCCATAGCGCCACAGGCACGCCAGGCGGCGAAGCCGCTTCTTGCCTTTCCTCAACCAAATCCAAATCCCTAACCAAAACCAAGTCTCGACCTAGGTCGAGAACATTGCTGACCTCTTTGATTCCAAAGGAGTTGAGGTACTTTGCCAGTTCGCCTACCGGAATATCGGGTGCGAGAGATTTATGCCGCCTTCGTTCCGATCTCGGTGGTAACCGACCTTCGCTCCTCGTCCAATGCCCGTAGCGTTTGCCGTTTGTGACCCAGGTGAAAAGCAAACCATGACGGGTGAACTGCTCAAACACCTCCTGGAGTCTCTGCAAAGACAAATCTGGCCGATTCGCTGCCACCTTGCCCCAGATAACCCTCAAGCTCGTTAGTTCGAAGCAGCCGTTCGCATCGGCCAAGGGATACAGCCAAGCGTATTCGCGCCGCGCCCAGACTTCGCACGCCGCTAACTTGTCACTCCCCCACATTGCTTCGCCATCAATAATTCTCTTCGGCAACCCTCAGCCTCGTCTCATCGATGAACAGAAACTCAAATATGCCAAGCGCCGCTCCGACATCACGCACCGCACCGCCGTTGCGCGGTCAATCGGTATCGGTGCGCGCGGCTTTGGCCCTCGCTTGTGCTTCATCCTCCACTCCACAACGCCGATATGCTGGTACTTCTTCTTGCGCGGGATGCCTAGGTGCCGCTCCACGATGAATAGCCATTGGTTCCGTGGATCGCGCTTCGCCCTCCATCGCGCTACAATCTCCGCTCGACTTTGCGCCACCCGGCACCCTCCCCAATATCCGCACAATCCAGTCGATCTCGACGCGCGACAGCTCCGCCGAGCGCAGGTTGTCGCTGCGAAGGGCTGTCACGCGCCGGCCTCCACTATTCGCCTTCCGATCCACTCTGCGATTTGCGGGACAATGGCGTTGCCAAGTCCTCTAAGGCGGTCCACCCGATCGGGAAGCCCATCAGCCACTCCCCAGCTTGGACATTCAGTAGTTGCCCAATAAGGTGAGGGTACAATTCGGCAAGTATCTCCTCTAAGTTCCCTCTGTTTGGCGTCCGTTTCCAGATCGGTGCCCCAACTAGGGACATACTCGCGCGCATTGTTGGCAACAATGAAGACTCGTTCCCTGCGATGCAAAGCCCCGAAATTGGCAGCCCATACGCTTCGCCATTGAGCGTCATACCCTGCGCTGGCCAAGTCCCCGAGAACTCGCTCAAACCCCCGAATAAGCAATGCTGAGACGTTTTCCACTGCGATGTAGCGCGGTCGTAGCTCGCAAAAGACTCGATACATCTCTCGCCAAAGACCTGATTTTTCGCCGTCGATGCCTGCTCTGTCTCCGGCGTTGCTGATGTCCTGACAGGGGAATCCTCCGCTGATGATGTCAACGGGGGCGAGATTGTGATTTCCGACTGTTCGCACGTCGTCGTAGCGGATGGCAGATGGGAAATGGCGTGCAAGAACTCGCCGGCAGTAAGGGTCGATTTCGACCTGCCAGACTGTCTCGATTCCCGCTCGTTCGAAGCCAAGGTCAAACCCTCCGATTCCACTGAATAAACTCCCATGCGTCAGTCGCATTGCTTCTGCGGCTGCTCCGGCTCGCGAATCGCCTTCATAAATTCCTCGCTCACGCGAATAGCCTCTTTTGCCCAACTTTGCGCTCGCGCGTCTCCTTGGCGTGGCGCATGTGCAGCTTCACATCGACACGCAAATGGCACCGCTGACACATGTGCTTGAGGTGCGCGGGAATCCCGCAAGGTGGGTCGCATTCGCACAGATGAGCCGTTGTCAGCACCACACGACCTTTCGCCCATCGCGCGTCGTTACCATTTGTCTCCACGCACCGCCTCGGTCCTGGCGTTGTTTTATGCAGCCCGCACTCGCCGTGACACTCGCAGCGATTGCCAGAACGCAAACGCACAGCCGCGACGATTTCTTCCCAGTCCCTCGGGTACTTACTTCGATCCCACGGCATCGCTCTTCTCTGGCTCCTGAATAGCTCGCATGAACTCGTCTGACAAAATCATGAATCGCGCGTTGAAGTCGCGCACGTCCTCTTCCTCGCCGCGCTCGAAGGCCAGTGCCATGCCCTGCATAATTCGGTGTAGCTCGATGGCGCGGGGCAGGTTCATGCGGCCGCGATCCTTGCCGTGCGCCAGAACCGCCCGTGCTCCTTTTGATGGCAAGGGCCGCACGACCACACTAAATTCTCTGGGCATGAGCAGCGTTGCAGGCCCAATCCACCGACTACGTGATGCATCTCGCCATCGTCCCAATCTGCGAAGCGACCGCAGAACTTGCACAGCTCCTTGTCGCGCTCGTAGATCGCTAGCCGCGCCGGCCCAACATCCCTGCCCTTCAAGTACACGCATTGATGATTCGTCTCAGGGTGGATGCGCTTGCCGATGAAGCTGCGCGGGTCCTGAAACTTCATCGCCTTCGTGAGTTCGCGATCGGCTTTCAATTCTTGTCGCTCCACCACGCATAGTGTTCGTTCTCGTGCTCGCCTCGGTGTCCTTTCTTTTTGTCGCAGACGGCGATAACCTTTTCGCCCTCGCGTAGCTTGTTGCCGCATGTGTCTTGGTCTTTGTCTCTCATTTGCGGGCCTCCGCCATCATGATCGAGCGCCGAAGTAGCGGTTCGATCTCGTCTTCGCGGGGAACTTGAGGAATTACAGCGCGCGGCACACCGTTGGCTTCGGCTCGTTCAGCTTCCATTCGGGCTCGTATCACGCCCAAAGTTTCGATAATTTTGTCGATCGCTTCGTCGGAGTACGCCTTCAGACCAAGTACCATCGCGTCCGTAGAGAGCGTCGGATTGTTCTGGGCGCGCGTAAGCCAGCGCTTGCGTTCCTTGTGCCATTCCCGGTAGCTGTCGGGATCTGCGGAGTCGAATGAAATCTTTGTTTTTTGCCGCCCGTGTTCGTCCGGCTCGTTTTTCTCGCGCTTCGCCGCTTCTTCCTCAGCGATGTACGGATGCCCAGTCCGCATGTCGCCCTTGCCGTCGCGGACAGCCTTTTTGTAGAACTCCAGGGCTTCTTTACACGTTGGCATCTTCACCCGGCTCCCGTTTCGGCCAGATTTGTTCCTGTATCGGCGCCTTTTCCTTCGTCTTTTTCTCCTTGTGCTCTTTTATTTTTCGTTGCGCTACAGCTTGGGCAGCTTCGCGGGAACCGGTTTCAGGATGTTGGTCGATGATCTGGCGGCCTTCTGGCGTGTATTCGTCGGCGGTCTGCGCCATCTCTTCGTTCGTGTAAATATCGGCTAGTTCGGGGTAGCCCTTGCGCAGAGCCAGAGCCTCGGCACACTTCGCCAGCATGTGTTTCGGCATCTTCGCCCACATGAACGCCTCGGCTTTGGTCAGGTCCTTCGGCGCGTACTCGTCCCAATAGGCGACTCCGACGATCGGGTGCTCTAATCCCTTCTTCCAGAGTCTGATTCGGGCTACGGTCGGGATTCGCTTGTTCGTCTCTGAGAATTCAAACTCCGGCTCGTCGCAACCGCCAAAATCCGCATGATCGCGCCCTGCAAGCGCCCTATATCCGTCTATTCCGATCTGAATCGACATCGTGTGACCGGCGATCCAGATGCCCTTTTCGTCTTGGTGGTGCTTCTGAGTGAACCGCTTGATACAGTGGAGCTGCCTCGTCATCGGGTCGATTTTGTGTTTCTTAGCCACCCAAAGAAACAAAGCGAACTCGTCATCCGTCACACCCTTAGCCACCGTGCGCTTCAGGAGTTCTACTTCGTTCTTCTGCAACCGCTTCGGCTTCGATACCGCTAATCCATGCGATGTTCGACGCGGTGACACTTTCGACAGAGCCATGCAACCTCCAGTGGTTTCGTGTAATCTGTGTGATGCCCTTCAGTCTTTCCATCCGCTCTGCACTTCTCGCAAAGAGTCGGACGAACAATCCTTCCAAACCGGATAGCCCTGTTGAGCAGGTTTTGGGCCAGTACTTTCTCTCGGTTTGCAACCTTCCACGCTTTGGAACCGGCCCTCTCTTTGAGATGATTCCTCTTTCGCGTCTTTGGCCTGTGGGCACGCTTCCACTCCCGCATCCATTTGCGCTGTTCGTCAGTCCTCAAACTCCATCCTCCGAATAAACCTCCACGCCGGGGATGATGTCCGTTCCCGTTCGCTTCTCGGCGCGGATGAATTGCCCGATCGCCACTTCGTCGGCCATCAAGAACTTGCGTGGGAGCTTCGATTCGTCAATGACCTTGAACTTGTAGTTCACTCGCGCTTTGATACCCGCAACCTTTGGGACGGCGGGAGCAACTTTCACTTCTTGCACACTCGCCGCAGCGGTCACGGCAGCTTCCGCAGCCTGTCTCTTGGCTGCCTCAGCTTGTTCGGCGGCGAGTTTGGCCAGCTTGTCGGCTTCGCGCTTCTTTAACTCTCCAGCCGCTCGCTCGCGCTCGATCTCAGCTTCCCGCTCTTTACGTTCCGCCTCAGCCTTGCGAACCGCCGCTTGGCGCTCCTCTTCTGCGACACGGGCAGCTTCGCGGCGACGCTCCGCGTTGATGCGTTCCTGCTCGGCCGCGGCTTTACGTCTCTCTTCGGCTTTCCACGCCTCAGCCTTCTGGGCCGCCACCTCGACAATCTGCTTGGCCGGATCAACAAACTTGGCCTTTTGGTTCCTCAGCAGGTCGAGGTGGTCTTTTGCGGAGGCGATACCGGGGTCCAGCTCAAATCCAACATTCTTGATGTAGGCGCGGCCATCGAGAGCAATCTGGCAGGCGGCGGCGTAGCTATCGGCGTCGGATACGACAATTGCATTCGCCCGCTCCCGCAGCGACGTGAGCGCCGTTTCGATCTTCTTTGTCTCGACTCGCACAACTTCAGTGGTTGCCATTGACAGCCTCCTTCGGCTTGTTTCTCGCGCAAAGCATCAGAACTTTGTCGGCCACGATGTCCCATTCTTCGCGGGTAATCGGCTGCTGGTCGCCCGTCACGCGATCAAAACGCGGATAGCACGTCGTCTCCACGATGCTCGCCAGCTCGACAATCAGTTGGTCGCCGGTCATTCCTTCGCCTTTCGCTTCACGTAGAGCCACATCGCCACAGCCAGCGCGCCAAAGCCGATGGTGAGCGCCCACGAAATGGCGGAGTCGGTCACGCCGGGCGATACCTCAGCGGCTTGTACTCGTAGTATTCAAAATTGGACTTCGCAATCTCGCCGTCGATGTATGCCTGACACTCTTTGCGTGTTCCGTGCCACGCGCGGGAAGTCGGATGCCATCGAGAGGTCCACTCCGATTTGCGCTTCGGCGCACGCTCGCGAACGCCAACGACCCAAATACGGAGATGCTTATCCACGTAGCTCATGCAGCCGCTCCTTCCAGTAGCCCAGCGTGATCGCGCCAGCCGCCAGCGCAGCGCACAGCACGGCCAGCGCGACGCTCGACTCGGCATTCATTTGTGGCCCCATGCCGCGCGATACGCCCGTGCCTTAGCGATGTAGTCCTTGATAACGTCGCGCACGGTCTGTAAATCCTTCACGCGCTCAATTACGCGATGGCAGCCGCCGCATGTCTGGCAATCGGCGTCATCGGACGTGCAATCAGGACAGCGCTTCGCTCGATAGGGAAGTTGTCTCATCGCTTAACCTCAGGTATTTCGAAGAGCCCGCACCACTGATACACGTACTGCCGGCGCAGCTCCGCATCCACTTCGGCCTCGTCCAGCCGCCGCTCCATCTCTTCGCGCACATACGCCAAGCGCTTGCCGACCAGCACGGCCAGCAGGAAGAGCGCGAAGAGAATGAGTGCGGCTAGATGCATCCGCGCCTCAGAAATCTGCCGATCGCGCGCGCAATCATCTCCGTGCCAAGGACAAGCGATACGGCGAATACGAGCGTTGCCCAGTTCATCGCTCCTCCTGGATTTGCGAAACGGTCGTCACGTAGATTTGCGCGTGGGCGGCTGCGAGGGCTTGATGTAGTTGGTCGGCCTCTTGCTCCTGCTCGTCGGTCGTGGCGTAGCAGTAGGGCTGGTTCCAGTGCGTGTCCACCATGTCGGTCATAACGTCGAGATGGTTTTGCTCGCGGTCAGTCATTGGACGCAAACTCCCCTTTCTGTTGAAGGTATCGGCCAAACTCCGCCTGCCACAGATCGCGGTTCATTGGGTGGAAGAAATCGGCGCGCTCAGCGAAAGGAATGGTCGCTACGAAATGGCGCATCTTTACCTTGAGTCCGCGCTCCATCTTCTGGGCGTAATCATCGATAAGGTTCTGCATTGGAACGGTGCTCATCGCGCTCCTGCTCTTTCTGCCGCCGCAATCTCCGGCAGCGCCTGATGACTCAACTCGACTTGTGCTTTCCCCAGCCAATAGGCCATCGGCCCAAAACTGAGAATTGCAATCGCCGCTGACAGCCAGCTGTTCAGCGAAATCCAAGTGTGATAGTTGCGCGTCACGCCGACCGTCCATGCGAGGCCAGATACCGCCATCGCAGTCCAGAACACGCCAAAGCCACAAGCAACGATGTATCGCTCCGGCGTGTTCCGTTCCGACAGCGAGAGCAGCGCGAGGATTCCGCAGACGAGCAGGACCGAACCTTGCACCAACGAAAGTTTCACTGGCGCTTGCAGTGGATGAGGGATGCGCCCGTAGAGGTATCGCGCGACCGTCACCACGAACGCCGAAGTCACCGCAATCAGCGACCACGGCAAATTCAAAAAGCACACGAAGCACAGCGCACACGTCAACACTGCGAAAAAGCACCACATGAAGATGCGGAGATACGTCGTGTCCTTCGCATCGATCGGCGCGAGAGCGCGAAGACCAAGGAATGCGAACGCGCACTGTGCCGCGACATACGCAATCGCCGTCCAGTGCATCCTCGACGCGCGATTCACCGCGTAGACCGCCCAAAGCAGGACGGCAAACGACGCGACGATTCCAGCGAGGCGAATCAAGCAGCCCTCCGCGTGATACCCTGAGCGAATAACAGGCGAAAGCGTGCCGGGAAGGACGGTGATGTGTATGCCTCCGTGGCCAGAACCACACCCACCGCTTTAATCGGCTCCTGAGTGTCCGGCTGAGGGCGCTCGTCATCGGGCGTCCTCATGCCGCCAAAGCGCACGAAGAACGACGGCGAAGCGGATTCACCGAATACTAACCGTAACTGTTTAGGCTGTTGTGTTGCCGCGTTTTGCACGATTTTGCGCGAAAACGCTTCCCATTCCTGGAACACTTCACGCAATATCCAAGGCGTGAAGACGAACACAAAAAAATGCTCAATCGCTTTGATGATGACCCAAGTGCGTTTCGCCTCGAACTTGTCCATCAACCGGCTGAGCTGCTCATGCGTGCGCTCCGGCGCGCGAAAATTGATGTTGCGATCTGAAATCGCCACGTCAGGCCGCCTTTTCTTTCTTTTTGGCGTTCCACAGCAATCGGGAAACCTTCTCGATATGCTCGATATGCAGCTTGTAAATCTCGATGTCGAGTTCGGAGTATTCTTCCGCCTCGCCAATCTTGTCTGCATGGCGCTTCCATTCATCGAACGTATGAACGTGGCAGCCGATCTGAAGTTTTCCTTCAGGCGTGGTGATGAGCCAATGCTTATGACTGCCAATCTGGATTGGAAATTTGTCGAGACCTTCCGCGCCTTCGAGATTCGCGCCTTCGAGATTCGCGCCTCCGAGATTCGCGCCTTCGAGATTCGCGCCTCCGAGATTCGCGCCTCCGAGATTCGCGCCTCCGAGATT
>Ga0134126_10001481_pt1 | contig 29940 bp, 28 predicted proteins | sample KB31752_FD_96881 | JGI IMG/M metagenome (GOLD analysis project Ga0134126, IMG submission 96881) | Terrestrial soil microbial communities with excess Nitrogen fertilizer from Kellogg Biological Station, Michigan, USA - KB3-175-2 | ecosystem: Environmental > Terrestrial > Soil > Unclassified ... | reverse complement strand
GGTGGCCGACCACGTCACCGTCCTCGACGTCGGCCGGGTGGTGATGGACGGCGACGCCAAGGACATCGACGACATGTCCGTGCTGAGAGACGCCTACTTCGGCCATACGGCCGGCCAGAACGGCCCCCCCGGGAGCAGCGGAGACGGGAACGCCCCAACCGGGAGCGGCGCCACCGGCTGACCCGCCGCCCCGCTGACCCGCCGCCCGCTAACCCGCCGCCCCGACGTCAGTCGGGGAGGATCCAGGTGGCGTTGTCGACGAAGACCTTCCGAAGGACGTCGGGACCGAACCGTTCGAGCCGGGCGCTGACGTCGCCCATCGGGTCCTTGCCGCCCTCGGGGTGGGGGTAGTCGCTGGCGTAGCAGTAGACGTCGTCGAGACCGAACTGGTCCAGGTAGACGTCGACGGGCTCGATGTCGAAGAGGGACGCCCTGACGTTGCGACGGATGTACTCGGACGGGGGCAGGGTGATGGGGAGGGCGCCGTCCTGGTTGCCGAGGGAGAACTTCCTCGAATGGCGGTGCCAGAAGTCGAGCTGCTGGGCCAGCGGGCCGAGCCACTGGCCGAGGAGCTCGCAGACCCCGAAGCGGAGGGTGGGGTGTCGCTCGAAGACCCCGCCGAGCACCATGGTGGTGACGAAGTTCTGGACCGGGAGGTGGAGGGTGGACAGCGTCCAGGGGTCCATCTGGAACTCCTCGCCGGCCTTCCAGCCGACGAAGGCCGGGGCGTCGCGCCAGGCGATGGTGGTGAGGAAGTCGACGTCGGCCCCCACGTGGGCCATGACCGCGGTGTCGCTGTCGGCCAGGAGGGCCCACACCGGGTCGAGGTCGGGATGGGCCGGGGAGACGCCGCCGGGAAGTGACGCACTGGGCATCCAGACGGCTCGGACCCCACCGTCGACCATCCGGCGGACCTCGTCGCCGAGCTGCCCGACGGTCGGGGCCAGGGCGATGCCGACGGGGCGGAGCCGGTCGGAGAGCCGGGCGGTGCGGATGGCGAAGTCGTTGTAGGCGGCGATGAGCTGGAGGGCGTAACCACGGCGGTCGCCCTGGATGCTCTTCAACATGTCCGGGTAGGCGTCGGCCCGGTAGTAGAAGCTGACGGCGTACAGGCCGACGGAGCCGGGGAACACCATCTGGCGGCGGACGCCGGTGAAGTCCATCACCTCCAGCCGGCGCCGCAGGTCGAAGGCGCCGGGGGCGGCGGCGAACTTGGTGGTCCACACCGACGCCTCGTCGACGGCGGTGACGTCGTCGACCACGAACCGACCGATGGGCATGGTGGTCTCGGCGAAGGCGGCGGCGAAGTCGCCGACCACCGGGCCGAACTGCTCCTCCCACAGGTTGAGGGGGGTGTACTCGTGGCTGTCGGCGTCCATGATCTCCCCGGCCAGCGGCCGGACGAGCGGGGGGACGGCGTCATAGGTCTGGGGCATCACCGGCTCCTTGCGGCCAATCCTTCGGGGGTGTCCAGTGCGTCGAGGTCGTCGCCGAGGGCCGCCGCGGTCAACCGCAGGGAGGCGGCGGTGTCGGCGGGGAACGACAGGTCGCCGTCGGCCATGAGGCGGCCCAGCTGGTCGCGGACGTCCTCGGCCTGGAGGTCCGGGTTGACGTAGCCGGCCGTCTCGGCCAGAACGGTGCGGGCCACCCGGCCGCCGCCGACCACGAACAGCTCGCCGGTGACCGGGCAGTCCTCGTGGGCGAGGGCCACCACGACCGGGGTGACCTGGTCGGGGCGCATGGTGCGGAGGAACCAGTCCCGGAACGGCGACGGGGCCAGGTTCTCGGACATCCGGGTCGCCGCCGACGGGGCGATGGCGTTGACCGTGATGCCGTCCGTCCGGCCGGCGGCGGCCAGGGACCGGACCAGGCCGACGTAGGAGGACTTGGCGGTGGCGTAGGGCACGCTGGTCGCCATGCCGTAGACGGCGGTGGACGAGCTGAGGACGATCCGGCCGTACCGCTGGGCCTGCAGGTGGGGCCACGCCTCCAGCGCCATGGCGTAGGCCGCCCGGGTGTTGACGGCCAGCAGCTGTTCGAGCCGGTCGAGGGATTCGTCGCCGAAGGCCCGGCCGCCGAGGGTGAAGCCGGCGTTGTGGACCACGATGTCCAGGCGACCGAAGGCGGCGGTCGCCGCCCGGACGGCCCCCCGGGCGCCGTCCTCGGTGGACAGGTCGGCGACGTAGGCGACGGCGTCACCCTCGGCCGCCCGGATGGCCTCGGCCACCTCGTTGGCCGGACCGGGGTCGGACCCGCCGCCGAAGAGGTCGACGCCGGCGTCGGCGACCACCACCGACGCCCCGCGACCGGCGAGATCGACGGCGTGGGCCCGGCCCATCCCCCGCCCTCCGCCGGTGACCAGGGCCACCCGGTCGGAGAACCGCAGCTCGCCCATACCGGCCTGGTCGGCTCCACTGCCCTGGTCAGCCCCACCGGCCATCGGCGCTCTCCCCGGCCTTACTCGGCGAGGCCGCCGTGCTGGCGCATGACCCGGCGCTGGCCACCCGGCACGGCGTCCCGGCGGTGTTGGAGGCCGACGTTGTCCCACAGCACCATGTCGCCGGTCCGCCACTGGTGGACGTAGGCGGGGGCGTTGTCGTCAAGGTGGCCCCGGAGCCGAGCCAGCCGCTGGTCGCTCTCGGCGCGGTCCATCCCGACGATGCGGTCGGCGAAGTCGTTGACGTACAGCGCTCGGCGGTGGGTGTGGGGATGGGCCAGGAACACCGGATGGGTGGCGTCGGCCAGCCGGGGCAGCTCGTCGGGACCGGGGAGCCGCGGGTTGAAGTACACGAGCTGCCGCCCGTCCAGCTCCAGCCGTTGCCGCGGGGTGAGGGCCTCGTAGGCGGTGTAGGTGTCCCGGAACTCGGTGGGCACCACCCCGTCCTCGACGTCGAGGGCCTCGAACACGCTGACCACCTTCAGCATGGGCCGGTGGCTCTGGTCGTTGTGCCACACGAGCTCGGCGATCCCGTCTTCGCCCGGGTGGTACTCGGTGCTGCCGGAGTTGTCGGCGGCGCGCTGCAGGTACTGCCGGCTCTCCACCGCCATCTGGCTGGCCGGTCCGGCCCCGTGGAGGTGGTCGGCGTAGTGGGCCCGACCGTCCTCGGTCTCGAGCACCAGGCGGCCGAACCGCCGCAGGAACCGGTCGAGCTGCTCCTCGGTCGGGCTCGACTGGCCCCGCAGCACCAGCAGCAGGTGCCGGCGCAGGGCCAGGGTGAGCAGCCGGACGTCGTCGGGGACCTGGTCGCCGGCCACGCCAGCGCCAGCCCCCGCCCGGCCCGGCGCTGTCCAGTCGACCCCGGTCACCTCCACCCCGAAGGGCGCCTGCCCGAGGGTCCGGAACTCGAGCGTGGTGCCGGCCGGCAGGTCGAGCCCGAGAGCGGCTGTCCACCGCCCCGACCCGAGCACCGGCGCGGAGCCTTCCTTCACCGTGGCCATCCTCAATTAATAGTTGTAACTATGTCCCCAGTCAAGAGGGGTTCTCCCGGTCAGAAGGTCCCTAGCCAAGGGGGTCTGGTCAAGAGGGTCCCTGGTCAAGAGGCGTCAGCCCAGGCTGGCGGCTCCGGATCTTTTCGACGTAGTCGGCGAGCATCTCGGTGAGCAGCTGGCGCTCGCGCTGGAAGTCGAGGCGGCCCTGGTTGAGCCACTTGCTGACGCCCATGCCACGGAGGGCGGCGAACAGCAGCCGCTGGATGGCCACCTCGTCCTCGTCGGTGCCGAGGAGCGTGACGGCGAGGTCGTGCCAGAGCTGCTCGGAGCGGTTGTCGATGTCCTTGATGCTCTCGACCGTCCGCCGGGAGGTGGCCGGGTCGCGGCGGAGGCTCATGGAGAGCTCGATGTACACCTGGTACTGCGGGTCGCCGTAGTACGACCACATGACGTCGACGATGTCGGCCACCTGCTCGGGGACCGAGCGGCCGGGGAGCTGCACCGCTTCGAGCATGGCCCGGAGCCGGGCGGCCGCCCGCTCGACCACGGCCAACAGGACGGCCTCGTAGGTGCCGAAGTGGTACTGGATGGCCCCGAAGGTGACCCCGGCCCGCTTGACCACTTCGGTGGAGTTGGTGCCGCCCTGGCCGAACTCGGCGATGCAGGCCTCGGCGGCGTCAACGATCCGGTCCCGGGTGGCGTCGCCACGGCTGCGGGCCTGGTGGCCGTCCCGCCGGGGCTCGGGCCTCGGCCGGGGGCTGGAGTCGGGGCCGGCTGACATCGGGGGAGTATGGCATGCCCCCGGCGGCGGTTCCCGGCCCCCTCCCGGGGGTGCTCCGGCCGCCCTCCCCGACGACCCGGCGACTGGTGGCCGGGACGGTCGACGGGGTCAGTCGCCGCCGAGCAGGCCGGGGAGCTGGCGGTCGAGGTCGGCGACGGTGAACGGGGCGTCCTGCTGCACGATGGCCCCGTAGTGCCAACCCAGGAAGTGCCGGATCTCGCCGCCCTTGGCGTAGAAGGTCTGGCCGGTGGCCGGGCACTGCTCGGTGAGCAGCCAGGCCACGAGGGGGGCGGGGCCGGCGGGGGCGTAGACGTCGTAGGCCGCCGGGTCGGTCGGGGCGGCGACCAGGTCCTTGACCCCGGGGACGTCCTCGGTCATCCGGGTCCGGGCCACCGGGGTGAGGGCGTTGACGCGGACCCCGTAGCGACCGAGCTCCTGGGCGAGGATGACCGAGAGGGAGGCGATGCCGGCCTTGGCGGCGCCGTAGTTGGTCTGCCCGGGCTGGCCCAGCAGGCCGGAGGTGGACGACACGTTGACCATCGACGCCGCCACGGTGTCGCCGGCCTTGGCCTGGTCACGCCAGTAGCCGGCCAGGGTGCGGGCGGCGCAGAAGGTCGACTTCAGCTGACCGGTGACGACGTCGTCCCACTCCTCCTCGGACATGTTCACGAACATGCGGTCGCGGAGGATGCCGGCGTTGTTGACCAGGCCGTGGACCTCGCCGTAGGCGTCGACGGCGGCGTCGAGCAGGGCCTGGGCACCGGCCATCGTCCGGACGTCGTCCGTCCGGGCCACCGCCTCCCCGCCGGCCGCCACGATCTCGTCGACGACGGCCTGGGCGACGGCCGGGTCGGTCCCCGTGCCGTCGGACTGGCAGCCGATGTCGTCCACGACCACCCGGCCGCCCTCGGCGGCGATGCTGCGGGCGTACTCGCGGCCGAGACCGCGGCCGGCCCCGGTGACGATGACCACCCTTCCGTCCAACGCACCCATCACACCCTCCCTATCAGCGATGGCCGGCGACGAACTTGCCGAGGTGGTCGCAGACGTAGTCGAGCTCGTCGTCGGTGAGGCCGTGGCTACAGGGGAGGATCATCCCCTGGCGCATCACCCGGTCGGCGTTGGGCAGCCCGTCGTCGGGCACCCGGTAGTCGACCCCGTCCATCATGGGGTGCCGGGTGATGTTGCCGCTCCAGACCGTGCGGGTGTCGATGTTGACGGACTCGAGGTACTCCTGGAGGTCCGGCCGGGTGAACCCGGCGTCGTCGGCGATCAACAGGGCGTAGCAGAGCCACGCCGTCTCCAGGCCGTCGAGCTGGCGGGGTGGGACGAAGGCGTCGGGGTGCTCACCCAAGAAGGCGGTGTAGACGTCGAAGTTCTTCTGCCGCCGCTCATGGAACTCGGCGAGCCGGTCGAGCTGGACCAGGCCATAGGCGGCGCCCAGCTCGGACGGTTCGAGGTTCCACGGCTGGACGTCGAAGATGAAGTCGTTGTCGTAGGGGATGCCGTCGAGGTCCTCGCGGAAGACGTGGCCGGTCCGGGCGGCTTGGGAGCCGTACAGGTGGGGCTCGGAGCGACGGCCCCAACGGCGGAGCATGAGGCCCTTGTCCCGGAGGGCCTCGTCGTCGAGGAGCACCATGCCGCCGTTGCCGGCGCAGGTGATGATGTGGGCCATGGCGAAGCTGGTGGCGCTGATGTCCGACCGCGTCCCGGTGGGGGTGCCCCGTAACGTCGCCCCGAGGGCGTCACAGGAGTCCTCGACGACCACCAGGCCGTGACGATCGGCGACCTGGCGGACGACGTCCCAGTCGGGGGCGTTGCCGGCCAGGTTGGGGAGGAAGATGGCCTTGGTCTGGTCCGAGATCAGCTCTTCGATGCGGCTGGCGTCGGCGTTGAAGGTGTCCGGCTCGACGTCCACGAACACCGGGGTGAGCCCCAGGTAGTAGAGGGAGCCGATGTCGGTGGAGAAGGTCAGCGGCGAGGTGATCACCTCGGAGCCCTTCGGCAGGTCCAACAGGGCGAACGCCAGCATCAGCGCCGACGACCCCGAGTTGCACATGAGGCCCTGGGACTTGCCGAACAGGGCGGCCACCCGCCGCTCCATCTCGGTGACCTTCGGGCCGATCCGCAGGGCCTGGGGGCCGCCGCGGAGGACGTCCATGACGGCGGCGATCTCCGCCTCGCCGTGGGAGGCCTGGGAATAGAGGACTCGGTCGACGGGCATCAGCCGGCCACCCGCCGATCGGCCGACGTGTAGGTTTGCCTCACCGGTCCCTCCCTTGCCTGGGCTGCCGTCGGTGCCGTCGCCCCGACCACCTGGCGAAAGCGGTGGTCGAGCAAGCATTTGTTACACAAGCGTGTTGTTACGATAGCGCAGGCCTCGTTCAGCAAGGACGAGCGACAGCCGAGGCCCCGTTCAGCAAGGACGAGCGTTCGACGATGCCCGACAAGACCATGACCGAGGCCGACGTGGTCGCCGAGCTTCGTTCGGGGATGACCATCGGCATCGGGGGTTGGGGGTCACGGCGCAAGCCGATGTCGTTGGTCCGGGCCATCGCCCGGTCCGACCTCCGCGATCTGACCATCGTCACCTACGGGGGACCGGATGCCGGGCTGTTGCTGGCCGCCGGCAAGGTGAAGCGGATGGTCTACGGGTTCGTGTCCCTCACATCGATCCCCCTGGAGCCCCACTTCCGGGCGGCCCGCCAGGCGGGGACGGTGGAGGCCGTCGAGTACGACGAGGGGATGTTCCAGTGGGGCCTGTACGCCGCCTCACTGCGGCTGCCGTTCCTCCCCACGCGGGCCGGTCTGGGGTCCGACGTGCTGACCGTGAACCCGGGGCTGCGCACCGTCCGGTCGCCGTACGACGACGGGGAGGAGCTGGTGGCCATGCCGGCCCTGTCCCTCGACGCCGCCCTGGTCCACCTGAACCGGGCCGACCGGGCGGGGTCGGCCAGCTACCTGGGGCCGGACGTGTACTTCGACGACCTGTTCTGTGCCGCCGCCGACCGGGCCTACCTGTCGTGCGAGCGGATCGTGCCCACCGACGAGCTGACCGCCGGCGCCCCGTTGCAGTCGTTGCGGATCCACCGCTGGATGGTCCACGGCGTGGTGGAGGCGCCCGGGGGTGCCCACTTCACGTCCTGCGACCCCGACTACGGCCGGGACGAACGGTTCCAGCAGGCCTACGCCCAGGCGGCGGCTGATCCGGAGCGGTGGGCGGCGTTCGCCGACCGGTTCCTGTCCGGCGACGAGGCGGCGTACAAGGAAGCGGTTGCCGAGTTCCACGCCGACGGCGGCGACGAAGGCGATCCGGTCCCGGCGATGGTGCGCTGAGATGGCCGACAACGTGACGCTGGCGGACGTCTGCGTGGTGGCCTGCGCCGAGACCTGGCGGGGCGACGGGGAGCTGTTGGCGTCGCCGATCGGGGTCGTCCCGGCCGTCGCCGCCCGGCTGGCGCGGGCCACGTTCGAGCCGGACCTGCTGATGATCGACGGCGAGGCCACCCTGGTCCAGGGAACCTGGGCGGTGGGCACGGCCCCGGACGGCCCGGCGGAAGGGTGGCTGCCGTACCGGGCGGTGTTCGACCTGGTGTGGCGCGGTCGGCGGCACATCATGATGGGACCGAGCCAGCTGGACCGGTTCGGGAACGCCAACATCTCGTGCATCGGCGACTTCGCCCGGCCGAAGGCCCAGCTGCTCGGGGTCCGAGGGGCGCCGGGGAACACGGTGAACCACCCGGTCAGCTACTGGGTGCCCCGGCACTCCCCCCGGGTGTTCGTGGAGAAGGTCGACATGGTGTCGGGGGTGGGCTGGGACCGGGCGGCGGCGACACCGTCGGCCGGCCGGTTCCTGGACCTCCGCCGGGTGGTCACCAACCTGGCGGTCCTCGACTTCGCCACCCCGGACCACCGGATGCGGCTGGCGTCGGTGCACCCCGGGGTCACGGTCGCCGACGTGGTGGCGGCCACCGGGTTCGAGCTGGTGGTGCCCGACGAGGTCCCCGAGTCGCGGCCGCCGACGGCCGAAGAGCTCGAGGTGCTCGACACGATCGTCGACCCTGCCGGGACCCGGCACCGGGAAGTGGCGGGGTGACCATCCGAGTCGGCGTGGCCATGGGGGTCCGCGGGCGGGCCCACTGGACGGTGGCCGACCTGGCCGACCAGTGGCAGGCCGTCCTCGACCGGGGGCTGCACTCCGCCTGGTTCGCCCAGGGCATCGGGGCCGACGCCCTCACGCTGATCGCCGCCTGGGCCGGCCAGCGAGCCACCGGACCCGACGGGACGGTGACGCCGGAGGTCGGGACGGCCGTGGTGCCGGCCCAGACCCGGCACCCCCTGGTGCTGGCCGGGCAGGTGGCCACGGCCGTCGCCCTGGGCGGGCCGTTCACCCTCGGCCTCGGCCTCGGCCACCGGGAGCTGCTGGGGCCGCAGTTCGGGCTCGGCGGCCCCCGACGGGTGGACTGGCTGCGGGAGTACCTCGACGTGGTGGAGGCCCTGCTCCGCGGCGACGACGTCGACCACCAGAGCCCGAACTTCACCGTGCGGGCCCAGCTGGCGCTGCCGCCGACGGCGATACCGGACCTGGTGCTGGCGGCCTTCGGTCCGCGGATGTTGGACCTGGTGGCCGAGCGGGCGGTGGGCACGGCGCTGTGGCGGACCGGGCCGGCGGGGCTGCGCCGGGACGTGGTGCCGGTGCTGGCCGAAGCCGCCGAGCGGCACGGCCGGCCGATGCCGCGGGTGCTGGTCGGGCTGCCACTGGTGGTCACCGACCACCCGGACGAGGCCCGCGACTACGTGGACGCGGCCGAGCAGTTCTCGCTGGCGCTGCCCACCTACCGGGACGCCTACGGCCGGGAGGGGGTCGACCGGCCGTCGGACATCGCCCTGATCGGCACCGAAGACGAGGTGCGGGAGAAGGTCGCCGAGCTGGCCGACGCCGGGGCCAGCGACCTGGTGGCCGTCCTCCACGACGTCGGCGACCGCGACCGCACCTGGGACCTGCTGGCCACCCTCGCCGCCGGGTCCTGACCGCCGGGCCCCTGACCGCCGGGCCGAGAAGCCACCGACCACCCAGGAGGACCGAATGAGCCCCGAGAACCGACCTGCTGACTTCGGCTTCACCGCCGGCGACCTGATGGTGGTGACCGGTGCCGGTAGCGGCATCGGCCGGGCCACCGCCCGACTGGGGGCGGCCGCCGGGCTGGCCGTGGCCGCCTGGGACCTGGACGCCGGGACGGCCGAGGGCATCGCCGACGACATCCTGGCGGCCGGCGGCGCGGCGTCGTGGGCCCGGGTGGACGTCACCAACGCCGACGAAGTGGCGGGCGGGTTCGCCGGCCTGGGCCGCCCGGCGCGGTACCTGGTCAACAACGCCGGGCCGGCCAGCGCGGTGCCGGTGCCGTTCGCCGACGGCCTGGTCATGGGGGCGGGCAGCATGGAGCTGGTCGCCAGGACCTGGATGAGCACCGACCTGCCGGCGGACGCCGCCCTGGTGAACGTGGCGTCGGTGGCCGGCAATTGCATCGGGGCGTCCCCCGACTGGTATGCCGCCACCAAGGCGGCGGTGATGGGGTACACGCGCCACCTCGCCGCCTGGCAGGCCGAACGCATCCGGGCCAACGCCGTCGCCCCCGGCATGATCGCCACCCCACGGTCGGCCGGGTTCGCCGGCAGCGAGGCCCTCATGAAGGCCCTCGACCGGAACCCGTTGGGGAGGATGGGCGAGGCCGAGGAGATCGCCTGGCCGATCCTGTTCCTGCTGTCCCCGTTGGCCAGCTACGTCAACGGCGCCCTCCTGGTGGCCGACGGGGGCTGGACCATCGCCCCCTAGGCCACCGGCTCAGCCGTCGACCACCACGTGGTCGAGCAGCCCCTCGGCGACGTACTCGGGAAAGTCCATCGGCCGGACCGGCCGCGCCTCCTGTCCCGGGTAGCCGATGGCGGTCCGTACCGCCGGGGCGGCGTAATAGGTGGCGGCCACCAACAGGGTCAGGGCGGCCCAGCCGTCGGTGTCGTCGGCCCGAAGGGACGCCAGGTGGTCGGCCCGAAGGGACGCCAGGTGACCGGCCCGGAGGGACGCCAGGTGATCGGGTGCCGGCCGGCGGAGGACCCGCAGCAGGTCGTCGACCAGGTCGGGGCGGGCGGCCAGCATCCGGTCGAGCGGCCGGCCGGCGACGTCGAGGTCGGCGGGGGACGGACGATCGGCCCGGCCGGGGATGAGCCGGTCGGCCAGGGCGGTGAACCGGCGGCGGTCGTCTTCGGACAGGCCCCCGGCGGACGAGACGACGGGCGCCGCGAGGACCCGGGGCCCGGTGGCCAGGTCGGCGTCGTCCACGGCGGACCAGTCGGCCGGCTCGGGCCGGGAGCCGGCCGAGGTGGCGGAGGTGGCCGAGACGGCGGAGGTGGCCGAGACGGCGGAGGTGGCCGAGACAGCTGACGGACGTGGCGGTCGGACCGGCGGGCCGTGGCGGGCCAGGTGGTCGGCGGCGCGGAGGGCGAGGGCGGCGATGGTGGTGGTCGGGTTGACGGCGCCGGCGGTGACGAAGACGCTGCCGTCGATGACGCCGAGGTTCGGCACGTCGTGGGTCATCCCCCAGGGGTCGACCACCGACGTCGACGGGTCGGTGCCCATGCGGGCGGTGCCGAGGAGATGGGAGTTCGACGGGTTGAGGCCGGCGGTGACGTCGCGGGCGCCGGTCTCGGTCAGCGACTCGACCAGCCGGTCGCCCTGCCAGGCGGCCAAGGCCCGGAGGTTGTCGTCGAAGCGGTAGACCAGCTTGGGGACCGCCAAGCCGTCGTCGTCGGCCACCCCGGAGAGCTCGACCCGGTTGTCCGGGTGGGGGAGGTCCTCGCAGAGGGCGATCCAGGTCACCGTGTGCCCGAGGTGTTCGGCCATCCGGTCGTGATGGCCCGGACCCCAGACGTCGCTGCCGTCGCCGGGGACGGCGATGCGCAGCGGTCCGCCGGCGGGATGGAGGGACCACTTGGCCCCACGGACGAAACCCCGGTCGGGGTCGGAGGCATAGAACTGCCACGAGCCGATGGCCGAGCCACTGTGGCCCTGCCAGCTGTCGAGCGGTTGGTCGACGCAGCCGGAGGCCTTGACGTAGGGGTGGAGCATCAACCGCCGGCCGACCAGCCCGGACGAGTTGGCCAGGCCGTCCGGGGACCGGCCGTCGGCCGAGACCAAGAGGAGCCGGGCGGTGCCGACGGCGTTGGCGGCGAGCAGCACGACGTCGGCCGGCTGGAACCGCAGCCGGCCGGCGCGGTCGACCCACTCGACACCGGTGGCGAGGCCACGGGGGCCGACGACCACCCGGAGGACCCGGGCGCCCGTGACCAGCCGGCCGCCGCGCTGGACGACGGCGGGCCAGTGCGTCACGTCGGTCGACCCCTTCGCCCCCTCCCCGCAGCCCTGGCCGCAGGTGCCGCGCTGGACGCAGGCGTGGCGGCCGTCGACCGGCCGGGAGAGGATGGCGTTGGTGTCCGGCCACCAGTGCCAGCCCAGCCGGGCGTGCGCCCGGGCCACCAACAGGCCGGCGGGACCGATCGGCAGGGGCGGGTTGGGGGGGTCGTCGCCGGGCGGGTAGACCGGGTTGCCGCCGAGGCCGGACGCCCCGAACTGGCGGTCGGTGGCCTCGTAGTACGGGCGGAGGTCGTCGTAGGTGAGGGGCCAGTCGTCGGCCGCCCCGTCGGTGGACGCCACGCGGAAGTCGGCCGGGGTGAGGCGTGGCCAGACGGCGTTGTACAGGACGGTGCCGCCGCCGACGCCGTTGAACATGCCGACATGCATGTCCGACTCGGTGAAGTCGACCGGGTAGTCGGCCGGCCCCTGCCGGACGTTGGGGTCGGCGGCCCACTGCTTGCGGGCGGTCAGCTCCCAGTCGTCGTAGGCGCCGCGGTACTCGCTCCGGTCGTGCCAGTCGCCGCGCTCCAGGCAGGTCACCGACAGGCCAGCCTGGACCAGGCGGAGGGCGGCCACCCCCGAGGAGGCGCCGGCGCCGACGATGACGACGTCGGCCGGCTGGTCGCTCATCGACGGGTCCCGCCCACCGGCCCGGTGGTCAGCTTTCCGAAGGGCCGGGGCCACCGGTGGCGTCGGCGAGGGCGGCCACCACGTCGGGCGGCAGCGTCACCGACGCCGCGGCGGCGTTGGCGGCGACCTGGTCGGCCGTGGTGGCGCCGGTGAGGACGCTGGGCACCCCGGGTTGGTGCAACAGCCAGGCGATCGCCGCCTCGAGCAGGGAGACGCCGGCCTTCTGGCAGACCGCCTCGAGCCGGTCGACCTGGTCGAAGGCGTCGTCGGTGGCCACGCCGGCGAAGTACGCCATGGTGGCCAGCCGGGACCCGGCGGGGAAGTCCTGGTCGCGCCGGTACTTACCGGTGAGGAGCCCCGAGGCGAGAGGGAAGTAGGGGATGACGCCCACGCCGTAGGCCAGGCAGGCCGGGACCAGCTCGGCCTCGACGCCCCGCTCGATCAGGCTCCATTCGCTCTGGCTCGCCACGAACGGCTGTCGCCGCCGTTCCCGGGCGACGTGGTCGGCCCGGGCGACCTCCCAACCGGCCAGGTTGGAGCAGGCGATGTAGCGGACCTTGCCCGCCCGGACCAGGTCGTCGAGGGCGTCGAGGGTCTCCTCGACCGGGGTGAGGGGGTCGGGCTTGTGCTGGTAGTAGAGGTCGATGTGGTCGGTGCCGAGCCGCCGGAGGCTGTCCTCGCAGGCCTGCACCAGGTGCTTACGGGAGGCCCCGGCACCGTAGGGACCGGGGCGGACCCGGGAGGCGAACTTCGTGGCGACGACCACGTCTGTGCGGGCCGACCCCAGGGCGGCACCGAGGTGCTCCTCGGACACCCCGTTGGCGTAGCTGTTAGCCGTGTCGAAGAACGTGATGCCGGCGTCCAGGGCGGCGGTCACCACGGCGGCGGACGCCGGCTGATCGAGCTTGGTGCCGAAGTTGTTGCAACCCAGGCCGATGGTCGAGACCTGCAGGCCGGACCGGCCGACCGTCCGGTACTCCACGGTGCGCTTTCCTCCTCCGCCCGCCGTCCGGGCTCCGTTTCGAGCTCGGTGTCAGGCCGAGGTGAACTGCCGGCCGATGATAGTAAGGGCCATGTATGCCGAGATCAGCGGCCGTCGGCCGGCCATCACGATCAGCGGCCGTCGGCCGGCCATCACGATCAGCGGCCGTCGGCCGGCCATCACGATCAGCGGCCGTCGGCCGGCCATGTCGGCCAGGCCAGGTACACCGGGTCGGTGCGATCGCGGGCGCCGCTCGGTCCTTCGCCCTCTTTGGGCCGGACCAGGTCGGCGGGGACCGATCGGGTCCACTCCCGGACGGCCCAGCGCTCGGCGATCCGCCACTGCCCGTCCCGGCGTTCGAACCGGTCGACGTAGCGGAACCCGGAGGTGAAGTTGAGGCCGGCGTCCTCGTAGGGCTCGGCCCAGTGGTGGGCGTTGCCGTAGCTCTCCGATCGGGCCCGGTCACCGTCGACCTCGATCAACTGGGTACCGATGAGGTGCATGGTGCCGTCGAACCGCCGGAGGACGACGTCGAGCCAGGCCACGTAGTCGTCGGCGCCACCGCTGAACCCGGTGTGGTGGTCGACGCCGTCGTCGTGGTAACAGGTCCGGACCAGGTCGAGGTCCAACCGGTCGACACCCCGGCAGTACCGGGCGATGACGTCGGCGATGGCCTGCTGGTCGGCCAGGATCTGCAACGCGTCGGTGGGATCGGTCATCGACGTCACGGTACTGCACGACCATGACCCGCCGAACGACCATGACCCGCCGAGGAGGCCCACTGCCATGACCACTCCCCCACCCGCTGCCGGCCCGACCGCCGGCCGGAGCCATGCCGTCGTGACCGGCGGCGCCAGCGGCATCGGCCTGGCGGTGGTCCGTCGGCTCCTCGACCGGGGTGCCGTGGTCACGGTGCTCGACGTCGACGGCGACGGTGTCGAACGCCTGGGCCGGGAGGCGGCCGCCCAGGATGGTCGCCTCCACGCCGTCGAGGTGGACGTGACCGACCACGACGCCACCGGGCGGGTGATGGCCGACCGCGCCGCCGCCGCCGGTCGGCCCGACCGGTTGGTGACCTGCGCCGGCATCCGGAGCAGCCTGGTCCCGGCGCTCGACACCGACCTGGACGAGTGGCGACGGCTGATGGACGTGCACCTCTTCGGCACCTGGGCGGCGTGCCGGGCGTTCGCCGAGCTGACGCTGGCCGACGGCCCGCCGGAAGGCGGGCGGGTAGATGGCAGCCCGCCGGGGGGTCCGGTGGATGCGGCGATCGTGACGGTGTCGTCGATGGTCGCGTTCGGTGGGGCCTTCGCCACCCAACTGGGGTACGGCACCGCCAAGGCGGCGGTGGCCTACCTGACGAAGGTGCTGGCCGTCGAGTGGGCCAAGCGGGGCATCCGGGTGAACGCCGTCGCTCCCGGGTTCACGGCCACCCCCATGGTCGAGTCCATGGTGGCCGACGGCTACGACCTCGGCCCGGCGGAGGCCCGGACGCCGCTCGGCCGGTTGGGCCAGCCGGAGGAGACGGCGCGGACCATCGACTTCCTGCTGTACGAGGCGGACTACGTCACCGGTACGGTGCTGCCGGTGGACGGCGGGTGGACGGCGGCGGGGAGGTAGCCCGGTGGGGATGCGGATCGGGGACATCCTGACTGACGCCGCCCTGGCCCGGCCCGACGGCGTGGCCATCACCCTCGGTGACCGGGCGCTGACGTTCGCCGAGATGGACCGGCGCACCGACGCCACCGCCCGGGCCCTGGCCTCGGTCGGAGTGGGGCACCGAGACGTGGTGGCCTGGTGGTCGTCGACGTCGTTGCGGGCCGTCGACGGGTTCTTCGCCTGTGCCCGGCTGGGCGCCCCGGTGGCGCCCCTCAACCCGCAGCTCCCCGAGGGCGAGCTGCGGCCGATCCTCGACTACCTGGCACCCCGGCTGCTGGTCGCCGACGTGGCCCACGCCGCGGCCGCCGGTCGGGTGGCCGGGCAACTGGACGTCCCCCTGGCGGTGACCGGGCTGGCCGACGAGCCCGGCGAGGACCCCGAAGCGCTCGAGGCCGCCCGGGCGGTGGTGGCGGCCGGGGCGGTCGACCTCGATGCCGGCACCGACGACGCCATGACAACGCCCACCGGATCGGGCGCCGCCCAGGTGGGGCCGCCCGGTGGTCCCGACGACGGTGAGCCCCACGTCATCTACCTCACCAGTGGCACCACCGGGCGGCCGAAGGGGGTCGTGGTCAGCCACCGGGCCAGCTGGCTTCGATCCTCGGCGGGCGGCGGGTCGTTCACGGTGCCGTGGCGGGGACGGCAGGGGCTGGTGACCTGCTTCCCCCTGTTCCACTACGCCGGCTGGCACTACGTGATGGAGGCCTGGCAGAACCGGGTGGCCGACCACCTGGTGCGGCGGGCCAGCGCCGAGGAGATGGTCGCCGTGGTCGAGCGTTGGCGGCCGACGGCCATGTACTGCATCCCGGCCGTCTGGGAACGCGTGCTGGCCGCCGAGCACGACGGTGCCGACCTCACGTCGATCCGCTGCGCCGACGTCGGCACGTCGCCGACGTCGACCGACCTCCTGTCGCGCATCCGCCGGCGGCTGCCGCAGTCGGCGCTCCGGGTGATGTACGGGTCGACCGAGGCCGGCCACACCACCACGCTGGCCGACTGGGACGTCGACGACCACCCGGGCAGCGTGGGGCAGGCCGCTCCCCCGTCGGTGGTCCGGGTGGACGACACCGGCGAGGTCCTGGTGTGGGGGGCCACCCTGATGGACGGGTACCTGCACCTACCCGACCAGACCGCCGAGGCCCTGGCGGATGGCTGGTACCACACGGGTGACCTCGGTCGGATGGACGACGACGGGTTCCTCACCATCACCGGCCGCCGCCGCGACGTCATCCGGACCGGCGGGGAGACGGTGGCCCCGCCCCAGGTGGAGGCGGCGCTCCGGGACCATCCGACGGTCGCCGAGGTGGCGGTGGTGGGGCTGCCCGACGACGCCTTCGGCGAGGTGGTCTGTGCCGTCCTGGTCGTCCTCGACGGCCAACGACCCCCGACGGTCGAGGAGCTCCGGGCGCACGTCGCCGGCCGGCTGCCGTCGCCCGCCCAGCCGCGCCGGGTGGCCGTGGTCGACGCCCTCCCCCACACCGACGCCACCGGCCAGGTGCAGCGGGCGCTGGTCCGGGCGATGCTGCTCGTGGACACGGCGACCGACGGCTGACGACCAGGACGGTCGCCAGGTCGGGCGCAAGGACGGTCGCTAGGTCGGTCCCGGGTCCCCGCCGGGCGGCCGGCGGCCGCCGATGGCCGCCGTCACCCGGTCGGTGGCGGCCAGCAACGGCGGCACGAACCGGTCCACGGTGCCCTGGGTGAGCTGGCCGGGACGACCGACCACGGTGAGGGACAGGGCCACCTTCCCCGTGGCGTCGAAGACCGGCCCCAACAGGTAGTCGATGGGCCGGTCGTCGGCGACCCCGCCGTTGGCTACCCCGCCGTTGGCTACGCCCCCGTCGGCGGCCGAACCGTGCACCCGCAACAGGTCGGCCAGCTCCAGGGCGGCGGCCACCTCGTCGCCGCTGCGCCGGAGCCGGAGGAGGAGGGCCTCGATCTGCTGGACGACCTCGACCTCCCCACCGATCGAGTACCCCCGGGCCCGGATGGCGGTGACCGCCCGGAGGTGGGCCTCGCGGTCGGCGGGGGTCAGCTCGGCACCGGCCAGCCCCAACCACTCCTCGATCCGCTCCGGGCTGGACCAGGCGACGAACACCGCCCCGAACGGCGGGCGCACCGGTACGCAGAGGGCGTCGGTGGCCGGCAACGGCAGCGACGGGTCCTCGGTGCCGGCCCGGTCGAGGATGACCATGTCCCAGTCGACCAGCACGGTGACGAAGCACCCAGCGTCGAGGTCGCGTGCCAGTCCGAACATCTCCCGGCGGGCCTCGGCCACCCCGTCGAACCCCTCGATCGTCGCCCAGCCCAGCGGCACCAGGTGGGGACCGAGCCGGTAGGCCTTGGTGGCTTCGTCCCGGCGGACCAGGCCGTCGGTGGCCAGCTCCTGAAGGAGGGCGTGGCCGGTCGCCCGGTGGACGCCGGCGGCGGTCGACACGGCGGCGGCGGTCATCGGCCGCCGGGCCGTGGCCAGGCGATCGAGGAATGCCACCGCCCGCTCCACCGCCGGCACCCTCGTCACCACGACCCCTCCCGTCCGTTGCCGTCCCTGTTACGGTATCTCACATACAAGAGCAATATCTTTTATACAAGACGCATGGGAGGCCGGGATGGCGTTCAAGATCGACCTGCTGTTCGAGGTGGAGGTGCCGCGGCCGTGGGACGACGGCAAGGAGGCGGCCCGGTTCCACGAGGCGCTGGAGCAGGCGGTACTGGCCGACCAGATGGGGTTCGACACCATCTGGTTCGTCGAGCACCACTTCTTGGAGGAGGCCGCCCACTCGTCGGCCCCCGACGCCCTCCTCGGCGCCCTCACCCAGCGGACCAGCAACTGCCGTCTCGGGTTCGGGGTGGCCCTCATGCCGGGCCGGGTGAACCACCCGATCCGGGTGGCCGAGCGGACGGCCGTCATGGACATCCTCTCCGGCGGCCGCCTGGAGGTGGGCACCGGCCGGTCGTCGAGCCCGTACCAGCTGCGGGCGTTCGGGGTCGACGTGGCGGACACCCGTGAGGAGTGGGAGGAGGCCACCCGCCTGCTCCCCGAGCTGTGGACCAAGGAGAAGTTCACATACCACGGCCGGTTCTTCTCCTGGGACGACAAGATCACGGTGGTGCCCCGCCCGGTGCAGCGGCCGCACCCGCCGATGTGGGTGGCGTCGACGCAGCCGGACACCTGCGCCCTGGCCGGCCAGAAGGGCCTCGGCCTGCTGATGCCCCAGCTGGGTGGACCCGACGGGGCCCGGGACAGCATCGCCGCCTACAAGGCGGCGGTGGCCGAACCGGTCGACCCCATCGGCCAGTTCGTCAACGACCAGTGCGCCCTGTTCACCTGCGCGTTCACCAACGACGACGACGAACGGGCGCGGGTCCTGGGCGGGGACGCGGCGATGTGGTACCTCCAGTGCCTGGCGGCCATCTACGCCAACGACTGGGCCGGTGAGCCGCTGGAGAAGGTGCCGGACTCGTACCGGTTCCACGCCGAGATGCGCCGCAAGGGCCAGATCAGCGGCGGCACCCTGGGCACAGGGATCAACCGGGACGAGATGGGCGGTCCGGCGGCGACCCAGGCCATGATCGACAAGGGGGCCTTCTGCGTCGGTGACCCGGCGGCGGTGACCACCAACATCGAGCGCTACCGCGCCGCCGGCGCCGACCGGCTGGTCTGCGTGATGCAGCTGGCCGACCTCCGCCACGAGGACCTGATGCGGTCCATCGAGCTGTTCGGCACCGAGGTCATCCCGGCGATCCGGGCCGCCGAAGCCGCCGAGGAGGCCGCCGCCCAGGTGGCCGCCGCCGAAGCCGTGAGCTGAGCAGCCCCGGTCAGCTGAAGGGAACGGTCTCGGTCACCAGCTGCGTGACGGCCGACGGGAAGACCGACACGGTGGCGTCGGCGCCGTGCTTGGCCGTCAACCAGGCCACGGTGTCGTCCCAGGTGCGGAACAGCGGGAGGGCGTCGCGGTCCTCCGGCTCCAGGTCGCCGCGGGCGGCTCCGGGGGCGAACAGGACCAGGTCGCAGTCGCCGGGCGGCCGCGGGGCGGGACCGCCGAAGTGCATGTTGCGGCCGAAGAGGGAGTGGAACCCGGCGCCCTCGCTGGCGGCGGTGGCCATCACCACGGTCCCCCCGGGCCGGACCAGCGGCTCGGGGGCGCTGGACAGCGGGGTGAAGGCGGCGGAGTACTGCAGCAGCTCGTTGTCCTTCGGGTAGGCCGACAGCACACAGATGTCGGCCCCGGCCGGCGCCACGGTGGCGTAGGCGGCGCGGGCCAGTTCGACTCCGGCCCGGTGGGCCGCCACCAGGTCCCCCGTCACCAGCGCGGCCACGCCCCGGGTGGTGGTGGGGACGGCGTTGACGATGAAGTCGACCCCGCCCATCCGGGCGCCCTCCTCGGCGTCGCGACGGGCGACGGTCTCCACCGTCCCCACCCCTTCACCGGCCACCGGCACCCCGGTGTGGAAGGCGGTGGCGGTGGTGATGCTGGCCACCGCCGGGACCACCAGCTTGGCCCCGCCGGAGAACCCGGTCACCGGATGGGGGACGATCGAGCCGACGAGGACCCGGAGGTCGGCGGCGAGGAAGTCCCGGTTCAGCTCGACCGGGGTGCCCCGGGAGGTGGTCCCCACCCGGTCGCAGCCCGCCCAGGAGAAGTGGCTGCGGACCGGGCACCGGGCGAGGACGTCGGCGCCGATCTTCTTCACCAGGTCGTCCCGCATGATCACCCGGTGGTTGGCCGCGCCGACCAGCACGGTGACCTGCTCGTCGGCGATGCCCGCGGCGGCCAGCTCGTCCAGGATCGGCACCAGCAGCCGGTCGGCCGGGGTCGGCCGGGACAGGTCGTCGACCACGACCACCGGAGCCCGCCGGCCGGCGGCGAGGTCCCGCAGGCGGGGGGTGCCCACCGGATGGGCAAACGCCTCGGCGATCCCCCGGTCCCCGATGTCGACCCCGTCGCGGGGCGGGCACGACCGGACCCGCCAGCCGGCGGGGAACGACAGGGCGAGGTCGGTGTCGCCGAACCAGGCCTGCCAACGGATGCTGGGCCCGTCAACAAGCGTTTGCTCCGTTGCCACCATGCCCCTAGCCTCGCGCAGACCATGCAGATCGGCGCCAACCTCATCCTCAACGACCACACCCTGCCCATGCGGCAGGTCGCCCCGATGATCGAAGAGCACGGACTCGAGTCGCTGTTCCTGGGTGAGCACACCCACACCCCGGTCGACTCGGTGCACCCGGACTACCCCAACGGCCTACCGGAGTTCTACAAGCGGTTCCTCGATCCCTTCGTCCAGCTGACGGTGGCCGCCGCGCTGACCGAGCGGGTCCGGATCGGCACCGGGGTGGTGCTGGTGGCCGAGCGGAACCCCCTCGAGCTCGCCAAGGCGTTGGCCAGCCTGGACATCGTCTCCGGCGGTCGGCTCGAGGTCGGCGTCGGCTACGGCTGGAACCCGCTCGAACTGGCCAACAACGGCGTCGACCCGGCCAAACGGCGGGCCGTGTTCCGCGAGAAGCTGGCGGTGATCCGCCGGCTGTGGACCGAGGACGTCGTGGGTATCGACGGCGAGTTCGTCCGGTTCTGTGACAGCTGGTCCTACCCGAAGCCGGTGCAGAAGCCGCACCCCCCCATCCTCATCGGGGCGGCCGGCACCAAGGCCACCTTCAACGACGTGGTCAACCTGGGCGACGGGTGGTACCCGCTGGCCTCCGACGACCTGTTCGAGAAGCTGGACATCCTGACCGAACGGGCCGGCGGCACCCTGCCGCTGGTGACCGTCATCGAGATGGAGGGGCAGCGGGGGATCCCGTGGTACATCGACGAGCCGACCTTCCTCACCGCCCTCGGGGACCGGGCTCGTCGCTACGCCGACGCCGGGGTGCACCGGATGACCGTCGGCGTGCCGGCGGACGACGCCGGCCGGTTCCGGGCGGCCCTGGAGCAGCTGGCCGCCCTCTCGGGCATCGTCGCTTAGCGGAGGCGGGCGGCGGCCTTCTTGGCGATCGACACCGTGAAGGCGGTGGGGACGGTCGCCGACAGGCCGATCGGCGCCACCACCGCCAGGGAGCTGCCCTCCTGGATGGTGACGAAGTCGGCGTTCATTGTGACCTTGGTGCCCCCCAGGGTCACCGGGATGGCCAGGCCGATGGCCGTGGAGGCCGAGCCGAGCCGCGGCATGGGGAGCTTCGACACGGTGACGTCGGACGCGCTGACGTTTCCTGTCGCTGTCCCCGCCGCCACGGACTGGCTGAGGAGCTTCCCCACGCATGTCGGGGCCTTCGGGGAGGAGAAGAGGGCATAGACCTTCTTGGCTGTGGCCGCCGACGGCCACACGCCGACGAGCTCGACGGTGAACTGCGCCGTCTTCTTCTTCTTCGAGAACCCGGTACTGGCGTCGGGCACTGTGATCTTCACTGTCGATTCGCTGATCCCCTCACACGAGGCGATCTGGGCGAACTGGCTTGTTGTGCCCGACGACGACGTTGTCGAACCTGTCGACTTCTGCCAGCCGGGCGGGAAGTCCGACAGCCGCAACAGCTGCGCCTTCGCCTTCGGGGATGTGGCCTTCGGCGAGGTCGCCGCCGACGCCGCGGTCGGGACCATCCAGGCCCCGGCGGCCACCAACCCGGCCGCTGCTCCGCCGGTCGCTGCCCACCTGGTCCACCTGCCGAGCCGTGCCATGGGCCGGCATCCTAGGTGGTCGCCGTCATGCGCCCCACCGGCCCACCGGGCCCAGTGGGCCGGAGGGCGCGCCCCTCAGCCGAGGCGCTCGACGATGGTCACGTTGGCCTGGCCGCCACCCTCGCACATGGTCTGGAGGCCGTAGCGCCCGCCGGTCCGGTCGAGCTCACCCAGCAGGGTGGTCATCAGCCGGGCGCCCGTGGCCCCGAGAGGGTGGCCGAGGGCGATGGCCCCGCCGTTCGGGTTGACCCGCTCGGGGTCGGCCCCGGTCTCTTGCATCCAGGACATCGGGATGGAGGCGAACGCCTCGTTGATCTCCACGGCGTCGATCTCGTCGATCTTCATCCCCGCCTTCTTGAGGGCGTACTCGGTGGCCGGAATGGGGGCCGTCAGCATCCACACCGGGTCGGCCCCACGGACGCTGAGGTGGTGGATGCGGGCCCGCGGGGTGAGGCCGTGGGTCTTCAGGCCTCGCTCGTTGACGATCAGCAGGGCCGCCGAGGCGTCGGAGATCTGGCTGGACACCGCGGCGGTGACCCGGCCGTCGGGGGGGCGCAGCAGCTTCAGCCCCGCCATCTTCTCCAGGGTGGTGTCCCGGCGGGGACCCTCGTCGGTGGTGACGTCACCGACCGGCACGATCTCCCGCTCGAACCGCCCCTCGTCGATGGCCCGGAGGGCCCGGAGGTGGGACTCGAGGGCGAACCGTTCCATGTCCTCCCGGGAGATCCCCCACTTGGCGGCGATCATGTCGGCGGACCGGAACTGGGAGACCTCCTCGTTCCCGTACCGGGCCTGCCACCCCACGGAGCCGCTGAACGGGTCGGGGAACCCGAGGGCCTCGCCGGCGGCCATGGCCGTCTGGATGGGGATGGCGCTCATGTTCTGGACCCCGCCCGCCACCACCACGTCGGAGGTGCCGGACAGGACCGCCTGGGCGGCGAAGTGGATGGCCTGCTGCGACGACCCGCACTGCCGGTCGACGGTGGTCCCCGGCACTTCTTCGGGCAGGCCGGCGACCAGCCAGGCCGTCCGACCGATGTCGCCGGCCTGGGGGCCGACCTGGTCGACGCAGCCGTAGACGACGTCCTCGACCGCGGCGGGGTCGATGCCGGTCCGCTCCACCAGCGCCTTCAGGGTGACCGCCCCCAGGTCGGCCGGGTGGACGGCGGCCAGGCCACCGCCCCGCTTGCCCACCGGGGTCCGCACTGCGTCGACGATGTAGGCCTCGTTCATCTGCTCACTCCTCTGCTCGTACGGTGCAACGCCCGGAAGCGTCCGGTCATGCCCGCTGGCTGCTGACGCTGACCACCTCGCCGGTCATGTAGCTCGAGTACTGGCTGGCCAGGAAGACGATGACGTTGGCGACCTCCCAGGGCTCGGCCGCCCGGCCGAAGGCCTCCCGGGTGGTGAGCTCGGCCAGCAGCTCGTCGGTGGTGACCTTGGCCAGGAACGGGTGCATGGCGATGCTCGGGGAGACGGCGTTGACCCGCACGCCGTGCGGCGCCGCCTCCATGGCCAGGCACCGGGTCAGGGCCATCACCCCGGCCTTGGCCGCGGCATAGTGGCTCTGGCCGGCCTGGGCGCGCCAGCCCAGGACCGAGGCGTTGTTGACGATGACCCCCCGACCGCGGGGGTACATGTGCTGGACCGCCGCCCGGTTCGACCGGAACGTCCCGGTCAGGGTGACGTCCAGCACCTTGTGCCACTGCTCGTCGGTCATCTCGGCCACCTCGGCGGTGCCACCGAGGCCGGCGTTGCACACCATCACGTCGACGCCACCGTGGCGGTCCTCGGCGGCCCGGAACAGGGCCTGCACCTGGGCCTCGTCGGTGACGTCACAGGGCACCGCCAGCGGGGCCTCGCCGGCCGTGCCGCCCGGGCCGGTCAGGGCGGCCAGCCGCTCGGCGGCTTCGGCGAGCCGGCGCTCGTGGGCGTCGCTGATGACCACGGTGGCCCCCTCCTCGACGGCCCGCTGGGCGGTGGCGAACCCGATGCCGGTGCCGGCGGCGGCGGTGACCAGGACGGTCTGGCCGGCCAGCAGCCCGTGGCCGTCGGGGTATGGCGGCGGGGCGGGGAACGTGGTGGGGGCGTCGGTCACGGCCGTCCTTTCGTCTTGCTCGGGTCCCATCGGGCGGGGTCCCTCTGGTCGGATCGCAGTGGTCAGCGCGGGAGCCCGAGGACCCGCTCGCCGATGATGTTGCGCTGGATCTGGTTGCTGCCGCCGTAGACGGTGTCGGACCGGCTGAACTCGAACAAGAGCTCCAGCCGCCGGCGGTCCAGCCCGTCGGGCGACGCGGCCTCCCAGTCCAGCATGCCGCCGGCCCCCAGGGCATCCACCGCGGCCTCACCGAGGTCCCGGTGGAGGGTGGCCCAGAACAGCTTGCCGACCATCGCCACCGGGACCCCCGGGTCGGCGTCGGCGGCGGTCAACGCCCGGAGGCTGTTCATCCGCATGATCCGGAGCCGGATGTCGAGGTCGACCAGGCGGTCCCGCAGCGTGGGGTCGTCCAGCCGGCCCGACCGGCGGGCGGCCTCGACGGCCAGGTCCCACTCGTTGCGGAACCCCAGCTGCTGGCCGAGGGTGGACACCCCGCGCTCGACGGCCAGGGTGCCCATGGCGACCTTCCACCCGTCGCCGGGGTCCCCGACGACCTGGTCGACGGGGGTGCGGGCGCCGTCGAAGAAGACCTCGTTGAACTCGGCGTCCCCGGTCAGCTGCCGGATCGGCCGCACCTCGATCCCGTCCTGGCGCATGGGGACCAGGAGGTAGCTGAGGCCGCGGTGGCGGGGAGCGTCGGGGTCGGTCCTGGCCAGCACGAAGCACCAGTCGGCCAGGTGGGCGAGCGACGTCCACACCTTCTGTCCGGTGACCACCCACTCGTCGCCGTCGAGGACGGCCTTGGTGGACAGGCCGGCCAGGTCGGATCCGGCGCCGGGCTCGCTGAAGCCCTGGCACCACAGCTCCTCGCCCTGGAGGATCGGGGGCAGGAACCGCTGCCGCTGGGCGTCGCTGCCGAAGGCGAGCAGGGTGGGTCCCACCAGCTGTTCGGCGATGTGGCCGAGCCGTCCCGGCCCGCCGGCCCGGGCGTACTCCTCGGCGAACACCACCTGGTGCCACAGGTCGAGCCCGCGACCGCCGACCTCGGTGGGCCAACCGATGCCGATCCACCCGGCCTCCCCGAGGGCTCGTTCCCACTCGCGCCGGCCGTCGAGGGCACCGTGCTCGTCACCGGCGCCGCCCCGGCCGCGGACCCCGGAGAACTCGCCGGAGAGCGCCGTCTCCAGCCAGTCCCGGGCCTCGGCGGCAAATGCTCGCTGGTCGTCGGTAAACTGCAACTCCATCGGACGGCGACCCTAGCCGCTACTCGGGCCCACCAAGCGCTTGCTAGAATTCAGGCGCGTCGCGTCGCAGGTCCCCAGGTCAGGGGTCCGGGCGCCGCCCCGATTTGCCCGAAGCTCCGACCGCGCGATGGGGTGTGCCATGACCGAGACCAGCGACCACGACCGAACCGACCTGCACCCGGCGCTGCGGACCAAGATCTGCGATCTTTTCGGCGTCCAGTACCCCATCGTCCAGACCGGCATGGGGTTCGTGGCGGTCCCTGAGCTGACGGCGGCCACCTCCAACGCCGGCGGCCTCGGCGTGCTGACCAGCGGCACCCTGCAGTTCAACGAGCTTGCCGACGCCATCGCCAAGACCAAGGACCTCACCGACAAGCCGTTCGGGGTCAACGTCCGCGGCGACGCCCCCGACGTCGTCGAACGGGCCGAGCTGCTGATCAAGCAGAACATCCCGGTGGCCTCCTTCGCCCTGGCCCCCAAGCGGGAGACCATCGAGAAGCTGAAGAACGCCGGCATCGTCGTCATCCCGTCGATCGGCGCCCGCCGGCACGCCGAGAAGGTGGCCGCCTGGGGCGTCGACGCCGTGCTGGTGCAGGGCGGCGAGGGCGGCGGCCACACCGGCTCGGTGCCCACCTCCATCCTGCTGCCGCAGGTGGTCGACGCCGTCGACATCCCGGTGGTCGGCGCCGGCGGGTTCCGCGACGGCCGCGGCCTGGTGGCCGCCCTGGCCTACGGGGCCGCCGGCATCGCCATGGGCACCCGCTTCCTCCTCACCAGCGACAGCCCGGTGCCGGACAAGATCAAGCAGGTCTACCTGGGCAAGACGGTCAACGACACGGTGGTCACCAAGGCCATCGACGGCGTGCCGCAGCGGGTGCTCCGCACCGAGCTGGCCGAGACCCTCATCTCCCAGCACGCCTTCAAGCGGTGGCAGCGGTCCCTGCAGCTGTCGATGGCCTTCCAGAAGAGCACCAAGACGCCCTGGAAGGACATCATCAAGGAAGGGCTCAACATGAAGAAGAACCAGGAGCTCCAGTGGAGCCAGGTGCTGATGGCCGCCAACACCCCCGTTCTTCTGTCCGCCGGTTTGGTCGACGGCGACACAACCAAGGGCACCCTCGCCAGTGGGCAGGTCGCCGGGCTCATCGACGACCTGCCCAGCTGCCAGGAGCTGATCCAGCGGATCATGGTCGAGGCCGACCAGACCCTGCGGCGGCTGCAGTCCGGTTCCGACCGGGTGGCCGCCGGCTGAGCTACCGGTGCAACGGGGACATGTCGGGGTAGCGGTCCCCGACGGTGGCCCCCGGCGGCAGCACCTCGTCGATCCGGGCCAGCTCGTCGGGGGTGAGGACGACGTCGTCGGCGGCCACGTTCTCCTCCAGGTACCGGCGGCGCTTGGTCCCCGGAATGGGCACCACGTCGTCGCCCTGGGCCAGCACCCAGGCCAGGGCCAGCTGCGACGGGGTGACCCCCTTGGCGGCAGCCAGCTCCTTCACCCGGTCGACCAGCGCCAGGTTCTTGGCGAAGTTGTCCCCCTGGAACCGCGGGTTGTGCCGCCGGAAGTCGTCCTCGGCCAGGTCGTCGGGCGTGGTGATGGCCCCGGACAGGAAGCCACGGCCGAGCGGGGAGTAGGCCACGAACCCGATGCCGAGCTCCCGGACGGTGTCGAGGACACCGTTGGTCTCGGGGTCCCGGGTCCACAACGACCACTCGGTCTGCAGGGCGGCGATGGGGTGGACGGCGTGTGCCCGCCGGATGGTGTCGGGCGCCGCCTCGGACATCCCGAGGAAGCGGACCTTTCCGGCGGCCACCAGCTCGGCCATCGCCCCGACGGTCTCCTCGATGGGGGTGTCGGGGTCGACGCGGTGCTGGTAGTAGAGGTCGATGTGGTCGACCCCCAGCCGCCGTAGCGAGTCGTCGCAGGCGGAGCGGACGTACTCCGGCCGGCCGTTGACCCCGATCCGGGTGCCGTCGGCGGCCCGCTGGTTGCCGAACTTGGTGGCCAGCACCACCCGGTCCCGCCGGTCGGCCAGCGCTTGGCCGACGAGCACCTCGTTGGTGAACGGGCCGTACATGTCGGCGGTGTCGAACAACGTCACCCCGAGGTCGATGGCCCGGTGGATGGTGGCGATCGACTCGGCGTCGTCGCCGTCGCCGTAGAACTCGCTCATGCCCATGCAGCCGAGGCCCTGAGCGGAGACGGTGAGGTGGGAACCGAGGGTTCTGGTGCGCATGCACCGGGTCTACCGTGCCGCCAGGTCCGCCGTGCCGCTGGGTCTGCCGGGCTGCGGAGTCCGCCCGGCCACGGGGTTGGCCGGGTCACGGGGTTGGCCGGGCCACGGGGTTGGTCATGCTGTGCCCGGGCCGGCCGGTCGGCCGCCGTCCGACCAACCGCCGCCGATCCCGGAGCTACCGCCGTCGGTCGGCACAAGGTCACGTCCGACCATAGGGTCGGCACAAGGTCACGGCCGTGCGGGGGGTGCACCGGCCGCAACCCAGTGCCGACGGCCTCGAACCTTAGTCGGTCGGTCGGTTGCTTACCAAGTGTTGTCCGGCGGCAAAGGCCAGGTGGGGGGTGCTCAGGACGAGCGGAGCTCGTGGAGGGGCGTCGCCCCCCGGTCCGGCTGCACCCGTCGGCGGTCCGGCTCGGGCTCCGTCAGCGGGACGGCCGGCCGCAGGGTGGCCAGCGACCGGCGGGCCAGCTCTTGGTAGACCTTCACCCCGTTGGCCTTCCAGGCCAGCGCCTTCTCGTCGAGCGGCCGGATCACCCGGGCCGGGCTGCCGGCCACCAAGGTGGCCTCGGGTACCTCGAAGCCGGCGGGCAGGAACGAGTGGGCCCCCACGAGCGACCGGGGCCCCACCACGGCGCCGTCGAGGATCACCGAGCCGATGCCCACGAGGGCGAGGCTGCGGACGGTGCAGCCGTGCAGGACGACGGCGTGGCCGACGTGGCCCTCGTCCTCCACCGTGACGTCGGCGCCGGGATAGGAGTGCATGACGCAGCTGTCCTGGACGTTGGCCCCCTCCCCCACGACCACCCGACCGAAGTCGCCACGAAGGCTGGCGAACGGGCCGATGTAGGAGCCGCGACCCACGATCACGTCACCGATGAGGACCGCTTCGGGGTGGACGAACGCCTCGGGGTGCACCACCGGCACCACGCCGTCGATCTCGTAGATCCCCATCCGCCGTCGCCCTTCTGCCACTGACCTTCTGCCGCTGAACCGGTGGGCCGTGCTGCCGGCCCGGTCACCGAAGGTTCTAGCAGCCCGCCGACCGGTCGCCGGCCAGAAACCCCTGGTCCTTCACCCGGGCTCCGGCGCGTTTGGTCTGCGCAATGGGGGGTACTGGGAAGTACAGTGGCTACCCAGATGCAGAGTCCGGCTCCTGTGGGGCCACGACATGCGGCCCACCCCCAGACCGGGTCGCCGCCGGTGGGCCCGTCGGCGCCGCCACCGGTGGCCCCAATGCCGGCGATGCGGTCGGTGCCGGCCAGCTTGGTCCTCCTCGGTGTGGTCATCGCCCTGGTCGCCGCCTGGGGGGGCATCGTGGCCTTCGTCGGTCCGACCTTCGGGTTCAGCGGCGACGGCTCCGACGCCTGGCGATGGACGGCCTCCCACCTGTTCCTGGCCCTCCTCCCCGGTGCCGTCGCCTTCGTCGCCGGCCTCCTCCTGATCGTCATCGCCCCCCGGACGATCGACGGCCGTGGCCGGGCGGACCTGTTCCTGCTCGGCATCGTCTCCGTCCTCTGCGGGGCCTGGTTCGTCGTCGGCCCGTGGGCGTGGCCGGTCCTCCGGACGGTGCACCCCTACTTCGTCGCCGCCCCCCCGTTCCGCACCCTGACGGTGGAACTGGGCTACGCCCTGGGCCCCGGCCTGCTGTTGGTGCTGTGCGGCGGCATCGTCGTGGGGTGGGGCATCCGCCACCAGCGGCCCATCGCCCCGATCTACCCGGCGTACCCGGCCTATGCCCCCATGCCGACCGTCCCTCCGGGCGTGCCGGCCCCGGTGAACGCCACGCCCGACGCGGCGATGGGATGGCCGCCGTCGTCGGACCCGGTGCAGCCGGTGGCGCCGATGCAGCCGGCGGTGGTGCAGCCGGCGGCGCAGCCGATGGCACCGATGCAGCCGCCGGCGGCGGACGCCGCGACCGGCGTCGTCCCCGGACAGGGCTCGCCGGGGGCTCCCACGGGAGAACGGCCGGCGGAGCCCGACCCGACCCTCACCGGGGCGGTCCCCCAGGTGCGACCGGTGCCGGCCGAGCCCACCGAGCCGGCTCGCTGGTCAACCCGGCCGGTCCCCCCGGCCCCGTGGTCGCCGGAGCCGATGCCCGAGCCCACGACGTCGACGCCGCAGGTCCAGCCGGAGCCGTGGGAGGCCGAGCCCTCGGTGTCGGCCGAGCCGGCCCAGGCCGAACAAGCCCAGCCCGAGGCAGCCCAGTCTGAACAGGCCCAGCCCGAACCGGCCCAGCCCGAGCCGCCGGCGTCGGGTCAGGCGGAGGAGCCCCCCGCGGCGGGCCCCTAGCCTCTCCGGGGTGCTCCCACCCCGCCCCTCCCCATCGCTCGACGTCGAGTTCGTGGTGGCCGACCCCGCTGGCCCGCCGGCAGCCGACCTGCTGGCGGCGATGACCGCCGAGATGGTGGCCCTCTACGGCGCGGCCGACCGGCTGGACCACCCCCGGCTGGACCCATCGGAGATGGCGGCCCCGGGCGGGGTGTACCTCGTCGGTCGGGTCGGCGACCGGCCGGTGGCCGGTGGCGGGTTGCGGCGGCTGACCGACGACGTGGCGGAGATCAAGCGGATGTACGTGGTCCCGGCCGACCGCGGCGCTGGGGTGGCCGGCCGGCTGCTGGCGGCCCTCGAAGCGGCCGGGCGGGACCTCGGGTACCGGCTGGTCCGTCTGGACACCGGGCCGAGGCAGCCGCACGCTCGGCGCCTCTACGAGGCCGCCGGCTACCGGCCGATCCCCGCGTACAACGACAACCCGTACGCGGCGTTCTTCGGGGAGAAGGCGCTGTAGCGCGACCGCCGACGGCGGG
>Ga0134126_10001480_pt1 | contig 29943 bp, 27 predicted proteins | sample KB31752_FD_96881 | JGI IMG/M metagenome (GOLD analysis project Ga0134126, IMG submission 96881) | Terrestrial soil microbial communities with excess Nitrogen fertilizer from Kellogg Biological Station, Michigan, USA - KB3-175-2 | ecosystem: Environmental > Terrestrial > Soil > Unclassified ... | reverse complement strand
CTTCCGAGACTCCTGCTACCAATCACTGTCTCCAGTTGATCAGGCAGGTCATTTACTATCAGAACGGTGTAACCAGGCTGGTGCGCCTCTTTGTTAGCTTTCCGAGCCATCTCGGACTTGGCCTCGGGAAAGTTCGGCGAGCACAGAAGAGCGGTCCTTGCCTCTACCACATGAGCTGGAATACTGGCGTTCGAATCGTGGTAAGGAATCATATTTTCTTCGTTTACGACAGAAATGTCGCTGGGGCATTTGTGCCCGCTTATCGGTTTGGTTGGAGATTTACGAGAGCTCGGCTCACCGCCGGGACTTCGCCCAGCCATTATCTTAGCGACCGCGATTTGCCACCGCTATCGTCTCAAGTGACATTCTTTTGTCTGATTTGAGAGACAGCTCCATCGAGTCCCGTCTAGGGCGATCAATCGTCAGGACGAGGCGGAGAGCCATATGTCCTGAGAAATTCAGTCTTACCGGAGATTTGTGAGGAAAGCTGCCACCGCGGATGGGAGTAACATGCGCGCCGAAAAATGAGGTAGTGCCCTATTTTGACGTGGCACGCGCATCTTGCGCGTGGATTCACGGGCGGGACGCCCGTGCCACTCTTTCAAATTGGGGCACTACCAAAAATGAGGTTGGATTCGTTTTACTCTACTAATCTGTTTTGGATCGCATACCGAATTATATCGGCATTAGTTCTTATCTCCATCTTCTCCAGAATCCGCATCCGATAGGTGCTGATGGTACCGACGCTGAGAAAGAGTATATCGGCGATTTCACTCACCGTTTTGCCTAAAGCAATAAGACGCATCACTTCGAATTCACGATCGGAGAGCAATTCGTGTGGCGGGCGCTCGGGACCTCTTCTAAGATCGACAACAAGTTCTTCGGCGAGTGTGGGGCTGACATATGTTCCCCCACCGACGACTTTATTGATGGCGGCTATTAATTCTGATCGCGGGATGTCTTTCCTAATATAGCCGCTGGCTCCTGCTTTGAACGCTCGTCGGGCAAACAGCTCCTCAGAGTACATGCTCAGGATCAGCACCGGCAGGCGGGGGCGAATTTGTTTCAATTCTTTCAAAACCTCGAGTCCATCTCTGCCGCCCAGGGAAAGATCGAGAACCACAGCGTCCCAGTCCTGAGTGCGAACCAAATCAAGTGCTTCGCCGGCTGTGCTTGCCTCACCGAAGAGAATCGCGCCTTGGGGGTGTTTGTCGAAGATTCTCTTCACCCCAGCCCGAACGACTTCATGGTCATCGATTAACAGGATTTTCTTCGTCGGTGCCATGCTTTCAAGCGACTCTATCGAGCCGCACTCAATCGTTACTTGCTAGTTCGCGATCAGTCACAGGAATAGACACCGTGATTCGGGTGCCTCCATCCTCGGCATTTTCAATATTGATTTCACCGCCCGCGAGCTGCGCGCGCTCGCTCATGCCCAGCAGTCCCAGCGATTGAGACGCTGATTTCTCACTTTCAGTAATGCCTCGACCATTGTCTTTGATCGTCAGGATAAACCGCTGCGATTCTTCCCAGCACGTAATGGTCACCTGGGTGGCTTGGGCGTGCCGCTGAATATTAGTGAGCGCCTCCTGCAGGATACGAAATACTGCCGTCGCCGCTCCATTGTCCAGATCAACTTTCTGCATCGGGCATATTAATTCAGCAGCGATACCGGTTCGTTCTCGAAACTGAAGCACCTGCCATTCGAGCGCTTCCACCAGACCGACTTCAAGGGCCGTCGGTCTTAGCTCTGACGAGAGTTTTCTCACGGTATCGAGAGTAGTTTCAGTCAGCTTGATCATCGCGTCGATCTTCGTTCTGAGCGACGCTACTTGCGAGGAATCGAGAGGCTCCCCAACCACCTCGCGTATTTCTTCCAGGTCCCAACGCCAACTTGTTAATGCGCCGCCCAGTTCATCGTGGATCTCTCGGGCAATGCGCTTGCTTTCTTCTTCTCTGGCGGTCTGACGGCTGGCCGAAAGAGCCCGCAACTGTTTGCTGGTTTCCTTGAGTTTAGCTTCCGCCTGCTTGAGTTCGGTTACATCCTGAGTCGCGCCAAATACCTTAATCGGCTCTCCCCGTTCATCGATCACAATGGACCCTCGCGAACGAGCAATCCGTTCAGTGCCGTCAGATCTAATGATGCGATGATAATAATCGTACGGCTCTTTACTCGCGATCGCGCGTTTGACGATGTGCCAACCCAAATCTAAATCGTCTGGATGAATAAATCGGTCCACCTGACCCGCGACGCTAATACTTCCTGGTTGCAGACCGAAGATGTGGTAAAGCTCGTCAGACCAGGTGACCCTATTCGTGCGCAGGTCCCAGTCCCAACTACCTATGTGGGCCAGGCGCTGCGCTTGCGCCAACTGGACCTCACCATGTCTGAGCCTCTCCTCGGCTTGTTTGCGATCCTCGATGTCAGTAGATGATCCGTACCACTTGACCAGATTTCCCTGTTCGTCACGCAGCGGTTCGGTGCGAACGAGGAACCAGCGATACTCCCCATCGGCGCGCCGCAGGCGCATTTCATCTTCGTACCCTTCACCAATCACCATCTGCGCGCGCCACTTTTCCAGGACCCGCGGAGCGTCATCGGGATGGATTGGGGCCACCGGATCACTGACATACTTCTCCAGCGAAAGACCGGCATAATCCAGCCAGCGCTTATTGAGAAAATCAACGACGCCATCGGGCCGCACGCTCCAGGCCATCGCCGGAATAGTATCGATTACCAGGCGAAGGTGTTCTTCACTGCGCCGCACTGCATCTTCGGCCCGCACCCGCTCGGTTACGTCTTCGTTGACGATGACGCACCCCACGATTACACCATCAGCGTTGCGGATCGGCGCGGCCGAGTTTTGCATGATCTTTCGCCGGCCGTCGTAGGTTTCTATATCGATTAGCTCATTCAAACTCGTCTGACCCTGCGACAACGCCCGCGCTGAGGCCCAGGCCGTCGGCGCAATCCTCTCGCCCGAATCATGCCAAAAGCCCCTGGTCTCGGCCCAACGTTGACGTCCGGAGGTGATGGCCCCACCCCAGAGGCGTTTCGACGCCTCATTAAAGAGAACGATGTCGCCCGCCTGATTAGTCACCACTACGCCCACCGGCAAAGTAGCCAGCACCAATTGCAAAAGTTTTTGGCTCTCGCGGAACGCGTGCTCGGTTTGTTTGCGCTCAGTAACATCTTGCACCGCGCCAAACATGCGAATTGGCTGGCCCGATTCGTCACGCACAATTTCATCACGAACATGCACGAATCGGATGTCGCCATCCGGCCGCACAAATCGGACTTCGACATCGAACAGCCGCTGGCCTTGCAGCGCTTCGCGGAAGACTTGTTGATGGTGTTGCCGGTCGTCGGGATGAATAAACTGCAGCAATTGAGCCTGATTAGGCACGCCACGGAACGATTCCAGTCCCAGGATACGACTGGTTTCTTTCGACCAGGTGATCCGGTCAGCGACTAGATCGCGCTCCCAGTAGCCGATGTGCGCGAGTTGCTGGGCTTGTTTCAGTTTGGCCTCGCTTTCACGCAATGCCGCCTCGGCTTCGATGCGTTCGGTGATCTCCACGCTGGCCCCGCCCACCAGCACCACCGCTCCATCCTGATCTAAAATCGGAAACTTGCTGACTATCTGGCAGCCTTGTTCAGGATCCTTCGGAAAAGGCTCGATTGTTTGCAGGCTATTTTTCGTCTGAATGACCTGATTATCATTCGCGCGATAAGTGGATGCGATCTCCGCCGGCCAAAGCTCAGCATCGGTTTTCCCCACGGCGTTGCGAAATTGCAGGAAGGTCTTGTTTATATAGACATACCGGCCTTCGAGGTCCTTCATCCAGGCATAGCCTGGCAGATTGTCCATGAACGCCGCGAAGCGTTCCTGGCTTTGCCGCACTGCCTCTTCCGCCTGCTTTCGCTCTTCAATTTCGGCTCTAAGCCGCGCAGTTGTCGCTTCAAGTTCCTTGGTTCGGCCAATGACTTTTTGTTCCAACTCAGCATTGAGCCGCTCTATTTCAGCCTTGGCTTGTGCCAGTTCCGGGGTCTCAACCATGTCCCAGACTCCCTGTCGCCGGGCGATCGCAAACCGATGTCTGCGCGCCACATCCAGCAGGAAATCAGCACTGCTCGAACCGATCGGGTAAGTACATGACGCCATAATGCGTTCGTGAGGGAATAGTTGATCGACTTCTGCTTCAAACTTGCGCAGCTCTTTCGCGTGCTTTGGTTGTAACCATGCCGGACTACCGTTAACTCTCATGCCGGCATAACCCCTGGCTAACGCTTCATCAACTTTGCTCTTGAATCGACTGGCAACACGCTGAAAATCAAAGGCGCCTCCGTTGATAAACCAATCGTCATGGCCGACAACTTCTATGCTTCTTTCGGCGGTATATCGATCCAGATCGGGCAGAGCCGCTTGCAGCGCATCCTTTGCTTCCTGAATCTTCAGCAGTTCTGAATTCGAGATTATCCACAAACAGAACTCACGACTTTCCAAACCGGTCTTAAAAAATGGGATTAAGATGTCGAGCAAATCTTGTGTGGTCTCGTAGAAAATACAGAAGTGAGTGCCCCACGCTACGTCACCGACGACGCTGATTCCGGTGTTTCTACGTTGCGACACGATGGGGTCTCCCTTTCGGTGGATGGGGACAACTCGTCAGGAATGCTGACTTGGGGCTCTCGCTCGGGTCAGCTTTTGGATGAACGATCTAAAATGCCTCGACTGGTTAGCGCGATTGTAGCACCCGATGCGACATTTGTTCCAAAGGCATCTCGCGGAATGTATAGGAATCCCACCGATGACGGCCGTCAATGAAAGAATCCCGAATCGGCCTATGAATTCAACGGCTTGAATGACGCTCTGAGGATCTAGATGACGAACGGTCGACTCAGGTATAGCTTCGTGAAAGGCTCTGCGTAGAGGCATGTTACGGGAAACACTCTCACAACCCAGATCGGCGCCTCCTTCGATCTAGCAGGATTCTTGGTTACTCGTTCGCGGCGTTACGACGTCCACGCCGGAGCGACCGGCCGTTTTGCGTTATCTAACACCGCCACTATTGATCCCGAGCGTCGGCGGCGATCAAGTCACGCTGCTAAGCGGCGGCTCAGCACCGGCCCCTGCTGCACTAAGCAGGGAGGTCTCAGGCCCGCTTGGCAATCTACCCTGACGTAAAGTATCTTGGCATCAAGATATAGAGCGGAGGTAGGATGAGCGTCCTCTCGAAACTCTTGCGTTCCATGTCCAGCAACGTCTGGTGCAGATGCAACAGCCGGCGGCGATTTCTTGAGCACACCCAGGGTAGTTCTGCGAACTCATTCAGCGACTACGACCGAAAGCATGGAAACGGATCCTCCGTCGAACCCTTCGACAGGGAAACTAACCTCATCATCCTCCTTCCGTACGGCAAGCACATAGAGCATCGGCAGGTAATGGTCGGGCGTCGGCGCGGAGAGCATTGCGTCTTTGCCTAACGATTCGTAAGTGATCAGAGGCTCGTGGTTGCCTTCGAGAAGAAGACCACGCACGCGCTCTTCAAAGCGGATCGCCCAGTCGAATGGCTCCACGTTGTGCCGGCCCCAGGCGTAAGGGTGCAAGTTATGGACGAGATTGCCGCTGCCCACGATTAGCACGTCCTCATCACGCAGGCTGGAAAGTCGCTTGGCGATTTCGTAGTGGAACCCCGGCGGTTGTGTCTCGTCGATGCTGAGTTGTGCGACGGGAACATCGGCTTCAGGAAACACGTGACAGAGCACCGACCATGTGCCGTGATCTAATCCCCACCGATTGTCTAAGCCAACGGGGACTGGTGCGAGCAAATCTCTTACTCGCTTCGCAAGCTGCCGGTCGCCGGATACTGTATCTCATAGAGTTCGCGCGGAAAGCCGCCCAAGTCATGAATCGTGCGCGGGCGATCCATCGCCGCTACCAAGGTCGCCGGCCAGTACCAGTGCGCCGAAATGCAAAGAATCGCCTTCGGCTTTGGAATACTGTTGCCAAAAGATGACCACGCTTCAGTTCACACGTTACTCTGTAGCGCGTTCATCGGGTTGCCATGCCCGAAGAAAACGGCAGGCATCTTCTTTGCCATATTCATACTCATCGCTGACAGGCGCTCTCGTTACATGAGAGTGATCTGCGTCATCAGTCCCACTACTTGTGATGGTGAAAGGGATTCAGCATTATAGTCTTGTCGCGGCGCATTTGTGTTTTAATTATTGACATTTACTTCTCATCATGACTCTTCTTAGTGTTCTCATTGCGCATCATCAAATGAAAAATGGTCAGCACAAGACGCGTGCGATGCTCGCACTGTGCAGTTCCAGGCAAACGGCATTAGCCGGCGGTCTTGCTGCGTCAATGCTGTTGCTCGGCTCTTGCCGCGGCGCTGAAAAGCGTCCGCAGGTCCCCTGCGTACCTGTATCTGAAATTGAGAAAACTTACGGTCATTTGTTTGCGGTCGCCAATGAGCCCACGCCCAATCAGAACGGTACCGGTGATCGCATGGTTTTGTTCCGAGATGATAACGGAACTATTTGGGGAATACCTTTGGCGATTGATGAGAGCGGCAACGTCCTGGCGTGCGCTCCTCCGGCGCTGCGCGACGCGCCGCCGAGCGACACAATTCCAGACAGCTCGTCGGAAATCGTTGGTGCCGCGAATGAGCCGACTGGCTGGCGAGGAGGAACGGGCAAATTTGGACTTCTGCTTCGAGATAGTCGCGGTCAACTTAGCTGGCGCCCAGTCGCGACCGTCGAGCTAAAGACGGGCCCAGTTTGTTTGTCCCAATCTGAGCCCGTGCAGCCTCTGATCTATTACCACCTCGTTCGTCAAACTTCGGCAAAATAATCACAGTCGCTGAGGGTTTCGATCTTGAAAAGAGTAGGTCAAGAACTGGCGCGAAGCGCTCTAACCCTTTTGGGCATCTTCGCTGCCGCCTTCGGCATAAAAGGATTCCTGGTATCGAGTCATTTCATCGACGGCGGAGTCACCGGCGCGTCGATGCTCCTGTCGACGGTGCTGCGACTTCCGCTGTCTCTACTCATACCAATAATTAATCTGCCGTTCATTGCCGTCGCCTACCGGCAGATTGGATTGAAGTTCGCGGTCAAGAGCGCCCTCGGAATTGCGGGTCTGTCAGTGTGTTTGGCGTTTGTGAGCTTCCCGGACGTGACGCCGGACAAGTTATTGACTGCTGTGTTTGGCGGTTTCTTTATCGGCGCCGGTATCGGACTCGCGATTCGTGGCGGCGCCGTTTTGGATGGGACAGAAATCGCCGCCTTGCTCGTGAGCAGAAGGAGCCATCTGCTAAGAGTGGGTGATGTAATCCTGATTCTGAATATTTTCATATTCCTGGCTGCCGCGGTTTTTCTTGGTGTCGAACCCGCCCTATATTCCATTCTCACTTACGCGGCGGCGTCCAAGACAATCGATTTCATACTTCACGGCATTGAGCAATACACCGCTCTCATAATTGTCTCGACGAAAGGTGAAGAGATAAAGGAAGCGATTGTAGCTAACCTTCACCGGGGGGTTACAGTGCTTAAAGGTGGTGGTGGAATTGGCAGTAGAGGAATGAGCGATCTCGATCAATCTATTCTTTATTCGGTAGTCACTCGCCTGGAAATCGGAAAGGTGAAAGATGTAGTCAAAGAAATCGATCCAAGCGCATTTGTGACTACGCATGCGATCTCTGAGGTCGATGGTGGATTAATTAAGAGACAATTTCTGCATTAAGTTTTTTCTTTCCATTGTTGGAATGTCGCTTTCACGGCCTTACTGTTTCTTGGAATTAGTCCACAAGCGATGATGCTAGTCTACCGAAGTAAAGGGCCCGATTCTTCGCGAAATCCAGGCGGTAGATTCTTAATCTCGTGTCTGATGGCATCCTCCAATATTCTGAGCCTTGAGCCGTTCAGCATTAGCCCGGGCCACCCATAAACCTGTTCTTCCTCTAACTCGTTGTGCGCTCTCAGCCGATTTGAAACAGCATCTACTCGGTCTCGGATCCGACCCAACTCCGTCACAAGCCTTGGCTGATCGTAGAATTTAGCTTTGACCAACTGCCGCATCTGTCGCACTGCTTTTGAGAGTTCTTCCATAAAGAAGTTGTGATCAACTTTCAATTGCTGAATCGTGGATTGAACCTCCTTCAAGGGGTCGTCAACCACTTCCGAGCGGGCGCTTAGAATTGCAGGAAAGAGTCGGACGTTTTCCGCTCGTATGTGTACCGCCAGCCGCGCCCAAAAGAGATCGAGCAATTCAAAACTGGTCATCACCTCATGTTTATAAAGTGAGGACTGCAGACTCTGAAGCAAGTCGTCCAGCGCTTCATGATCCTGCTCCATGAGTTCAGGAATCATTGTTCAGGGTCCCCGCGTTCCATCGAGATCGAAGGCATAACTGGCGGCGCAAGAGACGGTCGATCTAATTTCCCGAACGGTCCGCGAACATATAGTTCCCAGTTACACTGCGGCAGGCTCTCATTATCAGTCTGGCGCGCCCGACGGCGTTCTTTCTCACCTCGAAGCTCAATTCATTTAATCATTTCCGATCGCGACCGGCGATTCACCGAGGATGCTGGCCGCTTCTACATCACTTGCTGGTGGCGCGACCCGTGTAATGCGGATGCGAAAAATTTCCGGCCCACGCTCGATATACTCCCATGCCATTTTACCTTCGCGCATTCGCTCGATCTGCCTTCTCAATGGCTGCGGATCGTGGTCGTTGATAAGCACGAACCATTCGCCTTCCTCCAACCGGTCGAATGCAGTGAAGACTATCGGATGCCGTTGCGGTCGTGGTGTGTTCCTCAAATCGAGTTCCGTTACCGTTACTGACGAGCCAGGTTCGAGAACTTGAGAAACCGCAGTTGCCGGATTCTTGATGAGGGTTACGAGCAGTGCGGAGTCTTGATGAGAAACAACTTGGTGCGGACGACCAGCCTCTACTCGAATTAGCATTCCCGGCGACATCTCGCAAGGCTCTGCGCCGTCGTAGAACGTAACGCGCCCGCTGATCGCCTGCACGTTGACTGGTCCGTTTGTCTGGTGCTCCGGAACCTCCTGTCCGGCACGCAGGCACAGCAGCACTATCCGCATCTGCGGCTCATTGACCAGCACTTTCGGATTGAACTTCTGATCATCGAACTCGATTAGCTCGTTGATATCAAGTATCTGCACTTCCTATTCACCTTTCGGCAATATTCCAACCAATAATTCTAGCGGGCTCGGAGCGCGCAAAGACTCTCCATAGCTTGCGCCAACTCGGCTAGCTAACTCTCACGCGCCAACAGCCGCCCCGGATGATGGGTTATCGCGAAGTAACTCGAAGAAATCGATTGAACCCTGCTTCAGCCGGACGACCGCAGGCATTCGATCAAGTCGCATCAACTCTTCAAGCGCCGCCATCTCCTTATCTCGATTCATTCCGGCAACCGCCGTCACACGGCTACCGCTAATGTAAAAGGCGAGGAAGTCACGGGCCGACACGTCGCCTTGGAAAATGATCTCGTCCCAACTTGAAGCATGACCGATGTACAAAAGTCCGACGTCGAATTGCCGCGTCCAGAAAAAAGGCACTCCGTTGTACGGAGTTTCTTTTCCAACCATGTTGTGCGCCGCGATGCGACCTTGCTGCATTGCCGTGCGCCAGTGCTCGATACGTTGGCTTTTGCCTGCGAGTTGGGAAGGGAACCAGGCGATGTCGCCGGCTGCATAAACGCCCTCGGCTGCGCGCATGTATTCATTAACAAGCACGCCGCCGTCTCGGTGCAGCTTGACGCCGCTCAGCAGGCCGGTCGCGGGTTTGACACCAATCCCAACGACCACCAGATCGGCGTCGAGCTGCTCGCCGATATCCAGCGTTACTGCGTTAACTATCGTTGAGCCGGCAAATCCGGTAACCGAACTACCGAGCCTGAACTCAACCCCGTTCTCTTCGTGCACCTTCTCAAACAGCCGCCCGATCTCCGCGCCGAACAATCGGTTGAATGGGACGTCGGGCGCTACCACCGTTACCTTGCACCCACGCTTGGTCAGGCTGCTGGCCACTTCCATGCCGATGAAGCTGGCACCGATGACAATTGCCTGCTTGCCTTTGTCGGCCGCGCCGATAATCGCATCAGCATCAGCGTGACTACGCAAAAGAAATACGTTTTGCTGTTCATCAGTTTGGAATGGCAGCTTGCGCGGCTCACCGCCGGTCGCGACCAGCAACCGATCACAGAGAAGAGATTTGCCGTCCGCAAAATTGATTAGCTTATTTGCCGCGTCAACGTGCTCGACTTCTCTATCGCTTATGACCTCAATGTCATGTTCAGCAAAGAACTCGTCTGAGCGTAGCGGCATCCATGCGGGGTCGGCTTTGCCTTGCAAGTATTCTTTGCTCAGGTTTGGCCGGTCATAAGGAAGGTGGGTCTCGCGGGTAATCATGATCACCCGGCCAGTGAATCCGTCTTCGCGCAAAGTTTGAGCTGCCGTGTATCCCGCCGCCCCGCCACCGACGATGACAAACACGCGTTTGTCGTTCGGATGGCGCTTTGTCATGGACGGCAGTCGGCGATCTTTCGCATCCTCAGGAACGTCGACAAAAACTTTCCCATTCTCAACTCGCACAGGAAAACATGGCAGCGAATCGAGGGCAGGCGGCTCTTCCAGATCCCCCGTGGTGACATTGAAACAAGCATGGTGCCACGGACAAACGACGTGCTCGCCATTGATTACGCCGTCCACCAGTGGCGCACCGTAGTGAGTACAGTGCGCCGCGACTGCGTGATAGTTTCCGTTGACCCGCGCTAACAAAATCTCGGTACCCGCAGCCGAGATCTGTCTCATCTCCCCGTCTCTTAGTTCATCGGTCGTAGTAACTGCTTGTTCGCTATCCGTCATTAGAGCTTTTCCTATTTCGAGCGAATCATTCTGGTTCGTACTGATAGTTCAAACCCCGATGATGCGTTCGAGTGTGTTTGAAACTCTGCGTCTCAGCGTAGCGGCAATCCCAGGAAGATGACGACCGTGTTAACACGCGATTGTCGTACGTGTTTTCACTTGTCCTTCTATCTCTCGCGGCTCAAACAGCTACCAGGAGATGCCCCATCTTTTCCTTCTTGGTGCGCAGGTAGCGCAATGCCGGTGCGGTGGGTGCAACCTCGAGCGGTATGCGCCGGGTAACCTCCAAGCCACACTCTTCAAGCACCTGAATCTTGCGCGGGTTGTTTGACATGACCCGGACTTGTCGCAGACCGAGGTCCAGAAATATCTCTGCGCACTGTTCGTAACAACGCTGATCGATCTCCAGCCCTAAGCGCAGGTTCGCTTCAATCGTGTCCGCGCCTTCATCCTGCAAAGCGTAGGCGCGGATCTTGTTCATGATGCCGATGCCGCGACCCTCTTGCTGTTGGTAAACAATTACTCCGCGCCCTTCCTTATCGATCAATTCCATCGCGGCTCGAAGCTGCCGGCCGCAGTCGCATTTGACCGAGCCGAAAACGTCACCGGTCATGCATTGCGAGTGGATGCGGATAAGTGTCGGGTGCTCACCGTGCAATTCGCCGCGGGTCAGAACCACGAACTCTTCATTGGATATGGTCGAGCGATAGCCGATAATGTGAAATTCACCGAACTCTGTCGGCAGGCGCGCCTCAGCCATGCGCTCTACGGTCCTTCGTTTAATGAGCCGTAAGCGCGGACCCGTCGAATTCTCGCGCCAGCATTCGTGGTTTGACCCGCGCTCCTTCTTATTGAAGGGACGACGATCGCGTGGCCTGGCCGTGTTAGTCTTCACTACGCTGAGCATTATTGTTTCCTCTATCGATTCGAAATTTGAGAGCTTCGTTCAAAACCTCGGTGATCAAATTGATGACTCAGGCGGGCAAGAGCGAGCGCGCCGAGCGCCAATCCGAAGTCCCTCAAAGCGATATCGAAGTAGCCAGGAATCATCAGCAGGTTGATGACGATGAGTAGCAGCCACGCCGAAACAACATAGGCGAAGACCCTCGGCTTAAACGCCACGCCAACGCCGGCGATGATCTCGATCACGCCCACGACCAGCATCATTTCGTGGCCGTGACCGCCTACCATTCGATTAACAACCGGCGGCAGGTATTGATCCCAATTAACGAGGAAGTGAAAAAACTTGTCGAAACCCGCGACGATGGGCGCGATGATGAATGCCACGTGCAGAATTTGGTACGCCTGATAGTCGGGCCGCGAAATGCTCAGGCCCTGCTCCTTCAGACTCCCGAATGTTCGTGTGTTGTCGATTGCTTGTCCCATGGTGATCTCCCTTCTGAAGTCGAAAGTTTATTGAGTTCGTCTGTTCCTCTTGCTCGTGATTTCCCGCGTTTCCGCTTTGCGATTGACGCTGTGAAGTGGTAGTTCGCAAAGAAGTCCATCTTACGCTTCGCGGTTGCAAATTTATTGACTCGTTCGAGAGTTCAGGAGCTGGTCGCAAGAGTGCTACGCGAGCCAACGACCGCCCTCGTTTTCCCATCTCTCAACCGGCTTTCCTTCGTCATTATTTTCATCAATGCGATCCATCACACTTACCAGGTTTATTTTGTTGCCAGTTCCGAACCGTTCAAGCGCACCGTGCTCGGCGCAAACTGTTTCGTGATCGACTTCCGCAATATGTGCCGGACAGTTTCAAGCGGTCCCGTCCATTCATTAATTAGCCTTGCGGCATGCCTTTGCACGTCGCAAACGCTTACGGGTCTTACCATGTCGCCATGTAAGCGACAGTGGATTGCCTTGATTGGCTCGTAGGGATAAAGAACGGTTGAATAGAAGAGAATCGGAGCACGAGGTGCAAATTCATCAAGCTTGTCGCACGACTCAATCTCCCGGTCTTCCAGAAGTTCGTGATTGAACAAATAGAGATCGCAGCGTTGGGTCTGTGCCTTCTTTATCCCGGCGGCTATTGAATTCGCGGTTATTACGCGCAGGCCCACCCGCTCAAGCAAATAGATTGGCCAGTTTCGGGAAGCGTTACGGTCGATACAGAGGATGACCTTTCCAGCAAGAGGCATTGATGTGTCCTCGAAGTTTTCAGATTAGTTGTGAATCAAAGCCAAGCATTGTTCCTTCGACGCTTATTGTTCACCTACAAGGTAAGGGAGACTTGGTTCAAGGAATACCGTAATTACACCTAATCTAAGCAGGTGATAACACGCTTACGAGAGCACGCGCATTCATTTACTTTTCAAAGACGATAGCTTGGAGGTCCTCTAACTGAATTTCGAAAGTATTAACCGCTCCTGTCATTTGACCGACCCGGTGTTTCGAAACAAGATTGATGGAGGGCTTCAGGTTGTGGTCGGAGGCGAGTGATGAACGGAAATATTAATCTTGACCAGATCTTATGCCCGGTAGTGCCATCGAACTCATCTGATGAAGGTTTGCGTTGCGCCATTGCGTTGGCGCGCGCGCATGGGGCAAAGCTTTACGTCATGAATTGTGTAGACGAAATGGGGCCGGCGTGCTTGGTAGGGCAAGAGGAAACGCGCGAGGCACTTAAAAAGTCGATCGAGCGCTCGGTCGATTTGCATAACGTCAACGGTGATGTCCGACCTCTCAATTGGGAACCAATCATCGCGGCGGGACAGCCGGCCGACGCAATCACCAGGGAGGCCGCGGAGCGGCAGGTTGATCTCATCGTAATGAGTTCGCGCCATCGCCCCTTCGCCGCCGCCCTGCTTGGCTCAACCGCAGAAATGGTTAGCCGGACTGCGCCATGTCCTTTGCTTATGGTTCGACTTGGCAGCGACCGGCCGGCGAACGGCACACACGGCATCGCGCTTAAACGAGTGCTGGTAGCCACTGACTTTTCGAGCGATTCAGAACTGGCGCTTCGCTATGGATTCTCGCTCGCGCAGAAGTATCAGTCACACCTGCATCTGTTGCATGTACTAACTGATTCGCCCACCAGAGGCGAGGAAATTGATTGGACCACGCCGGGCCCTGATAGTCCTTATTACGAAGCAGCGCGACGGCTTCACGAATCGATTCCCGCTGAGGTTCACCTCTGGTCTGAGGTCACTCACGCGGTGCGCGAAGGTAAGCCCTATCGGGAAATCCTCGCGTACGCGGCAGAGCATCAGATTGACCTCATTTGCATCGGGGCGCACGGCAGAGGCTCCCAAGCCGGTGGCCTCTTCGGATCAAATGCTGATCGCTTGTTGCGCGAGTCGCCGAGTCCGGTGTTGGTGCTGCGGCCAGCGAAGGGCATGGCGACAGATCGAACGAACCGAATTTAGCGCGAGCGATGAAGTGATGTTGATATATGCATGATTTGAGGAAGAAAGTCTTAGGCATGTTCGCGTACCTGAAAAAGGACGTGCTCGATTTACACGAACTTTTTGAGGCAGGCGGCAATGATCCCGATGCGCGCGCTGCCGTAGTTGATACGGTTGAGCGTCTGGTGAAAGAAGCGCTGCTGGAAGAACGCGGCAGCGATTTCTATGCCTTGACAGCGAAAGGGAAAGAGAGTGCTAAGCTAGTGCCAAGCTACTAATTCCACAACTTTAATCCTGCGCATACCAGATGTAATCTTGAGCTTGGATTGTTTATTCCCGCCTAAATCTTCATAGCTCCATAGTCGACCTACTTTCCGCACTCGGGTGAAAACACGCGCTCATCTCAGGTGTTATCACTCTGTGCGCGTTTCTCATTTACTCCTAGACTACACACATGCTGATCGTTGCCGACTGGCGGAACTTACAGGCCGAACGGGTACCCAAAGGGGGTGACGGTACTTACGGGGAACGCCGTGATGTTCTCGCGGCAACGATCAGCCCCAATTCAAGACGACGGCGGGGGCAGGGAATTAAGCCGATAAGGATCTAAGAACAACTGATGTCTACACGAACAGGAAGGGCGATTTGGGAAGGAAGCCTGAAAGACGGCAAAGGGACCATGAAATTGGGAAGCGGTGCTTTCGAAGGTGCCTATTCTTTTGGTTCACGTTTTGAAAATGCGCCGGGAACAAATCCCGAGGAACTCATTGGAGCAGCGGAGGCAGGGTGCTTTTCGATGGCCTTGTCTCTGGGACTGTCAAAGGCAGGCTTCTCCCCAAAACGCATCGAAACAACTGCGTATGTTCATATCGAAAAGATAAGCGACGGTTTTAAGATCACGTCCATTGACCTCAAGACGGAAGCCGAGATCGTGGGAATCGATGAGCAGGCCTTCATCGAGCATGCCGAGGCGACCAGAAAAGCCTGCCCTGTTTCGCTGGCGCTCGCCGGAACCAAAATCAACTTACAGGCTAAGCTGCTCCAATCCACTGATTGGGAGCTGAAGGCTTGAGTTTTTGAGAAGGAGCGAGCGACGGACGAATCAACCACTCCAGTTGTGGCGCACGCCGAGAAGATCAAAGTAGGCGGCTTGATCCCCTCATTTAGCCTCCCGGCGGTCAATGTAGTCGGCAGAGTAGGTCCTTGGGATTACAAACAGCACAAGAATCTTGTTCTGATCTTTTTCCGTGAACCAGCTTGCCAACCTTGCATGCGGTTGCTGCGAGAATTGGCTGCGAGTTATCAAGAATATCGCGCGTTGAATGCTGAGATACTGGTCGTCATTACGAGCGACCTAGAACAACTGACCGAGCTTAAGAATGTACTGAAGCTCCCTTTTCCTCTTCTTTCTGATCAAAATGCGGCTGTGCTTGATTCGTACGGGGAGGAAGGGACATGTGCACGTCCGGAGTTCGCAGTTCTCATCACAGATCGTTGGGGCGCGCTATTCAGCAAAACGATAAGCAGCGAGATGAAGGATTTACCGGCCGAGGGTGAGATCTGCGACTGGTTATCTTTTATTGAGATCCAATGTTCCGAGTGTTTTCCACCGGAGCCTTGGCCGGGAGACTAGGATCATTCCTTCCGTCGTTACATTTCTATAGGGAGGTTAGATGAATCAAAGCGCAGACTACGCTCCAGGCTGGCCGGGCATACCGCCGAAATGGACATCAAGCGCAAAGAGCGGCGTGGGTACGGCTCTCAACTCGGCGAGTCGGGTTTGGTTCACTCTCAGCCACGGCATTTTCAATGAGATCTACTACCCGCGCCTGGATGATGCGTGCACCCGCGATTTTGGTTTGATCGTCACCGACGGCCAAGACTTCTTCTCTGAGGAAAAGCGGCACACACAACACGAAGTCGCGCTTCCCGTAGCAGGCATTCCTGCTTATCAATTGATCAACACTTGCCGCCAAGGGCGATACCGGATCGAAAAAAAGATCATCGCATCTCCGCATCGCGACTCGGTCATGCAGCGAACTCGTCTCACGCCCTTGCAGGGAAAACTCGAGGATTACCACTTGTATGCGTTGCTGGCGCCGCACCTCGGCAACCGGGGCAGCGGCAACACAGCTTTTGTCGGTGAGTATAAAGGCGTGCCAATGCTCTTCGCCCAACGGAAAGGGCTTGCGCTTGCGTTAGCATGTTCGGCGCCATGGCTGAAACGCTCCGCAGGTTTTGTCGGCTCCTCGGACGGCTGGCAGGACCTGAAGCAGAATAAGCGACTGAGCTCTGAATACCTGCGAGCTGAAAACGGCAACGTTGCACTTATAGGCGAGATAGATCTAAGCACGTCGCTTGGCGATTTCTTGCTGGTCATAGGATTCGGTAGGAGCACCGCGGAAGCCGGCCACTTCGCTCGCGCCGCCTTAACCAGCGACTTCGACAGCGAACAGGCCGAGTACATCCGCGAATGGCAGGAGTGGCACCAGCCGTTATTACATCCCATTTTGGATCCGGGGATCGGAAGTCTTTTCCAGACAAGTCTATCCGTGTTGCGCACCCATGAGTCCAAGAGATCGGTTGGCGGAATGATCGCCAGCCTCTCGGTCCCCTGGGGCTCGTCGAAAGGGGACGAGGATTTGGGTGGCTATCATCTTGTCTGGCCGCGTGACCTGGTTGAGGCGGCATCCGGCCTTTTGGCGGGAGGATCTAAAGAAGAAGTCTATCGAGTCATTCGATACTTGCAGGTGACCCAGGAGGCGGATGGACACTGGCCACAGAACATGTGGGGCGATGGCATGCCCTATTGGAACGGCGTGCAGATGGACGAGACGGCGTTGCCTATTTTGCTCATAGATCAGGCACGGCGAGCAGGAGTGTTCATAGAGTCTGAGACTGACAAAATGCTCCGACGTTTCTGGCCGCTGGTACGCCAGGCGGCCAGTTACATCGTACGCAACGGACCAGTCACGCCACAGGAGCGTTGGGAGATGGACCCTGGCTATTCGCCTTTCACGCTGGCCGCTGAGATCGCCGCGCTTCTGGCCGCTGCCGACATGGCTGAGTTAGCCGCAGATCCTCAAGCCGCAAGCTACTTCCGAGAAACAGCCGACAACTGGAACGCTAACATCGAGCGATGGACTTACGTAATCGATACGGAGATTGATCGCCAGATCGGAGTGGATGGTCATTATGTTCGCGTTGCTCCGCCAGAAAAGGCCGACGCTGCATCTCCTCATGACGGGTTCGTCCCGATCAAATGTCGGCCTCCTGACCAGAGTTCCGGTCCGATTTCCTATATTGTCGGTCCCGACGCACTGGCCCTGGTGCGCTTCGGCCTGCGGGCGGCGGACGATCCGCGGATCGTCAACACCGTGAAAGTCATCGACGCCTTGCTAAAAGTGGAAACGCCTTACGGCCCTGTATGGCGAAGGTATGTTGACGACCTGTACGGCGAACACGAGGATGGCTCAGCGTTCGACGGTACGGGAATCGGCCGCCCCTGGCCGCTCCTCACAGGAGAGCGCGCTCATTATGAATTGGCAGCCGGAAGGCGCGATGAAGCGCAGCGCTTACTAAAAGCGATGGAAGCATTCGCTAATGAGGGCGGAATGATTCCTGAACAAGTCTGGGACTCGAATGACATTCCCGAGAGGGGGCTTTTCTTCGGAAGACCGTCCGGCTCAGCTATGCCACTCGCATGGGCTCAGGCGGAGTACGTTAAGCTCTGCCGCTCTTTGAGCGAAGGCCGCGTCTTCGATACCCCGCCACAGACAACTGAGCGCTATCTGGTCAAGCAGATTGGTACTCCTTATACAGTCTGGCGCTTCAACAACAAATGCCACGCGATGTTGGCTGGTAAGACGCTGCGCATTGAAGTGTTGGCTCCGGCCATGGTCCATTGGAGTACTGACAACTGGCGGACCGTTACAGACACTGACACGCGCGACACAGGCTTAGGCCTGCATGTCGCCGACCTGTCTACCGAAAAGTTTAAGCCAGAAACACAGATCGTATTCACGTTTTATTGGCTTGGGGATCGGCGCTGGGAAGGAAAGGATTTTACGATAGAGGTAGAGGAGTCGCCTGATTAAAACGTTTTTCCAAAACCGATCATCATCACCTAAAGGAGGTTCAAATTGGCTCAATTTAAGTATCAAATTCACCGCATTGAGGTCCTGCCTAGTGCCGATCTCGACGCTCAGATCGAGAAGGTTCTTATCGAGTATGGGATGAAAGGTTGGGAGCTGGTCCAAATATTGCACCGAGACACGGTATCCGACGACCCAACCTACCGCCTGATATTCAAGACCGAGAAATCTCAGGTTGGTTGGTAGTGGAGTAGCGGTTGCAGTGATGCACTGAACGTGGCAATTACAGGATTGAATCACAACTCAATTCGCTTTTCTCTTTATCCTGCGATGCCGTTTCGATTGGACCTTACTGCATGGGCCCTACGCCGTCGCCCCGGGAACACGGTAGATGTTTGGCAGGACGAAACATATCGACGCGTGTTGGCGATTAATGATCAGCCCGTGCTGGTGGAGGTAACACAGAAAAAGACCAAGCTTTACGTCACCTTAACTGGACCGAGTCTTTGCACCGACGTGAGGCAAAAGACCACGCTTGCGCTGGAGCGACTCTTAGGGATTCGACATGATCTTTCAAATTTTTACAGCTTCGCTTCCCACCATCCACGCTTGAATAAACTGGCCACTCAGTTTCGCGGGCTGAAGCCGCCGCGCTTCGCAAGTGTTTTTGAAGGCGTCGTAAACGGGATTAGTTGTCAGCAACTGAGCCTAACGGTTGGGATCATTATCCTTAATCGACTCGCGGAACGTTGCGGTCTGTCGTCGAGTCCAGGTATGTATGCCTTTCCTCGTCCGGAAGATGTGGCGCGCCTTAACGAAAGTGACTTCCGGTTACTAGGGTATAGCGGCAATAAGGCTCGGGCGCTGATTGAATTATCTGGATCAATTATTGAAGGCCGGCTGGATTTAGGCGAACTGGAACGACTCGACAATCAGGAATGCTTTGAGCGTCTGGTTGCCCTGCGTGGAGTTGGACGCTGGACCGCGGAATATGTCCTCCTTCGTGGTTTGGGAAGGACCAATGTATTTCCGGGAGACGACGTGGGCGCTCGAAACAACCTGGAACGATGGCTGCGCCTGAGGAAGAAACTCGATTACGATCGTGTACAGCGCGTTCTAAGCAAATGGAAAGATTATGGTGGCTTTATCTTTCTGCACTTACTACTTAAGAGTCTCGACGATGGAGGATACCTGAATTGAATTGGGTAACCATCTCATTGAGTTACGTTCACACAGAAAGTACATTGGTCACTGCACGATTTGAGCCCCAGCTTTACGGATCACAGCGTTTGTATATCTCGCGATCATTATCTCTTCATTGGTTTTCATTACGCAGACCTGTACGGGACTGTCCTCGGTGGAGATCACATACGCGTTCGAGTTGTTAAGCTCGGAGTCCATACGAATGCCGAGAAACTCCAGGCCTTCACAGATGCGGCTTCGAACGGAAGGAGCGTGCTGCCCGATGCCGGCGGTGAACACCAGCGTGTCCAGGCCACCCAATACTGCAACTAACGACCCCAGAAACTTTCTGGCTTGATAACAAAAGAGCTCGATTGCATCGGCCGCGTGCTGGTCTACGGTCTCCTTGGCTAACAGATCCTGCATATCGGAACTAATACCAGATAGGCCTAAGAGCCCGGCCCGGTCATTTAAGATTGCTTTAGCCGCGTCCAGTGACGATCCCTTGTTAAGAACATAAAAGACCGCCCCCGGATCGAGGTCGCCGGAACGGGTCCCCATCATCAGTCCTCCGGAGGGAGTCATTCCCATGGTCGTATCGACCGGACTACGGTTTCGAATAGCCGCCATGCTGGCGCCATTACCGAGGTGCGCTACGACTACTCTCCCATCGCCCGCCGCGCCATCCTTGCGCGCAAGTTCCTGGAGGATATAAGCATAGGACAAGCCGTGAAATCCATAACGCCTTAGACCTTCATCCCAATAGTCGCGGGGAAGAGGATATAGCTTCGCAATTTTCGGAGATTCCCAGTGAAACGCGGTATCAAAACACACTACCTGCGGCAAGTGTGAGTGTACGTTCTTAACTGCTTGAATGGCTCTTAGTTCCTCAGGCAGGTGATCGGGAGCGAAGGGAATCAGTTTCTTCAGATCATTTTCCAACGTCGGAGTAATCAGTTGCGGCTTGTGGTATTCAAGACCGCCGTAGACCAAACGGTGGCCGACTGCATCAAGGTTGACATCAGAGTTGTGGCTTGCCAGCCAGCCGAATAGCGTCTGCAGAGCTACATCATGGCTGGGCACGACAGTCTCTTGATTATGCCCTTCGACAGAGAAGACGCTGTGGCTGAGACCGATTCGCTTGAATTCACCAGAGAGTATCAGTGCCTCAGATCGGCCCATATCGTAAACTGAGAACTTGAGGCTGGAAGAACCACTATTGATCGTCAAAATGTTCGCCATATTTGTTCCGAAGCTGTCTACGCTTTAGCAGATGGCCACTTCCAGTTCCGGATTTCAGGCTTGTCAATGCCGTACTCGTGGGCGTAAGCGATGTTGTCCACGATCTGATCTTTCAACCACTCCTTTATGTGGGCACCGCGGCTTTGCAAGCGAGGAACTCTATCGATTACGTCGATCGCCAAATTGAACCTGTCGACCTGATTCTGAATGGTAAGGCCGAGCGGAGTCTCGATGCTGCCCTTCTCCTTATAGCCGCGCACGTGCAGGTTTGCGTGGTTGGCGCGGCGGTAGGCTAACTTGTGGATGAGCGAGGGGTAACCATGAAAGTTGAAAATAATCGGCTTGTCGATCGTAAACAGTGAGTCGAAGTTACGATCTGTCAATCCGTGTGGATGTTCAGTTGCCGGCATGAGCTTGAACAGATCGACCACGTTGACGAATCGGATCTTCAAGTCCGGAAACTTCTCGCGCAGGATTGCGGTTGCAGCGAGAGCTTCCAGCGTCACCACATCACCTGCGCTGGCCATCACTACGTCCGGCTCATGGCCCTCGTCGTTGCTGGCCCACGACCAAATGCCAATTCCTTTCTTGCAGTGCCTGACGGCAGCATCCATGTCGAGATACTGGAGATGAGGATGTTTATCTGCCACGATCACGTTCACATAATCGACGCTTCGTAAACAGTGGTCTGCCGTGCTCAGCAGGCAGTTTGCGTCGGGGGGCAGATAGATTCGCGTGACCGCGGCACTTTTGTTGGTGACCACATCAAGGAAACCAGGGTCCTGGTGAGTAAAACCGTTATGGTCTTGACGCCAAACGGTAGAGCTGACCAGCAGATTCAAGGAAGGGATTGAGGCTCGCCACTTCACCTCGGTCTTGCATTTTTCCAGCCACTTTGCATGCTGATTGAACATCGAATCGATGATGTGAAAGAACGCCTCATACGACGCGAAAAACATGTGGCGGCCGGTCAAGACATAACCTTCCGCCCAGCCTTCGAGCGTGTGCTCGCTGAGCATTTCCATAACACGCCCATCTCGGGATAGATTCCCGCCGTCCGAGTCCTCAGGTCGCAGCTCGGCCAGCCAAGTCTTCTTGGTGGCAGCGTAAATTGCTTCAAGACGGTTGGAAGCGGTTTCATCTGGTCCAAAGATCCTAAAGTTCTCCATGTTGTCGCGCATAACGTCGCGCAAGTATTCACCCAAGATGTAGGTGGGCAGGGCTAGAGAGGCTCCGGGCTCTGTGATCGGCGTAGCGTATCTTCTGAAATCCGGTAACAGCAGCGGCTTCCGCAGCAGGCCGCCATTCGCATGCGGATTGGCGCTCATTCTTCTGTCACCCGCCGGTGCTAACTCCTTAAGTTCCGGAACGAGTTTGCCGTTTACATCGAACAGCTCTTCCGGTTTATAGCGACGCATCCAGTCTTCGAGTACCTTCAGATGCTCTGGATTTTCAGAGACATCCGGGATCGGGATCTGATGAGCTCGCCAAGAGCCTTCCAGCTTGTGCCCATTCAACTCCTCGGGAGCGCTCCAGCCTTTGGGAGTACGGAGTATGATCATCGGCCAGCTCGGCCGCTGATGGATGCCGGTGCGTCGAGTGTCCTCCTGAATCGCGCGGATCTGATTTATGCATTCCTCGAGTGTGGCCGACATCTTCCGATGCATGAGTAGTGGGTCGTCGCCCTCGACTAAGTACGGCGTCCAGCCAAAGCCAACGAACAGGCTGTTTAATTCCTCCTCAGAGATTCGAGCTGAGACAGTCGGATTGGCAATCTTGTAGCCGTTGAGATGAAGGATTGGCAGCACCGCGCCGTCGCGAACCGGATTCAGGAATTTGTTTGAGTGCAGCGAGCCCAGCAGAGGTCCGGTTTCGGCTTCGCCGTCTCCGATGACTACGGCAACTATTAAGTCGGGGTTGTCAAAGGCGGCGCCAAAAGCGTGGGACACGCTGTAACCCAACTCGCCGCCTTCGTGGATTGAACCGGGTGTTTCCGGAGTGCAATGACTGCCGATCCCTCCCGGAAACGAAAACTGCTTGAAGAACTTGCGCAGCCCTTCCAAATCCTCACTCTTGTCAGGATAAACTTCTGAGTAACGCCCTTCCAGGTATGCGTTTGCGAGAGTCGCGGGAGCGCCATGGCCCGGACCCGCAATATAGATCATGTTCAGATCATATTTCTTGATGAGCCGGTTCAGATGGACCCAGATAAAACTCTGACCTGGATCAGATCCCCAATGACCGATCAAACGCTTCTTGAGATGTTCTACTTTGAGAGGTTCTCGCAGCAGTGGGTTCTCGCACAGGTACAGCATGCCGAGACAGAGATAATTGCAAGCGTGCCAGTATGCGTGGATCTTGCGAAGCTCATCCGCGGAGATAGAGTCTTCGCCGGCGATCGCGACGGGCATTTCGTCAATAAGTTGATTCATCACCGACTTCTTCCCATTTCCGTTCCAGGTAGAGAGAGCATTTCTTCGCGGAGATCAGAGTTCATGAAAACATCCGACATTACCTGACAAAGGGCCGAAGCTTAGTCTTCGTCATGTTCGCATCAGATGTTCGGCAGCAGATCAAAGTACTCGTCGTCTTCGTTCGTTCCGCCTTCACCCTTGCCAATCTGCTTTTCGGATTCAACGAACTCTATGCGCTCAATCCACTTGACCATCTTGTATCCAAGTTGATTCTCCACCCGCAGACGTAGCGGAGCGCCATACTCCTCTCCCAGCGGTGCACCGTTCATCTCATACGCCAGCAGACACTCTGCCTTGAGGACATTGTCCAGGCTCTGCGTGTTGTAATACACACCGCCATAAAGGCCTTCGCCAAAAGAAAAGAAAGCGACAGTCTTAGCCGAGGGCTTCGGTTTGACGAGCTCGATAAGAGTCTTCATCGGCACGCCGCCCCACTGGGCAATGCCTGACCAACCTTGAATACAGTGGTGCATGGTGATGTGTTCGGTCTTTCCCAGCGCAGCTAATTCCGATAGAGACAACTCAATTGGTCTGTCGACCAAACCACCAACCTTGAGCTTGTAGTCGCGGAAACCGTTAGCGGCCATCTGCTTCCAATCTTCACGTGTCGGTCTCTTGCCATTGGGCCAGAAGTATGGAGAGATCTGTTCCTTTGTGTATCGCTCGCTTGGAGAGAATCGATTCAAAGTCGCTAGTCGCAGCGGCCGAGAGACTGCCTTTTGGACATGTTGCAGCAGTCGTGGAAACTTCCACGAGATTTGATGAGCGACAATCCAGGAAAGAATTACTACTCCTATGCCGACGAACCCGAGAATCATTCCTAGTGGGTTCTGATCATCCGTTCCCAGCACGATGTGATTCATGTTTCGTGCAAATCCCGTCATCACCACCAGCGTGACATGCACGATCAAGAACGCGAGGTAGGAGAGCACCAGAATAAAATGGATCGAGCGGGCCGACTGCCGGCCGCCGAATAACCGGGCATACCACGGAAAGCGATTGGTCAATGCGGGCGCCATCGCAATACCGGTCAAAATAGAGAGCGGTCCGAACACTAAGACCACAGCGAAATAGGCCAACTGTTGCAGTGCGTTGTATCCATAAAAGCCGTTCGGTTCCGGCGGCAAATGGAAGTTGGCATAGACGACGAATGTATTCCACGCTTGCGTCAGTACCGTCCATGAGGTCGGTACTACTCTTCTCCATTGCTCCGTTACGAAAAGCAGCGTGACAAAAATTAAGCCGCTGACAATGAACCCATAAACGTTGATGAAGTGCCACGAACGCGCCACCCCAATGGTATGGCGATAGCCGGGTAGCGCGAAGATAGGAGAGATGTACCGCGAATCATCCTTCGCGGTCCATACCCGGTTTTTCGGAACTCTCAATGGCGTAAAGCGAATCCATTCGGTGCCCGGCGTGCAGTGGTCATTGAAGTAAAGCCGCGGGTGGTCCATCAGAATTGAAAGACCGCTGCGGGCGAGAATCATTACGAAAAAGAAATTAAAGAAATGCGCGTAGCGAATCCAGACCGGAAAGCCGTGTGGTCCTGTGGCGGACGCTTCGTCAAATTGGGGCACTGGCGGAATGTGCGGCAAACCGAAAATAGCAACCTGTCCCCACGCAATCACGAATGGCAGAAGCAGCAGGATGGCTGCTCCTACAATAAAGGAGGGTTTGATCCAAATCCGGAATCGTCGGTCTGGAGGATAGTGAACGGCCTTGTGAGCAGCGTCGAACGAGATCATGGCTGCTCCTGAATCAATGAGTTTGCATCGTCCATTTTATTTTTCTGCCACAGACGAAAGCCGCCGATAAAGGCGTTGCGGTTATTGCCCCGGCGCGTGGCTGGAGGCAGAGTCTTAATTCTATTCACATTCCCACCCCCGAGAACGACATAGTCAGGTTCCAAGGCGTCCTTCAGTCTTTCCACGATTTTGAACACATGATGTCGCCAGTTCTTTATCCCCAAACGCTTCAAACCGGCAACGCCAAGGTAATCTTCGTACGTCTTTCCGTTTTTGTAGGGAAGGTGCCCCAACTCCATCGGCACAAGGACACCATCGACGATCATGGCTGACCCGAGGCCGGCGCCCAGGCCCAGAAAAAGCATGCGGCCGCCTTGATAGCTTCCGAGCCCTTGCATCGCAGCATCGTTAATAACCTTGACGGGACACCCGAACGCCTTAATGAAATCAAATCCGACCCAGCCGCGACCGAGATTGTAGGGTTCGCGTAATGGTCGCCCGTGAACAACTAGTCCCGGATATCCGATCGAAACAACGTCGTACTCCCAGTCTTTGGTGACGCGCTTCACGTCTTCCACCATTTTGCTTGCCGTCATGTTCAAGCCGGAGAGAATCTTGCGCTCTTGACGATGTCCCGTCGCCAGCACCTTGACGTGCGTGCCGCCAACGTCGATTACCAGAACTCTTTTTATTTTCTTCGAGACGGCTTTCATAACTTCTATCGATCGGCTGTTGGCGCTTTTTCGAAAACATCCACCCACTCGCGAAAGCGCGTGGAGATTTGGGCTATGGCTGCGTCTGCGGAGATTTGGTTTCCACGCCACCCTGTCATCGCGCCCCACCACGTAGTTCTGCCCACCGCGAAGCCGATGAAGCCCGGCACGCCAGCCGCCGTGCGCAGCCACCTCAATACGTTCTTCTCGTCAGATCCTCTTCCCAGAATAATGCAGGCCACTTTTGTGCGGCCGTCACGTCGCGTCACCTCGACAATCTTCTCGCAGCCCTCGCGTTGATCCAGTCCTTCAATCTTCCAGACGTCCGGTTCAACTCCCGCGTCCTGCAGCGCTCGAATCGTTTCGATCATTAGCTTCGGCCGCAGCTCCCGATCGTAAGCTGCCTGCCCACCAAGGCGTTCGAGCTGCGCCTTCTCCGGTGGCACCAGAAGCTCAAACATAAACAACCGTTTCGTTCTGGCGAGATATTCTGAGAGCCGCCGCAAACGATCTTCCTGTCGCTTGTTCAGCCCGGCGTCGCCTTCGGGGTTATAGCGCACGAGTACTTTGCCGAAGGTCGGGGTGAACTCCTCGAGGTGTCGCGCAAAATCCTCGCCATATTCGAATTCAAATTCCTTCGAACCGCTCTTCTCGATAGACATGCAAGTGATATATCCGCGACTCGAAGCGTCACGCAGGATGTTTGCTCCAAATTCCTCGTCGACGAGGATGGCCGCGCGATCCCGCGGGACCCCATCTGCGACCGCCTTCTTGAAGCCCTCATAGATCAGGTATTTGCTCGCCGCGACTTCAGCAATCTGGTCGGCATTGAGCGGCTGCTGCCAGTGGAACAGTCCCTTGATATAGGAACTACGGTGATCAAAAGGCAGAACATAGAGGGGCCGGTTGTATCCATTGATCATAGCTTCATCTCCTGCCTTACCTCTTTGGAAAATGCTCGTGTGAAGTTTAGTCTTCCATCCGCCTGCGCCCATCGATCGTGGCCGAGAAATCGTGGTTTAGCAGATCACCAATCTGCACGATGGTGATATCCGCCGGGTGGTAGGCTGCCTGCGCATTTGGATCGTTCGCATAATGTCCCTGTAGCGGTTGAATTGTGGTGACGCGCGCGCCCCAAATCTTCTTGATCGCCGCTAGAATTCGTAGCTTGTCATCAATCAGCACATAATGGTCTGCCGGATAGAATCGTTCTACGTCACTGAGTTCCTCTTCTTTGTGGATGTAGATCAGAACGCGACCATCGACCGCATCGCGAATTCCCGAGCGCTCAATCTTCCGGGGCTGAAACACTACGTCGCCATCGGAAAAGATCACGGTGGGTCCAAAGCTGCGGAGCCACTTGAGTACATCGAATGAATAAGGGTAGAGACGATTCCGAAAGGGGTAATCTAATAAGAATGAGGACATCAACAGCAGATGCGGATCATGGAAATCCTCAAGGCGGTAACGCTGTAGCGCGCCCAGGTAGTCGGCATAACCTAAGTCCCGGGCAAGCTCCTCAAAAATTGACCAATAACGCTCGGCAGCGTAATCGCCAAGATGCTCTTTTATGTACTGAAGGTAATCATTCTGGGCCTTGTCGTTGTCAAGTAATGTGTTGTCGACATCAACGAGGAAAACGACTTTGCTCATCGATGTCATCACTTATGCTTTACGCCTTTGACGCCGAATGGAGCGCGACGCTCTTTGAGGCAACGCAATCCAGCAGGTCCTGCCACGACTTGACGAACGATTCAGCGCCTTCACGCTGGAGATCGGCGGCGAGTTGTCCGTCGGCGATGCCCGCAGCTACAAATTTTGCGATTACTTCTTCGGCGTCACCGCCATCGATCGGCAGAACGTCGCCGACCCTACCGTGATCTGCGAACGCCAGCAGCGTCTTGTCCGGTATGGTGTTGATGGTGTCGGGCGCAGCGAGTGCTTCGATGTAGAGCACGTCAGAAGCCGACGGGTCTTTGGTGCCAGTGCTCGCCCAGAGTAGACGTTGTTGCTGAACGCCGGCAGCAGCTAACTTTTGCCAGCGTGCTGAAGCGAGAAGCTCGCGATACGCTTTGTAAGTGCGCTTGGCGATCGCAATCCCGAGACGATCCTGAAGTTCCTTTGGCACTTTGCCCATCACCGCTTTATCCCAACGGCTGATGAAAACCGATGCTCGCGAGGGGATTCGCGGATCGAGTCCCGCCGCGATCCGCCTCTCAATTCCTCGGAAATAAGCCTCAGCGGAAGCGAGGTACTGCTCACGAGAGAAGAGAAGCGTGATGTTCACCGGCACTCCCGCGAACGTGGCCTCCTCGATTGCCACGACCCCTTCGCTGTTCCCCGGAATTTTGACGAAAAGGTTTGGCCGTTCCGCCTGAGCATGAAGTTGAACTGCCTCCTTGACGGTATTGGCCGCATCGTAAGCCAGCAAGGGGGACACCTCTATAGAGACCCAACCATCCAGGCCGCCCGTTGTGTCATAGATGGGTCGAAAAAGGTCAGCAGCCTGCCTCAAATCTTCGAGAGCTAGCTCCAGGAAGAGGTCCTCACCTGACTTGCCATCCTTCCGCTTCTGTCTAATGGCTTCATCGTAGAAGTTTGAATTTTTGATCGCGTGATCGAAGATTGAAGGATTTGAAGTCAGCCCGGTAATAGAGAGTTCCTTGATATACCGGGCTAACGTCCCACTTACTAAGAGTCCCCGTGTGATGTTATCAAGCCAAAGGCTTTGGCCGAGATCGTGCAGTTGTTGCGTCGGTTTCATAGATTTCTTTTGACCCTAGCCTCGCGCTGCGGCTGTGCTTTTCTGGAGACGCTTGTCCACTGCGTTCCAGTCGATGTTGGAGAAAAACGCTTCGATGTATTTCGGGCGCTCCGCAGGTTTGTAATCGAGTAGAAAAGCGTGTTCCCACACGTCCATCACCAGGACAGGCGTAAAGCCGGCGACATTGCCAATCTGGTGCAACGTTATCCAGTGATTGGACAGTCGGCCGTTAGTTGGATCCTGATAGCAAATAGCCCAGCCGACGCCACGCATCTTGCCGATGCCGACGAAGTCTGCTCGCCACATGTCGTAGCTGCCGAAACTCTGCTCCGCTGCTTTGCGGAAGGCGGAAGTCTTGCCCGGCTCGCCTGTTCCACCCTTCATCATGTTGTCGAAGTGATACTCGTGGAGGACCATGCCGTTGTACTCAAATCCCAAACGGCGTGTCAGCTCGGAGTAGGCCGGCATTTCATCCTGATCTACCTTGCCATCGGCGAGGAATTCCGAAATCCGGCCGGTTAAATCATTAGTCGCCTTGACGTATCCCTCGTAGAGTTTGAAATGCATCTCCAGGGTTTGGTCAGAGATGCCGTTCAGTCCGCTCAAATTGAACTGCTTTGCTTGGTAGATTGACTTCATGTCCATTCTCTTTTCTCTCCTTTTGCTTGACTTAAGAAGCTACTACAGATCAATTTTTCACTACTTGACGATGATGGTGCCCGTCATCAGGGGATGGAGTGTACATGCGTACTGAAAGCGACCCGCCGCAGTGAACCTGTGCCGCCACGATTGCCCGCGACCGAGCACACCCGAATCAAAAGAACTTGAGGTGGCGGTATGAGGCACAAGGTCGTCGTTCGTCCATTCGACTACGGTGCCTTTCTTGACTCTAAGTGTCTTAGGAGAAAACTGCATATTCCGCATCGACACTTTCACGATCGCAAGCGCACCAGGTTCGGCACCTACATGAGTGCCAGGAAGAGCCACGTCCGCGGGCGCCGCCTTCAATTCCGCGACGCTCCACAAATCGGTGCGGCCCGCGACCGCCGGAACGAATACCGTTAGACAGAATATTAACGACGCACAAAGTCCGACGGACGCGATCATTTGAACATTGCTTCTCATCATTATTCTTTCGGTTATCGTCTCTGTTTTTACGCAACCTCACAACACCAATCCTAAAACCCGGCGACAGTACCAACGAGTTCTAGCACTACCGCAGAATTCAATGTCCTATTTGGTCATTGACGCTTGGAGCTTTTTCGCGTGCTCCAGATGATTCACAAAAATTGGGCGCGCACTCTCGAGCAGGCTTTTGAGTTCGGTATTACTGGTATTTGGGATTAAGGTCTTGTCGAGCACACCCAGGACGGCTTCGTGGTAGCTGACTTCATTATCGACGTAAGCCTTATCAAACGCAGCGCCCGTTAGAGTCATCAAGTGCGCCATCGTTTTGTCGCCACCCGATTTTAAACTCTT
>Ga0134126_10001479_pt1 | contig 29946 bp, 21 predicted proteins | sample KB31752_FD_96881 | JGI IMG/M metagenome (GOLD analysis project Ga0134126, IMG submission 96881) | Terrestrial soil microbial communities with excess Nitrogen fertilizer from Kellogg Biological Station, Michigan, USA - KB3-175-2 | ecosystem: Environmental > Terrestrial > Soil > Unclassified ... | reverse complement strand
GGCCAATGGAAGATGCGTCAGATCCATGGCATCCAGCCATTTGCCAGCGAGGATGCGGACTCTTCCAGAATTCACTGGGAAGATGCGGGCGTACACCAGAACCTGATTTTTCCGGTTCAACCGGATCCGATCAGCGGCCAGCATTGCTGGCACCAGAAAGTCACCGTCAATAAAGCAGGAGAGGACGTGAGATATGGAGACATCTTCATCGACACCAACAAGGCGCATGCCGAATATCGCCGTTGGCTGCAGATGACGCGGCCGGCTTCCGGCGCAGGCAATCTGAGGCGCCCTTTATGGATGAGCCGGGTCTACCGACCGGCTCCCGAGGCCTTCTATTTCCCGAAATAGGAACGACAGCAGTCGACTCTATTTTGCAAAACTCTCGATCCCCCGCACGGCTCTTTCATGCATATAACCGTCCTCTCTTTCACGATGCTCATAGCGCTCGGATCTTTCTTCGCCGGCTTCCTGGGCGCTCTCACAGGCCTCTGCGGCGGAGTAGTGATCGTTCCCCTTCTGACACTGGTGTTCGGGGTCGACATCCGTTATGCCATCGGTGCGTCCCTGGTCTCGGTGATTGCCACGTCCTCGGGAGCCGCGGCGGCCTACGTGCGCGAAGGTTACTCGAACATCCGCATCGGCATGTTCCTCGAAATTGCCACCACCATCGGAGCCATCGTCGGCGCCTATATCGCGACCAAGATTTCCCCCGGGGCAATCGGAATTGTTTTCGGGGCGGTTCTCATTTATTCCGCATTTCTTTCCGGACGCAAACAGCCTGAACACCGAATCTCAGATACGCCGGACCGCCTCGCTTTGTCCCTGCGCCTTAATGGTGCGTATCCGACACCTCAGGGACTCGAGCCCTATACGGTGGACAATGTGCCTGCTGGATTCAGCCTGATGTTCGGCGCAGGCATTCTTTCCGGATTGCTTGGGATTGGTTCCGGAGCGGTGAAAGTGCTGGCGATGGACCAAGCGATGAAAATCCCTTTCAAGGTTTCAACCACCACCAGCAACTTCATGATCGGCGTAACCGCTGCCGCCAGCGCCGGGCTGTATCTGAGTCGCGGATACATTGATCCTGCATTAACCATGCCGGTGATGCTCGGTGTTCTGGCAGGATCTTTGACCGGAGCTCGCATTCTCGTGAAGGCCGGAACCAGAACCTTGCGAATGGTTTTCGCCGTCGTCATCCTGGCTCTGGCGGTAGAGATGATCTACAACGGCGCGGCGGGTCGTCTGTGAGCGAAGGACGGATCTTTCATATGGATGATAAAAAGACGCAGGCGATCATTGGCTCGTTGCTGCGCACTGGTGTGTTTGCATCGGCAGCAGTCGTGGCCATTGGCGCGTGCCTGCTGCTGGCAAGAAACGGTCATTCCAGCCACACCTACCACATCTTCCGCGGAGAGCCAGCGGAACTTCGAACTCTTGGTGGTATTGCGCACGCAGCAAGGAGAGGCGAGCCGGGGGGTATCATTCAGCTCGGCTTGCTGCTGCTGATCGCGACACCTGTAGCCCGCGTGCTGTTTTCTGCCTTCGCCTTCGCGTTCGAACATGACTGGATGTATGTGTTGATCACGCTCATTGTGCTCAGCGTTCTTCTTTACAGCCTTCTCTCGACATAGAGAAAAAGCCCGTCAATGCGATTCGAGCACCATCGCGCAAGTCTCAGCCTCCGCTTCTGACGCTGGCACTTCCCTGCCGAGGAGCACCTGGCCACTCAGCGAATTGAACCAAATAGCTTCCTACGCTCTGCAAAAAGAAAAACCGGGAGACCGGAGCAGCGAAAGAGAATTTGGCTTGACAGCTGCCTATGAGTGCGGAAACAATTTCGAGCGCGCATATGTTATCGAAAGTGTGTTCGGCTAATCGAACACGGAAGGAAACCTGATTCTGCCGCAAGTCAGGCTGGGAGAGAGCTCGAAATGAAATTCTCGCGGGTAAATTGCTCGCCCGTGGCAACGGGTCGCACCGTTCGCCCTGGGCTGTGCCGGGCCAGCGTGTTCTCCGGTACAGACTCGCTCGATGCTCTCAATAGCCGGTGGGAACCATGTGAGGAGGAACGGCAATGAAGAAGTGGGTCGGCTTAGGGTTTGCGTTGCTTCTTTTCGCGATTTGTCCAATGGTGAGCGCTCAAACTGGAACAGAGGGCTCGATTCTCGGCACCGTCAAAGATTCCAGCGGCGCAGTGATTGCAGACGCTCAGGTGGTGGTCACTAACGTCGACACCGGCATTCAATGGAAGTCCACTACCAACCCGAGCGGGTATTTCCAGGTGCTGGGACTGCTGCGCGGCTACTACTCGGTAAACGTTTCCCACCCCGGCTTCTCCACCTGGCAGCTGAACCGGACCGAACTCCAGGTCGGACAGATGGAGCGGCTGGCGCCCGTCCTCAATGTAGGCTCAACCCATCAGGAGGTGACGGTCACAGGGGGTGGTGACCTCGTTCAGACCGAGCAGGCGTCGGTTGAATCGAACATCGAGCAGAAGACCATTGAGGATCTTCCCGTAAACGGCCGCGACCCAATCGAGTTGGTGAGACTAACCCCGGGAATGATGTATACGGGCTCCAGCGCTTTGGGCGATAGCAACAGTCTGGATCACTCGGTCGAAGGTTTCGGAATCCATGAGGACGCCACCCAGTTCTCCGTAGATGGTATCAGCGCCAACGATCCCAGTGCCGAAACTGGCTTCGCCTTCCCTAACCTCGAGAGCGTGGGCGAATTCCGCGTTGCGACTTTCAATTTCAGCGCGGAAAACGGCCGGCAGCCAATGCAAGTCATCATGGCCACGCGTTCCGGCACCAACCAATTCCATGGGAGCGTGTGGGATTTCCTTCGCAACGATGCCTTCGACGCCACCGAATTCTTCAGCGGAGACAAAGCCACTTTAAAGCGTAATCAATTTGGCTTTACCTTTGGCGGCCCCATCATCCGGGACAAGACTTTCTTCTTCACCAGCTTTCAACAAACCATTCAACACAGCTCAGGTTTGGCCACGCAAGCCACTATCAATCCCGCGTTCCTAAAAGGGGACTTTTCATCTCTGAGCAAGAAACTCATCAACCCCTTCACCAAAGCGCAGTTTCCAAATAACCAGATCCCGACTTCGATGTTCTCGTCGGCCTCGACTTTCTTTTTTCCATACATTCATCTTCCCAACCAGCCTAACAACCGCTGGCAGTACCTTTTTCCCACGCCCATCGATGACGGCAATTTCGTACTGCGGCTGGATCACAATCTGACGCAAGCGCATCAGCTTTCGTTGCGATGGATCCGGATCGGTGATACGCAAACAAATTACGGGTACGATCCCACTGTCTTTAGCACCCAAGACGCTGTTCAGCACAATTTCGGGGGCCACTACAACTGGATTATCTCCCCCACAACTCTATTCACCGCCGTTGCCGGCTTTATACATACTCAGGCCGATCTCAACTCTCCGGTGGTCGGGAAAGAGAACCTGACAGCAAAAGCCGGCATTCAAGGTTTTTCGTCCAACCTGCTTGGTAGCGCCATCGGTTTACCCACGGTGACGTTTACCGGCTATCAGGGATTCAGTTATCAGACGCAAGTTCCTGCTTCGTTTAAAAGAGAAGTCCTGGATTTCAGCACGGGACTCAACATGGTCCGTAACCGTCACACCATCATGGTGGGATCGGAGTATTTGGACAATCGCACGCTGGTTCACCATGCCTCCAGCGACCCACGCGGAACGTTCGCGTTCAATAACCAGTACACCGGGGATGCCTTTGCCGACTTCTTGCTGGGATTGGTGAGCTCGGTCAGGGCTAACGTGCCCCTGGCCGATTTCGGCATCGCCCATTCTCCTTATTCCGGGTTTTATGTCGAAGACGACTGGCGTGCGCTTCCCAGCCTGACGTTGAACCTTGGCTTCCGGTACGACTTCTGGTGGCAAAAGTCCTTTGTGCGCGGGTGTGGGGCGACGTTTGATCCCGCGATCGGTAAGGCCGTTGCCGGCGAAAAGAGCTCGGGGGTAATGGACCTGAACTGCCAGCCGGTTGCGCCTTTTCTAGCTGCTGCGACCTCGGCATTATGGGTTCCCGCGTCACAAGTAGGTTTCTCTCCGGGTCTTTCGCAACGTCATGGAGTTCCGACACCGCGCATCGGCATCGCGTGGCGGCCAACGGGTTCGAACGATTTAGCCATTCGAGCAGGCTACGGAATTTTCACGTCCAGCTTTAATGGAAATGTGACGGGGTCGGCAATTATCGGCCCGCCATATTGGCTTTCGGAGCAGGAGTCCTTCTCCAAAGCTTCAAATCAGCGCTGGGAGACCGCTTTTCCTGCCTCGCCTTCCGATTTTGTCGCACCGTCTGTTGCTGCGGCGGTTTACGGTCTTGAGCCAATGAAAACGCAGGAATGGAACGTTTCCATCGAGAAGGCGGTCCCACTCCTCAGTTCAGCCGTATCGGTGTCATACGTCGGCAATCGTGGTACCTCGCTGCCGGCCTTTAGCCATGTGAACACCGCGCCTCCGGGAAACTATACGAACCTGCAGGCGGCGCTCCCCTGGCCCCAATTCGGGAACATCAACCTGTACGAAAACCTCGGCAATTCCTGGTACCACGCCTTGATTGCGCAGGTTCAACGGCGTTTCACTCACGGATTCAGCTTCGATGTTAATAACACCTGGGGCAAATCGACGGGAGAGTACGCGAACGCGACCGCCGGTGCGATTGCCGATGGAGGCATACCTTTCCCCTGGATGCCGAAAGGCTACAACCGTGGGCGGACAGATTGGGACCACAGAGACATCCTTCACCTCAATTTCATCTATGACCTTCCCTTCGGCAAAGGTCGCCAGTATGGCAGCCAATTCAATCGCGTTGAGGATGCCGTACTCGGAGGTTGGCAGGTAGCCGCCATCTACAGCTATGTTTCCGGCGATCCGCTTACCTTGCAGTGCAGCGGATCAACACTCGGAAATGGCGTCAATGCTCGACCTAATCTAGTTGGCGATCCGCACATCTCCAATCCCTCAGCGGATGAGTGGTTCAACACTAACGCCTTCCAGTGTCCAGCGAGATTCACCTTGGGCAACTCCAGTGTTGGTGTTCTGTCAGGTCCAGCGCAGCAAGTGTGGGACACCAACCTCATGAAGAACTTCTACGTCACGTCCGACGAAAAGAAGTATTTGCAGTTCCGCTGGCAGATGTATAACGCTCTGAATCATCGCAATCTCAGCGACCCCGGTTTGACGGTTGGCACCGCTACGTTTGGACAGATTCTAGGCGCTGGGGATCCAAGAAAGATGGAGTTTGCGTTGAAGTTTGTTTTCTGAAAGCGAATGTGTCTAAACACTTGACGTTGGGTTGGTCACATTTCTATTTGGGGTGAAACGTACTAAGGGTTGATTACTGGTGAGTTGTTCCGGCTTCCACATCATGGCCAAGCCCACCGGGCCCATTTGCAATCTCAATTGCAAGTACTGCTTCTACCTCGAAAAGGAATCGATTTATCCCGGTACCGCGAACTGGTCAATGCAACCGGATGTGCTGGAAAGCTACATCCGACAACACATAGAAGCACAGCCGACCAGCACCGTCTCATTCGCCTGGCAGGGCGGAGAACCGACGCTGCTCGGCGTCGACTTCTTTCGCAACGTGGTAGCGCTCCAGGCGAAGTGGGCAAACGGCAAGAAAATTGAAAACGCACTGCAGACTAATGGCATTCTCCTCGACGACTTGTGGGGACGCTTTCTTGCCGAGAACCACTTCCTTGTCGGAATCTCGATCGACGGTCCAAAGAGATTTCACGATACGTATCGCATCGACAAAGGCGGGCAGCCGACATTCCAGCGTGTGATTCGCGGGCTGGAAGTGCTCAAGCGACATGGTGTGGCGTTTAATATCCTCACTGTAGTCAATCGGAAAAATTCATATTATCCGCTTGAGGTGTACCGGTTTCTGAAGCGGCACGGAAGCGGATACATCCAGTTCATCCCGATCGTAGAGCGCATGGCAGGCACAGCCCGAACGGACGGCTTGACGCGAATCGGTCCAGTGCAAAATGTACCCGCGGCCGTTTCGGATCGATCCGTAGAAGCTGACGCCTTCGGTCGTTTCCTGTGCGCCATATTCGACGAGTGGGTGCGCAATGATGTAGGCCTTCAATTCGTGCAGTTGTTCGACGTTGCTCTCGAAATGTGGGTGGGCATGAATGCCAGCCTTTGCATCTTCCGCCAGACCTGCGGTTCGGCCATGGCGCTCGAGCACAACGGAGATCTTTACTCTTGCGATCACTTCGTCTATCCCGAAAACCGGCTGGGCAACATCATGGAGTCGCCTCTCGGATCGCTGGCGACCGCGGCACAACAGAGAGCGTTCGGCAACGCGAAGAGCGATTCTCTCCCGCAATACTGTCGCGACTGCGAGGTGCGCTTTGCCTGCAACGGAGAATGTCCGAAAAACAGGTTTGTGATGACTCCATCAGGCGAGCCCGGACTGAATTACCTGTGCGCCGGCTACAAGATGTTCTTCAAACACATCGATCCGTACATGCGGTTCATGGCGGATGAACTCCGCAACCGCAGGCCTCCAGCAAACGTGATGTCGTGGGCTCGCCAAGTTCAGCATAGCCCCCACTGAGAGTTGAGTGGTAAACGCTCCGCGAGCGTCCGAAACATAACCCTACACCCGTCGTGACCTCCTGTTTTTTTGCCTCGGTGAGGGCCGTTAGCAATCCCAGACCGGCTGGACGCGGGCGATCCTCTTCTGAGGAGCGGATACCACAATATAGAGCAGGATTCCAGGAAGACGGAGGTAGTGAAGAATTGAGTGGGCTACTAATTCAAAACACTACCTGTACTCGGCTTCAACCTCGAACTTAGCCGGACCGGCGGGCAGAGTGATATATCCGTCAGCGGCAGCGAAATTGTCATACTCCTGCCCATTCACCAGAACATGTTTCAGCGGTAACGACCCAGGCTGGCGAAGATAGAGACGAATAGCCTGATAGCTTCCGCGCTGCGGAGCTTCGATATGAGCAGAAATGATCCCCTCGCGTACTTTTGATTCCAGTGTAAAGGAGATAGTCCCGTAGTCGGTTGGGGCACGCTCGACTATGATTTTTTTTCCATCCGCGAGCCAAGCGCGGGGCGTACCTCGAGCTAGGTCGATGATGCCGGTATCAAGATTGTTCTTCCTTTCCTCCAGGATGAGCATGAAGCGGAGCATATCCAGAGTTTCAGCATTCGCCGCAGAATTCGGGAAAGAGTATTCTGCTCCGACAAAACCACCGGCTTTGGTGTTGTAACCGATAAGAGGACTTCCTTCGGAATTAACATAACTGTATCGAGTGCTGTCGAAAACCAAACGCGAGTAAAAGCCCAGGAGAAAGCGCTCTATTTCTCCGCGGCGCAAGGCATATTCATAGTATCCGGCATTATAGTTGTCATTGATCCAGCCATAGTCAGCTTTGGAGCGAGCGCGAGTACAGCCTAAAACGAACCCTCCTCTTTGTTGCAAGTAATCGACGAGCCAGTGGGCCAGCTGATCGTCTGGATTGAAAAAGTTGTAGTGCAATTCCATATCTACCCAGTAGTGGTAATAGGCGCCTTGCACTCTTCCCAGAGCGAGATTGTCAAAGGGCTCGGGCCCATAGTCTGGCGTGCTGCGAAAATAGAGCGTTTGCAAGGGCACAAAGGGAGGCTTGCCGGGAGCGCGAACGACACTTTTCTCCATGGCCCGCAGGATCGCCGCCCTGAAATCGGCGGCCTCGGCTAGATAATGCTGACCTCGCGCAAGATCGATGCCCGTCTCCACGAGGAATTCGCCGAAGTCCTGGAGTCCCTGACAGTTGGTGATGTCATGGGCTACAACATAGTTGGATTGCGTGGCGGCGATCGCATCCACCGCCGGCTTCGCCGGAGGCAGTAGTCCCCAGTGCCAGGGTTTGGGATCGGCAGCCGGAGTCATCGTGCTGTGCCGGTCGCGAATAATCTCGTCCGCCACGCGATAGAGCTCTTCCTTATTCTTGTCAAAGTAGTCGACGTGTCCGGTCAGCCGGTATTCCTCATAGAGTAGGAACAGAGGCATGGCACGGCGATTCTGATATCGGTGGCCTGCCAGTTGAGGCTCGATGCTGGCGGGAATGAGGAAATTGAGCCAGGCTTCGGCATCCTTTGCATAGCCGTAACGCGCCATGCTAACGGCGGCAAAGCCGTCTTCAAAAGGATAATATGAGCTGTTGTATACCAGCCCGGAACCGTAAGTGAAGCGTGGGCCGTCAGCAATAAGGAAATTCTGCAGCAACAGCGCCCGCCACATATTGTTTACGCGTTCTTCGGGAACGCTAATCTGCGTACCCTCCGAGAGAAGATGCTTCCAGAAGTCGCGAATTTCTTCATGCGTGGCGGTGAACTGGTCCGCAGTCGGCCTTGTGACCGCATCTGATGGCGCAGGTGCGTAAGGAATCTTGAGCACGATTGAGGCGCTCGCGCCCGGCTCCAGGCGCACTCGATGAGTGAGCTCTTGGCGATCGGTATCGAAGGTCACTTTCCCGCCATCAAAGGCCATCAGCACCTTTCCCGCTGAATCCAGTACCTCGCTGCCGGACATCGAAACCCGCGAGCCGTCGATCAGCGTAAAATCCTCGTCCAATTCAGCTGACTGGGGCGCTGAACTCAGATTCTCCATGCGAAACTGGACATAGGCGATGTCTTGGGATTCGTGAGCGAGGCGATCGGCGAAAGCGGTTTCGGAGTAGCGAATCCCATCGCACGTATAGGCCGCCTGCACGATGGGTAAGTAGCCTTCCTCGTAACCAAGGCGGCTGTAGTGTGTCCCTGCCTTTCCGAACATTTCCCGCTCGCGACCGACACGGAAGAGGATGTTGGTATTTTCCGCCACGGGTCGCAAGGCGTTGTCTACCTCTCTGCTAAAGAGATTGGCCGAAATGGCCCCATTCCACCACAACACAAACTCCTCGTTTGATCCGATTGCTGGCGCGGTTGGCTCGGAATAAGAGCCGAGGATCGTGCGGTCGAGAACCTTACCCGGATACAGTGCGGCGAGCGCCGCAAAGGACGGCTCGCCCTCGGCCGATATTTTGTCCGCGAGGACGTCATTCAAACTGTTGGTCATCAACTGTTCACGCTTGCGGCCCTCTTCCATGGCGCGTTCCTCCGCCGCGGTAAACCGGGCTTCCTCCGCCCAGCCGCGTGTGAGGGCCAGATATCTATCCTTCAAGCCTTTGGCGTCGTTTTGTCGAGGGAGATTCGGCGCAGTCTGCGCCGAAGCGAGAGTGAAAGCAGCAAGAACCAAGGTAAAAAGCCGGTATAAGATCATCGACAGAAATCCTGGTGTTGTCAGCCTAATGAACAATTATTCGGTATATAGAATAACTGGGGTATCTTAGGTTCGCTGCTCCGGATGAGTCAAGCCGACCTGTGCGCGGCATCGGGAAAATTCACTGATGTTCAAGCGGGCGCATCGGGCCGGCTTATTCGTGTGAACGGAATCGCCGAATAGAATTTGCGGAAGCCCGAGGCTGGGATGCCAGCCATCGACCGAGCACACTCATGGATACTTTTGAGCACAAACACGGATCCTTCCTGTTCACGGCAGGCGACTCAGAGCGAACAAGTCACTTCGCGGAAGGCACGAGCCCCGAGCGGGGTCCGATACCAGCGTCTGCGCTCGCGATCGACGGCGGCGAACATCTCCTCCATTTTCGTGATCAGGGAAATATCTTCATTAAGCTCGGATCGGCTACAGGATCACAGAATCTCGCGTTGGGAACCCAGCAAGTGATGGTCGGTATTGGAATTCCAGTTCACCGGCACTTCAACGTGGATGAGGTTTTCTATGTCTTGGAAGGCAGGGGAACCCTCATTCTCAACGATGTACGCCACGTTCTTGAAAAAGGCGCAGCCGTCTTCATTTCCCGGAACGCCTGGCATGGATTTGAGAATCCGGAGCACGAACTCCTTCTGCTCTGGGTGGTAACGCCTGCCGGACTGGACGGGTTTTTCCGGGAAACTTGTAATCCACCCGGCGCGCCGCGAAAACAACTCAGCCTGGAGCGGATTAAAGAGATCGCCATCAAGAAATACGGCACAGAATACAGATAGAGACGGTCGCATGAGATTGGTGACTACGCGCCGACGGCTCGCCCGAGCTTACCTGAGCTGGGGCCAGAGCAATTAACCGAGAACTATGCACTCTTTTGTTCCATCGGTGCGGGCGCAGTACCGCTACAGAGGCGGCGCTTCGCAATATTAAGGTGCTGGGAACCAATAAAGGCAAGGATCGTCGCCTCTTATGCTTTTTATGGGCGCGCCGTGGCTATGACAGACTCTCTCGCCGGCTTAGGCTGCGTCTCGAACTAGCCAGACACCGACTTTGCTACATGGATTGCCTGCTGCGCAAAGGCATGAATGGAATCGACTCCCTTTGAGAGTGCAACGCGAATGAAGCCCGATTCTGTGCGCCGGTTCGCGATCTCTTTGCGGATGTGTAGCAATCTCATCGCAATGCTTCGACGACCGCAGAAAAATCTTCTTCTCCCCAACCTTGCCGCTGGGCTTGATCGAAAATGTTTGCGGCTGCCGTTCCCATATTGAAACGGAGGCCGTGTGCTTCGGCTTCCCGGGTGGCATACTCGAGGTCCTTTTTCATCAACCGAAGAAGAAAATTCACGTCGTAACTCCGCGAAGTCATTCGAGCGGAAAGAGTCTTAATCAGAGGACTGCCGGGAGCACCGTTGTTGAGGACTTCCAGCGAACGCTCCCGATCGAGTCCGCTGCGTTCGATAAGCGAGATAGCTTCGGCCAGAGATGCCGCCTGCACGCCGCAAAGATAGTTGTTGACCAGCTTGATCATTGCTCCATTGCCTGCCGAACCCATGTGAACAATGTTCCGGCTCATGACTTTCAGAACCGGTCGGGCGCGTTCCAGCGTCGCAGCATCGCCGCCGACCAGAAACTGTAATTCGCCGGCTGCCGCATGCATTTTGCTGCCGGTGACCGGGGCGTCAAGGAACTCACACCCGCTGCGTGTCACCTTTCCCGCCAGCTCACGGATCCATGCGACCGAGAGCGTGCTGCATTCGATCGCAATCGCTCCTGGCTTCAATGCTCCCAGAATTCCATCGGCCGATAACCATACCTGGCGAGATGCAACATCGTCCGCAACGATTGAGATCACGACATCCGCGTCATTGACCGCCTCTTTTGGCAGAGAAGTTATTTGGGCCCCTGACGCGCTCAATGGAATCGCTCGCTCTGCGGTCCGGTTGTACACTGCGAGCGGAAAACCTGCTTTAAGTAATCGCGTCGCCATGCCAAAACCGATGGCGCCCAGTCCAATGATTGCAGTGCGCTGCACGAAGGATCCTCTCTTTCAGACCGAAACGGAGCCCGATCGGATGCATGCGTAAGGTCCGCATCTTATCTAATCTACAGGTCTCAATGCGGCCGTGGTGGAACGAGTCTGTGAGGCAACGAGTTGCTGCACTCGACGAATAGTGAGCAGGATGACACCAAATGCGGCAACGTGGAACGTACTAACCAGGCCGAAGACAGTGCCGTATCCAAAGCCATGATCCAAAAGGTAGCCAACCACCAAACCAAAGATCACGCCTCCCATGGCTCCACCAAAGCCGACCAGTCCTGCTACCGATCCGACGATTTGTGGCGGAAACAAGTCGGCGGGAAGGATCATGACTAGCGTTGACCATGATTGCTGGCCGAAAAATGCAATGCTGAAAATTACAATCGCAAGTTGCACGGCAGCATGCGGAACAAAGATGATGAGTGGCATCACGGCGGCACTTGCTGCCAACGCTGCCTTCCTTGCATAAGATAAGGACCGCCCACATTGGATGAGCCAGCCTGAAAACCAACCACCGACTAAACACCCGATGCCCGCCGCAGCATAGGGAATCCACGCGTAGTACCCGACCTTCTTTATGTCGAACCCGCGGACATCGTAGAGATATTTCGGAAGCCAGAAGAGATAGAAATACCAGGCGGCGTCGCTGAGAAATTTTGCGATTACCAGTCCCCAGACTTCGACGAAGGAAAAGAGGTTGAACCAAGAGATGCCGCTGCTGCCGTCACTCCCTCCCGCAATTATTTCGCAGATCTCATCACGCTCCGCAGCGCTTAACCTGGTGTTTGCCGAAGCGGGAAAGTAATTTAACAGCCAGGCAAGCGTCCAAAGCAGTCCCAGAGCACCAACCGCGACGAAGACCCATCGCCAACTGGCAAGGAGAATGATGGTGGCAATCGCCGGTGGCGCGGCAACTGCTCCAGCGGCGGTGCCTGCGTTGATAATTCCCATCGCTAGCGATCGTTCCCGTTGTGGGAACCACTCTGCCACCGCTTTCGTCGCCGCCGGAAATCCCCCTCCTTCTCCCATGCCGAGCAGAAATCTAAAAGTGACTAGGGAGGCAAACCCTCTTGCGAGGCTGTGGGCTGCGCAGGCGAGCGACCACCACACCATGATCAGAGCGAAACCACGGCGTGTGCCCAGCGCATCGAGTAAACGTCCGCCGCCAACGTACATCAAAGCATAGGCAACCAGGAACGCAGCCTGAAGCTGTGAGAACTGAATGTTGGAAACGGGAATGTCGCGCTGAATTGCCGCAATTGCTACAGAAACGGTCTGGCGATCCAAATAACTGATGGCAATCGCAGCACTGATCAGAACAGCGAGCTTCCAACGTAAGCGCATCAGCATTGATTCGTAGTGCCCGTGGGGACTGCTGTCAACTCAGAAGTGCGGAAAGTTCGAATGAAGGTTTGCGTATTCTCGAACTGATAGACTCTCTCCCAGTTTCGCTCCACCCCTGAATGAAAATCGCTGAGTTCGGAACTTTCCGCAACACTTTTTAATTTAGGACGGCGCAAGGAATGAAAATCACCGAGATTCGTGCAAGGGTAGTCGAGTGGCGGGGAAAGACAGTTCCACCGCACCCACATTTCTGCACCAATCCTGTGGATTTGCTGGATTTGGGCGGCGATGCCATGGCGGGCTTCCGTTTCCACGGCTGGTTGATCGTGGAAATCTTCACGGATAATGGACACGTAGGAGTTGGCAATGCTGCCTTGGCGCCGCGCGTCGCGAAGCAAATCATCGATGTCTACCTTACGCCACTACTAATTGGCAAAGATCCATTCGACACAGAGTTTCTTTGGCAACTGATGTATCGAAAGACCATGGCTTTTGGCCGCAAAGGATCAGGCATGGTGGCGATCAGTGCAGTCGATATTGCGATTTGGGATCTGTTAGGCAAAATGACTAAACAGCCCGTTTTTCGCCTACTCGGAGGTAGAACCAAGAACCGCATTCCCGTCTATGCAAGTCGACTCTACAGCCAGCCGCTCGATCAGTTGGCGGAGGAAGCCAAGTCTTACAAACAGCAGGGTTATAGCGCGATGAAAATGCGTTTCGGCTGGGGACCGCTCGACGGTGCTGCGGGAATGCAAAAGAATATCGAGCTAGTCAGAGTCCTTCGCGAGGTGATCGGATATGACATCGATCTCATGGCCGACGCATACATGGGTTGGAACCTCGATTATGCGCGGCGAATGATTCCTCTCCTTGAGCCCTATGGCCTGCGGTGGCTTGAGGAAGCCGTAATTCCCGACGACATCGGCGGCCTTGCGGAGCTCAAGGCAATGGGCAGAATCCCGATCGCAAGTGGCGAGCACGAATTTACGCTGTACGGCTTCCGAGAGCTACTCGATGCCAAAGCCGTCGATTACATTCAGTTTGACACCAATCGCGTAGGCGGCATCAGTCAGGCTCGAAAGATCGCCGCGCTCGCTGAAGCTCACTCTATTCCGGTTGTGCCTCATGCCGGTCAAATGCACAACTATCACCTGGTTATGGCAAGCCTAAATTCACCAATGGCCGAGTTCTTTCCTCCGGTTGATGTAGAAGTCGGCAACGAACTCTTCTGGTACATCTTCGAAGGAGAGCCAAAGCCCACGAACGGCTATCTCGACTTGAGCGAGAATGTCGCCGGGCTAGGTCTGACGATCGATGAGAGCGCCCTGAAAGACTTTGCTGTAATCGAATAATGAGAAAACGCCTCTCCTGCGATCAATGTCGCAGTTCACATTGCTGGAGAGAAACCTCTGGCCATTCTGGTCCTTAAACATTCTTTCCTCGTCCTCAGAACCACGAGCTGGGAGATCTTGCTGATGACGCGAGATAGTCGTTTGCGTACTTGTGGGCGCATCATGGCTCTTTACGGGAAGATGAGCCGATGACCGCCGGTGAGGCGGAGCCTGAGTCCGTCATTCCTTCTCATACCGTTCATCACAGAACGAATGTTGAAAATCCCCCGTACGCGACGCAAAGCCTCACTGGCACTCTCCAACTACACGTTGCGGCGAGGCCGACGTGGGGACAATGCTGGATCCGACCACCAGAATGGCGGGGACAATCGTTACGGTGATTCCCATGTCGAGCAGAGCCTTTCCAGTCAAATCCGAGTCTGTGTTTGCACTTTATTGCACCGCATCGGTTCAATTCGAGATCACTGCTGGAGGTTCATAGCACTTGGTAATCACCTTCAGACAGCAACGAGCGGAATCGTCTCCTTTCCTTAAGGCTTGCATGCTTGACTGAACGGCTGGTTACTGTGAAAGTGAGTGCTGGATACCGATGCGCCTCATCTCTTTCCACTCCATATCGCCGCGAACAAATTGCCACATCCCTTGAAGCCGCCAAAGCATGTTTAGTTGTCGATAAGGAAAATGCTCTAGAAAGCAGTAGAGGATCAGTTTCGCCACATGCCGTCCGCGGCTGTAGCGCCGATAAGTCATTTCTTCGAGCAATACAGCCCCGATCGAAATGAGAGCAGCAAATGCGTATCCATAGAACAGAATCTCTAGGAAGGTTGAGAACTGCAAAGCCCCAAGCAGCCAGGCCCCGAGAATAGAAATATAGCCGAGCAATTCGAGCAGCGGTTCGAACAGTTCATAAATCCACAGGTAAGGAAGCATCAGCCAGCCAAGACGTCCATACCGCCGCTTGCCCACCATATCCCGGTTCGCCCACAGAACATCGAACAGTCCATTCTGCCACCGCGCCCGCTGACGTGCGAGTGAACGCAAATCGTTTGGGACCTCGGTCCAGCAGGTCGGATCGGGTACAAACATGATGGAATAATCGCAACCATCTTCCAGTAGCTTGCGATGCATGCGGACCACCAGGTCGAGATCCTCGCCAATGGCGCTGGTGCGAAATCCGCCAATGCTTCTCACCAGATCGGTTCTAAATACGCCGAAAGCACCGGAAATGATCGGCAGCATCTTGAACAGCGCCCATCCTTCACGGCCGATGAGGAACGCGCGAAGATATTCAATCACCTGCAGGATTTCGATAGGAGATCGGGGCAGGCAAATGTCAGTGACGCGTGCGTTCTTCACCGAACATCCATTCAAGATGCGAACGATGCCGCCGATGGCAACCACGGTACTTCCCGAAGCGGAACGAAGGCCCGACATAATACGAAGAAGGGCGTCCTTCTCGAGTAACGAATCGGCATCGATCACGCATAGGTATTGCCCACTCACCAGGTTCAACCCGCAGTTCACTGCGTCTGCTTTACTTCGGCGATTTTCCTTATCGACGACCAGGAGCCGTGGCCTTGTATCACTCGCGTAGATCCCCCGCACTGGCCCGCTGTTGCAGTCTTTAAAATAAAGAATGTTCACTGAGCGGAGCTGGAACCTCTCCTTGAGAATTGCCAGCGTGTTGTCAGTGGAACCATCATTTACTACCACCACGTCTAACTCGGGATAATCCAGATCGAGCAAAGCTTCAACGCTGGCCGCAATGCTGCCTTCTTCGTTGCGGGCCGGACAGATAATCGAAATCGACGGAGTGAAAGGTGAACTGGTAACCAGATCCAACCCGCGAGTGGAAAGCCGTTCGCGGTGCTTGGAAGTTGAAATCAGCGCCGCAATAAGCAGCAGAAGATAAACGGCATTCGAAATCAAGTAATAAGCAAAAAACAAGTAAGCGAGGTCCGCCAAAAGCCTAAGCATTGGATTGCGCAACCTCGTCTGCCAATTGCCGCGCTGTTCTCTGCGCCTCAATTTGCTGGCGTGCGTGTTCGACCGCCCGCAGCAAGTTTCTTCCGCTGTCGGACATTAGGGCCTGCTTGTCACTGAGCTGCAACATCAGTCCAGAGCATTCCCCGATGCGCTCCAACTCAGAGATCAATGCATGCAGCGCATATTTGTCCCCAGTGGCTGCGACGCGATCGACAATTACCGGCAATAGATCCCTGGGCAGCTGCGCGAGGGCGGAGGCGGAACGCTGACGCACAATGCGATTAACGTCGCAGATGGTAGCGAGCAGAGCAGGCAAACTGGCGGGATGGCGAAATGCGGCGAGGGAAACCACCGCCCTCAAGCGCACGAACCAGACATCATCCATCGCCAGTTCCGACAATGCAGCAACACCAACCAGCGGCTCGGCATGGGCGAGGCCACGGGCGGCGCAAGCGCGAATCTCCGGATCCCGATCCTCGGCCAGAATGGCCAAGTCCTCGGCGATCGTGGGGTTCGCAACTTCGCCGAGAATTCTCGAGAGAAACAAATGGGTATTACCCTCAAGGTTCAAATAGGGAAGAAGCAGGTCAGGACGACTTCGGCAGGAACGCAATAAGGCATCTTTGATGGCAAGTTGCGATACTTTCAGATTGCCCGAGGCAAGGCGCTGGAGAATGATGATCCCAGCTTCAGCGCTTCCCATGTATCCAAGCGCACGAATGGCTGCGTCTTGAATGATCGAGTCGCTGGATTCCGAGGCTTGTGAGAGGACGGCAAGAAATTCCGGCAGGCGAGTCCGTCCCAATGCCAGCAAGGCTTCCCGCCTCTGGTGCCGCGGAGCTGCAGACGCCTCCCACAGCCGCTGTTCCATCAGGGAGGATCGACGAATAAACTCCTGGATTTTGCTACAGTCCGTTTCTGAAGAGCGGGTCATCTTGTCGAGCGCGATTTGCTCGACGACGGCGCGCTTGAACCTGCTCGATCGCCAGTTGCTGGCGGGAATGCGGAGACACAGTAGATCATCCCACTCGCGGCGAAAAGCAAATCCCACCGCATCTAACTTTTTGAAATACTGAGTGCGATAGAATCGGCGCAAAACTATAAACGCCAACAGAGCAAGAATGCTGCCGAGCGAAGCCAGTGCCGCTCGAAGAGCAAAAGTGGAGAGCGCATTAGAAATGGAGGCCATATCCGCCTCCAATACTTATTTGCGTCAAGCCATGCGATCGCTGCTGATAAGCTGCGAAGGTAGAAAACTCTTGCGCGCTGCCTAGAGAATAGTGCGCTCCTCCGGTATAGGTTCGAGCCGAGATTCTCCCGATCTGATCGATGGTGGAGTAATTCTCCGCACCGCTGCCAGCTCCGACCTCAACTCGCACGCGGGAACGGACGGGAACGGAAACCTTTGCGGCGAATGAAAGTGTCCAGGCCGGTGAGAGTCCTTGAAATTTTGTCCGTGCTGTATTCGCAACCAGCGTCGTCCACCAGTCCCGAGGGAGGTAGGCGACGGCACTTGTCCCCAGTACAGTGACTTGCGAGCCATCGAACCAAATCCCCGCAGAGTGGCCTGCTAACTCAACTCCCTTCAGCAACCCGGCATGAAATCGCGTTCCGCGGTCGTAATCGAGTGAGACCTGGCGGATCGCCGCAATCTGTTGATGAGGAGCAGCGCCAAAGGAAACCGCCAGAGACTGATTCGCGCTGAAGCGATAAGCAATGCCGCTCGATAACTGCTCGGCCGACGACCTCAGCCTCCGGTAGACATTTGCCGAGAAGTTTGAAGTCAGGCGCGAGTTCCACCTTATCGCCAACGCCGCACTCTGAAGTTGCGCGTCAGAGCTGTAACTGAACAGATCCGTCTCGGTTCCGATCGTTAACGAGTAATGGTAAAGATCGCTCCTTTGAAGTTCGTGGCCCAAAGAGCTGGCTCCCTTTTCCGTTACGTCGGAAGCTTGTTTGCGCGTAAGTTCGCGAACGCGCGTGCGCCGCTCTTCGATCTCCCGGTTCAAAGGCTCCAGCCCCTGAGCGCGATCGAGTAGACTCGAACATTCCGCCAGCTTTCCTTGCCACAGTAGAACGTCAGCCAGACCTATAATTACGTCAACATCGTTTGGAGTTCGCTGCAGCACTCCGCGATACTGCACCTCCGCCTCTGCCAGGTCGCCCGTCCATGACAGAATGCGGGCTCGCCAAGCCTGGGCTTCGAGATCATTAGGTTCCTCTTTAAGTCTCGCATCAATAATTTGAGCTGCCTTCCTGAGATCCTTTGCAGCTACCTGCTGCCGTACGTCGGTCAACCAATCGCGCTGAGCTCGGAGCTGCGGGGCCAGGATTACAGTAAGTACCAGGGCGCCCATGACGCTCGGGTATCGAAATAGTCGGCGGCGATATGACTGTAACTCTAAAAGCCCCATCTCTGATACCCTGCAGCTACTATGAGGCTATTTACACAATAATGATATGTGTGACACTATTCCGATAATTACTTCAGTGCTCGCGCACGCGTACTACTTTTCGGGTGTGTGTACGCTTATTGGACACAAGCAGGGAGTACGAAAGTAGGAATAGCGTCACTATTGTTCGGGGGGAGGGTGGCGCTAGCGCACTAACACACTGGGTGGCATCTGTTGATGCAGATGCGATACTTAAGACAATGCAGTTTCTATCTGCTTAAGGCCGCACTTAACTTTGGAGCCGCTACATCGACTCGATTGCGGCCACTTTGTTTGGCGCGATACAGAGCCTCATCAGCATGCTGAAGCAGTTCTTCCAAGGAACCGAACGGTAATACGTCGGTTCCTGCAACTCCCATGCTAAGGGTGACCGATACCTGGGCAAAAGTGGTGATGACCGCATCTTTTGCAATCAGCCCGCGAATTTCATCGGCTCGGCGACCTGCAACCGCTGAGGTACAGCCAGGCAACACCAGCAAAAATTCCTCTCCGCCATAGCGCCCCGCAAGGTCATACGCCCGCAAATCAGATTGCAGCCGGGTTGCGACTTCTTTCAGAACCAGATCTCCAGCCGCGTGTCCCAACGAATCATTGATCTGCTTGAAATGGTCAATGTCGGCCAGCACAACCGCGACCGGTTTTTTTTGTCGATCCCCGCGCGACAACTCCCGTCGAACTCCGGCCATGATTTCTGCGCGGTTCAGCAATCTCGTGAGAAAGTCATGCGTTGCCGCAAACTTCAAGGATTGCTGCAACTCGATGATTCTCTTCCCCACCAGGATCTTCGCCCTCAACTCCGAGATGTCAACCGGTTTGGTCAGATAATCGTCTGCGCCTGCCGCCATTGCGGTCAGCAGATCGGCTTTTTTGTTCTTGGCGGTGAGCATTACCGTGTAGATGTAGGTTCCGTTCACTCCCAGGGTCCTGATTTTTCTGCAAAGTTCCAGTCCTTCGATTCCAGGCAACATCCAATCCAGCAACACTAGATCGGGGGGAGTTGGGTTCTGCAGTAAACTCCAAGCCTCTGCGCCATCGCCGACAGTGGTGAATTCGAGGTGCCATTCCTTTAGGCACTCGGTTATCCGATGCTGGTCCAATTTTGAGTCTTCAACGACGAGTATTCGCATGTTCAGAGTTCATTAATAGTTCCACAGCGCTGTCCTACAGTTTCGGCTCGATAGTTATAACTGGAACTGCCTCCCCCGGCTAATCATGACAGTCATGTAGAACATCGGCGGTTCGCGGAAAGCCTAGTTGCCGCGCATCAATTTCGGCCCAATGCTCTCTTCTCTCACGCTGAGAAATGTGTAGAGCGTGGATCTGCTGATGCCCAGAATTTCGGCTGCCCGAAGCTTATTGCCGCCCACCATGTCCACTACTCGGCGAACATGTTCTCTCTGCACTTCGGATAAATTGAGCGAAGAAGCAGCCGACACTCCGGTGATCGATCTGTCTTCGCCGCGCAATTCAGGAGGCAGGTGAGCGATGTCAATAACGGGACCATCGCTCATCATGCAGGCGTTCCCAATGACGTTCTCCAATTCGCGAATGTTGCCTGGCCAATGATGACTGGCGAGAAGATTCTGGGCACGTCGGCTAATCCCGGTAATTTTCTTTCCGTACTGCGCGGCGAACTTCTCCACGAAGTGATTTTGCAACAGCGGGAGGTCCTCCCTGCGCTCACTCAGCGACGGCAGCGCAATGGCGGCGGTATTGAGGCGGTAGAAGAGATCCTCACGGAAGCGTCCTTCCAGCGTTTCTTGTCTAAGATCGCGATTGGTAGCCGCGATAATTCGGATATCGAGTTTATGCGCAATCGGCGAACCCACTCTCTGGATTTCGTGATTCTGCAGGACACGCAGGAGCTTAGCTTGGAGCGAAAGCGTCATCTCTCCAACTTCGTCGAGAAAAACGGTTCCGCCATCAGCGGCCTCGAATAGGCCACAGCGATCCTTATTTGCGCCCGTGAAGGCACCCCTGACATAGCCGAACCATTCGCTTTCTGCCAGGGTCTCAGGTACTCCGGCGCAATTGCAGACCACAAACGGACCCTTCCCTGCAGGCGAAATATCGTGCAGTGCTCGGGCTACGAGTTCTTTTCCGGTTCCCGACCTGCCGGTCAGAAGCACACTGCGAAAATGCGGAGCGATGCGCCGCATAATGGAAAACACTTCCAGCATTTGCGGACTGCGCGCCACCATACCCTGGAACTGGAACGACGATGCCAGTTCCCTGTCGAGAGCATGTGTGTTGCGCTTGATTTCCATCTCCTCCAGCGACTTCGCCACACGCGCGCGCAGATTGGCGACGGAGATTGGTTTCGTCAAGTAATCGGCAGCGCCCTTCTTGATGGCGTCGACCGCCGCCGATGTGGAGTAATCACCGGTCAACAAGAACACTTCGATTCCCGCATCGAAGCTGACCACTTTCTCCAGCAGTTCCATGCCGCTCATCCGAGGCATATGCAGGTCCACGATGACGATCTCCGGACGTCGCGAGGTAATGCTTTCGAGGGCCAGGTAGGAATCTGTGTGGGTCTCGATTTCCAATTCCAGACTGGATAGCGATTCGCGCACAAGGTCGCATACCGTCGGCTCATCGTCCACCACAATGACGAGTGCCCGCCGCTCCGTGCCTTTGATTGTCAATATTCCCATCCTTCCCCCGACCACTTCCCTACCTAGCTCTGCCGCATTTCCAACTGCCGGTTTCCTCAATTGGAACAGGCCGCCCATTATCAAGACTGGATACCAGCGCCGAAGACACGCCTTGAGGGCGACCAGAGGCTCGGAGCCGCTGGAGTTCAGACTCCAATGCGAGAAGCCAGACCGAAACTTCATCGCAATGGAGAAAAACATCGTCGTAGTACAGGAGCGTAAGTATCTGCGCGAGAAAGTAGCTTGGACGATCGCTGTCACAGAGATTCAGCTCCTGCTGCAGCCGCACAGCTATTCCCCGGGCATTCTCGACATCCCGCTCCTGGAGCGCCGATATCAGCTCTCCCGTACTGGAACATAAAGATGCATGAATGTCTCCCCTAAGTCCTTCCAGAAAGGCCTGGAAAGCGGATTCGGTAGCCTTCTGTGCCATATGTTCCCCCCTGCTTGAGTGCAACTTTCGTGCCATTTCGGAGAGTTAGGCAAATGCATTGCGCGAGCCTCCCCTCTTTACCTTAGGGGAACGGATTCCGTCGATCAGAAAAGAGTTCGAGAAAAACGATTCCGTTGAAAACTTTGCGGCGAACCACTGAGAATGAGGGTCCTCTAATCAACCTGGTTCGCTCGAAACAACACCCAAAGCTCGCTTGCTGGGCAATGAAGAAGCTCAGTGTCCGAATATTGAACACCAGTCCAGAATTCAGACACGATCTCCGCCGGCTGTGCGCAGCTGGATCGCACTAACCCGTTCAGCTTGTGGGCGTTATTTGCGGCCCTGTTGGCTGGCCCGGCGATTGCATTTAGCGAAAGAGCGGTTGCTCTTCGATCAGCTAATGACAGCGTTGTTCCATTTCAGGAAATTGACTGGGAACAGGACATTGCGTTTCGTGCAAACTATCACTTACGCGGCCTTTGTTGTCAGTGTGGGTGCGCAAGCAGCGTCGGTGCACTCCCCTCCCCAATCGAGCGCATGGGCGAGGCTACAAATCAGCGTGGCTGTCGTGCCTGCTGTTCAGACGCCATTACCTGCTGCATCGGTACCCTCAACGGATTCGATCAGCTACAGGCTCGAGGCGCCACCGCTGACTCAGACATACGAATTTCGCAACCTTCCCCCAGAGCAGCAAAACTCGAGGGCAAAACGTGCGGCGGTGCTAAAGACGCTCGTAAGTGTCCCGCGTTGCCCAAGTCCCCAGAAATCGAATTTGACTGGAGTCATACATGAATAGCTCGTGCGAGCTTCAGGCGGTGCTGGTTTCTGCAGACCCATCGGTAGTCGGCCCAATGTCAGAATGTCTCGGAGAGCTTGGCATCAATGCCATGATTGAGGCTCGATCCTCCGCCATTGACCTTCTGGCCAGGCATAAGGTAGATGCGTTCTTTGTTGATCAGGAGCTCGATCCTGAGTTTTCGGTCATCGAACAAGTACGCAAGTCCTCCTCCAGTCGATCTGCCGTGACCTTCGCCATCGTGCCCGGGCCGGATGGAGCGCGGACGGGCTTACGTGTCGCAGACTTCGTAACCGACAAACCGATCTTACGCGACCATCTGCGTCGTTCCTTGCGCGCCAGTTATGGAATCATGCTCAAAGAGCGCCGGCGATATACGCGCTATGCTTTAAATTGCGAGGGGACGCTGCAGGATTCTACTGCGCGAAAATTTCTCGTCTGCACAACCAATATCAGTCAGACCGGTTTGGCCCTCGAATGCGCTGCACCACTGATCGAAGGGGAAGACGTGCAGGTGCAATTCCGGCTTCCACATAGTCCGGATTCATCCAAATTCAAAGCGCAAGTGATTTGGACTGCGGCCAACGCCAAGGTCGGTCTTGCCTTCACAAGGATGAATTCTGCTGATCGCGAACGGCTAACAGAATGGATCGATGGAGAGTTCCTTCGCCAGTGGCACCCGTTTATCCCGGCAGAAGTAGCTGAGAGGTTCATGCATGCGGTCCGCTAAAGGCATAAATGAACTCGCCAACATTCCAGGCGATACACGAGTTTCGGCAGAGCTCTTGATCGAAATACAAGGAGAGCGCTTTGCGTATGCAGGAGAGGCTATTGACTGGAACGCTCGTCAGGCACTGATAAGGACGTCCGCTCCTCTGGCGGTTGGCACTGAAGTCACAATTCACGTGCCCAGGACAGGCAGATCCACGCCGGGATTGATTGTCTCGAAAGCTCGTGAGCTTTCCCATTTCGGAGTTGCACTCGCCGCCCCCGACAGTTTTTGAGATAGTCCGGAAGTAGAGCGTCACAAACAACGCAGTTTGAGAGTCGCAGGCTTTCGTAGTTCAAGATCGCATGAACATGCTGAACACAAGGTTTGCTGCACTGGAGGTCGGACATTAGAACTTGCCATGACTGTGAGCTGGTTTTTCTTCAATGATGGGATGAGGGAGGAACTGCGCTCCCAGCGTGCGCAGTATCGCCACCTGATCCAAAACATTCCCGAGGTAGTCTGGCGCGCTACAGAAGAGGGTAATGCAGTCTTCATCAGCGAAAGGATCGCCGAGGTTTTCGGTTATACGCCTGACGAGGTTTTGCACCGAGGGTCGCGACTATGGTTCGGCAGAATGCATCCCGAGGACCGCGACAGAGTCATGCACAGCTACGCAGAGCTGTTCAGGATAGGCGAGAAATTTGATGTTCAATATCGGATCCAGCACAGAGACGGGCGCTGGATGTGGTGGCACGACCGCGCTCAACTCGCGATTGATGGGGCATACGGCGAAAAATATGCGGACGGCTTGCTGTCGGATATCACGCACGTTAAAGAACTCGAGGTCTACCTGCATCAGTCGCAAAAGATGGAGGCCATCGGCCAGCTTGCCGGAGGCATCGCGCACGATTTCAACAATCTACTGCAAGTTATCACCGGGTATGCCGAACTCTTTGAAAGCTGCATTGAACAGGGCAGCCGCGCACGCCAGCATATGGCAAAAATCAAAGGAGCGGCAGATCGCGCCAAATCACTTACGGAGCAACTGTTGGGATTCAGCTGGAAGCAGCTGCAGCAGCTTACTGTCCTCAACCTGAATGAGGCGGTTTCCCAGTTTGAACCCATCCTGAGGAGAACATTAGGTGCCAAGGTGGAACTGGTTCTCCGTCTGTCAGTCGCGCCGGCATGGATTATGGGCGATCACGTGCAGATCCAGCAGATCCTCGTGAACACGGCTTTGAATGCGCGGGATGCCATGCCGGATGGCGGCGATCTCGTCGTTGAAACCGGTCATATCGCGATTAACGAAGCGTACATGGGAAAACACACTAAGCTCGCTTCTGGAGATTACGTTCTTCTGTCTATCACTGATACCGGAACGGGAATGGATGCCCAGGCGCTGTCGCATATCTTTGAACCTTTCTTTACCACGAAAGCGAAGGGAGCGGGACGTGGGCTGGGGCTGGCGACCGTCTATGGAATCGTCAAACAGACTGGTGGAGAAATTCTCGTGAACAGCGAGCCTGGACACGGGACATGTTTTCGCATTTATCTTCCCGCGGCGGCTCATTCACGCGAGCATGTGCCCAGCTATCCGGAAGTTGAGAACGTAAAATCAGGAGCAGAAACCATTCTGCTCGCCGAAGATGAGCCTGGTGTCCGCGACCTCGCCTGCATTCTGCTCGAGAATCTGGGGTACCGCGTGCATAGCGCGCCCGATGCGCCGGCTGCGCTGGACTTTGCTGCTCATTTTGACGGAAGCATCCATTTGCTGCTGACTGACATGGTCATGCCCGGTTGCAGCGGAACTGAACTAGCGCACAAGCTGGGTATGCGTCTGCCGAGAATTAAGGTGCTGTATATGAGCGGTTATACCGAGGACAATCTCTAGCGCCGCCACCTTCAGGGAAGTCAGGCTTCGATCCTGCGCAAACCATTCACAAAGGATCAGCTCGCATTGGCCGTGCAGAAGGCCATAGATGGCCCCAGCTTCGCAGAGGTTAACTGCCGTCTCGGTCAGATAGAAGCCGAGTTACCCTCATGAGACTGAAACCATTGCTAGCTTCGGCTGCAGCCGCTCCAGGCCTTTTTTTTCAAAATCAGAGCAGACCATCTCCGACGGTTGCGCTGGTAGGGCTCGACGCAACCACGAATGCTTCGATTCACAGAGCTTTCTCGGAGTGCGCGGTGAAAACCGTGGAGATCAATGCAGGTTTCGCGGATCTCGTGACTAAAGAAAAGTTCGAAGGCTGCGCTTTAATCCTGGACGAGCACGCGCCCTCGATTCTGAAGGCGATAAGGTCCTCTCCTTCCAACTCGCGCATGATTGTATACGGCATAGGTTCCGAGGATCTCGATGTGCGCCCATTCTCGGCTTATGGCGTTAACGCCATATTGGATTTACCGCTTGACCGCACGGCGGCCACAAGAACAGCTCGGTCGACATGTGCGCTCTTGCTACAGGAGTTGCGACGTTACGTGCGAATCCCGCTGGTTACAGACGTAAACATCGAAACTGGTGCAAACGGGATGAGAGGATCGAGCCGCGAGATAAGTGGTGGAGGGATGTCTGTGCATTTAGGAGGAGAAGCTCCGGCCGAGAGCAGAGTCCGCCTGGTCTTCACTCTTCCCGGCAAGCCTTTGATCCGCATCTCCGCCGCCGCGTGCTGGAAACAGGGTTCTCTAATGGGATTTCAATTCGAAGATTCGGACCGCGGTCGCGAAACGGTGAAGAGTTGGATTGAATCCTTTCTGTGCGTTTAGTAACAGCGAGTCGTCTCCGCCCTCAGCCTCTTACTTGAAATTTACAGCGGCATCCTAAAGCTTCAGACGTACATAGGACGCAATTGAGAATCTCGGCTTGCCTGCGACACTTTCCCGCGCCTCGCAGACTTCGGAGACCTTTTTCAGCAATACAAACGCAGAAATCTGGCCGGGCTGCCATGTCTGCGGACCGGGCCGGTCTGGAGATGTTTAATGCCTTTTGGCGGAATCCAGTTGTGGTTTGAACACATTCTGGTAGCACTCTGGACAGATGCCGTGGCTGAGTTGGGTCTTCGTATGATTTGCAAGGTACGTTTCCACTGATTGCCAGTAATTCTGATCATTACGGATGCTCTTGCAGTACATGCAGATTGGCAAGATTTCTCTTAGCTCTTTTACCTCGCCAAGCGCATCCTGCAACTCGCGGACGAGTCGTTCGCGCTCCTCCTCCGCCCGCTTACTTTCGGTGATGTCCCGAGCCAGCGAATAAATCAGCTGGTGGTTCATATCGGCTGTCGCATTCCAGCGAAACCATCGATACGATCCGTCTTTGCATATGTACCGATTTTCAAAACCCAGAGCTTGTCCACCACTCCTGACAATGCGGTTTTGTTCCAGTGTGCGTTCCCTGTCGTCAGGGTGGACAAATTCAAACATTCTCTTTGACTGAAGCTCCTCTCGCGTGAATCCGAGTGTCCTCTCCCACGCGGCGCTGAGCTTCAGGAAATAGCCGCTGAAGTGGGCAACACAGAGCATGTCGATGGACAGGTCGAAAAACCGATCCTGCAGGAACACGGAAACATCTTGCATCTTCTAATATTTTATGCTGCCCGGAGCTTTCGGCCTCTGCAACATGGAAGACTCTATTGTTCAATACAGAGTAGTCTCCTGCGCGCGACTCCGCACTTTCGCACAGGCACCAAGCAGGAAGGCACTGGTTGACTCGCGATCAACAGGGCGCGAAAACAAGTAACCTTGTGCCATCTCACAACCGAAGGAGCGCAATTTTTCGAGTTCCTCGTCGGTCTCAACCCCTTCCGCCACGACCGACATTCCCAGGTTATGCGCCAGCATAATAATGATTCGAACGATCTCGGAGCTCTCAGCGTCAGCACACATTTTCGAAATGAAAGCCCGATCGATTTTTACAGAATCGATGGGAAAACCCTGTAATCGGCTCAAGGATGAGTACCCGGTACCGAAGTCGTCGATACTAAGATGGATACCCAAAGCTTTTAGTTCGGCCAGGACTGCAGCGGATCTATCGGCATCTCCCATCGCAATATTTTCAGTGATCTCTACATCCAGGTGTTGTGGGGCGATTCCCGTCTCTTTCAGAATTTCAGCAATCTGGGCAGCAAGATCCGGTTGTGCGAACTGCTTTGGAGTAATGTTGACGCCAATACGCAGCGCCGGCTGAAACTTCGATTGCCAATTTCGCAGCTGCTCGCATGCATCCCGCAGGAGCGCCCGGTTCATGGGAAGAATGAGTCCAGTCTCGTCGGCGATGGGAATAAACTCGGCCGGAGGTACGAGACCTGAAGGGCGCTGCCATCGGCTCAATGCCTCGAATCCGATAACCGCTTCTGTTTCCAGCGAAACGATGGGCTGATAGTAAACCTGAAATTCACCAAGTTCCAAACCCTGGCGCAACTCTGTTTCCAGCCGCAGTTTCTTGATAGCCAACTCGTGCATTGCTTGGTCAAAAACTCGACATTGAGCTTGGCCTTCGCTCTTGGCGCGGTACATGGCTATTTCGGCATCGCGAATGAGTTCTTCGGCGGCACTGTACGACCGGGCACCAAACGCGATCCCTATGCTCGCGGTCGTGATTGCTTCCTGTGAGTTCACGCTAAACGGCACAGCCAGTCGCTCCTGGATTCGTTCGGCCACTCGAATGGCATCACTCGAGTCATGGATGCCCTCTAGCAGGACGGTGAATTCATCGCCTCCGAGCCTGGCCAGACCTGGTTCATTCGCGGTTGTAGGACTCGCGGACGCCGAAGACCGTGAAACGGTATCGATGCCGCGCAGCGACGCGCTCAGCCGCTTCCCGATTTGGACCAGCAATTCATCACCCGCGCTGTGGCCAAGGCTGTCGTTGAACCGCTTGAACTGGTCGATATCGATGAACAGCACCGCAAATCGATAGGTGACGTGGCGCTGTGAAAGCGTCAGACTGTGCTGCACACGGTCGAGGAAGAGTGCGCGGTTGGGTAGGTTCGTAAGTGCATCGTGAAGCGCGTTGTGAGCAAGTTGATCCTCCGCCCATTTGCGCTCGCTGATGTCGCGGTTAACCACTACCAGGCTCTGAGTCTTGCCCGTCGAGTCTCGAATCACGCTGGCTGTCGATTCGAGGAACCGCCAGCTCCCATCCTTGTGCCGGATGCGGTACTCAAGACGCTCGCCTCGACCGGTAGCGCCTGCCTTGGCAGCGGCCTCAATAACCCGCGGGCGATCTTCAGGGTGAACTTGTTCAATCGATGAGGTTGATTTCAGCTCTTCCTGTGAATATCCCAGTACTTTTTCATAAGAGGGGCTGTTGTAAATGCGGTGGCCATCAGAGTCAATGACGGCAATCATGTCGGCCGCGTTTTCTGTAATGACCTGGAAGAGTTGGTCTTGCTCCGCAACTCTGCGGCGAATTCGCTGCAGGAGCAGCTGTTGGTACATTGTGTAAAGGTCGAATAGAAGCACCAGAGCCGCAAGCCCTCTTACCCAATCCTTAAGGTCGGTCCAATAGGCCTCGGATTCAGGGCGGAGCTGAGGGAAGGTGAGCGATACAATGCCAACTGTCAACACCAGGGTGACAACAACAGCAAATCCCCACAACCACCACTCGCGCCCGTCGAGTTTTTGCAGGATTGCGAGTGGCTTGCTTTCAACTGCTCTGTTATTTGATTTGTTGCTCAATGAGATTCCGGAAACAGGTCTGAAAGATTCTGAAACCGGAATGGCTAGCAGCCAAGTTACGTAAGATGTGGCACGAGCGTGGCTGAACTGCAAAGCTCTGATCTTAGCCGCCGCCTTCAGTCAGCCTGAGATTGCCTGATAAAGCGCGAGTCGTGAGTGTTCAGAAATCAGACACCGTCCAGATTTTGGACATCTAAATATCGCACGAACACGGGTATGAAGAGTTGCGTACGGGAGAGGTACGGCGATTTCAGAACACGGGCAAGCTGTTCAATTTGGGCGGGATAAATTTGGTGGAGCTAGTCGGGATCGCAGCACATCCCCATGTTGATACTGCGTAACTTATTGAACCTTCAAGTGGCCACAATGCCTAAAAAGGCCACAATACCGGTTCGGTTGTACAAACATTGTACAAAAAACAGCGTGGAACAAACACATTCGAAGTTCGTGGCTGTCCCAATCTGAAACTTCATTGCAACTTTACCATGGATCATCATCCATTCTGAGAGAGTTTGCTTGCTGGCCTTTGCGGCTACTGCCATTGCCTTTCGGTCATCGGGTCCAATCTCATCGTGTGCTCAAAAAGGCGCACCGGCTGCTGCGTCTAGTGAGTTATTGGTCGACGGAACCATTCTCAGTGCTGAGTTCCGCCCGATCCAGCTTGCGGATCGAGCGTAGGTGAACTTCCTGCACGCGACGGTTGTTCTGCTCGCGGTCAGTGTATTCGCAGAGTCCTGAGTTCGCCCTTCGAGCTTTACGGGAGCGCCTTTGGCGAGCTTCGCGGCGACTTGGGCGAGCTTGCCCCAGGCAACGCAGCGATGCCATTCAGTGCGTGAGATGGCTTCGCCGGATTGCTTGTCGCGATACGACGATTTGGTAGCCACAAGTCCTACGGCATAGGCGCGATTGTTGTTGGTAACGCTAGCGTTGACATCTTTTCCGGTGAAGCCGATCAAGTTAACGGAGTTCATATAAAGTTCCTCTTTTCTGCCCCGTTCCCTCGGGGCACACTGACCGGAGGTTCGCGAAGGGCCCCTGCTCCCAAGGCAAGTGTCTGCATTTTCGGGATGGACCCAAAAGAAATTTTCTCTTCTCTGAGGCTTCATCGCGCAGCGGCAAATTTGTTTTGGAAGGAACCGGAAAAAGCAGAAGACCGCAGCTCCGCAGGGCG
>Ga0134126_10001478_pt1 | contig 29966 bp, 20 predicted proteins | sample KB31752_FD_96881 | JGI IMG/M metagenome (GOLD analysis project Ga0134126, IMG submission 96881) | Terrestrial soil microbial communities with excess Nitrogen fertilizer from Kellogg Biological Station, Michigan, USA - KB3-175-2 | ecosystem: Environmental > Terrestrial > Soil > Unclassified ... | reverse complement strand
CGGATATAGGCTCTGCGTCGCTTCCTCGACGGTTTCGTTGAACGCTTCCGACGGCGAATGGCCGTGTTCGCGCAGCACTTCGTATTGCGCCAACCACAAGCCGTAAATCGCCCCCATCAGCACACCGCGCTCGCCGGTCAGGTCGCTGAAAACTTCCTTCTGGAACGTCGTCTCGAACAGATAGCCAGAGCCGATGGCGATGCCCAGGGCCAACGCGCGCTCCCGTGCCTTGCCGGTCGCGTCCTGATGGATGGCGAAGCTGGCGTTGATGCCCTTGCCTTCGAGGAACAGACGGCGAACCGTGGTCCCCGATCCCTTGGGAGCGACCAGGATCACATCGATGTCCTTGGACGGCACCACGCCGGTTTGATCGCTGTAGACGATGCTGAAGCCGTGCGAGAAATACAGGGCCTTGCCCTTGGTCAGATGCGCCTTGAGGGTGGGCCAATACTCTTTCTGGCCGGCGTCGGACAACAGATATTGAATGATCGTGCCACGCTTGGCCGCTTCGTCGAGCGGAAATAGCGTCTGGCCGGGAACCCAACCATCCTGCACGGCGAGATCCCAGCTTTTCGTTTTCTCACGCTGGCCGACGATGACTTTGACGCCGTGATCCTTCATGTTGAGCGATTGACCGCGGCCTTGCACACCATAACCGAGGACGGCGACGGTTTCGGGGCCAAGGATGGCTTGTAAACGCTCCGCCGGATAATCGGAACGCTCCACCACGGTTTCTTTCACGTTTCCAATCTGGATCTGGCGCATGGTCCTGAGGGTGGTTAGAGGTCTTCGTTTAGCCGCGACCCGAAGGGAGCGTATGTCCTAAACGAAAAAGATAGTCAACAAAATCCTGTCGAACGACACTTCCTCACTGTATAGTAAGCAGCGGACGTTGACCACCCGATCGCTTAACCATCGAACCCTGTAATACCCATGTTGATTGTTGATGCTCATCTCGACCTGGCCTGGAACGCTCTGGACTGGAATCGCGACCTACTGCTGCCCGTGGCGGACATTCGCCGCCGCGAGTGCGAACTAGGCATGACCGGCAAAGGACGCGGCGAAGGAACCGTGTCGTTTCCGGAGTTGCGCCGTGGCGGTGTCGGGCTGTTCATCGCCACGCTGCTGCCCCGTTTGATGCGGGCCAACTTGATGCCTGCCATCCAGCGCTACGAGCGGATGGAGTCGGCCTATGCCGCCGCTCACGGACAGATGGCGTATTATCGCGTTCTCGAACAGCAAGGCGTACTGCGCTGGATCAAGGATGCGGCGGCGCTCGAAGCCCACGTTCGCGCCTGGCAGACCAACGCGGAGCGCGAACCGCTTGGCTTCATCCTCAGCATGGAAGGGGCCGATTCGGTGCTTTCGCCGGAGCAGGTCGAGGAATGGTGGCAGGCGGGTCTACGCATCATTGGTCCGGCGCACTACGGCGTCAGTCCCTACGCCCACGGTACCGGAACCGAGGGCGGACTATTTCCGCGGGGGCCGGCGTTGCTCAAGGAAATGCAGCGCGTCGGCATGATTCTCGATGTGACCCATCTGTCCGACCAGTGCTTCGATGAGGCGCTCGACATTTACGGCGGGCCGGTGCTGGCCAGTCATCACAATTGCCGTGCCCTGGTGCCGGATCAACGACAGTTGACCGATGAGCAGATTAAGCGATTGATCGAACGCGGCGCGGTCATCGGCACGGCGCTGGACGCCTGGATGATGGTTCCCGGATGGGTGCGCGGCAAGACGCGGCCGGAAGAGACCGGCGTGAAACTGGAGACGATGGTGGATCACATCGATCACGTCTGCCAGTTGGCCGGCAACGCTCGTCATGCGGCCATCGGTACCGACCTCGACGGCGGCTTTGGCCGCGAGCAATCGCCGTATGATCTGGACACCATCGCCGATTTGCAGCGTCTGCCCGAGTTGCTCCGGCGGCGCGGTTACGACAGCGAGGGCATCGCCGGCATTCTACATGGCAACTGGGTGCGATTCTTCACGCAGGCATGGCGGCGCTGAGTCCTCCGTCACTAGCCTGCGGCGCGCAAGCAAGGGAGCGTGTTCGCCTTGCTTGCGCCGCGGGCTGGTGGATCGAGTCCGATCATGAAGCAGCCCCTCGCACGAAGACGGATCGTTCTGCTGTCGCTGGTCCTTCTCCCTGGACTGGCGGCGTTCGCCCATGCGAGTCTGCCGGTGGTGCCGCGGGTGTTTTCCATCGTCATGGCGATTGTGTACGGTGTCAGCGCCGTCTGGTTCGCCCTGCATTGGTGGCGCGGCGGCCAATACGGCGACGAAGGGGTTCTGCTGCGCGAGACCGGACAGCGTCTGGCAGAATCCGAAGATCGCTTTCGTCTGCTGTTCGAGCATGGCGGCGTCGGCATGGCGCTGCTGTCGCCCGACGGCGATTTTGTCCAGGTCAATCCGGCCCTGATTCAGATGCTCGGCTACCCGGCGGCGGAACTGATCGGCAAACACTTTACCGATGTCCTGTACGCCGAAGATCGCAGCAGCGGCAATCGCCGAAACCAAAAGGCGAATTCGTCTCAGTACGAGCGTGAGAAACGCTTCGTGCGGCAGGATGGTCGAATCGTCTGGGCGCGAATTGTGCGTGTGCCGATACGCGATGCACAAGGAGAGATCCGCTATTACGCCACAATTTTCGTCGATGTCACAGAGCGCAGAAGGGCACAAGAAGCCCTGGCCGACTCCGAGCAACGCCTGCGTCTGCGTTTCCAACAAGCTTTCGATGGCATTTGCCTGTGGTCTCCCGCTGGAATGTTTCTGGACGCCAATCCCGCTTTGTGCCGACTGCTCGATCGGAATCGGGAGGAGTTGCTTGAGCGCAATGTCGCCGAGGTGGCGGCTGACGTGGAAGCGATCCGTAGCCATCTGCGGGCCGTGCTGGAGCTTTCCGGCGATCGTTGTGAGACCCGTCTGCGTCAGCGCGGCGGCGCTTTGGTCGATGTCGAGGTCAACAGTGCGGTTCTTGAGGTTGAGGGCCAGCGTCTCATTCTGGGCATCTGCCGCGACATCAGTGCCCGCAAGGAGGCGGAGGCCGCCTTACGACAGGCTGAGACGGCACTGCGCGAGGAGCGCGATTTCATCGCCCAGATTTTGCAGACCACCGAGGCACTCATCCTGGTCGCCGATCCGCACGGGCGCATCCTCCGCTTCAACAACAAGTGTCAGAGCGTCACCGGCCAGAGCGAAGAGGCCGTGCGCGGCTGGCCGTTCTGGGAGTGCGTGCTGCCCGAGCGCGTCATCGCGCGGGCCCGCGAAACCTTTCATCAGGTGGTTGCAGGCGCGGATTCACCGCCGCAGCAAGTGCTTGAATTCCCCTGGCGAGCAGAAGGCGGGGCGGAACGGCTCATCGCCTGGCGTTTGTCGCTGGTCCGCGACGCCCAAGGACAGCCACGCCACGTCATCGCCATCGGTCTGGATGTCACCGAGCAGCGCCGCTTGGAGGAGCAGTTTGCCCGCGCCCGCAAGATGGAGACGCTGGGCACCCTGGTCGGCGGCATCGCACACGACTTCAACAACCAACTGACAGCCATTCTCGGCAATCTCGACATGGTGCGGGGCGATCTCCAAAAAATGCAGAATGCAGAATGCAGAATGCAGAATGAAAAGGATTCCGCGTTCTGCATTCTGAATTCCGCATTGGATATGTTGTTGCCTTGCGTCCTGGGTGCCGAGAAGTCGGCCCAGCGCTGCGCCAGCATGACGGGCCGGCTCTTGACCTTCAGCCGCGGCCGACTCGGGACCATACAGCCGGTCGCGCTCGATCAACTGGTGAGTGAAACCGCTCGCGCCTTGCAGCACGAATTACCTCGCATCCGAATCGAGATGGAAACACCGCCGGCCATCTGGCCGGTGGCGGCCGATGTGGCGCAGGTGCAAGAAATGCTCCTCAACCTAGCGACCAACGCGCGCGACGCCATGCCGAACGGCGGCGTCTTGACGCTATCCCTGGCCAACCGCACGTTCACCGCCGAGGACTGCGCCGCCAACCTCGAAGCCCACCCCGGCTCGTTCGTTGAACTGGAAGTGCGCGACACCGGCCACGGGATGACATCGGAAGTGCGCGAACGCCTCTTTGAACCGTTCTTCACGACCCGGAAAGGCGGCCAGGGCACGGGCATGGGATTGTCCGTGGTCTTCGGCATCGTCAAGGGGCACAAGGGTTGGATCACCGTTAGCAGTCAGCCCGGCGAGGGGGCCGTGTTCCATATCTATCTGCCGGTCGCCGAGGCACTCGTGCCGGCGGTTCGACCGCCGTTGGAACCGGCGCAAACCATCGAAGGACACATCCTGATCGTGGACGATGAACCCATCGTGCGCGAGTTGGCGCGAACGGTACTCGAACGCTGGGGCTTCCGCGTGCTGACCGCCGACGGCGGCGAGCAAGCCTTGGACATTTACCGCCGTCAGGCGGATCGCATCGCTGTTATTCTGCTCGATTACATCATGCCGCGCATGAATGGCGTGCAGGTACTCAAGGAATTGCAGCGGGTCAATCCGGAGGTGTGCGTCGTCTTCTCCAGCGGTTACTCCACCGATCACGATGTCGATCAACTACTCGCCGCCGGCGCGCGCGGTTTCGTGCCCAAACCCTATCGCCCTCGCGATCTGGTGCAGGCCATCCGCCAAGCTCTCGCCCGCGGGGAGACCGCCAGCCCGCCGCGCCAGCAAGGGTAACTCATTCCCTTGCTGGCGCGGCGGGCTGGCGAGGATTTATCCGAAATCCTTGTCGTATCGGTTGCTCCGAGTCTCACTCCATTTGACACAAAAAAGGGCGGCGCTCTCGTTTGAATTGCACACCAAGGCTCTCAACAAGTGGCATAGTATGCTGACGGTGAAGCATTCGCCGATTCTCGCCCGAACCGACATGGCAGGACGATCATGTATCAGCAGCTCACAAGGATGATTCGGTTACGGCCCTTCGCATCCTTCTTCCCTGTGGCCACCCTGACGACAACGACGCTGTTTTTGGGTTTGTGTACGCCGCCAGAAGCGCAGGGGCAAATAGGCGGTCGAGCGAGCGGAAGCGGTGTGGTCGTTTGTCCCGGTGGCTGTTACGGCGGCGCTCATCCCTTCGGCGAGCGAGGCTACGGCGGTGCGGGCTACTATGGATTCTTCCGCCGCTACTGGTCCTATGGCTCCTACGGGCCGTCGTATCGTTACGGTCTGAACGATGGATCGGCGGGTTTTCCCGCAGGTTGTGGTCTGGCCTATGGCACTCCCAGTCATGGCACGGGTTGCTGCGGGCCGGATGGGGCCGGTCCTCCACTCCCTCCTTTTCCCGCGACGTGGGCGTACAGCGCTTATCCTCCTCCACCCATGAACCCGTCTTCTCAGGCAGCGACGCCCCAACAGACGGAAAACTTTGGGCCGACGGATAATGCCGCCCACTTGCAAATCGTCGTGCCGAAGAATGCGGAAGTGATATTCGATGGCCGCAAAGACGAGCAGACGGGACCGATCCGCAAGTTCGTTGTGCCGTCGCTGACGCCGGGCAAGGGCGTCACCCACAAGATCGAGGTCCGTTACACCGACGCCAGGGGCAAGCCGATCGACGACAAACGCTCGATCCGCCTCTACGCCAACGATCAACTCCGCATCAACTTCACACGCCAAAAGCCCGAGCAATTGGTTCCCCCGAAGCCGTCGCCGTGAACGATCCGCTAACGAGCGCGCGGCTTGGGGTTTCGCGCGAAACGCCAAGCCGCGCACAAGAAGTCCTCACTTCTCGACCACATCTTCCAGTCGTGAGATCGCGACCATTTCGCCGCGAACCAGCAAAAGACGGCGACGATTTCGCTTGATGCCGGTGGCCAGCGACGAGGCCACATAATTTTCGCGGGTCGTGTCGGTGTCGCGCAGGTCATGCAGGTCGGCGTTACGCAATTCGAGAAAATGCTCTTCCACGCGGAGCAGCGTGCCCAGACAGACGTACTCGGTGCGTAGGTCGATGACCACGCGCTGGCCTATCAATTCTTCCAGCATTTCATTTCCCCATTCTGGCGAAGGGATACCCGGTACGGTTTGCGTCTGCTATTGTAAAGGAAGATTTTCGCCACGACTCGCCTTGGACTTCATCGTATCCATGCCAACACCATCTTTGCCGGCCGCGGAGCGCTTCCAGCACGCCGCCCTGAGCCGATTGCAACAATTGCTGGACACGCAGCGCGAGGCGCTCGACCGAGCCGCCGCACTATGTACCGAGGCCATCGCCGACGACGGCCTGGTGCATTTGTTCGGCTGCGGACACAGCCGCATGATGTGCGAGGAGATGACGCCGCGCCAGGGCTGTTTCGTCGGCTGGCATACCATCGTCGAGTTGGGCCTGACGTTTCACAACCTGATCGTCGGTCCCAACGGATTGCGTCAAACCCTGCATCTGGAGAAGACGCCCGGTTACGCCGAGCAAATCTTGCGTAACTTCGCCTTCGGACCCAAGGATGTGCTGATCGTTATTTCCACAAGCGGTATCCGCGAAGTCATCATTGAAATGGTGCAAGGAGCCAAGCAGCGCGGCCTGCGTGTCATCGGCGTCGTCAGCCGGGCGCACTGCGAGCAAGCGAAACCGGCGCACGCATCGGGCCAGAAACTTCTCGATGTGGCCGACGTGATTCTCGATAACGGCGCTCCCATCGGCGATTGTCTGCTCGAACTCGAAGGCAGCGCCGGCAAGACGGGGCCATTCAGCACGTTGGGCGGCGGATTGGTTATGAACATGCTGCGCTGCGAGGTTGCGCAGCGGCTCGTGGATCGTGGTATCGAGCCGGTGTTCCTGCCCAGCCATCAGTTTGTCGGCAGCCGGACGGTTGAGGAGCAGTTGGAGTATTTTTATGCGCAGTATGCGAAACGGGTGGCACCGCTCTATTCGCGTCAAGGATAAAGATTTTCCTCTCGAACAAGGACCGGCACTATGTCTGCCTTAGAGAATCCAGATCCAGAAGCTGTTGGCTGGAAGGCGATCGATGCCGCCCTCGCGCAGATCCACGGCGAGAAGGAACCGCCGTTTCACTTCGCCGCCGTGCCTCCGTATGCCCTAGGCGGAGAAGATCCGCTCCAGGGCATCTCCGTTTACGAGCGAGATCAGCCAGTGCCGCACTGGCACTTCGTCACCTACGGTTTCAGTGAGCTTTACGACAAGGAGAGTGATGATCTAGCCGTCAGCGGCTTCGGCTTTGAGCTTACTTTTCGTTTGGCCATGCAGGAAGAAGAGCCTCCCTTCTGGGCACTCCATTTGTTGCAGAATCTGGCCCGTTATGTTTTTCAGACGGGCAACGTCTTTGAAGCAGGACACTACCTCGATTGTAACGGCCCTATCGCCCTCGGACAAACCACCGATATTCGCGCCCTCCTTTTCGCGGCAGAGCCGGAATTGCGTGAGATGGATACTTCCAACGGCAAGGTCCAGTTTCTGCAAGTGGTCGGGATCACCCTGGATGAGTTACTACAAATCAAGAAATGGAACGCGAGCGGTTTCCTTAAAATCCTAGGCGAACAAGTTCCTTTCCTTATCACGGATTTGAGTCGCCCTTCTATCCTCCGTTCAAAACGGGTGCAACTGACGGTTGGGCAGTTGGCCGAGGGAGAAGGATCGAACACCGAAGTCATTTTTGTGGGCGAGGCCTCTTATACCCTACAGAAAGCAGGGAAGGTACGGGTGATCTTCGGGGCCAAGGGGGTGATGGACCTCAAAGAAATTCTCCTGGCGCGCTTGAAGTTCTCTCGTCCTTTCCAGGTCGCCTCCTCGCAAGCCTGTATCGTTTTCAGTCCTGGGTCGGCGATCAACTGGCGCAAAGGAACCGACGGCGAACTGGAGATCCGCTTGCCTCTGCAAGAGGCCGAACAACTGGCCAACCTTTTGCAACCTAGGGTGGGGGAATACGTCCTGCCCGGTGTGTCCGATCTTACTTTTGAAGTGCGCACGACCGAGATCAAGGACCAAGAAGGCAATATAGTGCAAGTAATTGGCTGAGGAGTACGTTCTCCCGATGGGAAATCGCCTGCAAGCAAAGCGTTGTCTAATCGTCGGCGGCACTGCGGGCCTGGGTCGCGCGGCGGCGGTGCGCTTCCTCGAAGAAGGAGCGAAACTCGTCATCGCCGGCCGTTCGGCGGAGAAGGGTGCCGAAGCGCTAACGGCGTTGCGTGAATTAGGGTCGGTCGCCTTCTTTCCGTGTGATGCCGCCGTATCGGAGCAAGTGGACCGTCTTTTCACCGACGCCGTCGCCTTCCTTGGTGGACTCAATGTGCTGTATCACGTCGCGGGCATCAGTGGGCGGCGCTTTGGCGATGGTCCATTGCACGAATGCACGGACGAAGGCTGGGATGCGACGCTGACGGCGAATCTGACGAGTACCTTCCTGACTAATCGCGCCGCCGTGCGCTGCTTCCGCCAGCAGAATAGCCCCGGTGTCATTCTGAACATGGCCAGCGTGCTGGGCTTTTCGCCGGCACCGCACCATTTCGATACGTACGCTTACACCGCCACCAAGGGCGGTATCGTGTCCATGAGCCGCCTGGCCGCAGCTCGCTACGCTGCCGACGGTATCCGTGTCAATGTCCTCGCGCCGGGATTGATCGATACACCGATGGCTAGCCGGGCCGTGAACGATCCGGCGATCCGGCATTATCTGCGGACGAAACAGCCGCTAACCGCCGGCCCTGGCCAGCCCGAAGATTGCAGCGATGCCGCCGTCTTCCTGTGCAGCGATGCCGCGCGCTTTATCACCGGCGTCGTCCTACCAATTGATGGCGGCTGGTCGGTCAGCGAAGGACAATATCAAACCAATGCAGAAGTCAGAATGCAGAATGCAGAATGAAAACCAAATTGTCTTCATTCTGCATTCTGCATTCTGACTTCTGCATTGTTATGAGGTATGTATGTCGGAATTACGCGAAGAAATCGTCACCCAACCGGAAGAACTGGCGGCGTGCTGCGCCGAGTTGGCCGCGTGTCCGCACTTCGGTTTCGATACGGAGTTTGTCGGCGAAGATACCTATCATCCGAGTTTATGTCTGGTGCAAGTGGCCACGCCGGATCGCCTCTTCCTCATCGATCCGCTGACGACGGGACCGCTCGACGCTTTCTGGCAACTGGTCGTCGATCCGGCGCGCGTCGTCGTGGTCCACGCCGGCCGCGAGGAAGTGCGCTTGTGCCGCCTGTGGACGGGACGGACGCCCGGCAACCTGTTCGATCTGCAACTGGGGGCGGGTCTGGCGGGCCTGGCGTATCCGCTGGGGCATGGGGCGCTGGTCCATCAGGTCCTCGGCGTGCAACTGTCCAAGGGCGAGACGCTCACCGAATGGCGGCAACGACCGCTGACGCCCGGACAGATTCGCTACGCCTTCGATGATGTCCGCTACCTGCTGCCCGTGTGGCAACGCCTGTCGGCGCGCCTGGACGAGTGGGGGCGAACTGACTGGGCGCGCGAGGAGTTCGTCCGGCTGGCGCTCAACGTATCGCCGGAGGAGCCGGCCACGGAAAAATGGCGAAAATTGCGTGGCCTCGGTTCGCTCGACCGTCGCCGCCTCGCTCTCGTTCGCGCCCTGTATAACTGGCGAGAAGAGACGGCCGCGCGCACCAATCGTCCCACGCGCTCGATCGTGCGCGACGATCTGATCGTTGAGATCGCCCGCCGTAATCCGACGCGCGAGCGCGATCTGCAAGTGGTGCGCGGTCTGCCGCGCCGCGATTTGGAGGCCATCGTTCAGACGGTGACCGAGGCGCGGAGTCTGCCCCTTGAGGACTGTCCGACCGTGTTTGGCCGTGAGCAGGATCCGCCGCAAGTGACGATGGTATCCAACGTGCTGACGGCCGTACTTGCCGATTTATGTGCCGGTCGCGGCTTGGCGGCCAACCTCGTCGCCAATGGCAACGATGTGAAACTGCTCGTGCGTGCCCGTCTCGCCGGTGCGCCGCTGCCGGTCGAATCGCTGCTGACCGCCGGCTGGCGCAGCGAACACATCCTGCCCGACCTGCTGGCTATCTTGGATGGACGCCGTTCCCTGCGCATTGCCGATGTCCGTGCGGAGTCGCCGTTCGCCTATGCGGATACACTTCCCGAGCCGGGAGCATAAGGCCGCTTGCGGCTTAGCGTTCGCCGGACGCTAAGCCGCAAGCGACTCGGAAGGAATCGCCCTCTATCCTTCCTTGCACCTTGTCGATAGTCTAAACGCTGAACTTCGCGAGTTCCGATCCCCAGAGGGATGTTCCCGTGCCCGTCATCGAAACCAAAAATCTTATCAAGCACTACGGCCGTATCGAGGCGCTCAAGGGTGTCTCCGTGACCGTCGAGCGCGGCGAAATTTTCGGTCTGCTCGGCCAGAACGGTGCCGGTAAGACCACGCTCATCAAAATCCTGCTCGGCATCACCAAGCTGACTGCCGGCGCCGCGAACCTGCTCGATGAATCGGTCGGCACGGTTCCGGTGCGGCGGCGCGTCGGCTACCTGCCCGAAGATCATCGCTTCCCCGACTACCACACCGGCGCCAGTCTGCTCGATTTCTACGGAGCCTTGCTGGAAGTCCCGCGCGCCGAACGGCGCAAGCGCATCCCGCAAGTGCTTGAGCTAGTCGGCATCAAGGGCCGCATGGACTACAAAATCCGCACGTATTCCAAAGGGATGAAGCAGCGTTTGGGCATCGCTCAAGCGATCTTCCATAATCCCGATGTTATTTTTCTCGACGAGCCTACCGACGGCGTCGATCCGGTGGGACGACGGCACATCCGCGACGTGATGCAGTCGCTCAAGGACGAGAACAAGACGATTTTTCTCAACTCGCACTTGCTGGGCGAAGTCGAATTGATCTGCGATCGGGTAGCCATCCTGCAACAAGGCGAGATGATCCGCGAAGGCGATATTGCCACGCTCACCCGGCAACGCGGTTTGTTCACGATTGGCCTAGCTGACGGACAGACGTTCCCACGCGAGGAAATCATACGCCAGGGCTATACCGTGACGCCCAACGGTACGATGTGGGAAGTGGCCCTGTCTGATGGGCAAAGCATTGATCCGGTGGTGGACTTGCTTCGCGCACGCGGTTTGAACCTGCGTCATCTGGTCGAGAAACGGCAAAGCCTGGAAGATTTGTTCGTTGAGACGGTGGAAGCGGCCGAACCCGGCGTGGATCGCATCAATCGGCCGCGCCGTCCCCAGTCACCCCGGGAGCATCGAGCATGAAATTTCTGGCCATTCTCCGCGATTCCCTGCGCGAGACGCTCGACGTCAAACTGTTCTACGTCATGGTCGGGTTGTCGCTCCTGGTGGTGCTGCTGGCCGCCAGTGTCACCTATAAGCCCGTGCCGATGAAGCAGCGGATCGAGTTCGAGAACAAGATGGTGAACATGATGATCCGCGGCCAACTACAGTCGCGGCCGGAAACAGCACCATTCGATTTTCACATCGACATCGAGGACTTCGAGCAACTGGGCGACCACCCGGAACCCTGGTTGGCCGATTATCGCTTCTTCTACGTTATCACCGTGTCGGCCCCCGCCCAGGATGGCTTGCCCAATGATCAACTCCTGCAATCCGTCCGCGACGAGGTGAAAAATGCCATCAAGCCCGAGAAACTAGAACAGGATCTCCACCGTATCTTCACCGAGGTCAAGGTCCGTGAGGCACCCTCGAAAGATCCCGGCCAAATTCGCCTGGAAGTAACAACGAGCAATGGTACGACCGTGAAGACTCGGCAAGAGTGGACTCACGAACCGCGCTTGTTCTTTGGTCTGGTTCCTATTCCCGTGCCCGTGTTCACACTCAACAACATTATTGTGTTCATCGGCGATTGGATTGTTGGAGCCGGAGGAGCCGCGTTCACATTGCTCATCAGCATTATCATGACGGCTTCCTTTCTTCCCAACATGCTGGCCAAGGGTTCGGTGGACCTGCTGCTCGTCAAGCCGATCCATCGCACCACCCTTTTCATTTATAAGTTTCTCGGCGGTTTGCTGTTCATGTTCCTGAACACCGTCATCATTATGGTTGGCATCTGGTTGGGGTTGGGCATTCAATCCGGTATGTGGATTAACGCCTTCCTTGTGTGTATCTTCGTTTTCACCTTTGAATTCGCCATGTTCTATGCGGTATCGGCTCTGGTGGCCGTATTCACCCGCAGCGCGATCGTCTCCATCATGGCCGCGATGATGACCTGGGGCGCATTGATCTTGCTGGGCTGGACGCATTGGGCATTCATCGAGCAGCAAAGAAAGACCGCGCCGGCGGACTATACCAACCATTGGGCTTACGTCGGCTATGATGTCCTGCATACGGTTTTGCCGCGCTATAAAGACCTCGATTGGTTGACGAGCAAAATGATTAAGGAAGAATTAATCAAACCTTCTTCCCAGCAATCCATCGATCCCAATGATCGCGCGGCAGTTGAAGCGGCTCGGCAGCGGCAAAAACGCTTGGATGAGGTTTACGAAAATCAGCTCAAGAAGCTCGACAAGGAATACGGCGGCTACGATTGGAAGAGCAGTCTCACCGTGTCCAGTTTTTTTATTGTCCTAATGCTCGGCCTTGCCTGTTGGCGCTTCGCCACGCGAGATTACTAACGCTATGACTGAAGCCGTTTTTCAGCGTTGTATTCACCCCCATTGCGGCGCAACTTGCGGCGTGGACGAGGCCGCGTTCGCCTGCCCGCGCTGCGGCGGACTGCTCGATGTCGCCTACGATTGGAACCGCCTGACGCCGCCGCGCGCCCTGAAAGACTTCGAGGCCAAGTGGTCCGAACGCAACAATCCACTGAGTTTCAGCGGTGTTTGGCGCTTCCGCGATTTGCTGCCGTTCGCCGCGCCGGAGCAAGTGCTGACCATCGGCGAAGGCCAAACCATTCTGCAAAAAGCCGACATCGTGGCCGGCTACGTCGGCCTGGATGCGGGCAAGCTGTTCCTGCAATACGAGGGGCTGAATCCATCCGGTAGCTTCAAAGATAACGGCATGACGGCGGCGTTCACGCACGCGCGCATGGTCGGCGCACGCCGTGCCGCCTGCGCCAGCACGGGCAACACCAGTGCATCGCTGGCCGTCTTCTGCTCCGCGACCGGCCTTATGCGTGCCGTCATCTTCATCGGTAGCGGCAAAATCTCCTACGGCAAGCTGGCGCAAGCGCTCGATCACGGCGCGCTGACCGTGCAGATTGCCGGCGATTTCGACGACGCCATGCAGCGCGTGCAGCAGGTCAGCCGGCGGCTCGGCATTTATCTCGTCAACAGCATCAATCCCTTCCGCCTGGAAGGACAAAAGACGGTCATGTACCGCGTGCTGGAGGCGCTGCGCTGGGAAGCGCCGGATTGGATCGTCGTACCGGGCGGCAACCTCGGCAACGTCAGCGCTTTCGGCAAAGCCTTTATCGAACTGGCGGAGTTGGGTCTACTCAAGCGTGTACCGCGCCTGGCCGTCATCAACGCGGCCGGGGCGAACACGTTCTTTCAGTTATTCGGCAATGCCGGTCTGCGCTGGGAGGGCGGCAAGCCGGCTCGCCAGACGATTGACGATTACTACCTCAAACTGGACGCCGCGAAGGTGCGCGCGGCGACGATCGCCAGCGCCATCGAGATCAATCGTCCGGTGAATCTGCCCAAGGCGCTGCGTGCGCTGGACCATTGCGGCGGCGTGGTGCGTGAGGTCAGCGATCAGGACATTCTCGACGCCAAGGCCAAGGTTGGCGCGGGCGGTTTGGGTTGCGAACCGGCTTCTGCCGCAAGTGTGGCCGGGGCGCGCAAACTACGTCAGGAAGGCATCATCGCCGCCGATGAGCGCGTCGTGTGCATTCTGACCGGCCATGCCCTGAAAGACCCAACGGCCACCATCGCCTACCACACGACGGATCAGAAGACTTTCGAGGATGTCCTCGGTTCGCGCGGCGTGCGCCGGGCCACCTACGCCAATCGCGCCATCCAGGTGCCCAACGATCTCGATGAGATTATCAAGGCTATCGAAGTGTATTCGTAAGCTTTATCCATTCACAGCGCAAGCAAGAGACTCGTTTATCCGGCGCATCCGGCCGCGTCCGCGCCCTCATATCTCGGCCGAGAGCAGATCTAAATCCCTCCCGAACAACATCGCTTTGCCCTCCCGCCACAGGAGAGGAGAAATTTTTTGTCTCTCTCGGTATCGTCTTGGGGCATTAAGATAGTATGGAGCTAATGCAACTCCCTGATCCGAGTGAGATCCGTCGGCGGCTGAAACAGGCGGCCGAGGGTGATGATGAGGCTTGGCGTACGCTGGTGGGGCAGAATCACAACCGGCTGCGTCGCATGGTCGTGCTGCGCCTCGATCAGCGGCTCCAGGGCCGCATCGATCCCTCCGACGTTCTGCAAGAGACTTACTTTGAAGCGGCCCGCCAACTGGCCGACTATGTCCGCAATCCCACCCTACCGTTCTTCCTCTGGCTGCGATCGCTGGCCGGCAACCGCTTGTTCAAGCTGCACCGCCGTCATCTCGGCGCGCGCATGCGCGATGTGAGCCGAGAAGTGTCGCTCTATCGCGGCGCATGGCCGGGCGCTTCGTCGGCTGCCCTGGCCGCCCATCTTTTGGGCCGAGAACATACGCCCAGCGAAGCCGCCGTTCGCGCCGAACTGAAGCTGCGCCTTCAGGAAGCGCTCAATAGCATGGACCCGTTCGACCGCGAGGTGTTGGTCTTACGCCACTTCGAGCAAATGACGACAGCCGAGGCCGCCCGCGAACTGGGCCTGAGCGCGGCGGCGGCCGGCAAACGCTATCTGCGCGTCGTGGTACGCCTCAAGGAGATTTTATCGCGGATGCCAGGAGGTTTAGGAGAATGCCAGCCATGAACGTCGAACTTCATTCCGAGGCCGACCCCCTCGATGCGGTCGTCGAATCGTTCCTGCGGCGTTACCGCGACGGCGAACGTCCGTCGCTGGTGGAATACACCGACCGTCATCCCGAGTTGGCGGATCGCATCCGCGAGGTCTTCCCGGCGCTGGTGATGATCGAGGAAATCGGCTCGGTCGGCGGAGTCCTTGCTCCCCCGGCACCGGATCGGCCAGGCACGATGCCGGATCGCCTGGGCGATTATCGCTTGCTGCGCGAAATCGGTCGCGGCGGCATGGGCATCGTCTACGAGGCGGTGCAAGAGTCGCTGGGACGGCACGTCGCGCTGAAGGTGCTGCCCGCCGCTACCGCTGGACGGGAGTTGTTCCTGGAACGCTTCCGCCGCGAAGCGCAGGCGTTGGCCCGGCTGCACCACACCAACATCGTGCCGGTCTTCGGCGTCGGCGAGAGTAACGACATCCACTACTACGCGATGCAGTTCATTCAAGGGCAAGGGCTTGACGCCGTTCTGGCGGATGTCAAACGGTTGCGCGGATTGGCCGCCGATTGGGCGTCCGCGGCTACCGTCAGCGTGTCGGCGGACGCCGGTGAGGCAGCCCGCAGCCTACTCGCCGGCCATTTCCCTACGGCCGTTCAGGTCTCGACCGAGAAACACACCCGGACCACGCCCCTCTGCCCGCCCACGATCGCGGGAGACGACTCCGCGTTGAGCGCTCAGTCGGAGGCCCACTACTACCAAAGCATCGCCCGGCTCGGCGTGCAGGCGGCCGAGGGGTTGGCTCACGCTCACGCTCAGGGTGTCTTGCATCGGGACATCAAGCCATCGAATCTGCTGCTGGATGCCCTCGGCGTTTTGTGGATCACCGACTTCGGCCTGGCCAAGACCGAGGACAGCGACAACATGACTCATACCGGCGACCTGGTTGGCACCTTTCGCTACATGGCCCCCGAGCGCTTCGAGGGCAGGGCCGACGGCCGCACCGACATCTACGCTCTTGGCGTCACCCTCTACGAGATGTTGACGCTGCGCCCTCCCTTCGACGCGGCCGACCGCGTGGCGTTGATTGGCCAGATCACCCATGACGCGCCGCCGCCGCCGCGCACGTTGGCTCCACTCCTGCCGCGCGATCTGGAGACAATCGTCCTCAAGTCGATGGCCCGCGACCCTGCCGACCGCTACGCCACCGGCGTGCAACTGGCCGACGACCTCCGCTGCTTTTTGGAAAACCGCCCCATCACGGCGCGGCGCAGCAGCGCCGGCGAACGCTTGCGCCGCTGGTGCCGGCGCAATCCGGCCATCGCGTCTCTGACCGCCGCCCTTTTCCTCCTTCTAGTCTGCCTCACGGTCGGTTCTTCTCTCGCCGCCGTCTCGCTGAAACACCAGCGGGACGAGGCGGTGCGCGAAGAGGAGGAGAAAACGGGAAAGCTCTTCGACTCGCTCGTCCACCAGGCCAACGCGAGCCGTCTCAGCCGTCAGGCTGGCCAACGGTTTAAGACACTCGAAATCATCCGAGAAGCCGTCGGCATCGCCCGCGAACGCAACATGCCTTCGGAGCGGCTCGCCGAGTTGCGCATCTCGACCATCGCCTGCCTGGCTCTCCCGGATTGGCGGCAGCTGCGCGAGTGGGAAGGATTGCCACCCGGATCTTTCCATGTAACTTGCGATGACCGATACCGCCATTACGCTCGGACAGATGTTCACGGCCACATCAGTCTGTGCCGGGTGCGTGATGGCGCGGAAGTGGCCCAGTTCGACGGTTTCCCAGGCGAAGCGTGGCTGTCCTTCAGTCCGGGCGGAAGGTATCTCATGGCCGAAGACGGTCGCAAGTTCCGCATTTGGGATCTGGCCTCTCCCCAGCCGTCCTTGGTGCGGCAAATATCGGCCGTTCAGGTTTGCTACTCCACCTTCCACCCCGACGGACGCCATTGGGTCATCTGGCAGAAGGGGGAATTCTTTGTACACGACCTGTCTTCAAATGCCGCCGCGCAGTCCGTGTTGAAGCTCCCCTTCCTCCCAACCCATTTTGCTCTCCATCCGAGCGGTCACAGACTGGCGATCACTACCGCGAACGCGGTGAATATCTACGAGTTGAAAACGAGAAAATTGCTCGTCTCATGGCCGTTGCAATCCCAGCCTTATCGGCTGGTCTGGGATCCGCGAGGCGGACGATTGGCAACGATCTGCGCCGACCGGCGGATCTACGTCTGGGACGCGAATCGGCGACGGCAGACTGTCGTGATGAAGGGATGCACGAACGGAGGAACCGAACTGGCATTCACACCCGATGGGGAGTTGCTGGCTAGTTGTGGCTGGGAGGGCAAGATTCGCTTTTGGGATCCGAGCATTGGCAAGCAAGTCTTGAATCAGGGGGGCTATGGCGCGTTTGGTTTTGGCCCGGAAGGGAGCCTGTTTCTCGGCCGTGGCTCACGTCTGCTTCTGAGCGAAGTCGTGGTTTCTCGGGAGTATCGGACCTTCGTCCGGCAATCGGCGTCGAGTGAGGGCATCGACTACTTGGTCGGAGCGATTCATCCTCAAGGGCGTCTGCTGGCAGTGACAACGTCACGCGGTATGGTCCTGTGGGATCTGAGCAGCGAAAAGGAGTGCGCGTTCATCCCGCTCCAGGTCACTTCCGTATTGTTCGAGCCATCCGGAGGGGCGATGGTGACCAATGGGCTGAGCGGGCTGAATCGCTGGCCCGTCCGCATTGAGGGCACGGCGGGGACCGCTGTGACGATCGGCCCTCCACAGCATCTGTACCGAGGTACCAATGCCAGGATCGCGTGCAGTGAGAACGGCAAGGTCTTGGCCCAGGGTGGTTGGAAGGGCGGCGCGTTACTCTTTCGCCGCGACCGCTCCGTGCAGCCAATCCATCTACAGCCGCAATTTGATGTGCGTCATGTCGCCGTCAGCAAGGGCGGCGGCTATGCGGCGACGGGCAGTCATGGAGGCGAGGAAGGCATTAAGATCTGGGAAACGAAAGAGGGGCACTTCCTCAAGCGAATACCCGCCAGCGGATTGACGCGCCCGCTCTTCAGTCCCGATGGCCAATGGCTGGCGGTGCAGGGAAGCTCCAGTGGCTGCTTGCTGAAAGTCGGCACCTGGGAGCAGGGGGCTCTCATCGCGCCGCGGGGTTACACGGCCTTTTCTCCCAACGGCTCCCTGTTAGCCGTGGGGACCCAACAGGGCGTGACTCATCTCTCGATCCGGCGACCGGCCGCGAGCTTGCACGGTTGGAGAATCCCAACCAGAACGTCGCCCAGTGGCTCGGCTTCACCCCGGACGGCACCCGTCTGGTTGAGGTTAGTAACGAGAGCAGAGCGATCCACGTTTGGAATCTGCGTCTAATCCGCGAGCGACTGACAGAGTTGAGCCTCGACTGGGAAGCCTCACCTTATCCGCCCGCGCCGCCAGCCATGAAGACCGAACCGCTTCGCCTCACGGTCGTTGGTGTTCCTGGGCAATGACCCTGACAGGGCGAATGGCCGACGTAAGTTACTGTAACCGCATGCAGTAGGTCCCGCTTGCCGAGCGGGACCTTCCCCCCAACAGGTCCCGCTCGGCAAGCGGGACCTACCTCATTCTGTTAGTGCTTCAAAGCCGGTTGTTCGCCCCTATCATCGCTTTCACTGGGGAAGGTACAAAATCCGGCCACACGATTTGCACAGTACAACCATCTCCTGTTGCAATTCGTTGTACTGCTGGGCCGTGATCTCGGTATAACAGGCGGCGCAGGTTCGCCCTTGCACCGGCGCGAGCGCGTCGTGTCCCATTGAGGCCACGATGCGAGCGTATTGCACGCGGATGTTCGGCGGAATAGCTAGTTCCTGCTCGGTTAGTTGTTTCTGCGCTTCCGCCAGTTGCGACTGCAAATTCGTCAGTCGCTCCTGAATTCCCGCCTCGTATTTGGCGTATTCGTCCTTGGCCAAACGAACGGCTTTCTCTAGTTCCGGCAGTTGCGCGGCCTTCTCTTCGCTGTCGGCGATGCCGGTCAAAATCTCTTCCTCCAAGCGCTGACAAGTGGCGCGAGCGTCCGAAATCTCGTGTTGCAGCGCATCGTACTCCTTCTTCGATCCGGATTCATTGAGCTGTTTCTGATACTTGTCGATTTGCCCGTGCGTCGTCTTGAGCGTGACTTCCTTGCTGTGGATTTCGACTTTGATGTGTTTGATCGCGTCCTGCGTCGCGCGCTGGATTTCCTCCTGGCGGGCTACCTTCGCTTGTTGGATCTTCTGCTGCCGGGGCACGCGGTCGATTTGTTCCCGCAAATCGCTGGTGAAGCGACGCAGACGATGAATCTCGCGGAAGGTGACGGCGGGACCAGACATGATGGACTCCTTCACAACACCGGCGAGCGGGGTCGCGTTAGCGCCCCGAGTCGGCATCCTCGGGGCGCTAACGCGACCCCGCTCGCCAACAAAAAAACCGCCGGTCTTTTGAACCGGCGGTCGTGTGTCAGCGGCGCAACATGCCGTCGAGGAAGCCTTCCAGTTGCCGGCTTCGCACCGGATGCTGCAACTTGCGGACGGCCTTGGCCTCAATCTGTCGCACCCGTTCGCGGGTCACCTTGAAAATACGGCCCACTTCTTCAAGCGTGTACGTGTAACCGTCGCCCAGGCCGTAACGCAGTTTGATGATCTCGCGTTCGCGATAGGTCAGCGTCTTGAGAACCTGATCGATCTTGTCCTTAAGCATCTCTTGCGTGGCCGCCTGCACCGGCGATTCGGCCGAGTCATCCTCGATGAAATCGCCGAAGTAGCTGTCCTCGCTCTCGCCGACCGGACGGTCGAGACTGATCGGCTGCCGGCTGATTTTCAAGACGCGGCGCGTTTCCTCGACGCTGATGTTCGCCGCTCGTGCCGTCTCCTCGATGGTCGGTTCCCGGCCCATCTCCTGGAGCAGCTTTTTGGAGACATTACGGAGCTTCGACATCGTCTCGATCATATGCACCGGGATGCGGATGGTGCGAGCTTGATCGGCGATGGCGCGGGTGATGGCCTGGCGAATCCACCACGTCGCATAGGTCGAGAACTTGTAGCCGCGGCGATACTCGTACTTGTCCACCGCGCGCATCAGGCCGGTGTTGCCTTCCTGAATCAAATCGAGGAAGCTCAGGCCGCGATTGCGGTATTTCTTGGCGATCGACACGACCAAACGCAAATTACCGCCCGACAGGTCGCGCTTGGCCTGTTCGTATTCCGAAAAACGCATACGGACGATTTCGACGCGCTTGCGGAGGCTGGCAGGTTCCTCCAGCGTGAGCATCATGTAATCGTGCAACTCTTTTTCCAGATTGGCCCGATCTTCCTTGCAGCAGCGGTCGCCGCGCGTCACTTCGATCTTTTGTTCGAGTTCGTCCATCTGCGCCGACATCTGCTCCAGCTTCTTCATCAGCGGCTGGACTTTCTGCGTGCGGATCGACAATTCCTCGACGAGCGTGACGGCCTTGCGGCGGCGAATCCGTAGAGCGCGGCGGAGTTTGCGCTTGTCGTTCTCCTCGGTGCGCGGATCGAGAAGTTTGGCGAAATCTTCCTGATTCTGCTCCATCAGATGTTCGAGCGTCTTCAGGTTATGCGGCATGCGCTGGATGATCTTGTCTTTCTCAAGATTCTCCGTCAGCGACACCTTGACCGTGCGATCGAAGGGCAGTTCGCCGGCGTGGACGCGCTTGAGCGTCTCGACAACCTGGCACAGCGCCCCATCGCATTCGAGAACCTTGCGGCGAAAACGCTTGCGGGTGACTTCGATTTTCTTGGCCAGGGCGATTTCCTGCTCGCGCTTGAGCAAGGGAATCTCGCCCATCTGGGTGAGGTACATGCGCACCGGATCATCGATGCGCCGGCTATCTTCTTCGTCGAGAAAGCTAATATCGAGTTCGGCGCGAACCTCGTCGTCGAGAACGGGACCGCCACTGCCTTCGCGTTCCTCGGCCTCCGACTCGTCGATCAACTCGATACCCTGATCTTCCAGCAGGATGAGGAGTTGATCGATCTTTTCCGGGTTGGCGTCGTCGTCAGGCAAATGGTCGTTGACCTGGCTATAAGTCAGGTAGCCTTTTTCCTTGCCCGATTCGAGCAAAGCCTTCAGGCCGTCTTCGATCTTCTCCATCAAACCCTCCTCGCCCTTGAAGTTCTCAGGAGTCCGCAGCCCGTAGTCCGCAGTCCGCAGCAAAGAAGTGTCTGTCTTTGCTGCGGACTGCGGACTACGGACTAAGAACTCTTTTGTTTTTGCAGCTGCCGGAGCAGTTCCAGTTCCGCCGTGGGGTCGCTGGCGGCGTTCAGCTGAGTATGGAGTTCCTGTTTGACGCGCTTCAAGCGGCGCTCCTGGAAAACAACCAGGAGTTGCCGCAGGCACGCCGGACGGTCGGGAATGGCCCGGCCGATGGCTTGCAGTTCAAGTGCCTTCACCGCCAGTTGGACGTTCTCCAGGCGGGGACGCAGCAGATCGAGAGTCGGCGGTTCACCGGCCGCCTGGAGAGCATACAGCCCCTGCAGCAGTCCCCGTAAGCCCGGATGCGCGATCTCCTCGGAGCGAATTCCGGCGGCCGCCGCGGCGACCAACGTCGAGTCCGCCAAAAGAAGTTCTAATAGTTGCCGTTCTTCCGGCGCGGCCCGCGCGCTCCGAGTCGTTCCCGCCGCCTCGGGATGGGATCTCTCCGCCGCGCCGCGCTCGCGCTTGCGATTCCGTAATTCTTGCAGACGTGCCCATACGATCTCCTCCTTGAGTGTCAAACGTCGGGCAATCCGGCTCACCATAAGCTGCGCCTTGATGGCACCGGCCTGACCGGGCAGCGCCGGTGCCAGGGCGATGATGCCCAGCACCGCATCCACGGCTCGGCGTGTTTCCTCAACCCCCTGCGGGCTGCCGCTGGGCAACACCTGATTGAGCTTGAACTCCAGGGCGTCCAGCGCCCCATCGAGAGCTTGACGAAACGCATCGGCCCCTTGCTGCACCAGCAGATCGCACGGGTCCAATCCCTCCGGCAGCGTCGCGATGGCCAGATCGACATCGTGGCCGGCGAAGATCTCCAAGGCACGATCGACGCCGTTCTCGCCGCCGGCATCCGCATCAAAGACCAATACCACACGCGGCGCGAACCGCTTCATCTGCTGCACATGCCGATCGTTCAGGGCCGTGCCCATCGTGGCCACTACATGGCCGACGCCCATCTGATGCGCCATCAGCACATCGGTGTAGCCTTCCACGACGGCCAGATAGCCGGCTTTGCCGGCGGACTGCCGCGCATGGTCGAGTCCGTAAAGCTGCTCGCTCTTGTTAAAGAGCGGGGTTGTTGTGGAGTTATAATACTTCGGGCCTCGGGACGATAGAGGAGATGTGGGAAGGATGCGTCCTCCAAAGCCCACCGTCTGCCCGCGCGTGTCCCGAATGGGGAACTGAACGCGGTCCCGAAATCGATCGTAATAGCCCGCCCGCTCGGTTCGCGGCGCAATCAATCCCACTTTTTCGAGCATCTCCAGCGATACGCCGCCGGTCTCCGCACGCTGCACCAGCCAGTCGCCCGTTCGCGGGGCATAGCCCAGACCGTAGCGCCGCACGGTTTCTCCCGTCAGGCCGCGCGAGCCGACATAGCGCCGCGCTTCTTCCGCTAAGGGCGAATCGAGCAGGCACTCCTGAAACAGCTGCGCCGCCCAGCGGATTACATCAAGCATTGCGGCGCGGCCCTGGCTCTGCACGGAATTCGGACTTTTTTCTAAAGTTATTCCCGCGCGACGCGCCAAAAGTTCGAGCGCCTCGGCAAAGCCGACGCGCTCGAACTCTTGAACAAAAGTGATGACATCGCCGTATTTATTACAAGACCAGCATTTGTAGTTCTGCCAATGCGGATCGACCGTGAAGGAGGGATTATGATCGTTGTGGAAGGGACATAGGCCTTTGAACGTGCTGCCTGCGGGGCGCAGTTCGATGTAACCTTCGATCACCTTGACGATGTCGTTGGCTTCTTTGACCTGCTTGACCCGATCGTCTACCAAGGGCCACCCATCCGATTCTATCCGTCCGCCAGGGGTTTCCCGTGCGGGCGCTGGGGGTTGGATTGCAATCCTGATCTTAGCGGCGGGGTACACGACCGGAGGATGGAGAAGAGAAGGTAACACATGACCACTCCCGGATTGAAGGATTCTGATCGGGAGCCGCCTCTGCGCCCGTTCTTCCCTCCACAGTCCTTCTCCAGCCGTTCGCGCCGGCTGGCGTTTGGCCATGTCCGGCATTCCTTTGCCGCCGCGCTCGCTTCGATCGACATCCCGTCGATCCATCTATTTTATTCGAGGAATCGCCCCGGCTTGCGAGCAAGCCGCGCTACGAGAACCCTCTACTATGCGAGCGCTTGTAAAATTATAGCAGGTGGTCAGAACCCGTCAAGCTAGGCAAGGCCCGCCTTCTCTCCCATTCTCGCGCATTATGTCGTTGATTTCGTGCCAGTTCCTATCATCCTTCCACTTTGCTTGGCGTTTCGCGCGAAACGCCAAGTGGATTCGCGCGAAACGCCAAGCGGTGACAGATCGTTCTCACAATAACGCTTGTTTGCGTTGAACTGGCGAGGGCGATTCTGCCGAAAAAAGGGAGGTCCATGTGAATCGGTGAATTCGGCGACGAAAGGAGACAGGGATGACAAAGGCACATACCGCGGGCCTTTGCGGTGGGAAGTCTCTCTCACGCATCAAGGCGACAACGCGACGTTGGCTGGCGGGCTGCCTGCTGCTGGGGTTGGCGGCGGCTCCCGCGACGGCGGCCCCCAAAGCCGAGGATATGCTGAAATTCCGCCCTCGTCAGGAAGGTGTGGTTTGCACCACGCCGGCGGCCGATAAGCTCGCCGCCTGCAAGGTCGAGTTGGTCAAGGGTTCGTCGGGGAGCGGTTGGGTTCTTAAGGACGAGGAAGGCAATCTCCTCCGCCGTTTCTTCGACAGCAACGGCGACAATCGCATCGACGTATGGAGCTATTACAAGGACGGCCTTGAGGTCTACACCGAGATCGACACGACCTTCACCGGCAAGCCCGACCAGTATCGTTGGCTCAACAGTGGCGGTTCCAAGTGGGGCGTCGATGAAAACAAGGACGGCCGTATCGATTCCTGGAAGACCATTTCGCCGGAGGAAGTCAGCCAGGAAGTTCTGTCCGCCCTTATTAATCACGATTTCACGCGCTTGCAACCGTTGATGCTGACCGAGACGGAAGTGAAGGCGCTGGGGCTGCCGGCCGAGCAAACCAGCCGCATCCTTGAGCAAATCAAGGCCGCTCCCGAAAAGTTCAAGGAAACGGTTGACAAGTTGACCAAGCTCAGCGCCAAGGCGACGTGGATCCATTTGGAAACCGTTGCGCCGCAGTGCATCGCCACGGGAACGGGTGGCCGGTCGGAAGTCATCAAGCATTCGCGCGGCACGTTGCTCTATGACAGCGGCAGCGGCAGCGATTGGATTCAGACGGGCGAGATGTACCAACTCGGCCACACCTGGCGTCTGGTCAGCGCTCCCACGCCGGGCGCGTCCGCTCCGGAGACCTCGTCCGGCAAGGGCAGCCAGATCAGCATGGAGGAGAATCCCGAACTCCAGAAGATCGTTGCCGAGTTGACGGAGTTGGACAAGAACGTCCCCGCCTCCGCCGGCGGCACCAATGCCAAGCTCGCCCAGCATCATCTAAAGCGCGCCGATGTACTCGAACGCATCGTCGCCAAGGTCAAGCCGGCCGAGCGTGATCCGTGGATTCGTCAGGTGGCCGACAGTCTGAGTACCGCCGCCCAGGCCAGCGAGACCCGCGATACGGCCGCCATGGATCGTCTGATCAATCTGGAAAAACAACTCGGCGGCAGTCTGCCGGCCGGACATAAGCTGACGGCTTATGTGACATTCCGCGAGATTCAGGCCGACTTCTCTCGTCGAGCCAACGGCAGTTCCAACACCGATTTCACGAAAATGCAGCAGGCGTATCTAGAGCGTCTGGCCAAGTTCGTGCAATCGTTCCCCGAAGGCGAGGACACGGCCGACGCCTTGTTGCAGGCCGGCATGACCAGCGAGATCATGACCAAGGAAGTCGAGGCCAAGAACTGGTATCGCCAGTTGGTGCAGCACTTCCCCGACAAGCCGCAGGCCCGCAAGGCCGAAGGTTCCATCGCTCGCCTTGAACTGGAAGGCAAAGTGCTGAAGTTGGCCGGCCCGATGCTGAACGATGCCAACGTCGCCTTCGACATCGATCAGGTGCGTGGCAAGATCGCGATCGTTTACTACTGGGCGAGCTGGAACAACCAGTGCGCCGGCGAATTCACCAAACTGAAGCAGATGCTGGATGCCCACTCCGGCAAGCTCGATCTGGTGTGCGTGAACCTCGATAACAGCACGGAGGAAGCACGTAAGTATCTGAGCAGTTCGCCGGCTCCGGGCACGCATCTCCATCAAGATGGCGGTCTGGAAGGCAAGATGGCCACCGACTACGGCATTCAAGTCCTGCCGACGATCTTCCTCGTCGGCAAGGATGGCAAGGTCGTCAGTCGCAACGGCCAGATCGCCAATTTGGAGGATGAGATCAAGAAACTGTTGAAGTAAACCGATCGCGTCCTTCCGCGCCGCGGGCGGCCTGGCGATCTCGCCAGGCCGCCCGCGTTTTTTGATTTTCATGAGTTACAGCGCACTACGTGCGGCCACGGATATAGACTCTACGGCAATCTAGGTTCTTGTTCTGTGTCTCTGCGTCCGGTAGGGTAGGGGCGGGGTAATCCCGCCCCTACGCGCGCCTTCCCTCCAGCCAATCGAGGCTCCTTGTGAATGACACTCCTGATCCTGCTCTGTCTCTCGCGCGTCGGCCGACGTATATCCGTCATCTGGTTCTGGCCGCGCTGTGCGTCATCACGACCATCAACTACATGCAGCGCAATAGTCTCGCCGCGGTGCAGACGCGCGTGAGCGTCGATCTCCAGGTCAGCGACATCGACATCGGCGATGCCAAAGGTGTCTTTTTCTTTGCCTACGCCCTGTGCCAGATCCCCAGTGGATGGCTGGCGCAACGCTGGGGAGGACGGCGGGCATTAGCGCTGTTCGCGGCGGGTTGGTCGATCGTCATGGGCTTGACAGCCATCGCGCCGAATTTAGCGGTACTGCTGGGCGCGCGCGGCGCGATGGGCGCGCTGCAAGCCGGCATTTTCCCTTGCTGCACAATGATCCTGGCGGTCTGGTATCCGACCGCGAGGCGGGGTTTCGCCTCGGCCGTACTCAACAGCTTCATGCTGATCGGCGGCGCGGTCGCCTCGGTGTTGACCGGCCTCTTGATTGGTGTGCTGAGTTGGCGCGGCTTGTTCGCGGTCTACGCACTACCGGGATTGCTGTGGGCCTTGTGCTTCGCCCTGTGGTTCCGCAACGATCCGCGCAATCATGCCAGCGTCAACGCGGAAGAGCTATCCATCATCGGCGCTTCGCGTTCGACCACCTCCGCCAAATCGCCGGCGCATTCGTCGATCCCCTGGCTCAAAATCATGGGTAGTTCGGCGTTGTGGTTAATCTGCCTCCAGCAGTTTTGTCGCTCGGGAGCCTTGCGCTTTTTCGATCAATCCTTGCCGACGTACTTGCAGAGAGCGCGGGGACAAGACATCCAGGATGCCAACTTATGGACGAGCTTGCCCATGTGGGCTGGGGTAATCGGCGGCATGTTCGGCGGCACCCTGTCCGATTTCATCCTGACGCGCACCGGCAGTCGCCGTGCCGCTCGGCAGGGCGTGGCCATTGGCAGTCTGCTCTTGTGTTTGCTGTGCTACACGGCCGCTTATCAGTTTGCCGAGGTGCGCTGGGCCATGCTGATGGCTGGGCTGGGAATTTGCGTCATGACCTTTTCCTCGCCCTGCGCCTACGCCCTCACGATGGACATGGGCGGGCGCAATCTCGCAGTGATCTTCGCCACCATGAACATGGCCGGCAACCTGGGATCGGCGGCCTTCACCACGTTTATTCCACGCATCGCCAAATGGGGCGGTTGGGATACCGCATTGCTCGTCTTCGCGGGGATGCACGTCGTCGCGCTCCTCTGTTGGCTGCCGCTCAACCCCAACGGCGTCATTGGCGAACCCGCCCATGAGACGCCTGATTCCAAGGAATGATCACTATGGCTAGAAACCGGGTCTCCTTAGTAGCTATTGTGCTGCTTGTGTTCGCCATGAACGCTTGGAGCGCCGACCCTCCCAAACTGCTGCCCGGCGATGCCGCCATTGAACGCTATTTGCAACAGGAAACGCGGCGAATTAGTCAGCGTTTCCTCGACGGAGCGACCACGCGCACCGAATGGGAGGCACGCAAACCGCGTCTGCGCCGCGAGTATTTCGACATGCTCGGTCTATGGCCGCTGCCGGAGAAGACGCCGCTACACGCCACGACCACGGGCACGGTCGATCGGGGCGATGTAGTCATCGAGAAATTGCACTTCCAGAGCCGGCCGGGGTTGTACGTCACCGGCAATCTGTATCGACCCAAGAAAAACAACGGCAAGCTGCCGGCCATCCTGTACTTGTGCGGTCACTCCGGCCGCGGCCGCGATGGCAACAAGACCGCGTTTCAAGATCATGGCATGTGGTTCGCCAGCAACGGCTATATCTGCCTCCTCATCGACACGCTGCAACTCGGCGAGATCGCCGGCAAACATCATGGTACCTACAACCTCGGCCGTTGGTGGTGGCAGGCGCGCGGCTACACGCCGGCCGGTGTCGAGTGTTGGAACGGTGTGCGGGCGCTCGATTATCTCGTTAGCCGGCCAGACGTGGACGCGGATCGCCTCGGTGTCACCGGCATTTCCGGCGGCGGAGCGGCAACCATGTGGATTTCCGCCGCCGACGAGCGCGTCAAGGTGGCCGTGCCGGTCAGCGGCATGAGCGATCTGGAAAGTTATGTTTCCCATAAAGTCATCAACGGTCACTGCGACTGCATGTTCATGGTGAATACGTATCAATGGGAATGGACGACCATCGCCGCGCTGATCGCGCCGCGTCCGCTGCTATTCGCCAACTCGGATAACGATCGTATTTTTCCGATGGACGGCAATCGCCGCATCATCGCCCAGCTGCGCCAGGCGTACAAGATGTACGATAAGCCGGAACTGGTCGATGATTATGTGAGCAAGGGCGGCCACGACTATCGCCCGGATCTGCGCATCGCCGTTTTCAAGTGGTTCAACAAGCACCTCAAGCACGATAGTGGCGCGGTGAAGGATGCCGATTTCAAACCGCTAGAGGGCAAGGAACTGCGGGCATTCCCGGAGGACAAGGACATTCCAAAGGATGCGCTCAACGGCAAGATCGATGAGACATTCGTGCCGCGCGCGGTGGTGAAACTGCCGAAGAAAGGGGAATTTGCGGAGTGGAAAAATGGTTTGTTGAAGGAATTACGGGAGAAATCGTTCCGAGCGCTTCCGAAAGAAATCCCGCCGCTTCAGGAGAAGGCCGGGCGCTTTGTTTCGGAAGGAGAGATGGAAGTGGACCTCACTTCGATCGCGGTGTCTCCCGAACCTAAAGGCCTCCTTGTCGTTGAAAAGGGGCTATTGGAGAAAATGAAGACCTTAAAAATGGTTTTCGGCGAGGAGAATCAGTGGATGCTGTTCCCACGCGGCGTCAAGGGAGGCGAATGGACGCGAAAATCCCCGCCCAATTACGTGGAACGGTCTCATGCCTTGCTGGGGAGGACCGTCGATGAAGGCCGCGTCTGGGATATCATCGCCGCAATCAAGCACCTGCAAAAAGAAAAGAAGGCTCCCCGACGGGTGATTGGCGTCGGAACGGCCGGCATTCTCGCCGCCTACGCCGCCCTGTTCGAGCCATCCATCAAGGAAATCGTCATCGTCGATCCGCCGATATCGCATCGTGACGGCCCGATCTTCCTCAACGTCCTGCGCGTACTAGACATCCCCGACGCGCTCGGCCTACTCGCGCCGCGGCCGTTGACTCTGATAAACGCGAAGGACAAGGCGTTCGACCGCACCGCCGAGATTTATCGCCTGGCCGGGGCTGCGGATAAATTGCAGCGCAAGTGACTTTCTCACGCCAAAAACAATCGTAGATTTTTCCGTGAACCATCCATCGCCAGAAGCGTCTATCCAAGTATGAGGACGAACGATCCCAACAAGGATCGCAAACTTTGATCCTGAGAGAACGATGAACAAGGACGGCGGGTTTTTGCTGAAACACAAATCGGCCGGGCATCTGGCCGCGATGGGGGCGAAGGGCCTCCCCGCTCATCTGCTGCGCTTGTGACACCGAGCGAACCTTTTATCAGGTTGCTTGCGAGGCCCGGTGTCACAATACGATGCCTGGCCTTTTTGTTTTGGGATGGTAGCTGAGATGGTTTTAGCGGCGGTCTGAAGAACCGCAGACGAGGATTCGAGCGCCTCCCGGCCCACTCTCCCGCTGCGCGGGAAATCCGAAACTCGAAATCCGAAACCCGAAAAAAATCAGAAAGACGAAATCGGATTTCCCGGCGCAGCTGGATGGGGTTGTGGCGTAATGGCAGCGCACGCGCCTTTTAAGCGCGAAGGCGTGGGTTCGACTCCCACCGACCCCACTGCATCGCTCAATAGGGGTATGGTGTAAAGGCGGCACGTCAGTCTCTTAAACTGATTGGAGTTGGTTCGATTCCAACTGCCCCTACTGCCGGTTGGTGAAATTGTTTTCTCAGCGTGTGGGGTAGCTTGGAGTGCCCGCCACCCTGGGATGGTGGAGAACGCTGGTTCAAATCCAGCCACGCTGACTGGGACCGGGTGGACGAGTGTCCGGCTGTGGTTCATACCCACGGCGTGTCAGGTGCGACTCCTGAACCCGGCATTGCCGGCCGAGTACGCAAATTCGGCAAAGCGGCCAGGTCGAGAGCCTGGTGAAGTTTGTGGGTTCGACTCCCACCTCGGCTACTGATGACAGCGAGATGTCAGCGGTTGGCAGTAAAGACAGGCCGGACGCCCGTGCCGATTGTCGCCTGCCGCCGACTGATGCCCCGCTCGATTCAGCTTGCGTGGTTTGGGCTGCTCGTCCAAGGGGAAGACACCGCCTTCGCACCGCGGAAATCGGAGTTCGAGTCTCCGGCGGTCCATTAGGAGTCAGGAATCAGGAATCAGGAATCAGGAGTCAGGAATCAGGAATCAGGAGATCCGAATCTGACTCCTGACTCCTGACTCCTGATTCCTGACTCCT
>Ga0134126_10001477_pt1 | contig 29967 bp, 33 predicted proteins | sample KB31752_FD_96881 | JGI IMG/M metagenome (GOLD analysis project Ga0134126, IMG submission 96881) | Terrestrial soil microbial communities with excess Nitrogen fertilizer from Kellogg Biological Station, Michigan, USA - KB3-175-2 | ecosystem: Environmental > Terrestrial > Soil > Unclassified ... | reverse complement strand
TCGTCGTCGCCAGCCGCGCCAACCTGGCGCGGATCACCACGGTGCTGGAGGCGGTACGCGATCACCCGGCCCTGGAGCTGCAGGTGATCGCCGCCGCGTCAGCGCTGCTGGAACGCTTCGGCAACGCAGTCGACGTGCTCGAGGCCACCGGCTTCACCCCCGACGCCAAGATCCCGTTCATCATCGAAGGCCGGACACCAGGGATGATGGCGAGGTCGACTGGCCTGGGCCTGCTGGAGCTGCCCACCGCCTTCGAGCGGCTAGAACCGGACATTGTGGTCACGGTGGCCGACCGTTTCGAAACGATCGCGACGGCCATCGCCGGCGCCTACATGAACATCCCCGTCGCCCACACCCAAGGTGGCGAGGTGTCCGGGTCGATCGATGAGAGCGTCCGCCACGCGATCACCAAGCTGTCGCATATCCACTTCCCGGCCACCGAACTGTCCGCCCGCCGGGTCATCGCGATGGGTGAGGATCCGCAGTACGTGTTCCCGGTCGGCTGCCCGTCGATCGACCTGGCCGCCCGCGCCCGGGTGTGCACCCGCCGCGGCGCACTGGTCGACTACTGCGGCGCCGGTTCACCGATCGATCCCGACCAGCCGTTCCTGCTGGTCATGCAGCACGGCGTCACCACCGAGTACGGCCAGGGTCTCGAGCAGATGGCCGCGACGTTGCGCGCGGTGTCCGACATCGGGATGCAGGCCCTGGTGTTCTGGCCGAACGTGGATGCGGGCAGCGCCGACGTCGCCGCCGCCCTCCGGCGGTTCCGCACGCACGGGTTGGCGCAGCGCTGCCAGTTCTTCTCCAACCTGCACCCGGAAGACTTCGCCCGGCTGATGACGCACTGCGCGTGCATGATCGGCAACTCGTCGGCGGCGCTGCGCGAAGGCGCCTACCTCGGCACGCCGGCAGTCAATGTCGGCACCCGCCAGCGGCATCGCGAGTGTGCCGCGAACGTGGTGTTCACCTCACACGATGCCGACGAGATCGCCGAGGCGATCCGGGCCCAGATCGCGCATGGCCGCTATGAGCGCAACGACCTGTTCGGCACCGGCACCGCAGGCCGCGACATCGCCGAGGTGCTGGCCACCGTGAATCCCCCGGTGCAGAAGCAGCTGCACTACGATCCCGCCGCGCTGCTAGGTACGGGAGCCAAGGTCTAGGGTCGTTCGCCGGTACCACAGTGTACTTTGAGTACCATGAGTACACATAGCCTTCGCGACCTGCGCAACAAACTCGGCGTCGTGGTGCGCGAAGTCACTTATACCGGCCATGAGGCCATCATCACCGATAACGGCCGTGAGGTCGCCGTCATCATCAGCCTGGACGACTACGAGCGGCTACACGAGCATGCCGACGTCGCGGACGCCCTGCGCCTGCGGAATCTACGCGCTACCGGCTTCAGCACGATGTCACTGGAGGACATGCTCACCGCGCTCGGCGTGTCCATCGATGACTTCGCTGAGCGGGCCGTGTGAACGTCGCATTCCATCCTGATGTCTACAAGCAGCTGCAACAGCTGCCCCGTCACGCCTTCTCAGCCGCCCTCAACGCAATCATCGGACTCGCCCACAATCCCCGACCATCTGGTGTCAAGAAACTGGTCGGCAGCCGCAGCGACTGGCGCATACGCATCGGGGAGTACCGGATCATCTATGAGATCGACGATGTCGCGACGACAGTAACCGTGCTGCTGGTGCAACACCGGCAGGATGCTTACCGGTAATAAGTGTCCGCTTTCTAAGCCCCCGTCGCCAGTTTGTCACATGTCGCGACCAAATGAATACTCAGCGTTCCCCCGGGTCGCCTTTTTTTGCGGGCCAGCTCTGTCCAGGGCTAACGTCGAGCAGGTCAATCGAACACGCGGGAGCTCGCACCGAAGCGGGCTGAGAGGGCAGCTGGGGTACCGACCCCGGGGCTGCCGACCGCAGAACCTGTCCGGGTAATGCCGGCGTAGGAAGGGTGACCCATGACTGCCCTGCATGACCGCACGATCAAACCCGCCGTCACCACTGGCCCGATCACCGGATCGCGAAAGGTCTACCGCCAGGTGGGAGAGCTCCGGGTGCCCGCCCGCCGGGTCGAGCTGACCAACGGGGAACACGTCGACCTCTACGACACCTCCGGTCCCTATACCGACCCCGACGCCACCATCGACGTCCACCACGGGCTGCCCAAGCTGCGCGAGCCCTGGATCGCAGCCCGGGCGCCGTCAACCCAGCTCGCCTGGGCCCGGGCCGGCGTCGTCACCCCGGAGATGGAGTTCATCGCTGCTCGCGAGGGCGTCGACGCCGAGCTGGTCCGGTCCGAGGTGGCCCGCGGGCGGGCGATCATCCCGGCCAACCACCGGCATCCCGAGTCCGAGCCGATGATCATCGGGAAGAAGTTCCTGGTGAAGGTCAACGCCAACATCGGCAACTCGGCGGTCGCCTCCTCGATCGAGGAGGAGGTGGACAAGATGGTGTGGGCCACCCGCTGGGGCGCCGACACGATCATGGATCTGTCCACCGGCAAACGGATCCACGAGACCCGGGAGTGGCTGCTGCGCAACTGCCCCGTTCCGGTCGGCACCGTGCCGATCTACCAGGCGCTGGAGAAGGTGAAGGGTGACCCGGCGGCGCTGAGCTGGGAGGCCTACCGGGACACCGTGATCGAGCAGTGCGAGCAGGGCGTCGACTACATGACCGTGCACGCCGGGGTACTGCTGCGGTTCGTGCCGCTGACCGTCAAGCGGGTCACCGGCATCGTCTCCCGCGGTGGGTCGATCATGGCGGCGTGGTGCCTGGCGCACCACCGCGAGTCGTTCCTGTACGAGAATTTCGAAGAACTGTGCGAGATCCTGCGCCGCTACGACGTCACGTTCTCGCTGGGCGACGGCCTGCGGCCGGGTTCGATCGCCGACGCCAACGACGAGGCGCAGCTCGCCGAGCTCAAGACGTTGGGCGAGCTGACCCAGATCGCGCGGCGCCACGACGTGCAGGTGATGATCGAAGGCCCCGGGCACGTGCCGATGCACAAGATCGCGGAGAACGTGCGCCTGGAAGAGGAATGGTGCGACGAGGCGCCGTTCTACACGCTGGGCCCGCTGGCCACGGACATCGCGCCGGCTTACGACCACATCACCTCGGCGATCGGCGCGGCGATGATCGCGCAGGCGGGCACCGCGATGCTGTGTTACGTCACCCCCAAGGAGCACCTGGGTCTGCCCGACCGCGACGACGTCAAGACCGGCGTGATCACCTACAAGATCGCCGCCCACAGCGCCGATCTGGCCAAGGGCCATCCGGGCGCGCAGGCCTGGGACGATGCGCTGTCGACCGCGCGGTTCGAGTTCCGCTGGCACGACCAGTTCGCGCTGGCGCTGGACCCGGACACCGCGCGGTCCTACCACGACGAGACGCTGCCCGCGGAGCCGGCGAAGACCGCGCACTTCTGCTCGATGTGCGGGCCGAAGTTCTGCTCGATGCGCATCTCCGCCGACGTGCGCGCCTACGCCGAGGCCGGCATGAAGGAGAAGTCGGCCGAGTTCACCGCATCCGGTGGACGGCTCTACCTGCCCGTCACCCCCGGTTCCCGACATGGAGACATATCGGGCTCGCCGGGCCCCGATAACCCCGATATGTCTCCATATCGGGTCTCGTGACGGCGGCGCCCCCGGTCGCGTTGACGATTGCGGGGTCGGATTCGGGGGGTGGGGCGGGGCTGCAGGCGGACTTGCGCACGTTCACCACCTGTGGCGTGCACGGGTGCGTCGCGGTGACCGCGGTGACGGTGCAGAACTCCCGGGGCGTCACCGGTTTCGTGGAGATCCCGCCCTCCACGGTGGCCGATCAGATCCGGGCGGTGGCCACCGACATCGGGGTGGCCGCCGCCAAGACCGGCATGCTGGCCAGCGCGGCGATCATCTCGGCGGTGGCCGAGGTGTGTGACGAACACGGCATCGGCGGGTCTGCGCCGTTGGTGGTCGATCCGGTGGCCGCGTCCATGCACGGCGACCCGCTGCTCGCGGCTGACGCGCTGGTGGCACTGCGCTCGGAGCTGTTCCCGCGCGCCACCCTGGTGACCCCGAATCTGGACGAGGTGCGGCTGCTGATCGACCTGGACGTCCAGTCGCGGGCGCAGCAGTGCGAGGCCGCCCGGGCGCTGCATGCGCTGGGACCGCGGTGGGTGCTGGTCAAAGGCGGGCACCTGCACGATGACCCGGAATGCATGGATCTGCTCTACGACGGCCGCGATTTCACCACGTTGACCGCCTCCCGGGTCGGCACCAGGCATACCCACGGTGGCGGCGACACCCTGGCGGCGGCGATCACCTCAGCGCTGGCCCGCGGCGCGCCCATGCCCGCAGCGGTGCGCTATGGCAAGCACTACATCAATCAGGCGGTCGCCCACGCCTACCCACTCGGCTCCGGGGTGGGTCCGGTGTCCCCATTTTGGCGGCTTGGGCCGGACGTGATCGGTGTCGAACTCGGCGATAAAACAGGCAGCTATCGTGATTGAGTGCTATGAATAGATCATGCGGCACCGGCGAGGCCTCTTAAGCGTTGCACTGACCGCGATCGTCTTCGGGTTACCCGTCACCGCTTACGCGGATAGTCAAATCCCGACGATGTCGCCGAATGCGGCGGCACCCGCGGTCAATACGGTGGCGGCGACTACGGTGGAGATCAAGAACTTCACCTATACGCCAAGGTACTTCACGGTTCCTCCGGGCGCGACTGTGACAGTGCGCAACGACGACCAAGTGGTCCATACGATCACAGCGGACAACTATGCATTCAACACCGGCAACGTGGCCCAAGGCGTGCCGACCACCTTCCAAGCGCCCACAAAGCCGGGCAAGTACGGCTTCCACTGCTTCCATCACCCGTATATGACGGGCATCCTCACGGTCTCCTAGCCAGCCCTACCCGTCCGGCGCCGGCACCGTGACAGGAGCGGGCACGCGCCCGCCGAACAGCAGGGCGACGACGTCACTGACGGTGTGCACACCGGCCGCCAGGGTTCCGCGCGGATCCACCTGGTACATCACGGCGATCAGGTAACGCTCGCCGGGGCCGGCGAAGCCGATGGTGTTCGTCACCCAGTGCTTGCCGTAGGGATCGGTCTCGTACGACCAGCCATCCTTGTTTCCGGGCCGCTGCGGTGAGCCGGCGGCCCACACTCCCCACTGCTGGTTGGGCGCGACTCCGCGCATTGCAGCGAGCAGATAGTTCCGGTCAGCTGGGTCGATCTGGGTGAAGACGTAGTTCAGCAGGGCAGCCAGGTCGTCGGTGGTGCATTTGACGAAGCCCCAGTAGGTCTTAGCGGTGAATCCGGGCACGAAATGCAGTCCCGCCATGCCGTACTGATTGCGGAACCGGCCCAGCATCTCCTCGCCGCCGAATCTGGCCCACAACCGATCCGACGCCGCATTGTCCGAGGAATTGAGCATGGCCGCCAAGTCGCGCCGATCCGCCGCCGTCAGCGTGATCTGGTGGGCCCGTTGCCGGCGCAGCAGGTCGGTGGCGATCGCAAGCTTGATCGTCGAGGCCGTCCAACCCGCGTGCTGCGTCGGCCCGGATCGCCAGGCTCTGCCGGTCTGCCGATCCGTGAACACCACGCTCAGGTAACCCTGGCCGTGGACAGTGCGGCCGAGGTACGCATTCGCCTCGGCGAACCGCTGCTGCTGGGCGCAGCTCCACCCGGAGTCAGCACCGCACTGCACCGGCGTCGACACCAGCTGGGCAGCGGTTGGGCCCCTGACGGCCGCATGTGTCAGGTTGTTGGGCGCAGCAGGCGGATCGCCGCCGGCGCGTGCACAGCCAGCGCCGTTCAGCGCCGCGCAGGCGAGCACCGGCACCACGGCGAGGCGCAGACAGCGCCGCGCGGGGGGCATAGGCCGCGTAGTGGTGATGGCGGGACGTTACTCCCCGCCGGCTTGGCTGGTGTCGAGCCACCGAGCCGCCGATCACGAGCACACGACACACCGGGCACGGGGACGCGACACGCGGGGCGGCAGGGTCACCGGATGATCAGGTTCAACAGCACCGTCAACAAGATGGAGGCGAGGACCGAGAACAGGATCATCATGAGGCAGCCGACGCCGCCACCGAGCGGACGGATATTCACAGCTGCCTCAGCGCTGTTGCGTGGGGCTGACGTTGCGCTTTGCCTGCTCCACCCGACCGCTGACCTCGTCCATGGCCGCCCGACTCTCGGCAGTGACCGTCGAAGCGGCGTCCCGGCCCATCGACTTGATCGACTCCACGGTTTGTTGCGCCGGCACCCGCAGATTATCGGCGACCTCCGAGGCGGCCTGCTTGACCTGCTGAGCCATCGGCTGCACCTGCTTTTCGAGCCGATCTTTCGCTTGCCTGGCAAGCTCGCGCTCCTTGCGGCTCGACTGGATCAGCGATGCCGCCAGCCAGCCGCAGCCGAACGCGATCAACCCGGCCGCCAACGGATTGCCCTGTGCCCTGCGCCGCGCCACCCGCGGTGCCGAGCTCACCGTCTCGACCGCAGTCGACGCCGCCGACGACACCGTGTCCGCCGCGCTCGACGCCATCGACGCCACCCGGTCGGCCGTCGCCGAAGCGGCCGCCGTTGTGGTGTCACCGACCGTGGAGACCGCGTCGTCTGCAGTACCGATGATCTTGTCCTTGACGTTGGTCAGCGTCTGGCGGGTGCGGTCGACCCGGCGCGCGACGGCGCGGCTCGGGGTCAGTCGCTCGGTCAGCGCGTTGACATTCGCGCTCAGCTCGTTGCGAGTGTGCTCGATCCGGCGGCGGATCTGGTCGGGGTCGCCGGTCATGGTCATCGTGCGCTCCTACCGCCCGACAGGGCATCCGGAAGTTCTTTCAGGGTGTCGACAGTGCGTTGTGGCACGGGGCGCACCCGGCGCAGCTGGGTACGGCCGATTGCGTACAGGACGGCGGCGACCAGCGCCCACACGCCCGCCACGATGAGCGCGGCCCGGCCCGGGTGCATGACGTTCGCCAGCGCCGCCCACAGCGCGACCGACATGAACAGCAACGTCATGTAGCCGGCGAAGCCTGCGCCACTGAGCGTGCCGGCGGCCTTGCCACTGTTCACCACTTCCTGCTTGAGCTCCGCGGTCGCCAGCTCGAATTCCTGGCGCATGAGAGTCGAAAGGTCTCGCGTCACGTCACCGATCAGCTCGCCGATCGAGGCGTCCGCGCCTTGGGGTGGGATCTCCGGGACAGCCCGGACCGCGGGGCTCACCGGGTCACCTGCCTATCGGCATAGCTGTAGCTGTGGTCGTCGTCCGGATAGCGCGACTCGCGTTCGGTCGGCTCCGGTGTCGGGTGGGTGGCGCTGGGGTCCGGGCGACTCACCTGCTGTACTGGCGGCGTTGCGGGCGCCGCTGGACGGTCGTCGTCGGGCTCCGTGGCTGCCGCCACACCGGCCCCGGCGAGCCGGCCGGCCACTATCCCCGCCAGTGCCGCACCGAGCAGGAATACGCCGGGACGGCGCCGCGCGAACGAGCGCACCTCTTCGACGAGATCGCCTGGCTCACGGTCATGCAGCCACGAGGCGAACTGGTGTAACTGGTCTGCGCCCTGGCGGGTCCATTCCCCCACCGTGTCGGAGCTGCTGTGATGGGCCAGCTCCCGCAGCTCGTCGGCAACGGTGGTAAGCCGCAGCGCCACCTTCTGCTGCTGGAACACAGCCTGGTCGAGCAGCTGCTGACGGCCTTGCTGCAACAGGCTTTCGGCCTGCTGCCTGGTCTGGTCGGCCACTTCCTTGGCCTGGTCCACTGCCGTCTGCGTGACCCGACCTCCGGCATCGGCCACCGACCGGCTGACGCCGGCAGCCTCGTCGCGAACGGCATCGCTCGTCGCGACCGAGCCTGGTCGTCCGCGCGGTGTCACGGACTGGGTGCGTCGTTCCTCGGTCACAAGGCCTCCTACGTCAAACGTCTCGTTCGCGGCGGGAATACCCGTCGGGAGGCGCCTTTAAGCCTCTCAACCAGGACAAATAGGGTCCCGATAGCGAAGTGAGAGCGCTGGCGTGATCAGTGCCGGTCGGGGCTGGAGGCTTGCGCCCAGAACCGTTGCGGTATCCGGCCGGCCAGCCGGGCGTGCCGACCGGCCTGCACCGCCAACCGCATCGCTTCGGCCATCCGCGGCGGGTCCTCGGCGCGGGTCACCGCCGTGGCGAGCAACACCGCGTCGCAGCCCAGTTCCATCGCTTGGGCCGCTTCTGAGGCGGTGCCGATCCCCGCGTCGAGAACCACCGGTACCGTGGCCTGCGCCACGATCATCTCGATGTTGTGCGGGTTGCGGATGCCCAAACCGGTACCGATCGGTGAGCCCAGCGGCATCACCGCCGCGCACCCCGTATCGGCCAGCCGGCGGGCCAGCACCGGGTCGTCGTTGGTGTACGGAAGCACCGTGAAACCGTCGTCGACGAGCTGCTCGGCGGCGTCGAGCAGCTCGATCGGATCGGGCAGCAGGGTGCGGTCGTCGGCGATGACCTCGAGCTTGACCCAGGAGGTCTGCAACGCTTCGGCCCCCAGCTGCGCGGTGAGCACCGCCTCGGCGGCGCTGCGGCAGCCTGCGGTGTTGGGCAAGGGCTCGATGCCGTGCCGCGTCAGGACGTCCAGGACGCCGCTGCGCGAGCCGGTGTCCATCCGGCGGATCGCGACCGTGGTGAGCTCGGTCTGCGCGGCGACCAACGCCCTTTCCAGGACGGCGAGATTGTCCGCGCCGCCGGTGCCCAGGATCAGCCGCGAGCCGAACTCGCGGCCCGCGATGACCAGCGGATCGTCTGCCATCTGCGTCACCCTCCCTGTACTGCGGTGACCACGTCGATCGATGCGCCGGGCGGTAATGCCGTGCCGGCCCAGCGCGCCCGCGGCACCACAGCACCGTCGAGGGCCACCGCGACCCCGCGCGACGGCGCGCCGAGTTTGTGCAGCACGTCGGCCAGGGTGGCACCGTCGGGCAGGTCCCACGGTTGCCCATTGACCGTCACCGTCATGACGCGCTGCGCACGCAGAACCGGTCCGGGGCGGCCGGCGTGACCTCCGGCGGCACGCGATCATTGCGCAGCAGCGCGACAATCGCATCGGCAGTCAGCGGCGCCAGCAGGATGCCGTGACGATGGTGACCGGTGGCGGCCAGCACACCGGTTTCCAGCGCTCCGATCACCGGCAGGTTGTCCGGGCTGCCCGGGCGCAACCCCGCCGCGGCCTCCTCGAACGCGTATTCCGCGATCGCGGGCAACACCCGCTCGGCGTCAGTGAGCAACTCGCGAACCCCACCGGCGGTGACCTCGGTATCGAACCCGGCCTCGCGCTGGGTGGCGCCGAGCACCAACCGTCCGCCATCGCGGGGCACGAGGTAGCACGTTCGGCCACCCACGATCGCGCGGACCGTCCGCGACGGTGGCGCCAGCGTGCCCCGGCGGCACCGCAGCCGTAGGATCTCGCCCTTCACCGGCCGGATCACCCGGGCGAGCACCGGGTGCAACGCTGCGCTGTAGGCACCGGCGGCAAGGACGACCACATCGGCAGCCGGTAGCTGCGTGCACCGATGATCGCGGAACCGCACGCCGGCGTGGTGGCAGGCCGCCAGCAACGCATCGAGCAATGCCCGGTTGTCCACCGACAGGTCCCCGGGTACCGACAACGCCCGACAGACCTGCGATCCCAGCGATGGCTCCAGGCGGCGCACCTGCCGGCCGTTGAGAACCTCCACGGGCCGTCCTTGCCGGGACAACTGCTCGCCGATCCGATCCAGTTCGGCGCGGTCGCCGGGGTCCAACGCCACCACCACGGTGCCGCCGGTCCGTAACCGGGGGTCGGTGCCGGCCCTGGCGAGCGCGGCGGCGAAGTCCGGCCAGCGCTGCAGCGACGCCGCTCCCAGCGCGAACACCTCCGGCTCGACCGGCACCGACTCGGTCACCGGGGCGAGCATCCCGCCGGCGACGCGCGAGGCACCCGATCCCGGCGCGGGGTCGTAAACGGTCACCACGAATCCGGAGCACGCCGCGCGCCAAGCGCAACTCAATCCGATGACTCCAGCACCGACTACGGCGACGCTGCTATTCAAAGGCTTTCACGCTCCCTGCGCCGGCATGACCCGGATCAGGTTCGACGGTCGGGGTCGCCATGACCCCCTCTCAGCCCGGTGCGGCCCGGGCTCCCGTGCGGACCACTTCCCACCGTACCGCGCCGCCGCGCGGGCGGTCCTCTTCCGCAGTCTGGATGCAGACTGCTGTTTTCGAGCCCTCCCAAACAGCAGTCTGCATCCAGACTGCGATCGCGGTGAGGCGCTGACGATTAGGGTGGCGGAGGTGGATGGGGAGGCGCTACGGGGCCGGTTGGACGAGGCGCGGCTGTACCTGTGTACGGATGCCCGGACAGGTCGCGGGGATCTCGCCGAGTTCGCCGGCGCGGCACTAGCCGGCGGCGTGGACATCATCCAGCTACGAGACAAGACCCTGGAGGCGCGTCTTGAGCTTGCTGCCCTCGAGGTGCTTGCCGACGCGTGCCGGCGCCACGGTGCGCTGCTGGCGGTGAACGATCGGGCCGACGTCGCACTGGCCGCCGGCGCGCAGGTACTACACCTGGGCCAGGACGACCTGCCGGTTGGCTGGGCCCGCCGGATCGTCGGCGACGAGGTGCTGATCGGCCGCTCGACGCACGATCCCGGGCAAGCCGCCGCCGCGGCGAGCCAACGTGGGGTGGACTACTTCTGCGCCGGCCCCTGCTGGCCCACCCCTACCAAGCCGGGCCGGCCCGCCGCGGGCCTGGAACTCATCCGCAGCACCGCGGCAACACAGCCGGTCCGCCCGTGGTTCGCCATCGGAGGCATCGAGAATGCGCACCGGCTGGAGGACGTGCTACGCGCCGGCGCGCGACGGGTCGTCGTAGTGCGAGCGATCACCGAGGCCGACGATCCCGAGCAGGCCGCAGCCGCCTTCGCCCAGCGGCTGCGATCCGCTGGCTAGCGCTCGTTCCGCCGATACTCCTCGTGCTAGCGCTCGTCGGTGGCTTCGCGGCCGGTCAGGAGGGTCAACCCGTAGGCCCTGATCACCTCCTGGATCGGCTGAAAATAGGACTCGCCGCCGAGCAGGCAGCCGCCGGATCCGCCTGAGAGGGTGCCCTGCGCCTGGTTGCCGCTCATGAAGGGTCCTCCGGAGTCGCCGGCCTCGGCACAGACACTGGTCTTGGTGAGCCCGCTGACCACGTCGCCGTTGCCGTAGTTCACGGTCTCCCCCACGGCTTGGACCCGGCCACAGTGGAAACCACTGGTAGACCCGGACAGGCAAACCCGGTCACCCACCATCGCCGGGGTGCTGCCCGCCACGGTGAGATAGCCGCTGTCGGCATCGACATTGTGGGTCTGCGCCCACCCCGTTGACGCCACCTCGACGATGCCGTAGTCGTGACCAGGGAATGACGACTTGGCGACCGGACCGATGGGTTGGCCGTCTGGACCCGACCAGGTGCCACCAAGCTTCGTGCAGTGTCCAGCGGTGATGACATAACGGGTGTGGCCGGAGATGGCGTTGAACCCGAGCGAGCAGCGCCCTCCCTCGCTGCTGGTGATCGTGTCGCCGCCGTGCAGGTCGGACAGCAGTACCGGGCGCGCGCTGACGTGCTCGATGCGCACCGCGCGCTGACCGGCGGCGAACGTCCGGGCGGCGTCATCGTCGGTGGTCGACACGACCACCGAGTCGGTGGCCGGATCGACGTACCAGCCCGTCACCGCGTCCGGCACGCTGCTTGATCGCGCATCCAGCACAGCCATCACCGAATGCAGCAGCGGTAGATCGGGCAACGCGGGTGCAGCGGAGGCGGGCAGCGCGATGGCTACGCTGAGCGCGAGGCCCAAGGCGGCGGCAAGGAGCGCACGACGGCGGCTTCCGGGGGGCACGAGTCGAGTCCTCTCGTTCAGAAACCAATCCCCATCAGTCCCCGACGGCAACTCCACGCTACGGAACAGTTACGCTGCGGTGAAGACACCAATCGGTCGGATCCGCTAACCCATACGGTGAGTGTTGATCTCACTACGTGTAGTGCACGCAGGCCAGTCAGGGCCGACGTACCGTGCGCAACCCCGGATGGTCGGCGGGCAACACCCGGACCAAGACCGTTGCGCTCAGCCCGACGCAGGCTGCGACTAGCGGCCAGCTCAGCAGCAGCCGGGCGACGCCGAGAGCGATGACCGCGCCCGCCGCCCACAGCGGAGTGAACACCGCGACCCGGATCAGGTACTGCCCCACCCATACCCAGGAGGCCAGGCAGTACGCGCGCAGCAGGGCCGGATCGTGGCGCCACGAGCCGCGTTGCCCCAGTGCCCCGCCCACGATCACGCCGAGCAGCGGCCAGCGGAGCAGCACGCTGAGTGTCCACACCAACGCGCTGGCGATGTTGGACAGCAATTGGGTGAGAAAAAAGTCGGCAGCCCGGCCGGTGTACAGCGCGATCAGCGCCGCCACCGAGACGCCGAGCACGCCAAGCAGCGCGGCGAGCGGGCGGTCACCCCGGCGCCAGCGCAATGCGGCCACGGTGGCCCCGGTGGCCAGGGCGGCACCTGCTCCCCAGCCCAGCGAGTGACCCGATGCCAGCCAGCCCACCACGAATGCGATCACCGGTACAGTGGCGTCCAGCGCCGCCCGGCGGCCACCGAGCAGCGCTGTCAGCGTCTGCGAAACATCCGAGGGCGGCACACTTCCCAGGGTGCCCGATCGTCCGGTGACGCCGCTGGTCGACGGGTCGGTCTGAGCGGCCAGATCGGTCATTCGCGGAATTCGGGACTGGGTTAGGCACTGCCCGGCCGCATGCCGTCAGCGAGCGCGCACAGTCCGTATTCACTCATCCCCGAGCAGGCGGAGGGCCGCGCCGATCGAGCCTCACGAACGCTACGGTGTGGTAGGTACGCCTGCCCTACCCCAATTGAGGCCCTCCATGACAGTGACCTCAGAGTTCCCTCAGATCCCAGACACCACCCGACTGCTGTACGACCTCGAGCCGGTGGTCACCGAGAACCTTGATCGACACCTCGCCGCCGCCAAAGAGTGGATGCCGCACGAGTATGTCCCCTGGAGTCTCGGCCGCGACTACGCCGACCTCGGCGGGACGCCCTGGGAACCCAAGCAGTCGCGGCTGTCGCCGATCGCCCGGACCGCGCTGGAGGTCAATCTCCTCACCGAGGACAACCTGCCCAGTTATCACCGGGAGATCGGCCGCACGTTCGGCCGCGACGGTGCCTGGGGTACCTGGGTGCACCGGTGGACGGCCGAGGAGGGCCGGCACGCGTACTGCATCCGCGACTACCTGCTGGTGACCCGCGGGGTTGATCCGGTGGAGCTGGAGCGCGCCCGGATGCAGGTCATGCAGACCGGCTACGACACCCAGGACGCGCCGCTGCTACGCATCCTGGCCTACGTGTCCTTCCAGGAGCTCGCCACCCGCATCTCGCATCGCAACACCGGCCGCCACGCCGGAGATCCGATCGCTGAACGACTCCTGACCCGGGTGTCCACCGACGAGAACCTGCACATGGTCTTCTACCGCAATCTCGTCAAGGCTGCCCTGGACCTCTGCCCGGGCCCCGCCCTGCGCGCGATCGCTGATGAGGTCATCAACTTCAACATGCCAGGCATCGTCATTCCCGGCTTCGCACGCAAAGCCGCGCTGATCGCCAAAGCCGGCATTTACGACTTGCGGATCCACCACGACGAAGTGATCTTGCCGCTGCTGCGCCACTGGGCGGTGTTCGAGTTGGCGGACCTCGACGCGGAGGGCGAGAAAGCCCGCGCCGAGCTCGCCGAGTTCCTCTCCCAGCTTGATCGCCAGGCCAGCCGGTTCGAGGAACGCCGCGCGCAGACCCAAGCGCGGCTTGCGGGCCAGCAATAACCGCACCTGGCGAGCAGAGCGGAGATATCCGATTACCGGAACGTCTGGAAATCCCGTGCTTCTGTTCGATAGCACCTGTGTCATGTGTTCTCGACTGGTGTCCTGGCTCATCGAGCATGAGTCCAATCACGACTTGCGCTTTGCCAGCCTGCGCAGCGATGCCGGGTTACTCGCGCTACGCCGTTGCGGAGTCTCGGACATCGATTTCGAGACCATGTATCTGATCGAGGATGGGCACAGTTACACGCGGTCCGCCGCTGTGGCGTGCGCAGCTCGACACCTCCGGTGGCCGTGGCGAGCTCTCACTGCTCTCACCCTGCTGCCCCAGGCTGCGTCGGATGACGTGTACCGGTTCGTGGCCCGCAACCGCTACCGCTGGTTCGGCACCCAAACCGAATGCCCAATCCCGCTACCTTCACTTCAACACCGTTTCCTCGATTAGCAGTGCCCGGTCCGCCGCGCAGTCTGGATGCAGACTGCTGTTTTGAGGGGCCGTTTAACCGCGTTCTGCATCCAGACTGCGGGGGAGGGTGCTCGGCGGATGTTGTTCAGGCTGGTTTGATGGGTGATATGGACCATCCCGACCAGACCCCCGCTGAGCTGCCCGCAGTGGTTGTCCCACGGCCCGTGGTGCCCTCCCGCCGAGCGCAGCCCCAACCAACACGATGGGATCTCGCGAGGCTGTCCGATCAGCTACGACGCGCGAGCCGACATCCCGCAGTGGCTAGCTCCCTGGCCACCGCCGCCGGGTTGTTGCTCCATGCTGGCCTTCGATGGGCTCTGACGGCACAAGGCCGGCCGGCGCAGCTCGGCGGCCCCGCCCTCACCCCGGTGCCGTCCACGGTGACCAACGAGCCTGGCGTGGTGCTCTTTCGCCAGACCGTCGTGATCGACACGTGGATCGCCCGCCACCGCTGAACCTGTGCGGGTCGCTCGCATACGGCACGCCGGCCACGTCACTGCATGGGTCGGGACCGCGCGACTCGTGGGCTGGTCGGTCCGCGCATCAGGACCTCCCCGTGGCCGGATGCCGATCCCACGGTCCAGGTAACCGCCCTCGACCTGCCAGCGGTCCGGTTTCACGCCGGCGACGTGTTCACCGCTGAGCTGCCGGATACGGGTATGACCTGATCATCCTCGGCAACGTCTGCCACCTGGTCAGCCCGGACACGAACCGGGCGCTGCTGCGGCGGCTCCGTCCCGCACTGCGCGACGGCGGCACACTGGCCATCGTCGATGCCTTGCCCTCTGCAGAGCCTGGGGAACGCCGTTGGTTGAGCCTGTACTCCCTGGGCTTGCGCATGCGCACGTCCGCAGGTGCGGGGTACCCGCTACACGACTACGCCAGCTGGGCCGCGGAGACCGGGTACGGCTCGGTCACGGCGATGTCCCTGTCCCGAACACCCCCGCTGGCGCTGATCAGCTGTCACCCGCTGGTTGATCACGGTTTAGATGCTGATCATGCCGCCGGGCTACCGCAACGTAGGCGCATAGATTGGTGCTCTGATGACCCCGGTCGATTCGCGCAGCGCCGAGGACCCGTTCACCGCCACCGGCGCAGCTGAGCGTCACGCCGCCTACGCGGCGCTGGCCGCGGCGGGCCCGGTGCATAAGATCACCCTGCCCACCGGCGCCCCGGCGTGGTTGGTCACCGGCTACGACGAGGCACGCCAGGCGCTGCACGATCCCCGGTTGGTCAAAAGCGAACATGTGCTGACCACTGTCGGCCGGGGCGTGGTGTCCCCCGAGCTGCTCAGCGCAGTGACCAATCATATGCTCAACAACAACCCTCCAGCCCATACCCGGCTGCGCCGGCTGGTCGCCGCGGCGTTCACCCGCCGGCGCGTCGAGGAACTCGCGCCGCGGATCCAGCAGATCACCGACGAGCTGCTCGACGCGATGGCCGGCGCGGCGCAGGTCGACCTGCTCGAGTCGTTCGCCTACCCGCTGCCTATCACGGTGATCTGCGAGTTGCTCGGTGTGCCGGCGCAGCGCCGCTCGGAGTTTCACGAGTGGTCTTCCGTCGTGGTCTCCGGGGTGCTGGCCGGCCGGGAGGTATTCATCGCGGCCAGCGTTGCCATGGTGGGCTTCCTGCGTGAGCTGCTGGCGGCCAAGCGCGCCGCCCCGGCCGATGATCTGCTCTCCGCGCTGGTGGCGGTCCGGGACGGGGCCGACCGGTTATCCGAGGACGAGCTCACCTCGATGGCGTTACTGCTGCTCGTGGCCGGCCACGAGACCACCGTCAACTTGATCGCCAACGGGGTGCTCGCGCTGCTCACCCATCCCGGGCAGCTCGCGCTGCTGCAGGCTCAACCGGACCGGCTGGGCACCGCGATCGAGGAACTGCTGCGCTTCGACGGCCCGCTGCAGGTTGCGACCTTGCGGGTGGCCAGTGAACCGATCGAGCTCGGTGCAGCCACCATCACAGCCGGGGACATCGTCGTCGTCGGCCTGCTCGCCGCCAACCGCGGCGCGGCCTGCGTCCCCCAGCCCGACGCGCTGGACATCACCCGCGCCGATAACCCACACCTGGCCTTCGGCCACGGCATCCACCACTGCCTGGGCGCACCGCTGGCGCGGCTGGAAGCTCGCATCGCGCTGGGCAGCCTGCTCGCCCGCTTTCCCAGGCTGCGCCTGGCCGTGCCACCCGGGCAACTGACCTGGCGGCCCGGCGTGCTCATGAATGGCCTTACGGCGCTTCCGGTCACACCGGAGTGACGCCAGGCGGGGGCTGGCGGCGCCGCGCGCGGTCGAGTTGCTCCAGCGCATCCATCTCAGCGGCCCGTTCCGGCGTCGGAGCGGTACCACCGAGATGTGCCGGCACCCACCAGGGGTCGGTGCCGTGCGGATCCGGATAACGCGCGCGGGTTGCGTCGAGCAACCTGTTCATCACCTCGACCAGTTCGGCATCGGCCGCTGCCCCGCGCCCAGGTTGCAGCGGTGCCCCGATGGTGATGCTGATGGGGATATGCCGCCCATCGCGCAGGGTGAGCTTGCGACCCTTGGTCCACACCCGTTGGCTGCCCCACAGCGTCATCGGGATCAGCGGGACACCGGCCAGCCGTGCCATCCGGGTGGCGCCGGATTTGAACTCCTTGAGGCAGAAGCTGCGGCTGATCGTGGCCTCCGGGAAGATCCCCACCAGCTCGCCTGCCCGCAGCGCCTCGATCGCGTTCCGGAATGCAGCCGCGCCGGCCGCACGGTCGACCGGGATGTGGTGCATGGCCCGCATCAACGGTCCGGTCAGCCGGTTGGTGAAGACCTCCTGCTTGGCCATGAAGCGCACCAGCCGGCCGTGCTCGCGCCAGAAAGGGGTGCCGGCCAGCGCGAAGTCGAGGAAACCGGTGTGGTTCATCACCACCACACCGCCACCCGTCGCCGGGATGTGCTGTTGCCCGGCGACGTCGAGGCGCAAGTCCAGCGCCCGGAACAGGGCCGTCACGACATGTGCCACGCAGTGGTAGGCCCGATCGGTCATCGGCTCACGCTACCTGCCGCTACGACGCCGACGGGCCGTGTCCCCTCGCTGCAGGGAACACGGCCCGGGAGTTGGCGCGGCTAAGCGGTTGCGGGTTGCCCGCTCGCCGCCCTGAACAGGCCACAGCCGAAGACGAATGTCGCCAAAGCGGTGATCAGGTGCAGGAAGTTGTCTCCCGAGGCCCCGCTCGGGATGGACAGCAAGGAGAACAACCCCAGCCACCCGAGCACGGTGGCCAGCAGGTAGATACCGCCGATGGCGATGTTCATCCCCTCGGTGCCCGCCGGGGTCAGCGCGAATGCCGCCAGCAGCCAGAACGCGCCCAGGGCGATATGCACGATGTTGTGGAACGGGTTCACCATGAAGATTCCGAACAGCGCGTGGTTGGTCACCTCGGTGATGTTGCCGGATCCCGTGATGAAGAACCCGATGATCCCGCCGACGACGTAGATGCTGCCGGCGATCAATGAGAAGCTCTGCTCGGGCGTTCTGGGCGCCTTGCTGCTCTGAATCTTGATCCCGAACTTCTCCTCGGGAGTCACCATCGACATATCCAGCCCTTTCCTCTCGACTCTGTTCGCAATTCCCGCCAGGGCGGGACGCGCTTGACGAACCGGGGACGTCCAGCTGGTCCAGACCAGCTGCGGCACCGATCGGCGGTAGCTGCGCAGGTAGCAGCGCCGTTCGCCGGGATCGGTGGTCTCGGCAAGGCTGGAGGTCACTTCGGCCCACCACGCCATGCCCTCCTCGCGGGGCAGCAGGCCGGGCACCCAGCGCAGCGAGGTCGCAACGGCAGCTGCGGAACCCGCTGTGCGGACCACGCTGTCACTGGCGACGAGTGCTCGCTGGCCGCTCATGCCGAACCTCCCTCAGTCGTGGGAACTGCTGACGGGCTGGGAGGCGCGAGCAGCCGGCTCAGACCACTGCGGTCCCGACCACGTTGCAGGGCATGAACGGCGCGAGCCCGGCCTTCCGTGGTCAGACGGTAATACCGCCGCGGCGGCCGGCCCTGGGCACGCGCCGGTTCCGGTTCCTCCCACCGGTCACTGACCCATCCGGCACCGCGCAGCCGTTGCAGGATCGGGTAGATGGTGCCCGGTTCCAACCCGCTCGCGCGCACGATCTCCAGCCCGTACAGCTCGGCGTCGGCCCGCTCGAGCAGCGCCCCCAGCACCGCGAGCACCCCCACCGTCATCCGCAAACCCGGCATAGAACTAACCCTACATAGCTAGAGTTCTTCTGTCATCCCTGCACCGCAACCCAGCCTGAGGGGCCGGGGACGCTCGCGTGGACCGCCGCGTTACGGGGCGGCGCGCCTGGTCGCTAGCGTCATGGGCACCCAGCCGCCCATGGCGTAGTCGCACAGCGGCTGTCCCCGACATGGAGACATATCGGGGTGAAAGGGGCCTTTTCACCCCGATATGTCTCCATGTCGGGGCGGGGAATCGGGGGCGAGGGGCAGGAGGACTTCGAAGCGGCAGCCTGGGCCGTGATTGTGGGCTTCGATGTGGCCGCGGTGGGCTTCGACGAGGCCACGCGCGATGGCCAGGCCCAGGCCGGCGCCGGGCTCGCCGGACGGGACCGGGGTGCGCGCATGGTTGGCGCGGTATCCAACGTCGAAAACACGTTCCAGATCAGTCTCGGGGATGCCGCCGCACCCGTCGTCGACGCGTAACCAGGCCTGCCCCTCGCGGCACCCCGCGGCGACCACCACGGTGCCGTCCGGTGGCGTGTGCCGGATCGCGTTGGACAGCAGGTTGCGCACCACCCGGGCCAGCTCCGGGTCGCTGCCCTGCACGATCGGCCAGTCACTGCCGGCGTCGGCCTGCAGGCGGACGCCCTTACGCGCCGCGGTAACGGCTTCGGCGGCCAGCGCCTCGGAGACGACCTCGCCCAACGGGATCGCGGACAGCGTCAACCGCAAGGCCCCCGAACTGATCCGAGACAGCTGGAACAAGTCGTCGACCATGCCGCTCAACCGCTGCGTCTGCTGGCCGATGCGCTGCGCGTAGTGGGCCACTTCAGCAGGCTCGGTCACGACGCTGTCGGCCAGCGCCTCGGTCATCGCCCGGATCCCGGCCAGCGGGCTGCGCAGGTCATGGCTGATCCAGGCGACCAGCTCGCGCCGTGCCGACTCGGCGGCCTGGTCCCGGGCGCGGGCTTCCCGCTGCCAGGTCACCTCCTGCGCGATACCGCGGCCCAGCAGCAGCCCCGCCGGCACGCTGACCGCCGCCACCGCGGCGGCCACCGCCAGCTCGGTGCTCAGCACGGGAGTGAACATCCACCCGTTGACGCCGAGCACCCCGGCCAGGGTTGCGGCCACCGGTACCAGCACCAGCACCGTCACCGCAGCGGTGATCGAATACCGGCGCATGCGATGCAGCAGCAGCGCGCCGAGCAGCGCCACCGGCAGGGTGCACAGCAACGCGATCGGGCCGACGTGGCGCAGCTCGTCGAGCACCGTGGCTCACTCCCCCAAGCTGGTGGCGCGGTCGTAACGGTAGCCCACGCCCCACACCGTGGCGATCCGCCGGGGCACGGTGGGATCGGCCTCCACCTTCTCCCGCAACCGCCGCACGTGCACGGTCACCGTGGAGTGGTCGCCGAAGGTCCAGCCCCACACCTGTTCGAGCAGCTCGCTGCGGGTGAAGGCCCGGCCCGGGTGCTGGATGAGGAAAGCCAGCAGGTCGAACTCCCGCACGGTCAGCGCCAGCTCGTGGCCGCCCAACATGGCGCGACGGCCAGCGATATGAACGATCAGACCGTCGTCGGTGATCGGGGGTAGCGCGGTCACCGGTTGCGGAGCGCGAGCCCGGCGCAGCACCGAGGACACCCGCAGCACGAGCTCGCGGGGGCTGAACGGCTTGGTGATGTAGTCGTCGGCGCCGGTCTCCAGCCCGAGGATGCGGTCCTCTTCCTCGCCCAAGGCGGTCAGCATGACCACCGGCACCGGGCCGGCCGCCTGCAACCGCCGGCAGACCTCCAGACCGGGCAGGCCGGGCAGCATGAGATCCAGCACCACCAGATCGGGCGGGTTGATCTCGGCAGCGCACAGCGCCTGGTGCCCGTCCCCGACGAGCGTGACGTGGTAGCCGGCGCGGCCCAGATAACGGCCGACCACCTCACGCACCAGCACATCGTCGTCAACGACGAGGACGGAGCCGGCTGCATTCATGCGGCATCCTCCGGCTTCGTGGCGATGCGCGCGGTCAGGGTGGCCGCGGACAGGCCGAACAGCACCACGGTCACCGCCAGCCAGTGCCGGAAAAACGGCTGATCCGGCAACCCGGATGCCGCGTGGAACTCGGTGGGCAGCCGCAGGACCAGCGGGGCCCACACCAGCAGCAGCAATCCGGACACCAACACCGGCACCCGCAGGTAGTTCAGCCATCGCACGCCACCCACGGTTGCCAACGCGGGATAGCGGCGCAGCAGCACGACCAGCACGGCGTCCAGCCCGGCGTAGAGCGGGAACAGCACCAGGTCGTGGACGACCGCGCTGCCGACGAACCAGGCACCGATCCCGACCGGGTTGCCGGCCAGTAACCGGATCGCGGCGTAGCCGGCCACGGCGAAGCCGGCCAGCAGGGCCAGCAGTTGGACGGATTCGCGCCGCGCCATCGGGCTCACCCGACCAGGAACGTCATGCGCGAGACCCATTTGGTGTTGTGCACTCCGGGTATGGCCGGCACCACGATCCGGGCCGGGAAGCCGTGATCGAGGGACAGGTCCGCGCCGTTGACCCGCAGCGCAAGCAGGGCATCGGCGGCCCGCACCTGCCCGGCGGACAGGGTAACCGTGCCGAAACCGCCACCACGCTGCAGCGATTCGACGAACAACAGGTCGTCGGGCGCTGCGCCGGCGAGGTCGGCAAGGTCAGCCAGCCGCACCCCGGTCCAGGTCTGCACGCCGGTAGACCAACCTTCCACGCAGGCGATCGGCAGCCGGGCGGTGTGCTGCGGCAAGGCGAGCAACTCGGCGCGCGAGAACAATCTGGACACCGCACCGTTGAGCTCCAACCGCCACGAATCGTCGACGGGTCCGATACCGGCCATCACGGCGGTCTTGTTCACTTGGAAATCATTCGGGCCCGATCCGATCTCCAGCCCGCGCGGTGCCAGCAGGGCGGTCGACCGGGCCGCCCCACCGACGGTCTGGCCCACGGACAGCCCGAGCAGCGCCAGCGAGCTGAATGCGACCATGCCCAGCGCGCCACGCCGCGAGATGGTGGGCGGGGCAGGGTCGGGCGACACCAGATGATCAGGATCCGGAGGTTCCGGGCGGGTGGCCGACAGCGGGGTCCGCAGCTCCCTGGTCAGGCTGCGGGCCCGCAACGCGGTCACCATCCGGCGCAGCCGGAACGCCACGTGCACCACGAACGCGGCGATGAACACCCACGCTCCGTAGTAGTGCGCCTGGTAGAACACGAACGGCCAGGCGTAGTAGTACTGGATGTTCATCACGCCGGTGACCAGCTCGAACACCGCACCACCGACGAGCAGCAACAACGACGCGCGGTCGGCCAGGTGAACCAGCGAGCGGGCCGGCGGCCACTCGAACAGCTTGGGCAACACCGACCACAGCTTGGCCAGCACGATCGGGATCAGCACCAGGCCCAGGGTGACGTGCACGCCCTGGTTCACCCAGTACAGCCAGGACGGGCCGGCGGGCCAGCCGGGCAGCCAGGAACCGAGCAGCCCCTTGTTCGGCGTCGTGTCGTTGCCGGGCGCCAAGTTCGGGTTGTAGGCGGCGTAGGACGCCAGACCGGTGAGGAACATCAGCGTGATACCGGGCAGCAGCACCACGCTGAGCACGGCGGTGAACCACGGCCCACGCAACGGGCTACGCCAGAACCGCGCCCGGAACGGGCCCGGCGGCGGATGCTCGGCCACCTGGCGAACCCACCGATCCAGCACGGTCACGGTTTCACGCTAGCCGTCGAGCAGGGTGCCAGGGCTTACCGTCCGCTGACGTGACGCAGCTCGATGAAACAGCGACCGGCGTGGTAGCGGTCCGCCACCTGGAACCCGGCCAGCGCGGCCAGCGCGGCCAGCACCGGCAGCTCGGCGATCGCCCACGGGAACCAGGGACCCGCGGCGCGGCCGGCTACCTGCAGCCGGGCAGCTCCCCGCCACAGCCCAGCTCCGGGATGCTCAGCCTCCACCAGCATGGTGCCCCCACGCCGCAGCAGGGCCGCACAGCGGCGCAGCAGCCGCATCGGGTCCCCGCCGATGCCGATGTTGCCGTCGGCCAGCAGCACGTGGTGCCAGCGTCCTTCCCTCGGCCCTTCTCCAGGGAGTGTGGCGAACACGTCGCGGTGCAGCACCGCAGCTCCTCGGGAGTGGCATTGCCGGACCGCCAGCGGCGAGCAGTCCACGCCCAGCGCCGGCACCCCGCGACCGGCCAGCTCGGCCACCAGCCGGCCGGGTCCGCAGCCCAAATCCACCGTCGGCCCGGTGCACCGGTTCAGCAGCCAGGCATCCTCGCCGTCCGCGGAGCCCAGCCAGCGCTGCGGGGCCACCGGCAGGATCCGGCCGTCGTCGCCGACGAGCTGGGCGGGCCGACCAGCCAGGACCGGGTCGAAGACCGCGGTCCGTTCGACGGTCACCGGCGGCCGCCCAGCGCTGCCCAGCCGGCAGCGACCGCGGCGGCAAACCGGCCGCCGGGCACGGCCTCGGCGACGGCGACGGCGTCTTCCCAGGTGTCTACATCTGACAACACCGGTAGTTCGGTCACCTGGCAGCCGGCGGTTCGCAATGCGGCCAGCGTCCTGACGCCGGTGTCCGAGCGCGACGTCGGGATGTCGGCGATCAGATCGGCCAGCTCCGGGCGTTGCACCCCCAGCACCCACCAGCCGCCATCGGCAGCCATTCCGAGCGCCGCATCCACGCCGTCGCCGTCAAGCAGCTCCCGGCAGTGGTTGAGCAGCGCGGCGCCGGCCTGCGGGGTGTCCATGCCGATCTGCAAGACCGGCCGGTGACCCAGCGCCGCGGCGGTGTCGGCGTACGCGGCGGCGATCCGCTGGCCCAGCGTGGTCCCACGCTGGGCCAGCACCGTGGTGTCGCGCAACCGGGTGCATAGTTGCGCGCTGTCGATCGCGTTGGTCAGGTCGCCGGCCAGGGCCACCACCGGGAGCACGTCGGGCACCGCCAGCACCGCGTCCAGGGTGTCCAGAAACGCCGCCGCGGCGATCCGGGCAGCGTGGTCGGGGGTGGTCGGCGGGCACAGCCGGGTCTTGACCTCCCCCGGTACCGGCGCCTTGGCCAGCACCAGCAGCGCCGCCCGCGCCCCCTTCACCACCCCCACGCCCCCATCTTCCCCTCCCCCACCCTCCCAAACCCTTACCTCTCGGTGACATCGGCGCAGAAGGCATTGAGGATCGCGTCGGTGAGTTGGGTCGGGGGGAGGGTGAGATCCAGCGTGATGCCGGGTTCGTCGGCAGATAGCGGTTCGAGGGTGGCGTATTGGGAGGCCAGCAGATCGGGTGGCATGAAGTGACCGCGCCTGGCGGCCAGACGTTGCGCGACCAGCTCGCGGGGTCCTGCCAGGTGCACCATGCGGACGTCGCGACCCGCGCCGCGCAATACGTCCCGGTAGGCGCGCCGCAGCGCCGAGCAACTCACCACGGCGCATTCGTCCCGGGCGGCCCGCTCCGCCAGCCACGCTGCGATCGCCGCCAGCCACGGCGCTCGCACCACGTCATCGAGCGGGTGGCCGGCGGCCATCCTGGCGATACTCGTTGCGGGGTGGAAGTCGTCGCCGTCCGCGAATGCGCACCCGGTCCGGGCGGCGATCAGGGCGGCGACGGTGCTCTTACCGGATCCGGATACCCCCATCACGACCAGCTGCATGGGTTGTGAGTCCCCACGTTCAATGACCCTGCGTCCAATCACCCCGTGAATCCTCCGGTGGAGGGAGGTGTTTGCGCTGCACCACTCCTATCGTGCCGGTATGGCATCCTCGAGTGTGGCATCAGAACCGACTCCCGCCGCGCGGCCGGCGCCCGACCGTAACCTTGCGCTGGATCTGCTGCGAGTGACCGAGGCTGCTGCGATGGCGGCGGGCCGGTGGGTCGGCCGGCGCGACAAGGACGGCGCCGACGCCGCCGCCGTGGCGGCGATGCGGGCCATGATGGGCACCGTCGCGATGGACGGCATCGTCGTCATCGGTGAGGGTGAGAAGGACGACGCGCCCATGCTCTACAACGGCGAACGGGTCGGCGCCGGCACCGGCACGCCGTGCGATGTGGCGGTCGATCCGATCGATGGCACCACCCTGACCTCCAAGGGCATGGGCAACGCGGTGTCGGTGCTCGCGGTGGCGCCTCGAGGCGCCATGTATGACCCGTCGGCGGTGTTCTACATGGACAAGCTCGTCGCCGGCGCGGACGCCGTCGGCGTCGTCGACATCCGGCAGTCCCCGGAGGACAACATCGCCGCGCTGGCCCGCGTGCGGGAGAGCACGCCGGAGGACATCACGGTCTGCATGCTCGACCGGCCCCGGCATGACGAGCTGGCCCGCCGGGTGATCAAGACAGGCGCGCGGATCAAGTTCATCACCGACGGGGACGTCGCCGCGGCAGTGCAGGCGGCGACCATCGATTCGGGGGTCGACCTCATGCTCGGCATCGGCGGCACTCCGGAGGGAGTGATCACCGCCTGCGCGATCCAGTGTCTCGGTGGCGTACTGCAGGGGCGGCTACATCCGCGCAGTGACGAGGAGCGACGGCGAGCCGACGAGGCGCAGCTCGATCTCGACGCGGTGCTGACGACCGAGGATCTGGTCAGCGGCAACGACTCGTTCTTCGTGATGACCGGGATCACCGACGGCGAGCTGCTGCACGGGGTGCGCTATGGGCGGCACCGCGCGATCACGGAATCACTGGTGATGCGCTCGCGCAGCGGCACCGTCCGGCAGGTGCGCAGCACCCACCACCTCGACCGGCTGGAGCTCTACAGCATCGTGGACTACCGGCACGCCGGGAGCGGCTCCTAGCGCTTTTTGCGGCGGTGCGTGAGGCCACCGCCTTCGATGCCCGCATGGCGCACATGCCAGCCGTGCTCGTATGGACACCGGAAACGCTGTAGCCGGCGGCCGGATGCCGCCACCAGGCAGTTGGCCGCCGTCAGCGTCAGGATGGCCCGGTGATCGCAGCACGGACACCGGGGTGCCATGCTGTAGCTCGGCCCGATCACCCCGGCAGCGTAACTCCTTACAGCCCGGAATCAGCGCAGCCATCCCCGCCGGGCCATACACCCGGGCGTCAGGCGTTGCGGCTGGGCGGCGAGCGCCGGTTGAGTTCGGCGAGCATCCGGTTGTAGGCCGCCCGGGCCTCTTCGTCGTCATCGACGTCGGCACTGGTCCCGACGGTGTCATAGTCCGCACCGGATGGCGATCCGATCTTGGCCAGCGAGTGGCGCCGGGCCCCTTCCAGCCAGTCGCCGAGCCGGGCGCCGGAGCCGATCGCGCTCCACTGGGCGACCACGGCGAGCATCAGCAGCATCATCAGCCCGTCGCCGACCACCCACATGATCGCCCCGGCCGAGTTCTGATCCTCCAGCAGGGTGGGTCCCCATCCCGGGCGCATCAACGCGGTACTCGGCGCCAGCGGGTGCCCGGTGAGCATCAGCGCCACGCCTACCAGCGTGTCGGCCCCCATCGCCAAGGCGAGCAGCGCGAAGCGGACGATGTGCGGCACGGACCAGGGGCTGGCCTCCGAGCCGGCCAGCGGCCAGAACAGCAGGTAACCACTGACCAGGTAGAGGATCTGCTCAAGCTGGTGCACCGCCGGCTGGGTGGCCATCAGCTCCGGGAAGCCGGTCAGGTGGGTGGCTACCAGCACGGCCGTGTACAACCCCACAGCCAGCACGGGGAACGTCAGCCAGCGCACCAGGCGGCCACCCGGCATCCTGCCCCAGATAAGGCGCACCGGTTGACCCCAGATCAGCAATATCGGCACAACCATGATCAACAACAGATGCTGGATCATGTGCACCCACAGCAGGGCGTGCCCGTACACCTCGATGCTGCTGTGCACCGACAGCAGCAACACCACCACGCCGGCCAGCCACGACGCCGTCGCGTGCAGCGGCCAACCGCTGGCCGCGGTCCGTGACCGGCGCCGCACCGCGGTCAGATAACCGACCACGGCGAGTGCCGCCAGCACGTCGAAGATCGGCGCCGACGTCCAGGTGGTCAAGGCGGTATGCCAGGTCAGCGGCGGGATGTCCGTGCTCCGCTCCCCTCTCCAGCAGTGGCCAGCCACCCTGAGCCTACCCGCCGGCCCCGCCGCAGTAACGGCAGTCGATGCACACCCCCGGAGCTGTGGCACGCTGGGGGTGCCTGAGGCTGGACGTGAACGAAGGAGTGATCTCGTTTCGTGACTTCCCGCCCACGGTTGCTGGCAATCATGGGATCCGGCGAGACCGCCCCGACCATGGCCAAGGTGCATCGCCTACTCGTGGACCGGCTGCTTGTCGACCAACTGGGCGCGCCACCGGTGGATGCGGTCGTCTTGGACAGCCCATACGGATTCCAGGAGAACGCCGACGAGATCTCCCAGCGCACCGTCGGCTACTTCCGGAATCTCCGGATCCCGCTCGAGGTCGCGTCGTGGCGAACCGCGGACGATGTGCTGGCCCGCGAACGGGCGCTGGCGCGGATCGACGGCGCCGGTTATGTCTTCTCCGGCCCGGGAAGCCCGACCTACGCGCTCGGGTTGTGGGAGAACAGCCCATTGCCTGCCGTGCTGGCCGGCAAGCTCGCGGACGGCGGCTGCGTCACATTCGCCAGCGCGGCGGCGGCGACCCTCGGAGCCGTGACCGTGCCGGTGTATGAGATCTACAAGGTCGGCGCGACTCCGTTCTGGGCCGGCGGCCTGGACCTGCTCGCTCGCTTCGGCCTGCGCGCGGCGGTGATCCCGCACTACGACAACACCGAGGGCGGCACCCACGACACCCGGTTCTGCTACCTCGGCGAGCGCAGGCTGCGACTATTGGAGTCGATGTTGGACGCCGACACGGTCGTCCTGGGCGTGGATGAGCACACCGCTGCCGTGTTCGATCTCGATAACGACGCTGTCACCGTGCTCGGCCGGGCCAGTCTGACCCTGCGCAGGCAGGGCGTGAGCACGATCTTCGCGTCGGGTACGACGGTGGCCATCGATGAGCTGCGCGCGGTCGCCGCAGGTGGGGCTGCACCGGCGGGAGCGGGAGCGGGCGCGGGATCGCCGGCCGCGCAGGCGACCGACCCGACACCTTCCCTACGCGCCGAGGCCGAACGATTGGAGCGCGCCTTCGACGGCGGGCTGCAAGCCCGGGACGTGAACGCGGCCGTGACGGCCGTCCTCGAACTGGAACAGGCGATCGTCGACTGGTCGGCCGATACCGAGGAAATGGATGGCATCGACCGCCCCCGCGCCACGCTGCGCCGGATGGTGACCCGGTTGGCCGAGTTCGCCGTCCTGGGCGCGCGGGATCCCCGGGACGTCGTCGCGCCCTTCGTCGATACCCTCCTGGAGGTGCGGGAGCAGGCGCGCGAGCAGGGTTTGTGGACTATTGCCGACACCTTGCGCGAACGGCTCACGAGGGCTGGGATCCAGGTACGCGATACCCCGCAGGGTGCGATCTGGTTACTCGCTGAACATCGACCCGGGCACCAGGCGTGATTGAGCTGATCCTGGTGCACGGGTAAGGCACGGGGCTGACGCTGGAGTATCAGGCCGTCCGGCGATGCGCGACGGCGGTGGCGTCATGCTCAGCGGTCGGTCGTAGATCAGGTGGCAGGCCGCTGACAGTGGACCGAGTTGCCGGCCCGACGGATTTCGAGCGAGGCGACCGGCGCTGCCGCCACATCGGCATGCCGGGCACGGTTCCGCCGGCGGGTCCGGGCAGCCGGTCGAGCGCGATCACCAGGACGAGGCCGAGCACCACCAGCCCGTGGGCGAGCAACCTCGCCGTATCCACGCCGCCGGCCATCGCATCCATCACGACCAGCACGGTGAGCACCGCCACGAACGTCGCCAACGTGGGAACCATCCCGGAGGGCCGTGATGAGCGCCAGGCGACCCACAGGAAGCCAACGCCCAGCGCCAGATTCCACGCGGCGCTCTCGTGCGCGAAGTGGGCCACCGAGGCGCCTTGCAGCACGACGCCGCCGTGCTCGCTGCTGTGCGCCCCGATCATGCCGACCAGGGCCACCTCGGCTTGCGCGAGGCCCACCAGGCCGAGCAACACCCGGACTGCGGCAATCAGCTGGGGCCGGCGGGAACGGGGGGCGGCGGCGAGGACCGCATCGACGACATCGGGCTCCGGGGTGGCAACCGCGGTGCGGGCAAGCCGGGTGACGCGGGCCGCGTCGTCGGCGAACCGATGGCAGCCGGGGCAGGTCGCCACATGCTCATCGACCGCACTGCGTTCCGCCTCGCTGTCCTCACCGTCCAACCGGGCGGAAAGGGCCTCCTTACACTGTGTGCAGTCCACGTGACAATGGTCGCGCAGCGGAGAGCTAGGGTTCCCGGAAACTTTTAGTTACCCTTGCCCGCATGGGTGACCCCCGACCTGATGACACACACGCCACCACGCTGGCGTTAGCCGCTGGCGCCGGTGATCGCGACGCCTTGACGGCGTTCATTCGGATTACGCAGCGTGACGTATACCGTTTCCTGGGCCATTTGTGCCAGCGGGACGAGGCCGAGGATCTCACGCAGGAGACATACCTGCGAGCACTGCGTGCGTTACCGACCTTCGCCGGCCGTTCCTCGGCCCGCACCTGGCTGCTGGCCATCGCTCGGCGGGTCGCCGCCGACCAGATCCGCCGCAGCTCGGCGCGGCCACGCACCACCGCGGTCGAGGACTGGGACGCCGTCGTGGCCGCGAACCCAGCGCACCGGCGGTCGGGGTTCGACGAGGGCATCCTGCTCCGCGAACTGGTGGCGGGGCTCGACGCCGACCGCCGCGACGCCTTCGTGCTCACTCAGGTGTTGGGCTTGGATTACGCCGCCGCCGCCGAGGTGTGCGGCTGCCCGGTCGGCACCATCCGATCCCGGGTGGCCCGGGCGCGGGAAGACCTGATCCGGGCGATGAACGCACCCGGACTGCGCGGCCGAAGGGCTACCAGCTAGGCGCCGCGGGCCCGGTCCGGAACAGACGAGCTGACCTGCCACGTCAGGGCTGTACGCCACCACCGCGTGCCACAGGCGGGGATGCGCATCGACCGCGGCGATCACCGCCGGACTGGTCCGGGCCACCAGCGACAGATGCCGCAGCGCATGTGCCAGCACGTGCTCGACCGCCACCATGACGGGGGACGGCGCCGCGGCGTCTGCAGAGCAGACGACCGTCGCATCCGCCGGGACGGCACGCGCGTGCTCGGGCGGGTTCGGGTCCGGTAGGACCGCGTAGGTCAGGATCAGTCCAGCCGGGCCAGCTCGCCACGATGTCGAGTGCACGACCGTCCCGGCAGGCACGGCGGCAGCCAAGCCTGCCAGTTCACGTGCCCGAGTATCGGGTCGGCACCCCGCCGGTAGATCGCCGCCCGCGACACGCCACCTCGGCTGGTCGTCGTCGGACATCGACAGCAGCAACACCTCGATCTGGACCTCGTGCACCCGCCC
>Ga0134126_10001476_pt1 | contig 29976 bp, 20 predicted proteins | sample KB31752_FD_96881 | JGI IMG/M metagenome (GOLD analysis project Ga0134126, IMG submission 96881) | Terrestrial soil microbial communities with excess Nitrogen fertilizer from Kellogg Biological Station, Michigan, USA - KB3-175-2 | ecosystem: Environmental > Terrestrial > Soil > Unclassified ... | reverse complement strand
GAGCGGTAGCCGCATCGAAACGCGCTTTGCCGCGCTGAAGAAAGAAGGCCGCGCCGCGCTGGTCACTTTCACAATGGCCGGCGATCCCGATTACGCGACCTCGCTTGCGCTCGCCAAGGCGCTGCCGAAAGCCGGCGCCGATCTGATCGAGCTCGGCATGCCGTTCACCGATCCGATGGCCGACGGTCCCGCGATCCAGGCCGCCGGGGTTCGCGCGCTCGCCGGCGGGCAGACCATGAAGAAGACGCTGGCGCTGGTGCGCGAATTCCGCAAAGGCGACGATGCGACGCCGATCGTGTTGATGGGCTACTACAATCCGATCTACATCTACGGCGTCGACGCATTTCTTGCCGACGCAAAAAGCGCCGGTGTCGACGGGCTCATCGTGGTCGATCTGCCGCCGGAGGAAGACGAGGAGCTGTGCCTGCCGGCGCTCAAGGCCGGCCTGAATTTCATCCGCCTTGCCACGCCGACCACCGACGACCGTCGCCTGCCGGCGGTGCTCAACAACACCTCGGGCTTTGTCTATTACGTGTCGATCGCCGGCATCACCGGCGCCGCGACCCCCGACACCGTGAAGGTTGCCGCGGCGGTCGCGCGCATCAAGCGCCACACCAAATTGCCGGTTGCGGTGGGCTTCGGCGTCAAGAACGCCGAAAGCGCGCGCGTCATCGCCCAGGGCGCCGACGGCGTCGTGGTCGGTTCGGCGTTGATCGACAGCCTGCGCCAAAGCCTCGACAAAAGCGGCAAGGCGGGCGCCGGCACGGTGAAGGCCGTGACCGATCTCGTCGCCGCGCTGGCGCAAGGCGTTCGCTCGGCGCGCCGGGTCGCAGGCTAGGCGAATCTCGTCATGGCTGGCGTCATGGCCTGCGTCATGGCCGGCGTCATGGCCGGGCGGCGGCATGGTGCGCGCCCCACTGGTTTCTGCTATACGGGATTTGCCCGAGCTTTCGGCAGGAAATTCCGAGGTGCCCCATGAATGAACATCATAATCCGAAGTCGATTTCCGAGCTCGCCGACGAGATCGAAGAAGAAAAGATGCATGAGATGGAGCGCATCATCACCAAGTCGACGCTCGCTTATCTCATGGACGGGCAGGTCGACATGGATTCCAGCGCCGACATCCTGCCCAAGAACCCGGGCAAGTATTTCCTGATGGGCGCGGATCCGCGGCTGCCGAAAATGCCGGACAAGCCGACGCTCGTCGATTATTTCCGCCACCGCTTCGCCTCCACAGCGCATCTGCTGCAAAGCGCGACGCACGCTCTTAAAGGCGGCCAGCCGGAGAAGGTCGTTCTTGCGTGCCTGCTGCACGACATCGCCGTGGTCGGCTTCCTTCGCTGCGATCACGGGTATTGGGGCGCGCAGATGATCGAGCCTTACGTGGACGAGGAAGTGTCCTGGGCGGTGAAGTCGCATCAGGCGCTGCGCTTCTTCCCCGACGAGTCGGTCGGCTACGGCTATCCGGACGCCTACAAGAAGCTGTTCGGGCCCGACTACAAGCCGGAGCCTTACATCGAAGAGGAATACAAGCGCGCCAGAAACCACAAATGGTACATGACCTCGCGGTTGATCTGCGTGAACGACATCTATTCGTTCGATCCGAACGCCAAGGTCAATCTCGACGATTTCGTCGATATCATCGGCCGCAACTTCAAGCAGCCGAAAGAGGGGCTCGGTCTCGACAACAGCCCGTCGGCGCATATGTGGCGTACGCTTCTGTGGCCGACGCGGTTCCTCTGAGCGGCGCTTAAAAAACGGCGCTCAGTTCACCAGGCTCGCCCCGCTCGAGCCTGACGTCATCGGCTGGCGGCGTTCGATCGCCAGGCCGATGCGCGAGAGCGTAAAGCAGATCGGCCAGAACACCAGGGCCGCGAAGACATAGGCCGTGGTGCGAACGCTTTGCGACGCCAGCCAGTCCGGGTCGGCGATGCCCGCCTGCAAGACGCCGACGAAATCGAACAGGCCGAGAATGAGGACGATGGTCGTTTCCTTGACGATGGCGATGCAGATATTGATCACCCCGGGAATCGAAACCGAGATCACCTGCGGCACCACGATCAGGGCCGTCACCCGCCATCGCGGCAGGCCGAGGCTGTAGCCGCCCTCGATCTGGCTGCGATGGATGGCTTGCAGCGCGCCGCGGAAGACCTCGGCGAAATTGGCCGCGTTGAACAGCGTGAAGGCGAGCAGCGCCCGCATCAGCTTGTCGGTTTCGAAGCCGCGCGGGACGAAGAGCGGAAACATCACGATCACCAGAAAGAGCAAGCCGACCAGCGGCAGGCCGCGCAGCGTATCGATGAAGGCGCCGGCGATCGCCGAAACGATCGGCAGCTCGGACTGCCGCGCGAGCGCGAGCAGCAGGCCGAGCGGCGGCGCGGTGACGATGGTCCAGGCGGCGATGACGATGGTGAGGAGGATCCCACCCCACAGGCTGGTCGCGACGTAAGGCAGGCCGGCGACGCCGCCGACCATCAGGATGCCGATTGCAATCGAGCCGGCGAGCAGCATCGCGCCGGTCGAGAGAATGCCGACGCGGCGCGTGCTCGCGCCGGCTGCGGCAATTGTTGCAAGGCCGACGACGGCCGCGGCGACGAGACGCCAGCGTTGGCCTTCCGGATAGGAGCCGTAGATGAGCTGGCCGGCGTGTGCGCGCAGGAAGATCCAGCAGGCGCCGTCGTGGCCGACGCAATCCTTCACCGACGTCCCGCTCCATACCGCGTCGAGCAAAAGCCAGTGGATCAGGCCCGGCAGCGCCCAGAACGCCAGCGCGACGACCGCGGCCGTCAGCAGCGCGTTGAACGGCGTCGACACGCAACTGCGCAGGAAGTCGAGCACGCGGCGCTGCCAGCGCTGCGTCATCTGCGGTCTGGCGGCGCTCATTGGCGCACCTGCCGGTTGACCGCGCTGGTGGCGAGCGAAAATGCATAACCCAGCGCCAGATAGGTGAGCAGCGTCATCGTCATCACTTCGATCGGCTGCGCGGTCTGGTTGAGGACCGTGCCGGCAAACACCAGGATGAGGTCGGGGTAGGCGATCGCGGTGCCGAGCGACGAATTCTTCAACACGACGACGTAGTAGGCGCCGAGCGGCGGCACGATGACGCGCAAGGCGAGCGGAATGACGATCAGCCGCGAGGTCTGCCAGCGCGTCAGCCCGAGCGACTTTGCCGCGTCGATCTGCCCGTGCGAGACAGCCTGGATGCCGCCGCGGATGATCTCGGCGATGAAGGAGGCGGAATACATCGACAGGCCGACCGTTAGCGCCAACAGTTCGGGCAGCACCGTGACGCCGCCGTGGAAATTAAAACCCTGAAGCTGCGGGACGCTCCAGACGATGTCCGCCCGGTAGTAAACGCCGGCGGCGAGCGGAAGGAGAATGCAAGGCAAGATCGCCCACCAGCGTCGGGCCTTCGCCGCTAGAAGAACGGAAAGGGCAAGGCCCGCGACGATAGCGCCGGCCATCGGCTCGAACGCATGACCGAACTGGAGTGTCGGGATGAACAGGCCGCGGTCGTTGAGAAAAATCAGGCTGCCGAGGTGAAAGCTCGTGCGCGGCGCCGGCAGCGCCTGCATGGCAGCGAAGTACCAGAACAGAAGCTGGATCAGCAGCGGGATGTTGCGGAAGGTTTCGACGTAGAGCGTGCCGGCGGCGGCGACCAGCCCGTTCGCGGAGCTGCGCGCGAGCGCGATGACGAAGCCGAGCGCGGTGCCGAGCGCGATGGAGAGGAAACTCACCAGCAGCGTGTTGAGCAGCGCGATGACGAAGACGGCGAAATAGGTCGAATCGTCGCTGTAAGGAATGAGCGTCTGCGAAATGTCGAAGCCCGCCGGCCGCGACAGAAACCAGAAGCCGGTCTTGATGCCGAGGCGCGCGAGATTGGTCGAGACGTTATGCGCGATCCCGGCAACGAGCAGCGCCGCGCCGAAAAGCACGACGAGCTGGATCGCGAGCCCGGTCCGCCCGCCGCGCATGAACACCGCGCAGGCGCGCTGCCAGCGGCCGGGTTTCGGCGGTGGACGAACCGTGGATGTCAGGCTGGACAGTTGCCCACGCCTTTAGCGGAACGGCGGCGCCTGCAAGAGGCCGCCGTCGGTCCACTGCGCGTTCAAGCCGCGCGGCAACTGCAACGGCGTCTTCTCGCCGATGTTGCGCTCGAAGATTTCGCCGTAATTGCCGACCTGCTTGATGATGTTATAGGCCCAGTCGCCCGACAGCCCGAGCTTCTGCCCGAGATTGTCGCCGACGCCGAGCAGGCGCTTGACCTCGGGGCTGCTGGTCGGCTGACGCATCTCGTCGACGTTGGCCGACGTGATGCCCAATTCCTCGGCGGCGATGATGGCGGCCACCGACCAGCGCACGAGATGAAACCAGGCGTCGTCGCCGTTGCGCACGATCGGCCCGATCGGCTCTTTCGAGATCGTCTCCGGCAGCATCATGTGCTCGGCGCGATTCTTGAAGGCTTGCGAGCGCGCCGCGAGGCTGCCGCGATCGTTCGACCAGGCGTCGCAGCGGCCGGCCTCGTAAGCGTTACGCGCTTCGTCGAGGTCGGCGAAGGTCGCGAGCTTGTAGGGGATTTTCCGCGAGCGGAAATAATCGGCGATATTGAGCTCGGTGGTCGTGCCCTGTGCCACGCAAATGGTCGCACCGGCGAGATCCTTCACGCTCTTGAGATTGGCCGACTTGCGGACGATGAAGCCCTGTCCGTCGTAGAACACGATGGCGACGGTCTGCACGCCCGTGCCGTTGTCGCGGTTGAAGGTCCAGGTCAGGCGGTGCGTGAGCACGTCGACGCCGCCCGCCGCCAGGGTGGCGAAGCCGTCGCGCAGGCCGAGCGGCGAGACCTCGATCTTCTTGGCGTCGCCGAAGATAGCCGCGGCGATGGCGTGGCAGAAATCGATGTCGAAGCCGCGGTAATTGCCCTGCGCGTCCTTGGCCGCAAAGCCCGGCGAATTCGGTGCGACGCCGCAGCGCAGGACGCCGCGCGCCTTCACGTCCTCCAGTGTGCCGGCGGAGGCCGCGGTCGCGAATGTGAAAAGCGCGGCGCTCGCGCAGACGGCCAACGCGGCCGCACGGAGTGACAATTTCGGCATGATACGATTCCTCCCCGACATCTTGGATTTTTCTACCTGGCGCGTGCGCGCAAGGTCGGCGCCGCCTCATGGGCGCGCAAGCCATGCTGCCATAGAGTGTCAAACCAGCGCAACGGCGGTTGTGACGGGTTGCAATTTGCCCGATAGTCCGCTGCCCGATCGGGCGGCCGTCCGCGAAAGGAAGCTGAAATGCCGGTGATCGACGTCCACACCCATATGTTCACGCGCAAATGGCTGGAGCTTTTGAAGCGCGAGGGCGTCCCCTACACCACCAAGATCAGGCCGGACGGCCAGGAGGAGGTGTTTCGCGGCGAGACCCCGGTCGTCATTCCGCAGAAGGGACATTTCGACTACGACCTGCGCATCAAGCACATGGATTCCGCCGGCATCGACATCTCGATCGTGTCGTTGACCTGCCCGAACGTCTATTGGGGCAACGAGGATACCTCGTGCCGCGCCGCGCGCGAATCCAACGACACGATGGCGGAAGCGCAGGCGAAATACCCCGACCGCATCCGCTGGTTCACCTCGCTGCCGTGGGAATATCCGCAGCGCGCGGTCGAGGAGCTGCGGCGCACGTGCGACAACGGCGCGGTCGGCGTGATGGTGCTGGCGAACGTGTCGGGCAAGAGCCTCACCGACCCGTTCTTCGCGCCGATCTGGGAGGAAATCGACCGGCGTGCGCTGCCGGTTCTGGTGCATCCGACCGATCCGCCCGGCGTCGACGTCATGGACATGACCAAGTTCGACCTGAGCTGGGCCGTCGGCTTCATGTTCGACACCACGCTCGCCTTCGCGCGCATGATCTTCTACGGCTTCTTCGATCAGTATCCGAACATGAAGCTGATCGCCTCGCATGGCGGGGCGGCGCTGCCTTATCTGGTCGGGCGATTCGAAATGGGCGACGCGGTCGAAATCCCGTCGCGCCGCAAGATGAAGCGCAAGCCGACCGATTATCTGCGCCACATCTACTACGATTGCATCACCTACGATCCCGGCGCGCTGCAATATCTCGTGTCGGTGGTCGGCGCCGGGCAGGTGATGTTCGGCACCGACTGGCCGCATCAGGTGCACGACACCAAGGGCGCCTTCGCCAATACGGCGAAGCTTCCGCAAAATCAGTGCGACGCGATCCGCAGCCTCAACGCCCGGCGGGTTTTCAAGCTGTAGCCGGTAAATAGCCATTAACGGCGAAAATGCGGGCCATCCGGCCATCGTGACGTTCGCGGTGGCGCCGTCGGCAATCAATCCTTATGTTGACGGTCAACGAATGCCTCGCCGCGCGGGGCACGGTGTTTCGGGAAAGCCATGAACTGGATCTCCAACGTCGTCCGTCCGAAAATCCGCAGTTTCCTGCGCCGCGAGACGCCGGAAAATCTGTGGATCAAGTGTCCGGAGACCGGCCAGCTCGTCTTCTACAAGGACGTCGAGCAGAACCAGTTCGTCATCCCGTCGTCCAACTACCACATGCGCATCAGCGCCGGCGTGCGGCTCAAGACCATGTTCGACAACGGCGAGTACGAGGACATCGCCGTGCCCGAGGTGCCGGTCGATCCGCTGAAATTCCGCGACGAGCGCCGCTACGCCGACCGCATCAAGGATGCCCGCACCAAGACCGGGCTTGCCGACGCGATCAAGCTCGGCATCGGCAAGCTCGATGGCTTGATGGTGACGATCGGCGTGCAGGATTTCGATTTCATGGGCGGCTCGCTCGGCATGGCGGCGGGCGAGGCCGTCATCACCGGCTTGGAAACGGCGGTGAAACGGCAGACGCCGTTCATCATGTTCGCGGCCTCCGGCGGCGCGCGCATGCAGGAAGGAATTTTCTCACTGATGCAGTTGCCGCGCACGACGGTCGCCGTGCAGATGCTGCGCGAGGCGAGGAAGCCCTACATCGTCGTGCTCACCAACCCGACCACCGGCGGCGTGACCGCGTCCTACGCGATGCTGGGCGACGTGCAGATCGCCGAGCCCGGCGCGCTGATCGGTTTTGCCGGGCCGCGCGTGATCGAGCAGACCATCCGCGAGAAATTGCCGGACGGCTTCCAGCGCGCCGAATATCTCACCGAGCACGGCATGGTCGACATGGTCGTGCACCGCCACCAGTTGCGCGCGACGCTCTCCGAATTGTGCCGGCTGCTGACCAGGACGCCGGCCGCGGGACCGCAGACGCTGCCGGTTCCGGCGCACGCTTGAATTGCTTTGTCGCCGGGCCAATGGTCGTCATCCTGAGGTGGCCGCCGCAGGCGACCCTCGAAGGATGGCAGCCGGGTTTGAAGATTGTGGCCGTTCATCCTTCGAGGCTCGCGCCTCAGGATGACGGATCGGAAGCCTCGACGAAATGACTCCCATCGACTCCATCCTTGCCCGGCTTCTTGCGCTGCATCCCAAGCGCATTGATCTTTCGCTCGAGCGGATCGAGCGGCTGCTTGCCGCGCTCGGGTCGCCGGAAAAGAAGCTGCCGCCGGTGCTGCACGTCGCCGGCACCAACGGCAAGGGTTCGACCGTCGCGTTCCTGCGCGCGATTCTGGAAGCGTCGGGCAAGCGCGTGCACACCTATACCTCGCCGCACCTGGTGCGGTTCAACGAGCGCTTTCGTCTCGCCGGCGCGCCGGAAGGCGTGCTGGTCGGCGACGAGGAATTGGGTGCGGCGCTTGAGGAATGCGAGCGCGCCAATGCCGGCGCCGCCATCACGGTGTTCGAGATCACCACCGCCGCGGCGTTTCTCCTTTTTTCGCGCCATCCCGCCGACGTCGTGCTGATGGAGGTCGGCCTGGGCGGAAGGCTCGATGCGACCAACGTCATCGAGCATCCGCTGGGGGCCGTCATCACGCCGATTTCGGTCGATCACGTCGATTTTCTCGGGGACAGCCTGGAAAAGATCGCCGCCGAAAAGGCCGGCATTCTCAAGCGCAATGCGCCGGCCATCGTCGCCGCGCAGCCGCGCGACGCGCTTGCCGTCATCGAGCGGCAGGCGGCGCGGCTGTCGGCGCTGCTGAAAATCGCCGGCGAGGACTGGACCGCGACCGAGGAGCGCGGCCGCCTCGTCTATCAGGACGACGCAGGGTTGCTCGACCTGCCGGCGCCGAAACTTTACGGCCGTCACCAGTTCGAGAACGCCGGGCTTGCCATCGCCGCGCTGCGCGCGATCAAGCCGCTCAAGATCGCGCCCGCGGCCTTCGAGGCTGGCCTCACGAAGGTCGACTGGCCGGCGCGCATGCAGCGGCTCACGCAGGGCAAACTTGTGGCGCTGGCGCCGCCGGGCAGCGAGCTCTGGCTCGACGGCGGGCATAATCCCGACGGCGGCCGCGCCATCGCCGCCGCGCTCGCCGATCTGGAGGAGCGCGTGTCGCGCCCACTGGTGCTCATCGTCGGCATGCTGGCGACCAAGGACTGCGAGGGTTTTTTGAGCAACTTCACCGGGCTCGCGCGGCGGCTGATCGCCGTGCCGGTGCCGAACGCGGAGAAGGGCTTGCCCGCGGAAACGGTGGCCGACGCCGCGCGCGCCATCGGGCTTGCCGCGACCAGCCGCGACAATCTGGCCGAGGCGTTCGATGCGGCGCGCAAGCTCGATCTCGAGCCGCCGCCGCGCATCCTCATCACCGGATCGCTCTATCTCGCCGGCGAGGTGCTGCGCGAAAACGGCACGCCGCCGGTGTGACTGGTAAAGCGGACGTCATCCGGACACGATGCAATGTCTGCTGATGACCCATGAGCGACATGCGCTCTTGTATCGCAAATGGGGGCGCTGGGATTGCGCTGCATATGGCCCAATTGCGACGTTCAGCGGAGCAAATTGACTTCACAAAACGTGCGTGTTTGAATCTTTATGTGGCAATTATCCATGGGGGCGACCATGGGAATGAAGTCACGACGGGGAAGAGCCGCACGCCTGACGGCCGTGCCATCGATCCTGCTTCTCGGGTTGGGCATCACCACAGCCGCCTACGCAGAAACGGTCGGCCCTCTTACGGGAATCACAGGCACCGCCGGCGCCAACAATCCGGGCGGCACCGGTGGCGCCGGCTTGCCGGGCGGCAATGGCACGGCCCATGCGGGCCCAGGCCCGGGTCCCGACGCCACCAACACCGCGACGGCCACCGGCGGGAATGGTGGTAAGGGCGGCAACGGGCTCAATGCCGGAGCAGGCGGCAACGGCGGCACCGGCACAGCGACCGCGACAACCTCAATCCCTTCGGGCACGGCGCAGGCAACCGCGACCGGGCGTGGCGGCTCCGGCGGAGCGCCAGGAACTCCCAGCGGCGGATTGGGCGCAGCCGGTGGCACCGGCGGTAACGGATCGGCGACCGCGTCGTCCTCGACCGGCGGCGCTGGCAGTGCGACTGCGACTGCGTCCGGCAGCGGTGGTTCGGGCGGTTCGGCCTCCGCGGCCGGAGACAGTGGCGGCGCTGGCGGGACGGGGACAGCGACGGCAACAGCTCACTCGGACACAGGTGCCGCGAACGCGACCGTCACGGCGACAGGCGGCGGCGGCGGCAGCGGCAATATTGCCGGAACGGATGGCGCTGCCGGCACCGGCGCGAGCCTCGTCGATGCGGTCAGCGGTTCGACCACTGGCACTCTGACTCTCAGGCAAACCGCCAACGGCGGCCAGGGCGGCACCAGTCTGAACGGCCACAGCGGCGCGGGCGGCAACGCCAGTTCGTCACTGACCGTCCACGATCTCGCAGCCAGCAGTCTGCGGGTCACTGCGGTAACAGCTGGCGCCGGCGGTGGGGGAACGACCACCACCGGCACGGCCGGCGTTGGCGGGGCAGCGACCGCCACGGCTGACGTGAGCGGCATCGGCAGTGTGACCTTGACGACGACCGCCAACGGCGGCGTCGGCGGAGCTGCCACCACCTCGGGCACGGCCGGCGTCGGCGGGACGGCGAGCGCCACGTCTGTTGTGAGCGGCGTCGGCACCAACCTCACTGTGACTGCGAACACGAGTGCCTCCGGCGGCGCCGGCGGCGCTGGCGGCGGCACTACCGGATCAGGCAATGGCGCGGATGGCGGCAACGCCAATGCCTCGCTATCCGTCACGGTCATCGGCTCCGGGGCACTCGCCGAGCCCGGTGCGACTGGCGGAAAGGGCGGCAATGCCAGAGGCGCCGGCAATCACGGCGGCACGGGCGGGAACGCGACGTCGTCCGCAGACGCACATTCTGATACTGGTACGGCGCAGGCCACGGCCACGGCGACCGGCGGTGCCGGCGGCGCCGGCAGCAGCGGCGCCGTTGGCGGCAACGGCGGAAACGCGAGCGTGACCAATGGAGTCAGCGGGTCGACGACCGGTGTTTTGGTGCTTAATCAGACCCTCACCGGTGGTGTCGGCGGCGCCGGCGCAGACCAGGCGGGCGGCGCCGGTGGCAATGCCGATTCCTCGCTGACCTACACCGACGGCGCAGCCACCATTCTCGCCAGCACCTTGCGGTCGGCGGGCGGCGTCGGCGGCACGGGCGGGGGCAGCGGTTCGGGCGGCGCGGGCGGAGATGCAACGGCCACGCTTTCATTGACCTCCACACTGGCCGGCACGAACGTCACTGCCGACACTTTCGCTGTTGCGGGCACCGGCGGCACCGGCGCTTCGTCCGGCGTTGCAGGTCAGGCGAACGCGAGTTCGCATGCGGCGGCGGTTGGCTCCGGGATTGCGACGGCGGGTGCGTCGGTTCAGAAAACCACTTCGGGGACCGCGCAAGCGAGCAGCACGTCGAACGCAGGCTCGGGTGCGAGCGTTTCGGCTTACGCCGCCACGCCGGCCGCCAACGACCTGAATGGCGACGGCGCCACCAGTCTCACTACACTCGGCGGCGGTAAACCCACCTTCCTGAGCTTGGTGTTCAATACCCTTATACCTGGCTCAAGCTGGTCCTATGTGACGGGTCTGCCGACCTCCTTCGATGCGTCCACGACGGCGGCGTTCGCCGGCGGCACGGTTTACGGTCTGGGGTCAATGGCCGACGCCTATGGCGGCGCGGGTGAATCGCACACATACGTCACGACGGCCGATTTCGTCTTCAACTATAACGCCAACAGCGAGTTTCTTTTTGACGTCACCGGCAACTTGGCGGCCGGAGCCCCGGGCAAAGTGGGCTTCGATTCTTCCATCCTGCGGGTCCTCGTCAACGGCGTCGAGACCTACCAGAGATCGTTTGCGAGTTTTAACGATTGGGAAAATTTCTTCTTCCCCGGCGGGGTGGCCGCGGGCCCGATTGACATCGGCCTTTTGCTCGCCGGCGGCAGTCTCGCGGACGTTGAGGTCATCTTCGCGCTGACATCAAGCAGCAGCAGCAAGTTCAAGTTCGACTACGCCTTCGGCACCGTGCCAGCCGAATCGGCGACGCCATTACCCGGCGCACTTCCGCTTTTCGTGACCGGCCTCGGGGGCTTAGGTCTGCTCGGGTGGCGCAGGAGGAAGAAATCAGTCTTACGTGCTGCGTGATCCAAAATGCGAAATTGAATTTCGGAAAGACCGCCGCGAGGCGGTCTTTCTTTTTGTGTCGTCATGCGATTGGCACTTGGCGGACATTCCGGCCAACGAAATCGGTGTCTGCGTTAGCTGCGAAAGCAGGCGTCAGGTGTCTTACCTGATCCATTGTGCATTGGCGCGGCGCCTTGTCGGGACGCCAGCGCAACAGCCGCGTGCCGTGGCGAAAACGCCCGCCGCTGAAATGGTCGTAGCAGACCTCGACGACGAGCTTGGTCTTGAGCGGTTGCCATTGCGCCGAGCGCTTGGTCGACCAGCGGCTGGGGCCGCCCGGCTTGTCGCCGGTGAAGCCTTCGCCGCCGACCAGTTTTTCGAGCTTTGCCGTCAGCGCCTTCTTCTCGCTCGTCTTCAGCGACGAGGTGAAACCGACGTGGTTGAGCAGGCCCTTGCTGTCGTAGAGTCCGAGCAGCAGCGAGCCGACGACCGGCGCGCCTTCGTTGTAGCGGAAGCCGCCAACCACGCAGTCGGCCGAGCGGAAGTTCTTGATCTTTTGCATACCGAGCCGGTTACCGCCCTGATAGGGAAGGTCGGTGCGCTTGGCGATGATGCCGTCGAGCATGCCGCCCACCTGCCTCAGCCACTTCTTGGCGTCGGTTATTTTTGTCGTCGCCGGCGAGAGCCGAAAGGTCTTTTGCCCGCGCAGGTATTTTCGCGCGAACGCTTCGAGCCGCTTGCGCCGCGCCGACAGCGGTTCTTTCGTCAGCAAGGTCCCGTCGTCCCCGACGAGCAGGTCGAAGACGATGAACAGCGCCGGCGTTTCCGCCGCAAGTTTGCGCACGCGGCTTGCCGCCGGATGGATGCGTTGCAACAGATCGTCGAAGGAGAAGCTGCCGTCGCGCGGCACCACGATCTCGCCGTCGAGCACAAACCGTTTTGCCTTCAGCGCGCCGAGCGCGGCAACGAGATCGGGAAAATAGCGCGTCAGCGGCTGGCCGGATTTCGATTGCAGCTCGACGCGCGCGCCGTCACGGAAAGCAATGCAGCGGAAGCCGTCCCATTTCGGCTCGTATTGCCAGATCGTCCGTTGCCCGCTCGCGCTCTCCGGGATCTCGTCCACAGAGAGCGCTTCCATCGGTTTGAAGGGGCGGCGCAACGCGATACTCATGACGCCCCGTTAACGCAAAACGGCCGGCTTTCGGCCGGCCGCTTGTCAAATTTTTCTTCCGCTTCTTCGTCAGACCTCGCCGCTGATCCACTGATGCAGTTTCTGCTTCGGCGCGGCGCCGACCTGGCGCGAGGCGATCTCGCCGTTCTTGAACATCATCAGCGTCGGGATCGACATGATGCCGTATTTCGCCGCGGTATTCGGGTTTTCGTCGACGTTGAGCTTGACGATCTTGACCTTGTCGCCGAGCTGGCCGGCGATTTCCTCCAGCGCCGGCGCGATCATCCGGCAGGGCCCGCACCACTCCGCCCAGAAATCGACCACCACCGGCTCGTTCGACTTGAGGACGTCCGATTCGAAGCTTGCGTCCGACGTTTTGCCGACGGCCATGATGCACCTCATGCTTTTGATTGGGCGGCGCGAATCTGCGCCCGGTTTTGGGAGAGTCCGAACCTATGAACGGTGCCCGCGAGCGTCAAGGCGCGTCACGCGCGTGTGACCCGCGCCAGCGCGGCATCCATGGCTTCGGCGGAAATCGCCATGAGATCAGGCACTTCCGTCCAGATGAGCGCCGCGTGCACCGGCCGGTCCGGGTATAATTTCATCAGCACCGCGCGGTAGAGGGCGAGCTGGCGGATGTAGGCGGGCGGCACGTCATCGATTCGCCGCGGCGCCGGCCGGCTTGTCTTGAAGTCGCCGATCAGCACGGCGTCATCGGTCACGGCGAGGCGGTCGACCTGGCCGGCGACGTGCAGCGTTTTTCCGCCGACGTCGATCCGCCCGACGATCGAAACCTCCGAACGGCTCGTCGGGCCGAACATCGGCCCGAACAAGGGCGCGGTGAGCAGACCAACCGATGACCGGGCCAGTGTAGCCCGCTCCTCGGGGGTCAAGGCTTTGCCGGCGCGGGCCAGATATTTCTCCGCCGCCGCCATCCGTCTTTCGGGGCTAACGTCAGGAAGGGATTGGAGAATCCGGTGCATGAGGGTGCCGCGCAGCAGCGCTTCCGCGCGCCCCGCGCCGGTTGCGTGCACCGGCTCGTCATCCAGCGCCGTCGATGGCCAAATATTCAGCGTGGCCAATGGGTTAGCCTCAACGTCGCGCCTCAGCCATTGAGGCATCGGCGTCTCGACAGAGTCCGGCGCGGATTCCGCAACGGCTTTTTCCGCTGTATTTTCAGATACTTTGCTATAGCGCAGCACGTCTTCGTCCAGCACGGAAACGGGCTCCAGCGCATCGCGCACAAGCTCATACCAGCATCCTTCCGGGATTTTATTGCGCCCTTGCGTACCGCAAACGACCAGCCGCGCAGCCGCGCGCGTCATCGCGACATAGAGAAGCCGCCGGTATTCGTCGCGTGCTTTGCGCTGCGTTTCTTCGCGCGCGTCCGCCATCGGCCCTGCGTCTTCTGCCCTCGCGACGCCCCAGACCGTGCCGCCGCCGGGCAGCGGCAGCAGCCTCGGATCGCGCGGGCCCTTGGGCGCCGTGGTCGTATCGGCAAGAAATACAGTGTGCGCTTCCAGGCCTTTGGCGCCGTGCACGGTCATCACCCGCACTTCGTCGCGCACCATTTCCATGTCGCGTTTGACTTCCGAGCGCGCGGCCCGCAGCCAGGCAAGAAAGCCCTGCAGCGACGGCGTCTCGCGTGTCTCGTAGTCGAGCGCAAGATTGAGGAATTCGTCCAGCGCATCGTTTGCCTCCAGACCGAGCCGCGCCAGAAATTTTTCGCGGCCGTGGGCAGCGCCCAGCACATGCGCGTAGAAAGCAAAAGGAGATAGCTGCCGGCTCGCCCGTGCCAGTCGATCAAGCCCGTCGTTTGCCGCGGCGAAAGACGGGTCGACGTTTGCCTTCGCGCGCAAGCTCTGGCGCAGCGAGCCTTTGCGGTCCCAGGCCAGCGTGAAAAGTTGCTCTTCGCTCAGTCCGAACAGCGGGCTCTTGAGGATGCAGGCGAGCGCCAGATCGTCGTCCGGCAGCAGCAGCGCGTCGCCAAGCGCCATCAGGTCCATCACTCCGATGTGTTCGGTCAGCACCAGCCGGTCGGCGCCCGCGACCGCAACGCCCGCCTGCTTGAGCGCGCGAATGATCGCCTCGAACAGCGGTCCACGCTGACGCACCAGCACGAGCACGTCGCCGGCTTTTCCGCCGCGCGCCAGCCCGCGCTTGATGTCGGCGGCAATTTTTCGCGCCAGAATCACCTGCGGGCTTTCCTCGCTCAGCGTATCAAACGGCGCGTCCCAGCCTTCCATCTCGCGCCGCTCGGCCTGCTTCACCAGCGGCCAGATCTCGACCAGGCCGGGCGCGGCGTCGGGCAGCGCGCGATGCACAGTCTGTACGGGGTCGGCGGTCAAACCCTGATAGGCCTCCGGCCGCGAATAGACGCGATCGACGGCGCCAAGCACCATTTCGCCGGAGCGGAACGAAACCTCCAGTTTCTTTTCGACAAATTCCGTGTCGCCGCCGCGAAACAGGTCTTCGAAAAATCGCCGCGTCGCCAGGAAGGCGTCCGGCACCGCTCCCTGGAACGAGAAGATCGACTGCTTTTCGTCGCCGACCGCGAACACCGTGCGCCTGACGTTTTCCCGTGCGCCGCCCGATACGAATTCGGAAACCAGTGTCTTGATGATGTCCCACTGCTTGGGGCTCGTGTCCTGCGCCTCGTCGATCAGCACATGATCGATGCCGAGGTCGAGCTTGTAGAGCACCCAGGCCGCCGACGAGCGGCCGAACAATTGCAGCGTCTTGTCGATGAGGTCTTCGTAGTCGAGCAAAGCGCGCCGTTCCTTTTCGACGCGGTAGCGGCCGATCACTTCGGCGGCGATGGTGAGAAGCGCGCGGGTACGCTCGCGCGCGGCAATCGCGCGTTCGCGGGCGATCAGCGCGCAGACGCGCTTTTGCTCATCGACCAGACGCGAATGCCACTCGGGATGCTCGTCCACGATGGCCTTGGTGACAACATTTTTTCGTGGCGCGAGATCGGTCGTGCAAAACACCTTCAAATAGCTTTCGATGCGGTCGCGGCCCGTGGCTGCATGCGCCGCCGTCAGCGCGGCGACGTGTTTCCGGTCGCTGGCAGAGCCCGCCTCAAGAACTTCGATCAGCGCCGGCCATTCGGCCCGAGGAATAAGCGAGTGCGAGAAAAATTCCGCTTCCACCGATTCCGGCGTATCCTTGGGGCCGATCCCAAAATCCTTCGACAGGGCCTCGATCGCCGCATCGACGCCGCCGGCGCGGCCGATCCAGGTTTCGATCGCGTCGCGCTTGCGGATCGCTTCCGCCACCACTTCCTTGAAAGTCACGTCGGCGGCGGCGACGATGGCCGAAGCCAGCGCGCGGCCAAGCGCGCTCGCAGGCTGTGCGGACGCGTCCAGCAACACGGAAAGCGTCAACTGATCGAGTAGTTGCGCGGTCGAGGCTTCGTCGAGCACCGTGAAACGCGCGGCGACGTTGGCCTCGAAAGGAAACTGATGCAGCAGGCGCGTGCAGAAGGCGTGGATGGTCTGCACCTTCAGACCTCCCGGCGTCTCCAGCGCCGAAGCAAACAGGCGCCGCGCCCGTGCGCGCATGAGAGAATCGGGCTTGCCGCCAATGTTTCGCCGGATCTCTTCGTCGAGGGCGGGATCGTCGAGTGCGGTCCAGTCGGCAAGCCTGCCGAACACGCGGTTTGCCATATTGGCGGCGGCCGCCTTGGTGAAGGTGATGCAGAGGATTTTCGCCGGGTCGACGCCGCGCAGGAGCAGGTTGATCACGCGCTGGGTGAGCACGTGCGTCTTGCCGGAGCCGGCATTGGCCGAGACGAACACCGACTTGTCGGGATCGGCGGCCTCGATCTGCACGCGGCCCACCGCATCGGGAATTTTACGCGCGGCGCTCATTCGACGTCCTCGTTCTCGCCGCCGGTCGCCGACCATTCCTTCACGCGCGCCAGATGGTCGTAGTCGCCGTAGCGCGTCGCCCACATCGGGCTGACCAGCGAGCGGTAGGGCGTATCCTTGTCCTCGAAGCGGGCGGCAAGAGCCTTCAGTCGGGTGAGCGCATTGTCGGCCTGGCTGTCCGGCGTGCCTTCCTTGAAGGTCACCGGTATCGGTCGGCCCGCCGGACTACCGCCCTTGAGCGTCACGTAAGCGAGCTCGGTGACCGATCCGTTGGCGAGCGCGCCGAACTTGCCGTGACGCAAAATTGCCGCTTCCAGCGTCAGTTGCGGCGCGAGGCCGGTACGCACCTGCTTTTCGGTGCGGGCGGCCCCGGTCTTGTAGTCGAGGATGGCGTAGCCGCCGTCGTTTCGTTGCTCGATGCGGTCGGCGATCGTCGACAGGATGAACTGACGCGCGCCGACCGGGAAAGCAATCTCACCGCGAATCTCCGCATGCAGCGCCGCGATGCCCGCGCGTCGCTCGGCGTCCCAGCCGATAAACCAGCGTGCGATCCGCTCGAAGCGCGGCCACCAGAAGGCGCGCGCCTCCGTGTAGTCGGCAAGCGGCGCGAAATATTTTTCGCCGAGCTTGAGCAGCTCCTTCAGTGGCTCGGCGGGAGGGCTTTTCGCGAACAGCTCGGTGTAGTCGCCGACGGCGGAATGGATGAGCGTGCCGCGGTCGCGCGCGCCCGGCGCGGTGTCCACAGGATCGAGCGGCCGCAGCCGCAGGATGGATCGTGCGTAAATCGTGTAAGGATCGCGCAGCCAATCTTCGATCGCTGTGACCGACAGGCGCGAGGGACGCGTTTCGACCGGCGGTTTCGGCTCGGGGCGCGACACAGGCTTCACCGTTTCCGGATGATCGAGCTTGCGCGCAAGTTTGAGGATGTCCTCGCCACGTTGCACGGCCAAATCCCACCGCTTTCCGGCGACCGCCGCCAGCCGCTGCACAAAGCGCGAGGTCACGGTTGGCGCGCCGCCGACCTTGCCGGCGCGGCTAAGAATGACCTCTTGGGCGGCAAACGCCTGGGCGAAATCGTGCGCGGCGAGGCCGATGCGGCGCTCCGGCGGATCGAGCCCGAGCGTCGCGCGCATCGGCCGCGACAGCCACGGATCGTTCTGCGTTTCGCCCGGCCAGGTGCCCTCGTTCAGGCCGCCAAGCACGATGCGATCGACGCTTTGCAGGCGGGCTTCCAGCGGCCCGAAGATGCGCACGCGCACATTGTGCAGCTCCGGCCGGCGCACCACGCGCACGGCGATTGCCGCATGGAACAACTCGGCGTAATCGCCTCTGCCGACGATAAGGCTCGCAGCCGATGGACTTTCGGCAAGCTCGTCGAGCGCGCGCGCGAGCGCCGTGCCGTCGTTGCCCGCAAATGCCGCGAGCTTGCCTTCGGCGTCGGTCGACAGCGCGGCGATCACCGCGCGATGGGCGGCGGCAAATTGCGCAAGCGAGTGCGCACGTTTCATGCCTTCGAGCGGAGCGAGCGCCGCGCCGAGCGCGGTGATGAATTCCGCGGCGACATCGTAGGCGTCGTCCTCGATCAGCCAGCGTGAATCGCTGTGATGAAGCCGGTCGCGGTTGAGACGGAAATTGGCCAGCGCCCGGTCGAGGCCCTCGCTTCCCGCGCGGGGGCGCGGGCCGCGCAGCAAAGCGTGTTCGATGGTGGCGATGGGGCCGGCATTGCCGTGCTTGCCGGCGCCAAGCCGCAGCAGCGGATGTTTCAGCAAGGCGAGCAGCGTCACCGGCGCGAGGCCACCGAGAGCGGCTTCGGCGGCGAGCCGCGCGAATATGCCGGCGCTCGTGTCGGCGAGACGGTCGCCGCCGGAATCGTCGACCGGCACGCGCCAGCGTTCCAGCGCCGCGAGGACGCGGCGCGCGAGCGCGCGATCCGGCGTCACCAGCGCCGCGGTCTTGCCTTCGGTCTCGAGCGCTTCACGCAGGGCGATGGCGATGGCGAGCGCTTCTTCCTCGGCGTTGGCGGCGTCGATTATGCTTATTGAGTTGATCGCCTTGTCCGTGGCGGCGGCAAATTCCTCCGTCGCGGTGCGCGCCTGCCAGCGATCTGTGGTGATGGCGGGCCGCAACGCTTCCGATACGAGGCGCTCGCGGCCGTGCGCCTGCGGCGCGCCCAGCACACAGACATCGCCACGGACGATGCCGATGCGCGCCAGCAAACCATGCATGGCGAATTGCGGGTGGCTGGCGGCGGGCGTCTCTTCGGTCCCCTTGCCGCCGGCAATGGCCTGCCACGAGGCGTCGTCGAGATCGGTGTCGAGACCGGGCAGCACCAGGGCGCCGTGCGGAAGCCTGGCGATGGTGGCGAGCAGCTTGGCGGTCGCCGGCATCGAGCCCGTGGACCCAGCGGCAATGACCGGCGCATCGGTATTGGCAAGGCGAGCGGCTTCGGCCTCGATCAGCCTGTCGCGCCGGTCGGCCGATTCGATCGCGCCGCGCTCGGCGCGGATCTGCGGCCACGCCTCGCGCGCGATTTTCAGGAACCGCAGCGAGAGCTGCCAGTAAGGGTCGAGTTCGTCCGGCACCAGGCGATCGAGCTTGTCCCAGCCGACCTGCCGCGTGGTCATGTCGTCGATCAGCCGGGCAAGGTCGTCGGCAAGGCCGAGTGCGGCGGAGGGCGTGTTGGCGATCAGCGGCGAGCCTTCGATGCCGCGCAGCTCCGGCGAATTCGCCCATTGCAGGATCAGTGCGGCGAGCAGCAGGCGGCGCTCGAGCGGCGCGATCGTTTCCGGCAGGTCGAGCGCGGCTTCGCTCAAGCCAGCGGTCGCGGCATCGGCGAAAGCGAACTCGTCTTCGTCAATATCGCCGATGGCGCCGATGCGCGGCAAGATCGCCGCGTCGCCCTTGACGCGATCGAGAAAGACCTCGCGCGCAAGGCGCGCTGCGCGCCGCGTCGGCAGGTAAAGCGTGGCGCGGGCGAGTTCGAGCGGGTCGCGCGTCGCCGGGAAGCCTTGCACCAGGCGGCCGGCGAGCAAGGCGTCGATCAGCACCGGCAGAAACGGCGCCGAGGCGGGAATGTTGAAAACGTGCGGTTTATCGGCCGGCATCGCGCGAACCATACTCTGAATCGTGTCCCGGGCGCAGCGCAGCGAAACGGTGCGCTGCGCCGCGCCCGAGACAAGAGCGAGGACTACCCTGTGCTCGCGCGGATCGCGGCCTCGGCGGCGGCGATGGCGTCCGGCGTGCCGACGTGCATCCACAGGCCGTCAAGCCGCAGGCCGTGCAGGCGGCCGGCCACAGCGGCGCGGTTGAAGAGGTCGGTGAGCGGGAATTCGCCTTTCGGCGCGCCGGTAAACAATGCCGGCGCCAAAATCGCCACGCCGGCAAAGACGAAAGGCGCCACGTCACGTTCGGCCCGCGCGCGCAGGCGTCCGTCCGTCGCCATGATGTAGTCGCCGCGCCCGGCATAGCCGATGCTGCCCGTCGTCGGCGCCAGAAGCAGCAGGGCATCCATCGCCGCCGGGTCGAACGTTTCAGCGAGGCGGACAAGGTTCGGCCGCACGCCGTCGATCCATAGCGTGTCCGAGTTGAGGTGGAAAAACGGCGCGTTGCCGAGCTCAGGCAGCGCCTTGACCACGCCGCCGCCGGTGCCGAGCAGCAGGCCGCGCTCGTCAGATATGACGACCCGCGGTTTTTTGCGCGCGGCGACATGGCCGACGATCTGATCGGCGAGGTAATGCACGTTGACGACCGCGCGCTCGACGTCCGCCTCGGCGAGGCGGTCGAGCACGTAATCGAGCAACGGCTTGCCCGCGACCTCGATCAGCGGCTTCGGCCGCTGCGCGGTGAGCGGACGCATGCGCGTGCCGAGGCCGGCGGCGAGCACCATGGCGCGGCGGGGTTTTGTCGGCATCGTCATGCTTTGAGCGGCGGCACGTTGATGTTGTACCAGGCGGCGAGCGGAACCAGCGATGGATGCGCCAGCGATCGCTGCAGATAGCCCCATACGCGCGGCAGGTGGCGCAAATACTGCGGCTTGCCGTCGCGCGCGTCGAGGCGGGCGAAAATGCCGAGAATTTTCGAGCAGCGCTGCGCGGCGAGCGTGGCGTAAAGCCGGGCGAACTGCGGCGCGTCGAAGCGCGGGTCGGCAGCGCGGCGCGCCCGCGTGTAGCGCGACAACAGGGCGATTTCCATCATTTCCGGTACGTCGACGCGCGCATCGAGCAACAGCGAGGCAAGGTCGTAGGCGGCCGGTCCCATCATCGCGTCCTGGAAATCGAGCAAGCCGATCTGCGCGATACCGCGCCGTCCGGGCAGCCACAGCAGATTGGGCGAATGGAAATCGCGCAGCACCCATGTGAGCGGGGGATCGAGCGCCGGCGTGAGCACGTCGTGCCAGAGCGTGAAATAAGCGTCGCGCATCGATTGCGAGAGCTGAGCGCCGAGCCGCGGCAGATACCAGTCGACAAGCAGCTCGGCTTCGATGAGCAGCGCCTCCATGTCGTAGCGCGGCAACCGGTAATTGACGCCGGGCTCGACGGAAAGCGTGTCCGGCAGCCGCATGCCGTGCAACGCCACCAGCACGTCCACCGCCGTCTCGTAGCGCGCCTCCATCGGCGCCGGCGGATTGCCTTGCACCACCAGCTCCTGTCCGAGATCCTCGATCGCCAGCAGGCCCGCGGCCCGGTCGGCGGCGTAGATCGCCGGCGCGGAAAAGCCGCGCTCGCGCAAGCCGCGCGCCAGAGCGACAAACGGCGTCACGTCCTCGGCCAGATGCGCGATGGCGCTATAGGGCTTGCCGTCGCGCACCGGCGGTCCGTCCGGCCGGCGCGGCGAATTCATCAGGATGCAGTTTTTGCCGCCGAGGGTCAGCCGTTCGTAGGCGCGCGTCGAAGCATCGCCCTGCACGTGCTGGCGTGCGGCTTTGCCGAGGCCGCTTCGTTCGAGGAAGCTGCGGATAGCCGCGATACGGTTGGCACGCGCGGCAAACGTGCCGTAACCAGTGACGCGCGCCTCGCGGAAAGTCGGCCCGTGTTCCGGCGAAAGCGTGAATGCGATGTCGAGCCGGTCGGCGGGTAGGAACCCGCCGGCCCGATCCGGCCATTCCAGCAGCACCACTGCGCCGCTGGCGATATCTTCGAAACCGAGTTCGCTGAGTTCGGCCGGTCCCGACAGCCGGTAAAGATCGGCATGTACGAGCGTGAAGCGCGGCAGATCGTAAGCCTGCATCAGCGTGAAGGTCGGGCTCGGCACCTCGATCGAGGCATCGCCGGCGAGATGGCGGATGAGCGCGCGGGCAAACGTGGTCTTGCCGGCGCCGAGATCGCCCGACAGCGTGATCAGGTCGCCCGGCGCGACGAGCGCCGCAATGTCCTGCATCAGCCGGTGCGTTGCCTCCTCGTCGGCAAGCGCCACCGTGAAGCCTGAGCCGCCGGTTGCGGTCGGAACCATCGAATCAGCCGCCCTTTCGCCGCCACCTTATAGGGGGACCGGGCGGGCAAGTCAGCGCGTCAGAGTCCGCGCGTCAATGTCAGCGCACCAGCGACGGCCGCTTGGGATCGAAGGTCCAGTTGGGAATGAGAAACTGCATGGCGACGGCGTCGTCGCGGCCGCCGAGCCCCATGCTCTTGTAGCGGGCATGCGCGGCCTCGACCTGCGCCATGTCGATGTCGACGCCAAGACCGCCGCGATCCGGCACCGCGACCATGCCTTTGACGATCCTGAACGGGCTTTTAGTGAGCCGCTGGCCATCCTGCCAGATCCAGTGCGTGTCGATCGCGGTGATGGCGCCGGGGGCCGCGGCGGCGGCATGGGTGAACATGGCGAGCGAAATGTCGAAATGATTGTTGGAATGCGAGCCCCAGGTGAGGCCCCAGTCGCGGCACATCTGCGCCACGCGCACCGCGCCCTGCATCGTCCAGAAATGCGGATCGGCGAGCGGGATGTCGACCGAATGCAGCCGGATGGCGTGGCCCATTTCGCGCCAGTCGGTGGCGATCATGTTGGTCGCCGTCGGCAGTCCGGTGGCGCGACGAAACTCGGCCATGATCTCGCGGCCGGAATAGCCGTTCTCGGCGCCGCACGGATCTTCGGCATAGGCCAGCACGTCGCCACGGCCGCGGCAGAGCCCGATCGCCTCGTCGAGCGACCAGCCGCCGTTGGGATCGAGCGTGATGCGCGCCTGCGGAAAACGCTTCTTCAGTGCGCCGGCGGCGATCATCTCGTCCTCGCCCCGGAGTACGCCGCCTTTCAATTTGAAATCGGTAAAGCCGTAACGTTCGTGCGCGGCTTCGGCGAGCCGCACCACGGCGTCGGCCGTCATCGCTTCTTCGTCGCGCAGGCGAAACCAATCGTCTTTTGCTTTTGTGTCGGCGCGATAGGGCAAATTGGTTCGCTTGCGGTCGCCGACGTAGAACAGATAGCCGAGCATCTGCACGGCGTTGCGCTGCTGGCCTTCGCCCAGAAGCGCCGCCACCGGCAGCTCGAGGAATTGGCCGAGCAGATCGAGCATGGCCGCTTCGACCGCGGTGACGGCATGGATGGTCACGCGCAAATCGAAGGTTTGCAGCCCACGTCCGCCGACGTCACGCGCGGCGAATTTCTGCCGCATGGCATTGAGCACGGCGTTATATCCGGCGATCGATTGGCCGACGACCAGCGGCCGCGCGTCTTCGAGCGTTTGCCTTATCTTCTCGCCGCCGGGCACTTCGCCCACGCCGGTGCGTCCGGCGTTGTCCTTGAGGATGACGATGTTGCGCGTGAATAGCGGACCGTGCGCGCCGCTCAAATTGAGCAGCATGCTGTCTTCGCCCGCGACCGGAATGACCCGCATGTCCGTGACGGCCGGCGCGCCGCGCGCGGCGCTGGAAATTTCACTGGAGTGAGACAGTCGGGCTCTCCGGCCGAAGCTTAAGCGATCTGGCAAGCGCGGGCGGCAAGCCTAGCAGTCCCGCTATGCCCTTTCCAAGTTCCTCGGCGCCACGGGGACGCCATCGTTTCAGCAGAGCGGCAACGCAGTTCCGCGCTCTCGTCACGTCGCCGCCACGGTTGGCAGCGTCGATTCAATCTTGCCGGAACGCATGCCATCGCCTGACGTTTGCCAATGAGGGTTTCGGGGCCTTTGCAATCGATAAAAGGAGCAATCGCGATGCGTAAAACTCTTTCACTTCTGGCCATCGCTGCCGCGACGGCATTTGCCACCTCGGCATACGCCGAGTCTTACGATCTTGCGCAGACCACCCCAGCCGGTCCGGCAATGGTGACCGGCGCCGTCGCCGGCACGGTGGTCGGCCTCGGCGTTTCCGAAGGATGGTTCGGCGCGACCGCCGGAGCCGCTCTCCCGGCGACCGCCGCCGGAGCGGCCGCGGTTGGCGGTGTCGCCGGTGTCGGCGCGGTCGCGGCGATCGACTCCGTTGTCGAGCCGTGCCGCGGTTTCCAGGCGCTGTTCGGCTTGAACCGGCATGAATGTGTCAACGGCGTTTGGGTGGGCGACGCGCGGCGGGTCAGCGAGTTGCATCACCGCGGCAGGTACGTCCGCTAGGTTTCGGCGAAAACAGAAGCCCCCGCGGGTTTGCCCCGCGGGGGCTTTTTCGTTGCGGCCTGCGTTATGCCGCGCTTTGCGTTTGGTTTTCTCTTTCCGTCTCGCCCGTCGGAAATACGCAGGTGACCGTCGTGCCCTGGCCGAGCACGGAATCGATGGTGACGGTGCCGCCGTGCAATTCGACGAATGAGCGCACGAGTGACAATCCGAGGCCCGGCCCGCGATGCCCCGAGCCGCGCGAATCGGTCTCGAACCAGTCGAACACTTTATCCTTCGCGTCGGGCGGAATGCCGGGACCGCGATCGACGACGGTAAACACTACCGCGTCCGCGCGCCGCTCGGCGGCCAGCGTCACCGTGCCGTTGGGCGGGGAGAAGCCGACCGCGTTGGACAAGAGATTGAACAAAATCTGCCGCAGCCGCCGCTCGTCGGCGGCAAAGCTGCCGATGCCGGCCGGCACACGGATGTCGAGCGTCAGGCGGTCCTTGACCAGCCGGTCCTGCACGCCTTCGGCCGCCGCCGCCATGCTGGCGCGGATGTCCACGTTGCTGAGCGTCAGCGTCATGGCGCCGGCGTCGATCGTGGCAAGGTCGAGAATGTTGTTGATCAGCGCCAGCAGCGCATTGGTCGAAGCGGTGATATAGCCCAGATATTCGCGCTGCTTGTCGGTGAGCGGACCGAAGGCCGGATCGCCGAGGAAATGCGCAAAGCCGATGATGTTGGTCAACGGCGAGCGCAGTTCGTAGCTGACGTGATGCACGAACTCGATCTTGATCTCGTCGGCGGCGACCAGCGCCTCGTTGCTTTCGCGCAGCACGCGCTCGACGTTCACGCTGTCGGTCACGTCCTGGAAGGTGACGAGCGTCGCGCCGTCGGGCAGCGGCACCGTCGCCAGATCGATCACCATGCCGTCCCGCCGCTCGATGCGTGCCGACATCGGCTCGCGGTTGTCGATCGCGGTGACGGCCGCGCGCAACTGCCGCCAGACGGCGTTGTCGTCGTGCAGCGCCTGGCTCCAGGCGGTCACCGCCTCGACGTGCGGGCGCTGATCAAGTGCTTCCGGTTGCAGCTTCCACATGCGTGCGAAGGCCGGATTATGCAGGCGCGCGCGTCCGTCACTGCCGAACACGGCGACGGCTTCGGCAAGGTGATCGAGCGTTTCGCTCTGCACCTTGATCAGCGCGTCGTAGCGCCGGTGCATGTCGAGGCGCTCGGTCACGTCGTCATAGAGATAAGTGACGCCGCCTTCGGGATTGGGCGTGGTGACGACGCGCAGTGTTCGCCCGTCCGGCAAATGCCACAGGTGCTCCTGCGCCTCGACGGCACGGTAAGCTTCGTGAAGGTGCGCCTTCCATTGGCGGAAATCCTGCTCCTCCGGAAGCCTGCGGTTGCCGCGCAAGCGGTCGAGCACGGCGTTGTCGGTCGGCGTCTGGTCGAGAAATGCGGTGTCGAGCTCAAACAGCGAGCGGAACGCGGTGTTGTAGAAGGTGAGCTTGCCGTCGGCGGCGAAGATCGCGACGCCGGTGGCGAGTCGGTCGAGCACGCGCCGGTGCGCCTCGATCAGGCGCGCAAGGCCCGCGCGCATGGTCTCCACTTCGGTGCGGTCGATGGCAATGCCGCCGCGGCCGTTGCCGCTCGGTGCGTCCACGACGTCGAACGTGCGCCGTTCGCCGGCGACGATTGCCGGCTGCCGGCCGGCGTAACGCACGTCTGCGTCGCGGGCCTTGGCCAGTTCCTCGCGCGCCGGGCGGTCGAGCAGTTCGAGGTCGCGCGCGACCGCGTCGGTCGAATCGACCGCCTCGACGGCGCGTGCATAGGCGGCATTGACGAACACGAGCTGCCCGTCGGCGTTGCGCGCCCAGACCGGCGCCGGCAGCGAATCGAGCAGCGCGCGCATGGTTTCCACGTCGGTCAGCAATGCGTCGTGCCGCGCCGCGAGGTCGATGAGGTCGCGCTCCATGCCGCCGACGTCGCGCAGGCGCAGCACGGCGCGTCCGCCGACGGCGCGGCCTTCAGCCTGCAGCGCACGCCCGGCGAGGCTCGTCAGCGTCATGACGAAGCCGCGTCCGTCGCCGCGCAGTTCGTCTACCGCGTGCTGGATGCGTTGCGCCGCCGCGGGCTCCAGCCAGGTGCCGAAAGCGAGCACGCGCTCCGGCACGTTGCCGGTGGCGACGATGCTCGTGTCGCCGAAAATTTCCGGTGCGTCTTCCGCCGCCGTCCAGGCCACCAGCACCTGCGGCTCCGACAGCAGCAGCGTCTTGAGCCGGTCGACCTCGGCAGTGAGCGTCATCGCCTGGTCGCGCGCGGCGCTTTCGATCCGTTCGGCCTGGCTGCGCGTACGCAGCAGCACCACGGTCGTCAGCACGGCGAAACACACGAGACCGAAGGTGAAGGCAAGCCCGGCGACGTCCTGGCGGCTGGATTTCGTCAGTGCGCCGAGCAGGTCGAAAACATCTTCGGCGCCCGCGCGGGCCGGCGCGGTAAGCGCTGCGAAGAACAGCGCGCCGGCGCAGCCGGCGAGGACGCCGCCCCGCCGCGAACGAGAACGAAGCCCCTCGTTCGCCGCCCGGATCGTCTCCGGCATTTCAGGCATGCCCCTGGGATGCGGACGAGCGTCCGCCACGCTGTCCGCGAATCGCAGGACTTTACCCCCGGCGGGAGTCGGGCCGAAAGAGTCCAGATCGTGAACGTGGCCCGGCGGGGCCTTGAACGACTGGGTTATTTCAGCGTCTCGGCGGAGCGCGCGATGTCGTCGACGCTGATGTGGGCGAGCGCTGCCGAGAAAGACCGCTCCGCTGCCGCGAGCGCCGGGCGGATCACCTCGGTCAGCAGAGCCGACGCCGGCAGCGCCGTGTCCCCCGCTTCGTCGACGTGGCATGCCGCGCGCACGATATCCTCGGCGGAAATCCGCTTGCGCTCGCGGGCAAGCGCGTAGCCGCCGTGCGGCCCGCGGGTCCCTTTGAGGATGCCGTCGCGCACCAGCGCCTGCAGCACCGGCTCAAGATGGCGCGGCGGCAGCCGGTGACGCGCCGCCAGCGCCTTGGCGGACACCGGTCGTTCGCTGGCGTTGAGCGCCACGTCGATAACGGCGGCAATGGCGAGAATTCCCTTGCGGGACACCAGCGGCATGATTGCGTCCGACTGCAACTAATTCAGTGGTAATAGGCTACAGGCGGCCATCCGTCTAGCCGGAAACATGGATTGATCGAGCTCAACGTCCGGTTGAACCAAATCCACCGGCGCCGCGCGTGGTTTGATCGAGTGAGCCGACCTCGCGCAGCGTGGCGCGAGCGACAGTGGCGATCACCAGTTGGGCGATGCGCATGCCGCGCGTGACACGCACGGTCTCGGCGCCGAGATTTACCAGCAGCACCTGCAGCTCGCCGCGGTAGTCGGCGTCGATGGTGCCCGGCGCGTTGAGCACGGTGAGGCCGTGCTTGACCGCCAGACCGGAGCGCGGCCGCACCTGCGCCTCGGTGCCGGGTGGCAGCGCGATGGCGATCCCGGTCGGGATCAGCGCGCGCGCGCCGGGCGCGAGCTCGAGCGGCGCGTCCGCCGGCACAGCGGCGATGAGGTCGAGGCCGGCGGCATGCTCGCTTTGGTAGGCCGGCAACGGCAGACCGTCGCCGTGCGGAAGCCGCTGCACGCGGACGTCGATCGCACTCACGGTTTGGCTCCGTGCAGATATTCGGCGATCCGGCCGATCAGCCTGGCGGCGACTTCCTCTTTCGCCAGTGGCGGCCAGGGCTCGACGCCGTTTGCGCTCACGAGCTGAATAGTGTTGCGGTCGCCGCCCATGATGCCGGTTTGCGGCGACACGTCGTTGGCAAGGATCCAGTCGCAGCCCTTGCGCTTGAGCTTGTCTCTGGCATTGGCGGCGACGTTTTCGGTCTCGGCGGCAAAGCCGATGACCAGCTTCGGCCGCTGGGTCTTGCGGTGGGCGACGGTCGATAGGATGTCGGGATTTTCCGTCAGCGACAGACCCGGCGTCGCCTGTCCCGGCTTCTTCTTGATCTTCTGCTCGCCGGCATTGGCGACGCGCCAGTCGGCAACGGCGGCGGCAAAAATCGCGACATCGACCGGAAGCGCCTTTTGCACGGCCTCGAGCATCTCCCGCGCCGTCTCCACCTTGATGACGGAAACCCCTTGTGGTGCGGGAACATTGACCGGACCGCTCACCAGGACGACCTCGGCGCCGGCAGCGGCTGCCGCTGCGGCGATGGCGTGGCCCTGCTTACCGGAAGAACGATTGGCGATATAGCGCACCGGGTCGATCGGCTCATGCGTCGGTCCCGAGGTGATCAGCACGCGCTTGCCGCGCAACGCGCCGTCGGCCGCGAACTGTTTCTCCACCGCCGCGGCGATTTCCAAAGGTTCTGCCATGCGGCCGACGCCGCGCTCGCCCGCTTCCGCCATCTCGCCTTCGCTGGGTCCGATGAGCGCGACGCCGTCGGCGACAAGCTGGGCGGCATTGCGCTGCGTCGCCTTGTTCGCCCACATCAACGGGTTCATCGCCGGCGCCAGCAGGATCTTCGTGCGGGTCGCCAGCAGCACCGCGGTGGCGAGATCGTCGGCGTGCCCGCCCGCCATCTTCGCCATCAGGTCGGCGGTGGCGGGAGCGACGACGACAAGATCGCATTCGCGCGCGAGCCGGATGTGGCCGACGTCGAACTCGCTGCCCGCATCGAACAGGTCGGTGAAGACGCGCTCGCCGAGCAGCGCACCGGCCGACAGCGGTGTGACGAAATGCTCGGCCGCTTTTGTGAGAATGCCGCGCACGGCAAAGCCGCGCTCTTTCAGCCGGCGGATGAGATCGAGCGATTTGTAGGCGGCGATGCCGCCGCCGATGATCAGCAGCACGCGCTTGGCGCCGGCAGCGGGCGCGGCGCGGTGTTGCGGCGAAGGCTTCATCGCCGGGCCGGCCTCGGGCGCCTCGTGCGCCGCCTCGCGCAGGATCGTGCGCACCTCGTCCTCGACCGAGCGGCCGCTGCGCGCGGCGCGCAGGCGCAGCCGCTTCTTCAGCGCCTCGTCGAGCTGGCGGATGGTGATGCTGGCCATGCCTCAATCATGGCGCACCGGTGATTGCAATGCAATCACTGCAATCAAATGATATATATTGCAAATATAATCAATAGGATAACAAGAGACCACACGCCCGCGGTCAGCCAGCGTTTGTGCCGCGCTTCGGCGCTGCCGATCGCTTCGACCGTGTCGGGCGACAGCACCAACCCGTCGCGCGTGATGGTGTCGAGCTGATCGACCAGCTCGGTGCCGCGCGTGAGCAGCGACGGCACCTGGCCGATGAAGCGGCCGATCTCGCCGGCGCCATCGACCGCGCCTTCCAGCTTGCCAATCGGGCCGAGATTGCGCTCGATCCATTCGCGCACCACCGGGTCGGCGGTGGTCCACATGTCGAGCTTGGGGTCGAGCGAACGGGCGACGCCTTCCACCACCACCATGGTCTTTTGCAGCAGCAGCAATTCCGGCCGCGTGCGCATGTCGAACAGGCCGGTGACCTCAAACAGCAGCGTCAGCAGCTTCGCCATCGAAATATCTTCGGCGGTGCGGTTGTGGATCGGCTCGCCGATGGCGCGGATCGCCTGGGCGAAGCTGTCGACCGAATGCGTGCGCGGCACGTAGCCGGCGTCGAAATGGACCTGCGCCGTCCGCTGATAGTCGCGGGTGATGAACCCGAACAGGATTTCGGCGAGGAAGCGGCGCTCCTTCGGCCCGAGTCGCCCCATGATGCCGAAATCGACCGCGACCAGGCGGCCGTCATTGTCGACGAACAAATTGCCCGGATGCATGTCGGCGTGGAAAAAGCCGTCGCGCAAGGCGTGGCGCAGGAAGCTCTGAATCACATTGCGGCCGAGCGCCGG
>Ga0134126_10001475_pt1 | contig 29984 bp, 24 predicted proteins | sample KB31752_FD_96881 | JGI IMG/M metagenome (GOLD analysis project Ga0134126, IMG submission 96881) | Terrestrial soil microbial communities with excess Nitrogen fertilizer from Kellogg Biological Station, Michigan, USA - KB3-175-2 | ecosystem: Environmental > Terrestrial > Soil > Unclassified ... | reverse complement strand
GCCAATTTCGTCTGGTCCCGCAACGCCTCCTTTGCCCTTGCCAGTATGGACGGCGGCGTCATATCGGTGCCGGCCGGAGGCGGCGCGTTCTCAGGAACAATGATGAGATCGGCAAGCAAGGCGACCGCCGCGCCATCGTACGGGTATTGATCGGTCAACACTTCCTGTCCGCTCGCACGCGCTCGTGTGATGAGCTTGATCACCTCGCCCATCCGACCTTCGTTGATGAGCCCAACAGCTTTTTCGTGCGATATCTTTACCGGAATCCCAGCCTCTGTTCCGATCCGGATAGCTTCCTCATCCGAATCAATCAATTTGAACACCGGGTCACGCACATGCGAATCGTAAACGCCATCGAACGGCTTCACCGCCTTCGCTAGGGCAACTACTTCGTCAGTTTTACTGAACATGCCCGGTTCATACATGAGCCCGGTTGATAAACCCAGCGCACCTAGCTTCATGCCCTCTTGCACCAAGGAGGTCATCTTATGCAGCTCCTCCGCCGTCGGTGTCCGCTGGGCCGAACCCATGACTTGCTTGCGGATTCCATTGTGGCCGACATAGAAGGCGTAGTTGGTGGTGATCCCACTGCGCTTGAATCGATTGACGATGTTCTCGATGTCGGTCGGCGCGTATTCCCCATCCGGACCTTCCACGATCGTCGTCACTCCCTGGCTGAGATAGCCTTCGTTGAGGATCGGACCGTCGGATTTGGTGCGCTCGCGGATGAGGAAAACGCTGTCTGCGACATGATTATGCGGGTCAATGAATCCGGGCGCGACGATCAGGCCGGTTGCGTCAATCGTTTGATGTGCTCGAGCAGCGACCGAAATCTCACCGACCAGCACGATACGACCGCTGCGTATCCCAATGTCGGCATGTTTTCCCGGTGCGCCTGTACCATCAATGACGGTGCCGCCGCGGATCAATAGTTCGTAGGGCTCGCTGCCGAAGGCAGAGCCGGCCGCCAGCGTAAGCATCGCGGCACAGATCCGGACCAGTCCGTCGATCACAGAATTAATCCACGCGCCGGGCAGCGAACATGGGATCGACCAGGTTGAGGGCGCGCCCTGCGGAGTCCCGCCCGAAAAAAGCCAACGGAAGCCCTCCGTCGGGGACGGCGGGTATCTTCACCATGAAGCGATCTCCCCCGAGCGATATCAGATCTCCTTCGATGAGCACACCGAGCACTTCACCGGGTGTGCCGAGCCCCAGGTTGATCTGCTTGTAGTGAAGCCGATCTGCCTCCGCAGTGATCTCATAACGCATCCCATAGCGAACATAGGTCCCTACGAAACGCTTTGGCTCCGCCACGTGCAGTGGCGGATCTGGCGGACTCAGCTTTGGCCCGCTCACACCGAACACAGCCTGACTGAAACCGCCAAACATCCGCGTGGAGAAACCGTCCAATGCACCCGGGGCATTCAGCACGAACGCAAGCACGGCATGCCTTTCCGGTAACCACAGTAACTGTGAGACACCACTGCGATTGCCGCCTGCGTGGCCCCAGACCACCTTATCGCCCCACTTCGACATGTTGGGTCCGAGACCCCATTTGTCGCCAACACCCCACACCGGCACCGCAATCGGTACGTCGGTAGTGGGAGTCATCATAGTCTTCACTGCCGTCTCGGACAGAACGCGTGTGCCGTTACCTGCTTTTCCTCCATTGACAAATATCTGCCCGAAACTCGCCAAGTCGTGGGCGCTCATTGCCAGCGTAGAGCCTGCCGGGCCCATTCCTTGGGAGATATACCAGGGCCGCAAGACCGTCGCAGCTTTTCCATTCTGGGCTGGCAGGTGGCCGACCGAGACGCGAAAGTACGGCAGGTCCTCGGCCAATGTTATCGCATGCTGCAGTCCCGCCGGTTCAAAAATACGCTCTCGAATGAGAGTGTCCCACGCTTCACCTGTTACCTTTTGAGCAACATAACCGGCAACGCAAATGCCCGCGTTCGAATACCCATAACCTGTGCCAGGTGGAAAGACCTGTGGGATATCACGCAACCCGCTGACATATTCTGCGAGAGCGTTGAGGCCCTTCAACGGCTTGTACGGGCCATTGTCGAGACCGGAGCTCATCGATAACAGCTGACGCAAGGTAACGGTGTTTTGGGCGCGCTCGTCTGCCAACTTCAGGTCTGGAATGTACTTCACAACGGGTACATCCAGTCCCACCTTACCTTCCTCCGCGAGCGCAACGATTAAGGCGGCATTGAACACCTTGGTCACAGAGCCGACCTGCGTTACCGTATCCACGGTCATCGGTATATTCAGCTCTGCGTTTGCGCTGCCGTAGACAAAGTCGGACCGCCGATCGCCGACGATAACCGATACTTGTGCACCCACGGCCCCGCTCGCGCGAGCCGCTGCGTCTACCATGCCCTGTAACTCGGCCATCGTTGCCGAGCCGAGCTTCTCAGTATCGGCCGCCATGCAGGGACCTCCGTTCACGAGCGAACAGCATACAGCCAGAACGCCGAACAAGCTGCGGATGAAAGTCATGACCTATGAAGCCTCTCGCTTATCGGCGATTGAAATCGTACCCAAGCCTGATCCCTACTGTGCGTGGCCGGAGCACGGTCGCGCCGCCTTGACTGTCAGCCCACGTCAGCGCGTATTTGTTAGTGAGGTTCTGCGCGAACACCTCGACGTCGAGCTTGCCCAGCGCGACACCCGCTCTCGCGCCCAGAGTCGTGTAGTTTCCCAACCGAGGGGCACTCTGCGCCAGGTCGCGGAAGTAGTCGCCGACATAGCCGAGATCGGCCCGCGTAAAGGCGTTTCGGCCAACCAGATTGAAGTCATACTCGAGTCCGATTGACCCATTGATGCGAGGTGACCCGGGTAAGCGTTGCCCGTCGAGGCCGGCTGGCGGCAAATCTCTAGTCAACCGGGCGTCGGTATACGCTGCCGTATAGTTGGCACGGAAATGCGACAGAGCCAGCTGTCCCGACAGCTCGACACCTCTCGATCTCGCGCGTCCCGCGTTGATAGTCACTGGAAATCCGCAAGCCAGCTGGACGTCCACCGGAATATCCTGCCAGTCGATGTTATAAACCGAGGCGTCGAGCTGGAGCTTTCTGTTCATCAATGTCAGCTTTGAGCCCAATTCGACGTTCTTGGTATGGTCGGAGAGGACCTCTTTCGGAGGTGCGATGCCCAATCCGGTGACGCGACCGCCGGTATCGAGGCAGGTTGTCGGCAGCAGCGTGTGAGGGCCGCCCAGTCGGAATCCTTCCGAATAGGTCGCGAACAACAATGCATCAGGCGTTGCGTGGTACGAGACATTGACCCTTTTGGTGGTTCCGTTGTCGTCATTTCGGATCAACGTGTCGGAGGCGCCGCCGGATAGAAGCCCATTGGAGATCTCGTGGTCTTCCTTGCGGTAGTTGTAATACCGTACGCCCGCTGTGGCCGTGAGATTCGTCACCAGCTCATACGAGAGCTCCCCGAACACCGCCGTCTGCTTGGTCGTCTCTTTGGCGGTGTCCTGCAGCAAATTGGCCCCCATGAATGGATCGCGTGCGGGATCGCCCCGCCAGGCAACCTGAAAGCTCCAGTCATCGGGACCTCCATTTCCGCCCAGCCGCTTGTCTTGATAGAAGACCCCCGTCAACCATTGAAGTCTTCCGGGCAGACGGGAAGTCAGTCGTGCCTCCTCCGTGAAGCCAGTGTCGCGATGCCTGTAGATCTGAAATATTGGAACGTTGCCGGTGCCGAGGAGGGGCCCGACAAAGCGCTCCAGATCCGAATTGGCCGCACTCGAGGCATCCACCCAGGCAGTGGACGAAATGAACGATGCCCAACTGAAGTCGTACGTCAGGTCGAGATTGGTTAGCCCAAACTCGTTGGAGGCGAACTCCCCGCCAAAGTTCGCCTGCTGTAGACCGTCCCCGAGTCCCATCAGGATGCTGGACCCGCCATTTTGATCGGTCTTCTGGTGTAGATGTGTCAAGGTGATGCTGAGAGCGTCTGTGGGATCCCATCGCAGGGCAGCCCTTCCACCGGTGTACTTCCGGTCACTGACTTTCGTGACCGGCGCACTGCCACCCCAGAGTGCAGCGGCGGCGAGCTCAGTCGGATTTTCCCCAGCGACATTCTTGATGAATCCGTCATCGTAGTAACGGTACGCATCGACCCTCAGGGCGAGCTTATCCTGAACGAGCGGGAGATTGACGATGCCCTGAATGTCGTAGTTGCCGCTCGACCCATGTTCCATGAAGCTGTACGAACCGGCGGCCCTTGCTTCCAGAATATTCATCTTCGGCTTGACAGGGATGATGCGTAGCGCGCCACCCATCGATGCATCACCGTAAAGGGTGCCCTGTGGACCAGGAAGTAACTCAATGCGCTCGATATCAACCAGTTTGATATCCGGGTTCGATTCGGTGCTCAGCCCAACCAAGCCCGTCAGGGTAGTTTCTCCGAAATACGTACCAACCAGTGCCGGCCGCGTCGTTCCAGCGGGATTCGTGTCGAGGCCTCGTACGATGATGGTGTTTGAGGAATAGCCGAGGTCCACAAAAGATACGCTCGGCAGGGTCGGTAAATAGTCGGCCATTCCCGCAAGGCCCCTCTGTTGTATATCAGCGGCAGTTACTGCCGTGATACTCATGGGGATGTCGTTGATCGATGCTGCTGCGCGCTTGTTGGCGGTAACGACGATTTCCTCGAGTTGCACCTCATCCTCCGGGCGGCTAGCCGCGTTGGAGTCTGGTGAGTCCGCAGCGCCGTTCGCGCGGACAAGTCCAGCGGCTCTCGATGCCTCTTGGGTTTCAGAGGCAAGACCGCGGTCGCAGTAGCAGGCGAGCGACGTACCCAAGAGCACGATCGAAGTGACATGCGCCGCGCAGGTCGAGCTCACGGCGCCTTCTAAGCAGACTTTTCGCACGATTCAATTCCCCCACAAGTCAATTTAGAAAGCTTTCCCTGACCGGATCGCTCCTGCGCTTCGAGTTACATTGTCGAGCCGCCCGCCGTCTAATCAGGCGCGGTCGCTGCTCGACGGGCTTTTAGTAGATCGTATACTGTCTACTATCTTCCTGCAAGGGTGAGCCGGCGGAATCGCCACAGAGTTTGGGTGCCCTGACTGCGACGCCAACGCGAACTCAACGGCTGGGAGCTGTATTAAGAAGTGGTGAGCACGATGCACGACAACGGGTGCACGTTGGGCATCGTGCTCACTGCCCAGCGTTAAACGAGTGCCGGCTTATTAGCTCTTGCTCGCTCGACCATGGAGAGGACCTGCTCACGGCGATCACCCGTAAGCGGCAAGCGCGGAGGCCGCACTGATTCGCTTCCACGACCCATGGCGGCTTCGGCCAGTTTGATCGATTGCACGAGATCATGCTCGGCATCCAGATGCAAAAGCGGCATGAACCAACGATAGATACGCAGCGCGCGTTCAAAATCCCGTGCACGCACCGCGGCGTATAGTGCCAGGGACTCGGCCGGGAATGCGTTGGTGAGCCCGGATATCCAGCCGCGCGCACCGAGCATCAGCCCTTCAAGAGCTACATCGTCGAGACCTGCGAATAGCGCGAATCGATCCCCGCAGCAGTTGGCGATATCACTGAAGCGACGCGGATCGGGAGCAGACTCCTTGATGGCGACGATATTTGGAACAGCCGCCAAGCTCTCCAGCGTCGCGAAGTCGATGTTTACGCGATATGCGGGCGGATTGTTGTAAAGCATGATTGGCAAGCCCGTCGCTTCGGCAATCGCTCTGAAGTGTTGCTCCAACTCAGCCCGGGTCGGCACATACACCATTGCAGGTAGGACCATCAGTCCGTCGACACCGATCCGCTCGGCATCGCGCGCATACGCCACCGCACTTGCTGTGGTGAACTCGGACACGCCGCTCAAGACGGGCACCTTGCGCTCCACGGCTTCGACGGTGGCCTCAAGTACAGCGCGCTTCTCGTCCGGATTCAGCGAATTGTTCTCACCAACAGTACCGAGGACGACAAGGCCATGAACCCCGTCCTGTATTAGCGCACGTTGTACATTCTGCGTAGCGGCGAGGTCGACCCTCAGCGCTGCATCGAATTGGGTAGTGGCGGCGGGGAAGACCCCAGACCATGGGCATATGAGCGGTTGCGTCATAGAAAGATTTCGAGCATCCTGTGGTTCTCAGGATCGTATACTTTCTACTATGCCCCTCACAAGCGAAGAAACTCTGCCCATTTCCTCACTGGCGAGGTATGGAAACTATGATCGGACTGGGAGCTCGGACCGTTTTGAGTTAGATCTTATTCCGACAACGTCTTACTAAGGTCGTCGCGAATCTCCGTGATATGGTCGCGAACTAACCGCTCGGCCTCTTTCGCCTGGCCCGCCGCCCAGGCGTCATGGAGCTCTACGTGTTCCTTGTAGGATCGCTTTTGCCGTCCCGGCGGACGCACGTGCATGCGCACGTAACGCTCGCAGATTGTATATAGCCGTTGCAGCACCTCTTTGGTAACTGGCTGCACGCGGGGAACGATCAGCGCGAGATGAAAGGCACTGTTGAGATCGCCAGAGTAGCCCTGGCCCTTGGCGGTAAGCGCTTGCTGTTCGGCTGCAAGCGCCTCTCGGGCGACCTCCCGGTCTTTGGCGGACGCAACACGGGCGCCGTGTGCGACGGCATCGGGCTCGAGATTCAGCCTCAAGCGAAAGACTTCCTGCATCTCTTCAAGAGACGTGGGCCTCACCTGGAAGCCCCGATGGGCGTAAAAATCGAGCAGTCCGTCCGAGCAGAGTTGCACTAATGCCTCACGCAGCGGAATCTTGCTCACACCAAACTCTGCGGCGAGCGAATCTTGGAGCAATTGCGTGCCGGACTTATATTCGCCAGTCAAAATGCGCTCGCGAATGCGGACGAAGAGCTGGCTGCTCATGCTGCGCGCCACTGGATCCTTCATTGTCGCTCCTCGTTGGGGAATACTGATCAGGCCGCGGTGAGTACCCGTTGTTGCGCGGCTGCAAATCGTATACGTTCTACTGATGACAGCACAAGAGGAAAAGGCCGGATCGTCATCGTTGGCGCCGGCGTTATCGGGTGCAGCATCGCTTGGGCGCTTGCCCGCGATGGGTATCCTGTCCTGCTCATTGATCGGGACGACCCCGGCCGTGGCGGAGCAAGCTTCGGAAATGCCGGGCATATTGCCACGGAGCTGGTCGAGCCCCTGCCCTCTGCGAGATTGCTTTTCGGCTTCTGGCGTGAGTTGTTTGCTCTGGGCGGGGCGTTGTCGGTCCAACCTCGGCGACTGCCTCAATTTGCGGCCTGGGCCCGACGCTTTGCACTGGCGGCATTTCGCCGCTCCGCGAACACCCGCCACTTGGCACCACTGGTTAAGCCAGCCAGTACAGCCTTCCATCAGCTGCTCACTGAGATAGGTCGTCCCGAGTTACTGCTCCGTAATGGGCACTACCAGTTCTGGACTGGGGTCGGTGCTGAGCGGCGAGCACGAGCGGAAGCACTGCACATGACACAGCTGGGCATCAAAACCGCACCTGTCCAGCGCGATGTATTCGACTCAGTCAGTGCGACGATCGGATCTGCCCGAATCGCGGGTCTGTGGTTTCCAGAAACAGCCCACGTGCTGGATCCCTTCGAAATCTGTCGGGCATTGGTTCAAGCAGCGGTTCAACGTGGCGCCACGGTACACAGAGCAGAAGTGCTCGAAGTGGCCACTCGGAGCAACGGCATTGCCGTGCTCATGGACCAAGGCGCAGTTGTTGCTTCTACTGTCGTAGTGTGTGCCGGGCCGTGGTCTGCGCCTCTGCTGAAAACGTTTGGATTGCGTGTGCCGCTCGCAGCAGCACGGGGCTACCACGTGGAGCTGCCCGGACATGCTGCGTACGCGAATGCGCCAATCGTTTACATGGATCAGAAGATCGTGGTTACCCCAATGTCAGGTCGTCTTCGAGCTTCGAGCTTCATCGAGTTCGACGCTCCCGAGGCGCCACCGGACGTGCGTAAACCTGCTCGCCTGCGCCGTGTACTCCAGGAGCTGGGTTATCACATCGATGCGGAAGGGCCGAGTTGGTATGGATCCCGCCCGGTCCTGCCGGACTATCTGCCCGCAATCGGTCGTGCACCTGGCTCGCATCGGCTTTTCTATGCAACCGGACATCAGCACCTGGGATTGACACTTGCGCCGGTGACGGGAGACGTCGTCTGCGATCTCGTGTCAGAACGCGAGCCTCGCCAGAGCATTGCCGCGTTCGATCTGCGTCGGTTCGCGCAGCAGTGAGTTACTCCGGTCGACCTCCATCGAGCTTTTCCATGGTTTCCACGATCGGTTCGACACTGCCGCGAATAGGATCCACGCACGGTAGATGCAGCGAGTCAGATGTGCGTTTCAGGAGAACCGCTGCCTCACGCGCCGTGAGCGCCGAAGTATTGAGTGAAATCCCTACAAAACGAACCCGAGGGTTCGTCAGGCGAGCCGCGGCGAGGTAAGCGGGAATTGCCTCGTCCAGGGCCATCAAGGGCATATGCGCAAAGCCGCTAAGGGTCTTTCGCATGGGGTCATGGCACAAAACCAGCGCGTCGGGTTGCGAGCCGTGCAGCAATCCCAGGCTCACCCCCGCGTACGCCGGGTGAAATAACGAACCCTGTCCCTCGATGATGTCCCAGTGATCAGGTGAGTTCGCCGGTGAGAGTGTCTCCGCAGCGCCAGCGATGAAATCGGCCACCACGGCATCGATAGCAACCCCACTGCCGCAGATGAGAATACCGGTCTGGCCGGTAGCCCGAAAGGCGCACGGTCGACCACGTGCTTTGAGTGCTCTAGCGATCGCGAGCGCTGTGTATTTCTTCCCCAGCGCACAGTCGGTACCGACGGTCAGGAGCCGCTTCCCGCTGCGCGGTAGGCCCGTGCCGACAGGGAAGCCTCTATCGGTATGTCGGACATCATGGATCTGGCGTCCGAGCGTGCGGGCTCGCTCCGCGATCGCAGGGATTTCTCTCAATCGCTGGTGCAGTCCTGCAGCCAGATCCAGACCTGCATCCAGTGCCTGCAACAGCGTCGCGTACCAACTTTCAGGCAAACGTCCGCCTGGCGGGGCGATGCCGACGACCAATGTCTTCGCTCCAGCCTCAGCAGCCGCCCGGACTGACATCTCCGGTATTGCGAGGTCGATAGAGTTGCGCGTGAAGCGCAACTGCGCCAGGCAGGCTTCGGGGGCCCAGTCGCGCAGTCCAAATGCGGTCTTCGCGTAGAGGGACTCTTCCACATCGCCAATGAGGAGCAGATAAGGTCTTTTGATCTGGTGCATTGTCCCTCCGGCCTAACAAGCGCCCCCTGCGAGCCGACGTCTGATTTCCAGTAAAGCCTCATCCAGTCGAGCTCCTTCACCGTAGAACTCCAGCTCCGGGCTGCGGGGAATCCCGGGATTGAGCTCCGAACAGGGTCGCGGCGCTCCAATGCGCATTTCGAGGGGGATCTCACCTGCCCACACTGCGGCATTCCTGAACTCCGCAGGCTCCTGGGATGCAGGGTAGTCTCGAATCTTCGCCGACGCTTCATCGATGGGCATTTTGAGAAAACTGGCCTGCGCGATCTCGGCCGCTGTGGGCGGAATGACCAACTCGCTGCGTCCGGGAAGAAAGTTCTCGATCAGCTGCTTGACTTCCGAAAGTTTTTCCGCGGGGTCATCGATCAGCGCAGCACGTCCGAAAAGCATGGCCGATCGATAGTTGACAGCGTGCCTGAAGGCGGTGCGTGTGAGCACGATAGCATCCACGAACGTCACGGTCAGACAAACTTCCACGTGCTTCGCCTGCTCCTTGAGCATGCGACTCCCGGCAGAGCCGTGCCAAATGACGCTATTACCCCGGCGCCAAAACAACGTCGGGGTACAATAGGGTTGACCATCCACCACGTAGGCGATGTGGCAATACAGCGCCGAGTCCAACAGGGCGTGGATCGCCGCCATGTCGTAGGTCGCGCGTTCGCGCATCCGCTTTGCCTTATTGCGATTGCTGATCGGATATGCGTCTGTAGGTGACATGAGAATTTCCGGGTATGACTTAAAGGTCACTCTGGGTCATCGTGGCGTTCATCGCCAGCAATCTTTGGCAACGCGCAGCAGGTTTTTACCCAGAATCTGCGCAATCGCTTCTCGCCCATATTGATGGTCGATCATGCTCTGGACCAGGGCGTGCAACCGCTCCGGCTCAATCATCGACATCTGCAACTCCATCGAATAACCCGCGGACGGTGGAAACATCTGCGGATGAGCCTTGTAGTAAAACGAGCACTCCTCGATATCGAATACGTAATCCAGTCCCAGAGCCACGTGCCCGGGCCCCACAAGCTGCACGAAGTGATCCAGGTGTCGGAATAGTCCCTCTGTACTATTGTCCGGTCGCCCGTCGGGCGTCTTGCCGATGAACGGACCGTACCCAACTACACCGACGACACCTCCGCATGCCGCGCAAGCTTTCGCCAGATCATCCGGGATGTTGCGTGGGTTCTCATACACGACGTTTGAGTTAGAATGAGAAAAGATAACCGGCCCGTCAATATACCGAAGGACGTCACGGGCAGTCTGCCAGCTCGTATGCGAGCAACAGGGGACCATTCCGACACGGCGCATCTCGCGCAGCACAGCGCGCCCGAAATCTGTTAGCCCACCCTCCTCCAAACAACCGCCGCCGACGGCATTTCTCCTGTTATAGGCCATCAACATCCAGCGCACGCCGAGCTCGTAGTAGAGCCCAACCATACTGAGCTGCTCGCCCAGCGCCCCCGCACCCTCCAAGTCGAAGGCCACTCCCAAGCGGCCAGTTTGCTTCGCTTGCTGAATATCAGCGACGGTCTCGATCAACATGAAGTCACTGGCGTGACTTTGAATCCAGTATCTGAAGTGCGCAATGACCCGGAGATTGTTCTCGAGACTGGTCGAATCCATCCCTACGTTGAGTACAACGACCGTAAAGCCCGCCTGTTTATGACGACTCAGCTGAGGTAAGAAGTCATCTTCGACTCTGAGGGGCATACAAGAGTGATTGTCCCATACGATGGCATCGCGGATGAGCTCGCTTGCAGAGGGTGATTTCATCCGATCATTCCGATGCGTTCGCGACTTCGCGAGCCTTCTGTTACTTTCCAGGTAATCGTATACTTTCTACTATGAACCGGCAAGCTCATGCAGAGCGCGGCCCCTCACTCAGGATCGACACCAGCAAGTGAGAGGGGTGGTCTGGATCGTGATAGACGGCTTGATGGGCTGGAATGGGATCGCCGGACTCACCGCCACGATTGCTGTTGCGATCGTAGTGTGGAAAGTCGGCGGAAGAGATGTCGATGCGCAACCGGTGTCCGGTCTTGAAGCGGTTGGCGGTAGCCCACATGTCGATTTCAAAGCGATAAACCCGTCCCCGCTCGAGCAATTCGGGCTTGGTGACGTCACGATAACGTGCGCGCAGCATGGTTTGCCGTAAGCTGATCGCCCGCCCGTCTGGAAAGACATCACTCAGTCTCACTGCAAAGTCCGTATCTTGCGCACTCGAGCTCGCGTACAAAATCATGCGCAGCGGCCCGACCACGTCCAGATCTTGCTTCAGTGGTGCCGAGGTGTACGTCAGCACATCCGCTCGTCCCTGCACTTCGCTGACATCGGCACTGCCGGGTCGATAGTGGAAGGATACGATGCTGCCTCCCACCGTCGGGGTGGGGTCATTCGGATCGTAAATATAGTGATCCGGCTGCGAGGGCTGCCGCGGCGGCTCCATCGCCATACTGCCCCCGCTGCCGAGATAGAAAGCGACTTGTCGAGTTTCAGGTACCGGCCAGTCGGAAGCGACGCGCCACTCGTTGGCCCCCATCAGATAGTAAATCACCCTGGGCCAACTATCGGTCGTTCCCGCCTTCACTGCCTCATACCAGCGCATCATCAATCCGACCTGATCCAGCGCACTGGGCATACGCACTTGCTCAGGATGGCTATGGCCATCAACATAGTAACCGGGCATGTTGTGAGCCTGCGGCGAGATAATCATGCGCATGCGCTCAGCGATCTCCCGCTTGGCCTCACGCCGCAGCGTCTCCCACGTGGCGAGCGTGGAGTTGACATGCCAGTCATACCACCCCGTACGAATCAACGGCGGGGCCTGAAACGACTGGCATAGATCCGGTGAATGCACATGCGGGCAGATGAGGGTGGCGACCGAGATGTGCTGGCCGAAGACACTCAGCAAACTCTCAAAGTTCACCGAGGTAACGTTCTTCGCACTCAGTGCCAGCTTGGCGAATTCAGCCCGTTCAGCGCACGTCATGGCGCTATAGCGCTCCCACAACCATCGCTTGGCTTGCAAGGGAGGTAAGGAACGCAGCTCCGGAAAGCGCTCGAGCAACGCCGCAGAAAACGATTTATGCAAGGGATCGTTGAAATAGCCCCCGGCCATCGTCTCCTTTTCAAAGGTCTTCTCCATTTCGGTAATGGGGATCGGAACCTTGTTGTCCCCCTTACCCACCACATAGTTATAGGTGTTGAGAAACATGTACGAGCGCACGGTGTTGGGAGAAAAGCCGAGGCTACACATGCTGGGGATGATCGCCGACATGGCCGGATGCATCGCCATGGGCCACTGAACCTGTCCTAAATAGGAACCTCCGAAGGAACCAATGAAGCCCCCGTACCAGGGTTGCTCGGTGATCCACTGAACACAGTCATAGCCGTCCTCCTGCTCGAACATGAAGAAATCCCAGCAATCCGGTTCGCTCTCACCGGTGCCGCGAACGTCCTGCGAGACCACAACGTAGCCACGGCGTGCCAACGCGACCAGGGCTGCCGCCTGGCCAAAGGCTTCCCAATCACGACCGACGGGTGTTCGCACGGCAACTACCGGCGCGGGTGTTTTCGGGGGTAGATAGACGTCCGTGGCGAGCTTGATTCCATCGCGCATCGCGACACGTACCGTCTCGCACTTGATGGCTGCAGCTGGAAACTGCGGCGCCGGCAGGTTGGGCTGATTGAGGAGACGCTCGAGCTCCGGTTCGGCCTCCAGCAAACGCTGCGCTGCGGATCGACCTGCTGAGTTGACTATCATGGCGCCTCCTTCACTTTAAGGATGGTTTTCACGTGCAGCCCGAGCGCCCTCTGGTGCTTCAGAGGCCATATCGTATACTTTCTACTCTAGGCGAACAAGCTGTGTCCATGACTTCCACGGAAGGAATTCATGCGAAAGAAGCAGAGAGCTCACGCTTGACTTCGAAGTTGCATTTGTCTTCCGCCGCAGCTCCAGCGGGACGGGGTGGTCATGAACAAGCCTTTGATACGGACAATGAGCGGCCAACTCGCCACTCGCATCCGCGAGAGAATCCTGACAGGCGAATACGCGCCGGGTGCGCAATTGCTGCAGGACTCCCTCGCTGCGGAGTTCGGCGTGAGTAAAATTCCGGTGCGCGAAGCATTGGTGCAGCTGCGCTCCGAGGGGCTGGAGGATGTGTTTGCACATCGCGGCTTTCAGGTACGTGCCGTATCGATGGGCGAGATGCAGGAAGTCTTCAGCTTGCGCCTCAGCACCGAGCCTGAAGCCGTGGCGAAAGGCGCGCGCGTGGCTTCGTCAGAGGACCACGCATCGGCTAATGCGGCGCTGTCGGCGTTGAGTAAAGCACTTGCCGCGGAGGAATTTGGGCACTCTGGAGATCTCAACAGTGCATTTCATCTCGCATTGATCGTACCGCGCTTGCAACCCGTGGCGAACGAGACGCTGCAACGACTGCATACGCTATCGGAGCGTTACGTGAGGCTGCACTTACAGTCGGCAGAGCGCGTTCCGCGAGCAAACAAAGAGCACGTCACGCTATACGAGGCGTGGTCAACGGGAAACGCCAGGGCGGCGCAACGCCTCACCCGTATCCATATCGAGGAAACCCGGGATGATCTGGCAGCGGCATTGGCAACATCGCGCTGACGCAGACCTCTTTACGATCGGGGACCTCACCTGGCTCCCTGGTGTTGAAATCAGGAAATGAGTGTGAACGCTCGCTTGCCGCCGGTCCACTTCTTGTTAGCGCTGTTGGTGGTCGCTGTTTGGGGAACCAACTTTGTGGTCATTCACCTTGCATTGAGGCACTTTCCTCCGCTGCTCTTTGCGGCGGCGAGGTTCACGTTCGCTGCTCTGCCTTGGGTCCTCGTAGTAAAGCGGCCTGCCGTGCCGTGGCGACAGCTAGTGTCATACGGCGTGCTCGTCGGCGTCGGTCTATTTGGCCTGGTCTTCATCGCCATGCGAAATGACATTTCCGCAGGGCTGGCGTCGTTGGTGCTGCAGACGCAAGCGCTATTTACGGTGGCGCTCGCAGCTGGATTGCTAGGTGAGCGGGTGCGTGGCTTCCAGTTGGCCGCGCTGGGGCTGGCTGCCGCGGGTTTGGGCCTCATTGCAGTCCACTCCCATCAAAGCGCGACGCCCAAGGGGCTGATTTTGGTGGTGTTGGCGGCACTGAGCTGGGGAGGATCGAATCTCATCGTAAAGCAGGCCGGACCAGTGAATGCGATGGCCTACGTCATTTGGGCCAGCCTGTTTGCCGTTCCACCGCTGGTTGGCTGCTCATTGATCTTCGAGGGCTGGCCGGCTATCACGCAAAGCCTCGCGGAAGCTGACATGCTGAGCTGGATCGCTGTGTTGTGGCAGTCAGTCGCCAATACGATCTTTGGCTATGGCGCCTGGAGCTGGCTGCTCGCCCGGCATCCGGCCGCCACCATCACGCCTATATCCATGCTGGTGCCCATTTTTGGCATAGCTGCAGCCACTGTGTTGCTCGGCGAGCCGCTGCCGGTCTGGGAGGTGGTCGCCGCCATCCTGGTCTTGGCTGGGCTGGCGCTCAATTTTCTCTGGCCCCGATTGCAGATCAATCAATGAGCTACTCGCGGCTTCTCGCTTGTTGAGCGTCGGTCGACAGTATACGATATACCATATACCATATACCTTACCCACTTGCCTGACCGAAAGGCGCACACAGGGGTCGCGGCCGATATGAGAGAGCGTAGCTACCGGGCCTGGCTGCTGATCATTCTGCTGATCATCTTAGCATTCAACTACGTGGACCGGCTCGCGCTGGGCCTGGTCCTGCAAAACATCAAAACCGATTTGCATCTCAGTGACACCCAGCTGGGCCTTTTGACGGGCTTTGCGTTTGCCGTGTTCTATTCGGTCATGGGCATTCCCATCGCACGCTGGGCTGACCGCGGCAATCGCGTGACGATTATCGCGCTGACCACGGCACTCTGGAGTGCCATGGTGGCGCTGTCAGGCAGCGCAGCCAGTTTCACGCAGTTGCTGCTGATCCGAGTCGGCGTGGCGATCGGCGAGGCGGGCCACGTTCCTCCGGCTCACTCTCTGATTGCAACCAACTTCGCACGCGCCCAACGCCCGAGTGCCGTCGCAACTTACATGTTGGGTGGCTCTTTTTCGGTGCTCATTGGTTATTTCGGAGCGGGCTGGCTCAATGAGCTGTACGGCTGGCGAATGACATTCGTCCTCCTGGGCCTGCCTGGTTTGGCTCTGGCAGCAGTCGCGAAGCTTGTTTTGCGAGAGCCACGCCTAAGCGCCGCCAGCACGACGCATATTGCGCCCGCGGCCCAACCAAGCATGGCAGAAGTCTGCGTGACCCTGTGGCGCATACCCACCTTCCGCCATCTATTGTTCGCCTTTTCAATGATATTTTTCTTCGGCTTTGGGCTCAGCCAATGGTTGCCGGCGTTTTTCATGCGCAGCCACGCAATGCAAACGGGCGAGCTGGGCACCTGGTTCGCTCTGATTTTCGGCATGAGCGGTCTTTGCGGAACTTACATCGGTGGACGACTCGCCACACGTTACGCTGCCAACGACGAGCGTCTGCAGCTCAAAGTTCTCGCAGTGCTATTCGGCAGCCTGGTCTTCATCCGCCCCATTACATTTCTCGTGCCCGACCACTACTTGGCATTCATCGCAATGATTCCCACTACATTGGTGATTTACGTCGGGGACGGTCCATTGTTCGCCGTGATACAGACTTTGGTACCGGAGCGCATGCGCGCAGTTTCAATTGCTCTCATCTATCTGTTTGCCAACCTGATAGGCATGGGACTGGGGCCGCTTACTGTAGGCGCGTTGAGCGACTTTTTGCGCCCTTGGGCGGGAGAAGAGTCATTGCGCTATGCACTGATCGCCATCTGCCCTGGCTACGTGTGGGTGACGTGGTACTTGTGGCGAGCGAGCCAAACCGTGACACGCGATCTCAAGGTTGTGAGGGGCGACTGCACAGCCTCCACCCGGGAGGGCGTTGAGGTGAATCTCCCAGCGACTTAGCACTTCGGTATTGAAAATTTATGCCGTTCCATGAGATTCCCGCGGCCGCTGCTGGCACCGTCACCTTTGGAGGTGAGCTCACTGTACATCGTATGGGGTACGGTGCAATGCGACTTTCTGGGCCGAACATTTGGGGTGAGCTGAAAGATGCGAACGCAGCACACTCTTTGTTACGTCGCGCGCTGGAGCTCGGCGTCAACTTCATTGATACCGCAGATTCTTACGGGCCAGAGACAAACGAGCGAATCATCGCAGCTGCACTCCATCCCTATCCCAAAGGCCTGGTGATCGCAACCAAGGGCGGCCTGAGGCGGCCCAGCCCAGAACGCTGGGAGCGTGATGCCCGGCCGCGGCACCTGCGACTCGCTTGTGAAGCAAGCTTACGTCGCCTCAAACTCGAGCGAATCGATCTTTACCAGTTGCACGCGCCCGATCCGAAGGTGCCACTGGAGGATTCCGTGGGTGAGTTGGTCCGGCTACAGAGTGAAGGGAAGATCCGGTTCATCGGTGTGTCGAATGTAAACCTCGACGAGCTGCGTCGTGCCCAACACGTAGCCCGGATCGTATCCGTGCAGAATCGCTACAATTCGGGATACCGAGCCCACGAGGAAGTGCTCACGCATTGCGAGCATGAGGGAATCGTATTCATCCCCTGGGACCCGATCGGAGCCGCGCGAGATGCCACGAGCGGAACACCCCGGGACAGCGGACCCACTCCCATTACACGGATGCAGGAAACGACGGCGAGTCAGGCTGCTATCGCCTGGCTGTTAGCACGATCACCGGCAATACTGCCGATACCAGGCACTGCCTCAATCCCACATCTTGAGGAGAATATCGCAGCGGCAGCCGTTCACGAGCTCAGACAATCCCACCCACGCATACGTACTTGAGCTCCGTATAGTCGAGGATCCCGTAACGGGACCCTTCCCGGCCCGTACCGGACTCCTTGATCCCGCCAAACGGGGCGACCTCAGTGGAAATCAGCCCGGTGTTGAGTCCAACGATGCCACATTCGAGCGCCTCGGCCACGCGCCAAGAGCGCGCAAGGTCGCGCGTATAGAAATAGGAGGCGAGCCCGAACTCAGTATCGTTGGCCATCCGGATGGCCTCCACTTCCGTCTCGAATCGGAACAGCGGAGCCACGGGTCCAAATGTTTCCTCACGGGCCAGGAGCATCTCGGATGTCACATTCGTGATCACGGTGGGCTGATAAAATGTGCCGCCAAGCGCGTGGCGCTTGCCACCGTGAGCAATTCGCCCACCCTTGGCGATGGCATCCGCGACATGCTCCTCGATTTTCGCGAGCGCCTTGCTATCGATGAGCGGTCCCTGGTCGGTAGCGCCTTTGAGACCGTCACCCACACGCAGCTGGGAGACCGCATCGCACAGCTTCCGGGTGAAGGTGTCGTAAATCGAGCCCTGCACCAAAAATCTGTTGGCACAGACACAGGTTTGACCCGTGTTACGGTATTTGCTGATGATAGCGCCCGCCACGGCGGCGTCCAGATCCGCATCCTCGAACACGATGAACGGCGCATTGCCACCGAGCTCGAGGGAAAGCTTTTTCAACGTGCCCGCCGATTGCTCCATCAGCTTTTTCCCCACCGCGGTCGATCCCGTGAAAGTCACTTTCCGGACCATTGGGCTGGAGGTCATCTCTGCACCGATCGCTGTGGCCTGCGCTCCGGTAATCACATTCAACACGCCACGCGGCAACCCGGCGCGTCGTCCGAGCGCCCGCCATAGCAAGCGCGGAGTAAGGAGTCTGTTGAGCCGGCTTGCATACGAAGGTGCAGCCGGCCGCCAGGGCGGGTCCCGCCTTGCGAGTGATCATCGCAGCCGGGAAGTTCCAGGGTGTAATCGCTGCCACGACACCGATCGGCTGGCGCAACACGAGGATCCGCTTGTCCGGCTGATGTGTTGGTATCACCTCGCCGTACAACCGCTTCCCCTCCTCGGCGAACCACTCGACGAAGGCGGCAGCATAAGCAACCTCACCCTTCGATTCAGCCAAGGGCTTGCCCTGCTCTGCGGTCATGATGGTCGCCAGGTCGTCCTGATTTGACATCATCAGGTCGTGCCAGCGTCGCAGAATCGCACCACGCTCCTTCGCGGTCAGCCGCGCCCAGGCTGGCAATGCTACCGCGGCTGCTTCGATTGCCTGCCGTGTCTCCTCGCTTCCCATGTCCGGCGCGGTGCCGAGCTTCTCGCCGGTGGCCGGATTAACCACATCGTAGGTTGCGCGCCGCGCCGCGCTCACCCATTCACCGTTTACGAACGCCTCCATACGCAGGAGCGTGGGATCTTTCAAATGCATGGAAGTACCTTTGTGATGAGCCTTCTGCTCAAGAACTCGAGGGTGCCGGCTGTGGACGGGTTTACTTCCATCCTATTTGCAGCCGCTGCCCGACGTGTAGCCGATTGCCGGCTCCGCCGGCGACGATGGCATATTGCCCAAACATGATGCCGCGCAATTCTTTGCTCCATCGGTAGGATTTGAGGGTAGCCAAAGGCTCTGCCCCTGAAACCTCCCCGGTTACCTGATCCGTAGTGGTGATCTTGCAGCGAGTACACGGTCGCACCATCTGCAGTCTTAGTGGCCCGTGCACTAACTTTTGTATGCGATCCTCTTCATAGGGCTGCAGGCCGTCGATCACCACATTAGGGCGGAAACGGCTCATGGGCAATGGAGTCTGCAAACGGGTGTTGAGATCGTCCAGCGAAGCCTGAGAGATCACGAGTACGGGGAACCCGTCCGAAAACTCAACGCTCGAGTCGGTTCTGCCCTGCCAGAATTCAGGGCGGATGGGCCGAGAAATCTGCGGGTCGAAACGTACGAGACGCACGGGTCGTTCGAGAAATCTCGAGAGCCATTCGGCCGCTTGTTGACCTGCGTCGTGTGCGCTAATGCGGTCATACACGACGCTCACCTCGGCTGCCGCGCCTTCGACCTCGGGCAGCAAATGCAGTGGAGTCATCCCTGGCGCCGTGAGTGACAGTGCTTGACCGGAGAGCTGAGGCACGATGAGCGCCATCCGCGGCAACTCTCGTTGCGTAAGATATCTCCCCGTCTCGCTGACGACCATCCAATGGCGATCGCTCTGCAGTCCAGTCAGCTGAAGAGCAGCCTCCTGAAGCGGGATACCTCGGCAGGATTTGACCGGGTAAGTATTGAGAGTGGTGATCGTCGCAAATGCCATCGTGTCTTTCATCGTCCAGTCCGGGGGTCCGAGGCCGGCGCTCTTAGGAATGGGGGTTGCGTCTCTTGTTCTCGAGTATCAACTTCGCTGCAGCCAGATCCTCTATTGCGCTCCCGACGGATTTGAATAGGGTTATCTCATCAGGGTCGGCTCTACCTTTGACTCGCCCCAGCACGAGTTCGCTCAAGGTGCCCACGATGTGCTCGCGTTTTATAACGCCCCTCTCGAGCGGATCTAATAGGTCGCCTGCCTCGCAGAGCGCACCCTCGCGCGTGTCGACAAAGATGCGGGACCGCACGACGACCTCATCGTCCGCCTCGCGGGTCTGGGGGGAAAAGCTCCCGACGAGATCCACGAAGGTGCCTGGCTGTAGTAGACGACCAGGAAGTACGGGCGTTGGACTACTGGTCGCACAGGTGATGATGTCGGCCGTCTGAACGGCCATATCCACGGACTCCACGACCGAGACTTCGATGTCCCGAACGAGCGACTTGATCACGTTGAGCGCTCCAACCGCCCGTTCAGTCGTCCGACCCCAGATACTGATACGCTTGATGGGGCGCACTACACAATGCGCCAGCGCCATGATTGGTGCCAGTGCTCCGGTGCCAATGACGAGCAGATGAGAGCTGTTTTCTCGCGATAGATAACGCGACGCAAGTGCGGAGGCTGCACCGGTTCGCAGTTTTGTTACGCTGGTGCCGTCGAGCACGGCCTCCGGCGTTCCATGCCCGGAAAAAAGGACAATGATCCCCTGCACCGTCGGCAGACCGGCAGAGAGATTGGCCGAGTACAGGGTCGCAAGCTTGACGGCACATGTCCCGCTACTGTCGAACGCGGGCATCGAAACCAACAGGCCCGCCGCACCCGGTGCAGTGATAATGGCGCGCGGCGGAGCCGTACAGCTGTCTCGAAAAGCATCGGCAATGGCGTCAATCAGCGCCGGCATGGGTGCTAACGCGCGGATCAGTGCGGGATCGGTGATGAATTCCACGCTGGGCTCCATGAGCGGAATGCGTATATGTCTTAAGGACGGCGCAGGCACTTCTCTGTATCAATCATGTACCTTGCGAATCTCGACGATGCCTCGATCACCATCTACCTTAACCCTATCGCCCGAGCTTACGAGCTCAAAGATGTCTTCTTTGAGGTCTGTGACCGCGGGGACTCCCAGCACCACACAGGTAGCGCCGAGCCTCGAGTCGGTTCGCGGGAAGACCAGAGCGAGCGGCCCTACTCCCGACACCCGTAGGCGGTGGAATTGGGTTGCAAAACCGGTCGAGCCGCGCGACCCATTCAGAATGAGCACTTTGCGCTTAACAGACTGGCCTTCTATAGGGTTGCCGCTTTCGCGGACCGCACCCGTCTTGAGATCGAAAACATCGCCCCAACCCGGTACGCTGCACGGAGCAACGAGCGCTTCTCCCTCGACCACACCGGGGAACGCGCCACGGCCCGATATCGTGATGACGTCTCTCACGAAGCACCGCCGGTCCACACGCCCGATACCGCGGCTTCGAGGCAGCGCTCCACCGGCCCAACGAAAACCTTGGACCTCGTACACGAAGTCACGTATCGAGCCTGCTTGACAGAATCAAACACCAAGGCGGGGACATCAGGGATCGTTTGTGAAACCAGTGGACACGTGCTGGTCAGCACGTTGCCGCCAGCGCGCTCGATTTCCTGCACGAAGCCCGATCGCACGGCGTTTTCGCGAATCGGTATTGCAGTCCAGACTTGAAGGACCACATCTGCATGAATCTTCTTTCCGCGCAGCCAGGTGCTCACTTCCTGAATCTGCTTTAGAGAATAATGCGGGCATCCCAGGCTCACGAAATTGACCTTCATGCGCCCTTGTTGTGAGACGCGACGCGCAACATCCGCCACATTGTCGCGGTCGACTCGGAACGATGCTTCGGCGCAGTGACCCTGCAACGCAGCTTCCAAGGTCGGTGCTTCAGGGGTCAACCCGACGATATGGCACATCTCAACTGAGCCGCTGGTTGCCATCGAGGCGAAGCACGCCTTGAGCCTTTCAAGGTCGGGAGCCTGGAACTGACCCACGAGTACAGGCACTGCGGAGCTTGGGAGCCGCTCGCCAATTGCGTAGCCCAGCAGATCCCAATCGTGAACGGAAATCGGGTTGGAGCAGATCTCGATAACATGTGTACCGCGACGGCGCTCAGTGATGTGATTACCCCACAGCGGCGTCCGTCCGCACACAGCAGAACAGATGGACGCTTCAATGCTGTCGGCGTTAGCACGAGCTCCCCACATTGAATTCATGAACAGCAGCGCGTGCGACTCCGTGCTGACGTAGTGCTCGCCCATCATCGGAATGAACCCGATCATGTACGATGCACAGGTGCCGCCTTCCGCGGCACCCGCTGCGAGAAAGCGCGCCTTATAACGGGCGTTCAGTTGTGCCTGCTCGGGTGCAATCCCCATCTTTTGCCAATTTTCGGGATCAAGAGGCACCACGTCCGTCTGGGTAAAACATCCCAGCTTGTCGAGAATGACTTTCTCCGACGAATTCAAGTACATCTCGGAGATGACCTCATCGATATCCGTCGAATTCAGTGTGCGCAAATAGTGGTGCGCACCCACGAAGATCTGCGCCTTCTTGATCTCGACGAGCCTTTCTGCTCCGAGCGCATCCGCATATTGCGCAATAAACTGTAGCGCCTTCCTCTTTGCCGGACCGAACTCACCGGCGAGCGTCCGATGCTCCTCATCAGTCAACTGGACGCGAAAGCGCTTCGGGGAAACTGACTCTGGTTTCATTTCTTGCTTCATTTCTTGGCCTCCACAGCGGAAGTACTGAAGTCGCGGCCAGCCCCGACCGGGGCGTTTCCTTTAGCGCCAGACCCGCTTAGCCACCCGCATATTGTTTTCGCCGAGCAGACCCGCTACGTCTTTTTCCTCCCAATTGCGACTCAGTAACGCCTCTGCGATCTCCGGAATGCGCTCCGGCTCGACCGTCTTCATCTTGCCGGCGCCGTACCCCCACTCCGGAGGCCACATCTGCGGATGGCCGGACATAAAGCCGTCGGTCTCTCCCTCGACGTCAAAGCAGTAATCCAAACCCAAGCCGACATGCTGCGGTCCGACGAGCTGCGCCACATAGTCGATATGTCTGACTATCGTTTCGGTAGAGATGTCGTACTTGCCAAGAAACAGCCCTACTCCATTGATGTTGACTACACCACCGGTCTTTGCACAGGCTTTGATCAGCTCATCCGGTATGTTGCGCGGATGATCATGCACTCCCCGTGGATTGGAATGAGAGAAAATGACAGGGTTCTTACTGTATTCCAGCGCATCCATGGCGGTACGGTATCCGGTGTGCGTGCAGCAGAGGATCATTCCAACCCGCTGCATCTCGTCGATGACACGCCGGCCGAATTCGCTCAATCCCGGATCTCGCTCATCGTGACACCCCCCGCCCAGGCGGTTGGCCCGGTTGTACGCAATCAGCATCCAGCGCACCCCGAGGGCGTAATAGGGCTCCACCAGCTCCGGCAAATCATCGACCGCGCACGCGCCTTCGAGGTTGAATGCGACTCCAAGCTTGCCCTCTCTCTTGGCTCGATAGATATCGTCGACAGTCTCGACTCGAACGTAGTGATCCGCGTTGCGATTCAACCAGCTGCGGAACGTCGCCAACACCTTGAAACCGTGATGCCAGGGCATGAGGTCAAATGCGACGTTGAGAAGCACGAAGGTCGCTCCAAACGAGCGATATCGCTCCAGATAGGGAAGAAATGCCGTGTCCCCTGGACGAATCGGCATCCCCGCATGGTTGTCCCACACGACGGAGTTTCTGACGAGGGTCTGGGTGCGTGCTGAAATCATTCGCTTAACCTTTGGACCGATCATTGCCTTGCGATAGTAGATCGTATACTGTCTACCAATAGTCGGCAAGATTCCCCTGGCAGCCTTATGGCGTTGCCCCATCACTGCCCGCTAACCCCCAGTCAAAGTCTCGAAGACCAGGTGTTGCTACACATGTCTCTTGCTTCATCTCCACGCAATAACCCGCTCAGAGTTTGCGTTGCCGGCGTTACCGGCGACGTCGGACGCCTGCTGACTAGTACACTACTCGCTCAGAAAGACCTGGTGTTGGCTTCTGCAGTCGCCAGAAGCACCGCTGGCCGATCGGTGGGCGACGTCCTGGGTTGTGATTGCGCCGTGAGTATCCGCTCGTCCGTAGTCGATGCGCTGGCGAAGGATCAATTCGACGTGCTGGTGGATTACACCTCTGCAAAGGCCGCGTTCGAGAATGTGCGCGTGGCGGTGAGCTCCAGTATTCACGTGGTCGTAGGCAGCTCTGGCATTACCGCCGAACAATTCGACATCCTTGACGGTGAGGCACGAGCGCATGGCGTCGGCGTTTTGCACGGTAATTTTGCGATCACAGCCGTGCTCGCACAGGTATTCGCAGCGTGCGCCGCGCAGTACATCAAGAGCTGGGAAATCATTGAGTACGCCCACGATGACAAGATCGACGCGATCAGCGGCACGGCCCGGGAGTTGGCAAGCCGTCTGGCTAAGCATGGCCCACCCGAGCAGGCCATTGCGCCTGAGGCGTTCTTTGGGGATTGCCGTTCGCGGGGTGCATCTGTTGAAGGGACACAGGTCCACGCCATCCGTCTGCCGGGCTTCGTCTTCGGCTTCGAGACCATTTTCGGCCGCGCTCATGAGCGTTTGACGATTCGACATGATACGGACAGCCACGCCGAGCCTTTCATCGAGGGTACACTCCTGGCCATTCGCAACATGCCGCGCTTGATTGGGATGCACCGAGGCTTGGAGTCAGTTCTCGATTTGAGATTTACGTAATCTTAACGTGCCACTGCATTGGGGCCCTTCGGCTGCATAGGCTGCATCGCAGAATCGATGCTGCGAACCTTCCGGCCCTTGCAGGTCCTCCATCACGGTCCGACTGGCCCGCAGAAGGTGATAGCTGACCCAGAGGTACCCCGGACATAGAGCCAGCAAGCCATATCGCAGTGACTCAGTGCCAACCCACTCACGAAAGAGGTCGCTCAGCACGCCCACCGTGAGGGGCCCGAGACCCATGCCGAGCAGATTTGCAAACAAGTAAATTGTCGCGATCGCCATGGCGCGCATTCGATCCGACACCAACGTCTGGACAACTGCGAATAACGGCCCTGAGCCCAGGTACATAGCCAACGTTGTTGGCCACATCAAGGCGAGCGTCCAGCGAGCGCTCGGGATGAGGTAGATGGCAGGTCTCAGGAAGGCCAAACTTGCGAGCAGCATGGCCAGGACGCGCAGCTGCAAGCGCTCATTGCCGGCGGCGTAACGCGTAGCCAACGCTCCCCCGTAATAGGTACCGATGAGGCCGCTGGATCCGTAGATCAGTGTGAGCCAATTCCCTAACTCTCCAGTTTGCAACCCATGGCTGCGGATGAAGAATGCGGGTACCCATTGAGAGCTTCCATAATTGAGGAAAAAGAGAACGCAGAATGCGAACAGCAAGTGACGGAAGCTACGCATCCCCCATAGCCTTGCGCAGACTTCTTTCAAGGCGGGTTGTTGAACCGGATGCCGCCGCGGATCCGCTGTCGCAGCAGTTGCAAGGCGTGGCTCTCTCAAAGTAAGTTTTGCCAAGGCGGCGAGCGCCAGCCCGGGCAAGCCGATAATAATGAATGTTGCCCGCCACCCGAGGAGCTCGTTGAGCCACCCGGCACCGAAATAGCCGATGATCGTACTGAACGAGCCGCCGAGCATGTAGATAGCCACGGCGCGCGGACGCTCGGCGCGAGTAAAATGATCGGCGATCAATGAGTGAGCTGGCGGGACGGCGCCCGCCTCGCCAATGGCCACACCGATGCGAACGAGCAGCAACTGAGTGAAGCTCTTCGCAGCGCCGCACAAGGCAACCATCGCGCACCAGATACCTGTCGACAGTGCGATGATCGTTATCCTGTTGCCGCGATCCGCCCACCGGGCGATGGGGATGCCCATGAAGGAATAAAACACAGCGAAGCCAAAGCCGGTTAACAGGCCCAGCTGAGTGTCGCTCAAGTGCATGTCTGCCTTGAGATCTTGCAGCATCAAACCCAAAGCAAGACGATCGACATAGTTGAAAGCCAGGATGGCCAGCAGGACTGCGAGCAAATACCTCTTGTAAGCGCTCTCTCTCATCAGGCGATCTCCTCATGCAGGGGGCGAAGCGATGAGGCGGGACGCTCAGAAGCGGTAGTTGAGCTGCACTCCGGCTGTTCTAGGGCGCAAACGCAGCCCATAGAAATCACCCATCCCCGCGTAGATCATGCGGAAGGTGTAATCGTCTGCATTCGTGACATTGCGCACGAATAAGTCGACGTCTACATCCCCAAACGTCGTGCGCGCGGACAAATCCACCTTTGTGTAGCCGCCCGCTTTGGTGCTCGCGGATTTCGCAGGGTCGCCGTAAAAGCTACCGACATACGTGCCATCAGCGCGCACAGACAGCGCATGCCCACGAATGTCAAAGCCGTATTGCAAGCCGAGGTTTGCATTGAAACGCGGTGAGCCGGCCAGTTGGGTGCCCGCGGGCGCGCCAAAACTTTGCGTCTCATCGGAGAGGAATCGAGCATTGACAGTGGAGAAGCCCGCATCGACACGCAAGGACTTCGCCACAAAGGCATTGAGTTGAAATTCTACTCCTTCGGAACGGGCCTGGCCGGCATTGAGAAGGGCATTCTGGCCACATTGGAAAAAACGATATACAGGCAGATTTTTCCAGTCTATACGGTACACGGCCGCGTCGATTTGCAGTCGCCGGCCGAGGATCAACGCCTTGCCTCCGGCCTCATAACTGTCCACGGTGTCGGACTTGGTTTCTCGCGTGGCGGTAACTGTTACATTCGATCCATCCACGATGCCGTCCCCATTCTTGTCGCATACCACTTCCGAGACCCCATCCCTTGGCGAACCGAGGCGAAATCCTTGCGCATAGCTGGCATAAAGCAGTATGTCTTCCACAGGCTTGTAGCTGACGTTTCCACGAAGAGTCGTACCCGAAGCGCTCGTTTGACGATCTGTGATCTGCAATCCGCCGACAGTGAGCGAACCTTCATCACGAGAGTGCGCCGTGCGCTTGTAATCGTATGCGCGCACGCCGCCGGTCAAAGTGACTCCAGAGACCGGTTTCCAGGACAGCTCACCGAAGCCGGCCGTTTGTTTGAGGGTATGGTGGAAAGTGTAATCAGCAACCGATGACTTCCCCGGATTAAAGGGGTTGGTCGCCAGGCTTCCGTACCATACATAATCATGGAAATCATCGTCATCTTGATTCTCCGCGAACACGCCGACAAGTGCATTCCAACGACTTTGCAATTGTGTGGTCAACCGCAGCTCGCCGCTTTGCTCCTCATGTGGACCTCGCTCTGAATGACCAAAAGGAAATGACGGATAGAAGGCGGGAAAAATCGAATACGACTCCGAGTGTGTCGACCCGCTCCGGATGTCGGTAAATGTGGCCAGCAGGTTTGCCCAACCGAGGTTCTGCTCCACCAAGGCATTGGTCAGATTGATGTGCGTGTCCGCGGCCCCGGCCGTCTGCCCGCGTTGCTCCTGCGAGGGAGCGACCTGGAGAAAATTCTGATCGTAGCCGGGTAAATCGGCGAGCGGAGTGCCGTCCAGCTCCGTCGTTTGCGTGAGATAGCTCAACGTGATTTTGAGGTCGTCATTCGGCTGCACCAATGCCGATATACGCGCACCTGTAGTGCGAGTCGCGCCTATGTCATTCTTGTCAACCGCGAAAAGTGATGCGCCGAACGCACCAGCCGCAGCCTGTGTTGCAAGGTTGGAGCCCGCCACGTTCCGATAGAAGCCGCTGTCGCTGAAGCGGTAGCCGACAGCGCGCACCGCGACCTTATCAGTCACCGGGATGTTAAGTACGCCCTGAACCATATAGTTGGCCCCACCCCGACCTCCCGTGACCGAGTAGCTCGTGCCTAGATTTCCCTGCAACTGACCCAGTTTGGGTGCCATTGGAATCGTGCGAACCACGCCTCCCAACGCAGAGCTGCCGAATGCAGTTCCCTGAGGTCCGCGCAGTACCTCAACCCGCTCGACATCGACGAGCTTGATGTCAATTGCCGTGCTGCCCGCGAGACCGGCCGTACTGGTGGTAGGAGATTCTCCAAAGTAAGTTGCAATCGTAGTCCCCGCGAAGGAATTTTGTCCGGCGGGCGAGGTCTCGAGTCCGCGGATCACGATGGATTGACCCAGAAAGTCGGTCGTCTGGTTGACTCCGGGCATGCCTCGGAGATAGTCCTCGCTGTTGACCAACGCGCGTCGGTTGATATCGTCCACGGTGAGCACGCCAATGCTCATTGCCACGTCTTGAACGCGCTCGCGTCGCTTTGTGGCGGTAACGGTCACCTCTTGAATGGCTCCGGCATCCTGCTCGTCCCCACCAGCACTTACATCCGTTGACGTCGGCAGACTATCGGCGGACGCGACCGGACATGACATGGCAACCGCTGCTGCGAATAGGCCGACGGCGAGCCAATCTGAAAGGCATGGCGACATCGGAAAGCCCCCCTTGAGTAGTTATGTCGGTCTCGAGCCACCTGGTTTTGGGCAGCTCCTACTTCAGTAGATGCCGGGGAAGCAAAAAACCTCACCGCTGATTCAAAGGGTTCGGCGCAGTCCAATTTCTCAAAAAATACGACGCGCGAGCGATATGCTTCTCGACCATGCTGACGCTGACGCTCAGCGACTCCGCGATTTGCAAATAGCTCATCCCGTCCAAGCGATGCATCAGGAAGACTTCGCGGGTACGGGGCCTGAGCCGCTCGAGTCCACGCCTCACCCTGAGAAGACGTTGTTGGTCTGAATAGACCTCATCCGGAGTTGGCGTCGGATCGATGATTGACAGGATATCCGCATCATCCGTCATCGATTGAACTCGCCGCAGGGCGCGGCCCCGCTGCGCTGAAAGGTTGAGGACTGTGCGTACGAGGAAAGCCTCGGTGTTGTGTACCGCTTGATCTCGGCAGTATGTCTGCAGTCGCAGGAAGGCTTCCTGCAGCAGGTCATCGATCTCGTCTGCCGATTGGCCACGACTGGCTAGAAGTCGTTGAATTCTTTTCGATAAAACATGGATCCCGTCGGATTTCTGTGCTGGCATTTTTAGACGGATCTGCTCACGAGCGCCGTTGACACATTGCCGCTGTTCACTTAGTTTCGTCGATCGTATACTTTCTACTTGTGAGCCACAAGCCCGACAACCCAATGAGCCTCATTGTCGTGGAGCCTTGAGATGAATAGCGAGCGAGCTTCCCCACAACGCTGGAGTGAGCCTCTGGCCGACGCGGCCCCATTCCTGGCGCGTATTCTCAAGCGCAGCGCGGTGCAGACCACCCCTTTGTACGCGGTCTCTGAGATCCGTTGCCACACCGTCATGGTGCCTATGCGCGATGGTGTACGTCTCGCTACCGACCTTTATCTGCCGCCAAAATTACCGGCGCCTGCGGTTGCGCTTCGTACCCCTTTTGACAAGGGTATGGATGCATACCTCGGAACGTTTTTCTTCCTCGCGCGACGGGGTTATGTGGTGGTGTCACAGGACTGCCGCGGCACGGGAGCGAGCGAGCCCGACCGATGGGACTACTACGTGCGCGAACCCGAAGATGGCTACGACCTGGTCGAGTGGGTGAGCCATCAGGAGTGGTTCGACGGATTTCTGGGCGCCTGTGGCAGCTCTTACGTGGGCCAGACTCAATGGCAGATGGCAATGCATCCGGCAATGTCGACGATCCTGCCCGAGGTCAGCGGGTTGGGCGTGGCCATCAACACCTTACATCTGCACATGTTCTTCAATGCCTATGCCCGCTCGGTCGGCAAGGGTGGTGATAAAGTCGCACTGCCTTTTTATGAGCTCGAAGGGCAGATGTTGCAAGAGACCTGGGCCACCGGCTACTTCAACGAGCCGCTGCATCAGTCCTTCTCGGCTGCGCTGTTGGAGCGCTTCCCGCAGCTGTCAACAATGGCGCCTACGCAGGCCAAGCGGTGGCTATGGGAGCGCTACTGCGCCATGACCTGCGCTGAGCGCGCGCAGTTCATCAAACAGGCGATGGGAGTCGAGCAGGTCACCATCCTGGAAATGGAAGCGTTGCCTGCGATTTTCGGGCACCAGATCTCCCACGATCGCCACACGCTACCGCACCCACAGCCGCAGCAGCTGTGCCGCTCCTTTCACGCTCCGGTACTGCTGCGCACTGGATGGTATGACTGGGGGCTGAATGACACGTTGGCTACCTGGGAGCTGTTGATGCAACATGCCCCCGAGCCCATGCGCTCACAGTGCCGCTTGGTGATCACCCCCAGTGCCCATAACATGCCCGGCTATCACGAAGGCATGGGCGAGCATCCTGAGCTGCACCATGCCTACGGCATGTACACCAACTTCGAGATGCTGCTGCACTGGTATGAGACCGTGCGCGCCAAGCGCTTTGACGACTGGCCCCGGGTGATTT
>Ga0134126_10001474_pt1 | contig 30007 bp, 20 predicted proteins | sample KB31752_FD_96881 | JGI IMG/M metagenome (GOLD analysis project Ga0134126, IMG submission 96881) | Terrestrial soil microbial communities with excess Nitrogen fertilizer from Kellogg Biological Station, Michigan, USA - KB3-175-2 | ecosystem: Environmental > Terrestrial > Soil > Unclassified ... | reverse complement strand
TATTGGCTGTCTGCGGCTCTGGGTGGCCGCTGGCATGGCCGAGTCGTGTCACGCTCACTGGTCGGCTCATACGGACCTGGGGGCTCATTCCCAGAAACTGAGACAATTTCAACGGCCTGCTAGAAGAAATGGCGAACGGTTCGGACAAGGGCACGGCTGCCGAAGCCTGTGAAATGCTGGCCACCCTGTACGCGGTGCTACAGAGGCAGAGTGAGAACCACAGCACTTTTTCTTTCCTGCTGCCTGACAACGCCCAGAAAGAATTGAAGACGAAGGTGCTTAATCTTCTGCGCCAAGCCATCGAACTCGATCCCTCACGCGAACGGTCCTGGGACATGCTGACGGCCCTGCTGGCGGAGCAAACGAAAAGCGAGGAAGTCATCGCCGTGGCGCGCAAACGGGTCGAGAGACAGGACACCGCCCGCAATCGCTTGCTCCTGGCGAAAGCCCTTGTCATCCACAAGCAATTCGACGAGGCAACGAGCCAGCTACGCGCCGGCCTGAAATGCGATCCGCGCGATCCCGATTGTTGTCTCGGTCTGGCGGCCATGCTCCTGAAGCGCGACGATGCGAAATCGTTGAAGGAAGCCGGCGAGCAACTCGACACGGTCAAGGAGCCAACGGCGGGCACAAAAGACAAAGCACGCCGGATGAATTATCTGCTGATGCGCGGCCTCTCGACGGCTTTGAATGACCGGCCCGAACCCGCCAAGGAGATGTTCAAGCAAATCCTGCAACACGACAAGGGCAACGCATCCGCGGCGAGGACGTTGGTCGCTCTCGGCGATCCAATTGGCCCGGACGAGGAACAGATCGCCGCAGACTATCTCCGCAAACAAGGCGGGGGCATCGAGCGAGACGAGAAACGGCTAGGTTCTCCGGTGGTGGAAGTCTCCCTCAGCGATGACAAGTTCACGAATGAAGATCTCGTTTTCCTCACCGCGTTCTCTCATCTTCGCAAGCTGCATCTCTTCGGCACCTCGTTCACGGATGCCGGGCTGGTTCATCTCAAGCACCTTACCAATCTTCGAGAGTTGGAGTTCAACTTTACCAAGATTACCGACAAGGGATTGATGCAACTAAAGCCGCTAACAAATCTGCGAGAACTCTCGCTCGAAAATATGGGGATTACGGATACCGGGCTGAGTTATCTGGTTGTATTTCAAGAACTGGAGAAGCTGACTATCGACAATTTCTTCTGGGCCGATATACGGGAGAAGCAACCTATCACGGATGTTGGGCTGGCTCATCTCCGCAAGCTCCCAAAGTTACAGACCCTATCGTTACGCCTCCGGCTCACGGACAAGGGACTGGCTCATGTTACTGCAATCCCTCGGCTACAAACGCTGGATATTGACGGTAGTGAAATCACGGATGAAGGGTTGAGCCAGTTGGAACGCTGCACGGAACTCCGAACGCTGGAGCTGAGAAACGCGAAAATCACCGATGCCGGCCTCGTCCATCTGAAGGTTCTCCAGCGGCTCCAGGAGTTGAGTCTGCATGGCACGAAGATTACCGATGCCGGTCTGGCCCATTTGAAGGGACTGACCCGCCTCAAGATCTTGGATCTGAGCAATACCGCCATTACGGACGCTGGATTGGTCCACCTACGAGGAATGACTCAATTGCGTGAGTTGAACCTCGTCGATTATCGAAGCCTGTTTCCAGAGTTTCCAGCGCCCGTCTTCCCCGGCCAGAAGCCGAAGCCAGCGAAAAAACCGGACAAACCCCGGATCACCGACGCGGGGCTGAAACATCTCCAAGAACTGCCCCATCTGGCAAAACTAGATCTCAATGGTTGCGCCATTACAGACGCCGGATTGGTTTATCTTCACAGATTGAAACAACTTGAGTATGTGAATCTCTGCGGGACGAAAGTTACCCCCAAGAGGATCGCCGAATTACGGAAGGTTTTTCCCAAATTGGAAGTATCGCCCTGAGGGTGGTTCACGGGATCGTCTCAACTATATGCCGGCCGTTCGCGGATGGCGTCGAGCGTCCACACTTGCCGGCAGCGCGGTCCTCGGCGATGAAAGACGAACGCGCCCGCGCTCTCCATCGCGGCGGCTTCCGAGAAGGGGCTATCGTGCGGCATCGCGCGCAGATGAAACTCGGTCGGCCAGGGGCCGCCCATGTGCGGAGGGCAAGTGCCAGCATCCGAACCCGAGAGGACGAGCGGGCGGATGGGTTTGCCGCCGTCCCGCCGTCTCTGTCGCGAAGACCGCGGAGAAAACACGCCACTCAAGACGGACACGGACGCCGCATGAATGGGAGGATGGAATGGGTTGAATGGATTGTCGGTTTGGGCGCGGGAACCGCAGAGCATATCTTGCCCATTCTCGCCAAAGTTACGTGGTGAGCGCGAGCCGCTTTCGCTAAATTGACAAAAGGAGAACCCCGCTGACAGCCCCTTAGCAGTGTTCCGAAGACAGATTATTCGCGAATCCAAAGGATGGAATTGTAGCCTCTCGGCATCAGGCGGCTCGAAAGGAATCGCGCCTTGTGCTTGGCAGGAGCGATGTCATGATCCCCACCAGGTCAAGCGATATGGAACCTGGGATTACGGCGAACGGACCGTATACCTTTCGTGGGGAACATGACCATCAACGCGATCACGATCGTATCGAGAGGCTGACGGACTCCTGGCCGGTCCGCGCCAACGTGCGGAAAGCGCTGCCGGACGCCACGCTCGATTACGAAGACGACAAACCCGATTTCCTGACCGAACTGCTGCCGTTCCACGATCACCCCAACTTCTTGAACGCTCCCGAGCCTTTCAAGCGGACGGCGCTATCGTGCGGCTGGATCGCCTACAACAAGAAAACGGTGGCCATCGAGTCGAAGATCGTTTCGCCGGCCTGCATGCACCTGATCGATGGAGACCTCCCCACTTTTCAGCGTCATCGCTATCGAGAAGCGGTCTCGCAAGCTCTTGTCGATGAGTCGTACCATATTCTGCTCGTCGTTCAGGCCAACGGCATCACCCGGCGACGGCGGCGGTTGTCCGAGTTGAGCATCTCCTCGTTCGAGTTGGTCGCCAACATGCAGCGCCATCAGGACAAACACCCGGAGCGGTGGAAAAAAATCCTGATCCAGCTGGCGACCGCTGTGGTCTCCGAAGTTCTTGTCAGCGAGTATCTCAGTCTGTTGTCCAACGCCACGGGCATTCAACCGTTCAACCGCATCACGACGGAGATTCATCGTCGCGATGAGTCGGCGCACAACGGCTTGTTCAAGAGCCTCGGCGCGGTGATCTATCACGGATTGGATTCTCGCGAAAAAGAGTTCTTCGTCGGGGCGCTGACGCAGCCCTCGGCATGGTTCACCAGTCCCGAACTGGACGTGTGGGAATCCATGCTGAGGCAGATTGGCTTCCCCAATGCCGAGCCGATGATTAACGACTGCCGGGCGCAGAGACGAGCGAAGGGAGTCCGCCTCGATCTAAGTACCCTGAATACCCTTTTCGCCGACCTTGGCGTGGAAAATAGTATGCGGGCCAGGGCCTATCCGAGCTAGTCCTCCAAGCTGACACCAGCAACGAAAGAGAGGCAATCTGATGTGTGGGACTGCGGGTGCGTTTGATCTGACCGGCCGCCGGGAGTTCCCCGAAGAGCGTTTGTTGCGCATGACGGGAGCCATCGCGCACCGCGGTCCCAACGATGAGTGGATTCACCAGGAACCGGGCCTCGCCCTCGGCGTTCGCCGTTTATCCGTGATCGACGTGGCCAACGGACGGCAACCGCTGTCCAACGAAACCGGCGACGTGTGGGTGGCCTACGAAGGCGAACTGTATGACTACCCGGAGATCCGCGAGCGCTTGCTGGCGCGAGGTCACCGCCTGCTGACGCACTGCGACACCGAAGCGTGGGTCCATCTCTACGAAGACCTGGGCGAGAAGGTGTTCGACCAGGCGCACGGACAATTCGGTGTCGCCATCTGGGACCGCACCCAGCGCACCTTATTTCTAGGCCGCGATCGTATCGGCATCAGTCCCTTGTTTTATACCGAGGCGGATGGTTGGTTGTTGTGGGCCTCCGAGATTAAAAGCCTTCTCGCCTCCGGTATGGTCGATGCTCGGCCGGATGTACGCGGCATCGATTATTTCTTCAATTTTTTCTGTCTGCCGACGCGGCGGACGCTCTTTGAAGGCGTTCACTCCGTCCCGCCCGGCCATCGCATTCGCGTTCACGATGGCCGACTGACGATTCACCGTTACTGGGATCTCAATTTTCCCGACGCCGGCGCGGGACGGCGCTACAACGATCCCGACAAAGCCGCCGAGGAATTGGAGGCCGTCCTGCGCGGGGCCATCCGTCGCCGACTGTGTGGCGAGGTGCCGCTCAGCTGCTATATCAGCGGCGGGCTGGATTCGACCGTCCTTCTGGGCATGAGTTCGCAGGAACGCGGCGAGCCGATTCCGTCATTCACCATCGGACTGGATGGGTCCGGTCCTTCTGATGAGCGCGGTAAGGCCGTGGAGTCGGCCCACTATCTCGGCTCGAAACTGACGACGGTGAACGTGACGCAAGCTGACCTCATCGATAACTATCCGCAGGTCATCCGCGGCGCGGAGGGGCCGGTGCTGGACACGTCCTGTGTTGGCACGCTGCTCTTGGCGGCGGCCAATCGTCAGGCGGGCAACATTGTCGCCCTCACCGGCGAGGGGGCCGATGAAGCGCTGGCCGGCTACGTCTGGTTCAAGTGGCACCGCTTGCAATATCGCATGTACAAGTACGGCAGGACCATCGCCCAGGCGCCGCGCAATATCGCGCTGTCGTGGCTGATCGGCGGCGGCGCGGCGCATCGGCCGCCGTTCTATGGCTCCGGCGGCGTGCGCAGCGCCCAGCAGATCGCCTGGGAGTTCATGGCCCAGAGCCGCGAACGGCTTTATACTCCCGAACTATGGCGACGATTGGACGGCTACTCCGCGTATGACGACGTGCCGGTGCCGGCCGATCGCATCAAACGCTGGCACCCTCTCAATCAATCGCTGTACATGAGCTATCAAATCATGTTGCCGGGTCTGCTCATGGCGGCCAAGGGCGACCGGGCGACGCGCCATTCCGCCACCGAGGGACGCTATCCCTTCCTCGATGAGCGCGTGGTGGAGTTCTGCGCCGGCCTGGCACCGAAGTACAAGCTGCGCTGGGGGACGGACAAATGGCTGCTGCGCCGGGTTGCCGCTCGCGTGCTTCCGGCCCCCATCGCCAAGCGGAAAAAGACCATGTTCCGCGCCAACATGGGCAAGGCGTTCGTCACGGCGGATCGGCCTCGCTGGGTAGATCAACTGCTCAGTCCGGAATCGCTGCGGACGACCGGCTATTTCGATTTGAAAGCGCTGCAGTCGGCGCGCGAGATCCAGTTGCGTAAGCCCACGGCGTCTCTGCACCGTTTTTCGCTCGATATGGGATTGATGGGCGTCATCGCCACGCAATTGTGGCATCATATGTATTGCGGCGGCGGCTTGGCCGATCTTCCGACCTGGACGCCTCCCGACTTGACTCAGACGCGGTTGTACAGAAAACCGCCGACGGCTGCCGCGTCCTCCGCGAAGGGTTCGGCCGCGCCGGTCGCCGTGTAGCCGCGCGTTTACGTTTCGCGCGAAACGTAAACGCGCGGCTACACGAACCGCGGGGAGGCTCTATCTCGCATGCGCAAGCCCTATTCGCTGAAAATCCTTTGGCATGGGCGCAATCGCTTTTTGCCGGCGGTGTTGGCCGTCTCCTTCAGCGCGGTGCTGATCGCCGTGCAATTCGGCGTATTGCTGGGTACACTATCCGTTACCTCCAAGCCCATCGACCATGCCTCCGCGCAGCTCTGGGTTGGCATCCGCGACGTGCCGAGCATCGAACTGGGCCATCCCATCCCCGAATCGTGGCTGTTCCGTCTTCAGGCACAGCCTGAAGTGGAAGATGTCGAGGGCTATCTCTACGAATTCGGCTACTGGCACAAGCCGGCCGGCGGCTCCGTTCATTGCTGCGTCATCGGCGCCCGCCTGGAACAATCCTCGCTGGGGGCGGTGCGCGATTTGTCGCACGACATGCGCACCCTGTTGACCGAGCCGGGTGCCGTCGTCGTCGATGAGTTGGAAGTCGGCCGGCTCGGACTCAAGCACGGCATCGGCGAAACAGCGGAGGTCATGGGGCACAAAGTCCGCGTCGTCGGCCTGGTTCACGGTTTCAAGAGTATTTGGGGTCCTTATGTCTTTTGTTCGATGCAGACGGCACGCATGCTGTTGCCGATGTATCGATCAGACGAGGTCCAGTATCTCGTGGCCCACTGTCGTAATAGCATGGAAGCGGCCGCCGTGGCCGAGCGCTTGCGGCGCAAGTATCCGGAGATGGCGGTTCTGCCACACGATAAATTTTCCGTGCAGACGCGCCTCTACTGGCTGACGCAAACGCGCGTCGGTATCGCGCTGGGGCTGACGTCGGTGCTGGCCCTGATTGTCGGCTTGGTGATAACCAGTCAAACACTGTACGCGGCCACGGCCGCTTCGCTGCGTGAATACGCCGTGCTGCGGGCGTTGGGTCTGCCGCGCTGGCGCATTTCGGCGATGGTGCTGGCGCAATCGTTCTGGATTGGTCTCGCGGGGGTGGCCGTTTCGATTCCCGTCGCATTCGTGGTGGCGCGGGTGGCCGGCATCGTGGGGGCCGAGGTTCAGCTACCTCTCTGGCTGCTGGCCGGTACGATGGTGGTGACCATGACCATCGCGCTGTTGTCCGGGTTGTTGGCCCTGCGTTCCCTGCGTCTGGTCGAGCCGGCCAGCTTGTTACGCTGAGAAATTGTCCCCTATGCTCCCCTCTCCCCTGTACTCGGGGGAGAGGGGTTGGGGGTGAGGGGGAAATCTCTCCCCCTCACCCCAACCCCTCTCCCCCGAGTACAGAGGAGAGGGGCTTAGAGAGCAGACGCTGAGAAATCCGATGGTTGAACCGAATAGCGCTATAACCGGAAGAGGACTGACCCGATCGTTCGGCAGCGGCGAGGCGCGAACCATCGCTGTCCATGATGCGTCGGTGGATCTGCATGCGGGACAAATGACGCTGCTGATGGGTCCATCGGGAAGCGGCAAAACCACGCTCTTAGCGATGCTTTCCGGTCTACTGCGGCCCGACACCGGGCAGGTGATGGCGCTAGGGAATGACCTGTGGCGAATGTCCGACGAGCAGCGTGAGACGTTTCGCCTGCAACACTGTGGATTCATCTTTCAGGGTGCCAACCTCATGCCGGCTCTGACGGCGCGCGACCATCTGGAGATGGTTCTGCGCTGGGGAATGCGGTTGTCGTCTTCCGAGGCGGCGCGGAAGACGACGGATATGCTGGCGCTGCTCGGCCTGGCGCGGAAGGCGGATTTGCTGCCCGAACATCTATCGGGCGGCGAGAAACAGCGGGTCGCCATCGGTCGAGCGTTAATCAAGCGGCCGAACCTGTTCTTCGCCGACGAGCCAACCAGCGCCCTCGATTGGGAGCATGGCGAGCAGGTGGTCGAACGGCTCCGCGCGACCGCCCACGACGGCGCGACCGTGGTGATGGTCACGCACGATCCTCGTATTATCCCCTATGCCGACCGCATTTATCGCATGGAGGATGGGCGTCTGGATAGAGAGATCACGCCGGCGAAACCGGCAGTCATTGGTGCGATATGAACCCAAAGAAGTGTCTTCTCATTCTGGGCTTGATTCTTCTGCTCGTCGGCGTGGGCGGTGCCGGTTGGGTGGCCAATCGCTTCTGGAACACCTCGCCTAGCGCGCCGACCGAAGGCGGTGTGTCGAGCCGGCCGGACGATGCCTCGGAAGGAGTGGTCTGCCAGGGCTATGTCGATCTGGAACACGGCGTCCGTTCGCTGGCTCCTCTCCATCCCGGCCGCGTCGTCGAGATTATCGCCCACGAAAATCAGCGCGTCGAGGCCGGCGCATCGTTGCTCCGACTGGACGACCAAGACGCGAAGTTCCAGGTGGATGAGGCTGTTTCGGCACTGGAGGCGGCGCAGGCTCAGCTGGAACAGGCGCTCAAACTCGTCGAAAAACAGCGAGCGTTGATCGCGCAACAACGGGCGGCCATCGACGCGGCCGGTTTTCGCCTGGACGCGGCGCGGCGGCTACTCCAGCAGAAGGAAGATCAACTCAAGGATAATTTGGCGAGTTCTCTGGAAGTGACCACAACACGCGATGAGACGAGAGCGCTCGAGGCGCTGGAACGCGCTCAGCAGCAAAAACTCATCGAGTTGAAAACGAACGATCCCGCCCTGGCCGTGCGCAAGGCCCAGGCCGAGGTCAATTTGGCGCGAACGCGCGTGGCTCACGCTCGCCATCAACTTGACGAATGCACCTTGAAAGCGCCGGCGGCGGGGACGGTGGAGCGCATCACGGTCGGCGCAGGCGACATCGTGACGGGACAATCGAGTCAACCGATTGTGCGTTTCTCGCCGATCGAGCCTCCTTTGGTGCGTGCGGAGGTGGACCAAGAGTTCGCCGATCGCGTCAAGGTCGGCCAGACCGCGCTCGTGAAGGATGACGCTCGATCCGGAACGAGTTGGCACGGCAAGGTCCAGCGTATCGCCGGTTGGTACGAACGCAGGCGTCCCAACTCCACCGATCCCTCGGCATTCACGGATGTGCGAACGGTCGAGTGTTTGATTACCATCGATCCGGGACAACCGCCATTGCGCATCGGCCAACGCATGCGCGTGATGATTGGCGCGGTGCCGTCAACGACGGGAGACTGAAGAAGGCGAGGGGGCGTTGCTCATTTTCGTCCGCCTGGCTTTCAGCATTTCCAAGATGAGCAACAAAAAGAAGTCGGGAGTCGTTCAGGCAATTGCCTGAACGACTCCCGACTTCTTTTTTAGAGGCACGAACCTTTTGGCCAGCCCGCAGCGCCAGCAAGGGTGTCTTTGCCAGCCCGCAGCGCCAGCAAGGGACTTCCCTTGCTGGCGCTGCGGGCTAGCCAAAAGGTTCGTGCCTCTTACCGGCTGGTGACATCGCATTGACACCTCATTTCGCCGGAATGTAATTCAGCGTATAATACGCCTCTTTGTGCAGCAGCGGCAAACCCTTGGCGGAACGCACGCCCGCCGCGGATAGATCGTGGATGTGCCCCTCCTCCAGCTTGCTCACATATAGCCGCACACTCTTGCCATCCGCACCGACTTCGACGCGATCAATCGTTGGCTTCGTTTCATCCACTACCGGGCTGCCATAATCCGCTCGATAAATATACGTATACGTCTTCATCTGATAAGACTTGGGATCGCCGGCCGTCTTCGCATCGACGGGTTGCGTGAACGTCAGCGTGAAACCATCCGGCTTGGCGTGCATTTCGTGGATCTCAAAAGGAGTCTTTCCCGTCCATACGAGGCGTTCCAGCGCAAAGGGTTTCGGTCCCTTGGAACCCCAACCGCGATTGGTGCCGCCAACAATCAGCGAACCGTCCGGGGCGAAACGGATCGGCACGTTACCCGAACCGAACCCGCTGCGGAAGGGGAAGCATGCTCCTTGATAGTGGCCGTTGATCTTCTCCAGGGCGACGCGCATGACGGTGCTGTGCGTCTGATCGGCGACGAACAGTTGCTTTTGAAAGGGGCCGAACTTGCCGCCGGACACGTCGCAGCCGATGCCGCTGGCGGATTGTCCCATCGAGCCGTAGGGGAAGAGAATGGCCGGCGGGACGTATTCGGGGATGCGTTTCGCCTCGGTCATAAAACGGCTGTTGGTTTTGGGCTTCTGCGGTGCCGTGCCCATGTTTTTAGCCAGCGGATACCATTTGAAGCTGTCGGGATGGCCCATGAACTTGCCCGGTACCAGATGCTTCAAGGCGCATGTGCCATTCCACGGACCTTGATTGTCCGTGTAAAACATATCGCCTGCCGCGTTCATGGCGATGCCGCCGGGCGAACGGACGCCGCTGCACGTTGGGATCATCTTGCCGTCCGGCGTGATGCGCAGGCACCAGCCGCGAAACTTGCTTTCGCTGGTGAACGATCCCGTCAAACACAACACCACCCAAAGATTGCCTTCCTTGTCGAAGCGCGAGCCGAAAGCGTATTCGTGATAGTCGCCGCTGATGCCCCATTCGTCGTTGATGACCTCGAACACGTCGGCCTTGCCGTCCTTATTGCTGTCCTTGATGCGCGACACGTCGCAGCGCTGGGTGACGTAGAGCCAATCGCCCTTGGCAGCCAGGCCAAGGACTTCGTGCAGGCCGTGAGCGTAGCGCGTGAACTTCGCCTTTTGGGGATCGTCGGCGAGGGGATTTTGCACCATCCAGATTTCGCCGCGGCGTGTGCCGACGGCGAGCCTGCCATCCGGCATGAACTCCAGAGCGCCGGCCTCCATTACTTGTCCCTTGGGCAAATCGTAATGGAGGATTTTGTAATAGTCCGCCTCGGTGGGCGGTTTCTCCGCGGCGCGCAGCGGGGTGGCGAAGAGAATGCAGCAGAAAACAAGGTATGTTCGCTTCATGATGATCTCGCAAGATAAATGGGTTGTCCCCCGACAAGCCCGGAGCGCCAGCGACGGGTTGAACCCGTCGCTGGCGCTCCGGGCTTGTCGAGAAGCCAATGACTCACCACACAAACTCCTGAACAATGCGGGCCTTGCCATCCTGGAAGCGCACCGGCACGAGCAGTTCGGTCTTGCCGCCGCTCTTGCGTATCCGCGGCGCGGTGGCGGAATCGATTTTCATCGTCCACTCGCCGTTGATGCGATAAACGCCCTTTTCCTTGGTGGTTTCGATCTTATCGGCGACGGCGGCGCGGAGCCAAAAATTGTCTACCGGCTGTTCGGCCGTCAGCGCCAACGTGCGGCGGATCGACGGGTTCGGCTTGCTGGCCACGCCATTGGGAAAATCCTCAATGCGAACGTCGCCGCAGGAATATAGGAACGTCGGCCGTTCGTCCGTCGTTGTGCGATAGCCGCGGAACTTGTAGCCCAAATCCTTCGCCGATTTCGCCGGCCAGGCCTCATCGTCCTTGCTAAGCTTGGCGAACGCGACGCCGGTGGGCAGATGCACCGGATTGTCACCCAATGGCGGTTCATAGCCGACGCCGCGATCGGTCCAGTGACGGGCCGCGTCGATGAACGCCCCCTGCCAGAGTAGGGCCAACCGCAGTTCGTTGGCGTCGAAGGCCAGATTCGCTTTCTCCGGATAACCAACGCCGATGGCGCGCGAACCCGATCCCTCCAGGAAATTGCGATAAACGATCGCTTCCTTGTCGGGAATAAGCGGGATATAGTGCTTGTTGAGGCCGCGCGGCAGCGCGGCTTTGCCACCGTCTTGCAGATAGATCCAGATAGCGTCGATCTGCTCGGCGGTCGAGCCGCCGAGAACGTCGGTCAGTACGGTCACGCCGTTGGTCCAGGCGGTGGGCATGCGTGTGCCGGGCCGCAGTTTTTGCGGATCGAGCAAATAGCGATAAAACCAATCGTGCTTGAGGCGGCGTGTCATCAACAGCATGTCAATGCCCTGCACCCCCTCGGCCTTATGGCCGGCGAACGTGTGGCACTTGACACAACCGAGCGACTGAGCGCCGACCATCGTGCGTGCTTCGGCCTTGACGCGCGACAACGGTTCCTTGAACGTCACCTTGGCGACGGGGTCCACCTTATCCAGCGCGTCGAATGCTTCCGCCAGGCCAGGCACATTTGCTTCGCCGAAGCGCGGCATATGCGTCAGCATGTACGGCCGATCGCGCGATCCCTGGTTGAAGATTTGCTTGAGGTAGTCCGGGCGAATCTTGGCGCCGACGCCGGTCAAGGGCGGCGGGATGCGTGCCTCCTCGCCCATCTCCGGCTGCGTCGTAGCGAAAAGGGAGTTGATACTCTCCTCGATGCCGCCGACCTTGTCGCGCTGATGGCAGGCGTAGCAGTTGAGCGTCGTCATCGTTCGAGCGATGACGTCCTCGTGACTCGGACGAGCCGCTGGCGTCGGCGTCTTGATAGCCGCCGCGAGCGCGCCGCGCTGAGCCGCGCTGAGAGCGTAGCGAGGCAATCCCTTCGCGGGTTCCTGCGCCAGACAGCCACCCTCGCTGGCAAGTTTGGCTAAAGGAGACGCCTTCAGGCTGGACGCCAGCGATTTCTTGTCGATGCTTAGTTGATGACAGCTGGCGCAGCCGATGGATGTGAACAACTCGCGGCCCTTTGTCGCTAGTTCCGGCTGAATGGCGAAATCGTCGTCGTCCTTGGGATCGACGGTTTTGACCGGGCGTTTCGGATTGCCCTTGGGTGTTAGTATCACCAACGGCGTGACATCCTGCCGTCCCATGCCTGGCCCTTCCAGATCCACACGCAGTTCGACGCCGCCGCCGGCGTTGAACACGCTGGCCCCCAGTTTATGGACACCCTTCGTCAGTTTCACCACTCCCGAAGCCGTACTCGGCGCATGGACGCCATCGTTGGCAACGACGAGTTTGTCGTCGAGGAACAACTTGCTGCCGTCGTCACTCGACAGATGGAAGCGATAGTCGCCCGCGCGCTCGATGGGCAGATAGCCCTCAAATCGCAGCGCGAAATCGCCCGGTCGGCGCGCCACGCTCAACTCGAAGCCGGCCGCGCGGCCGGTAGCCAACGGCTTCATCTTGGTGAAATCGGGCAGGTGATCCCACGTTCCTTCGTAATAGGCGTAGGTCATGTTCTGCGCGGCGTCCACGAATCCCACGCCCTGCAATAGATAGTTAGCGACCTGCTTGGCTTCCTGGTTGGTGAGGATGCCGGGCATGCGTCCCGAAGGCCGCACCGTATGTGGGTTCTCCAGGAACGCCGCCAGGCTGAGGAGAGAATACTTGGCGCGGAGATCGCCGAGCGGGACGGAGGTGGACAGCAGTTTGGCCGCATTGCCGGCGTTGTCGCGTGTGCCGTGACAGGCGACGCAACCAACCTGATGAAAGAGTTGCTTGCCCAGAGCGATGGATTTAATATCGGGACGCCCTTGCCGGAGCGTGCCGGTGGAGGCGAGAAAGTGGACCAGCGCCTCAATGGTTTGGCCGCGCTCCGCCTCGGGCAGACCGGCGAGCAGGTCCGGCATGGTGCTGCCCGGCTTGATTGCTTTGGGATCGCGCAGATATTTGCGCAGATAGCTCCGCCGCACGCGGTTGCCCACACCGTCGAGGATCGGCGCTTGTTTGCGCTGGAGCCGTGGTTCCTGACTGGTTTCGGGTCGATGACAACTGATGCAATTGAGTTCGCCCAGCAGCAGCCGTCCGCCCTTGGCCGCGTCGGCTCCACCGGCATGGAAACGCTCGAAGCCGGCGACGATCGGATGGCCGTCCCGACTGGCAGGTTTCGCGGGTTTATCCGCGGCGTTTGCACTTGCTGCAAGAGACAGCAGAGAGAGTAATAGGAGGAGAGAGAATACACGCGACGGATGTCGCTTTGAACAATCAAGCATAAGAACATTCTCCGCACGAAAGACGACAGCAGGAAGTTTCAGGGCAAGGGGCAATCTCCGGCAGGTTAGGACGATCATATCCGGGTAATCGGTCCGCCGCAAGTAGCCGAAATCGTAGGGTGTGCCGAGAGCTTCTGCGAGGCTCACCATGCCCCCTTGGTGAGCCTCGCAGAAGCTCTCGGCACACCCTACGAATGCACTCGTCCGTCGCATTTCGCATCGTAGGATGAATACGAGGCGATGCGGGAAGTCAATCGCGGGGATTGTCCCCATTGTCAGGAGGTCGAACATGGACAACCACGAGCATCCCCTTGTTCGCTTCACCCACTTCTTCCATCGGAACTTCATCTGGTTCCTCATGGGATCCTACGTGGTCGCTGCCTTCGCGCCAGCCGCGGGATTGTGGATCAAGAACTGTACGCTGAATAATTTCGTCCTGTTCGGTGTGCCGATCCGTGTCTCGCTGCCGATGCTGCTGCTGGCGCTGCTCCTGTTCAACGCCGGCCTCGGCGTGCAGACGGCCCAGTTGCGTCACCTGCTGCGCAGTCCCTGGATTCTCGCCGCCGGCTTACTGGCCAATCTGCTTATTCCCATCGCCTACATTTTCGGCGTCTCGCAGAGCATGCGTCTCTGGCACAACCCCGACGAAGTGCAAAACATCCTGGTCGGTCTCGCTCTGGTGGCGTCCATGCCGATCGCCGGCTCCTCGACCGCCTGGTCGCAGAACGCCAACGGCGATCTGACGCTGAGCCTGGGTCTGGTGCTCTTCTCGACCTTGCTCAGTCCGCTGACGACGCCGCTGGCTCTGCACTCGGTCGGCCTGATGACGAAGGGCGATTACTCGGAGGATCTGCGTGAATTGGCCGCCTCCGGCGCGACAGGCGGTTTCTTGGCCGTGTGCGTGATCCTGCCATCGATCTTGGGCATGCTGACGCGCGGCATCGTCGGCGACGAGCGCATCGCCCGCGCGAAGCCGACACTGAAATTGCTGAACGCGCTGAATTTGCTGGTACTCAATTATTCCAACGCCTCGGTATCGCTACCGGAGTCGATCGCCAATCCCGATCCGGATCTCATCGCGGTGATCCTGGTGATTGTCTGCGGTCTGTGCGTACTCGCTTTCGGCGCGGGCTGGGTCATCGCGCGGCTCTTTCGGGTGGACCCGGTACAGCGAACGAGTCTGATGTTCGGTTTGGGGATGAACAATAACGGTACGGGATTGGTATTGGCGACGATGGCACTGGCCGATCATCCGCGCGTCATGCTGCCGATCATCTTCTACAACCTCGTGCAGCATCTCGTGGCCGGCTGCGTCGATTTCCTGATGTTTCGCCGTAATGGTACCCCGTAAGAGGCTGTAAAAAATGCCGCTTGCGGTTTAGCGTGTTCTAGCGCTAAGCCGCAAGCGGCTCCTTCGCGAAACGTAAACGGGAGCAAGCTTACCCCCGTTCGCCAAATCACAACAGTTCCGTCAACATGCGACCCTCGGATAAAAGGTTGAACGGCCGCCCTTCGCGATCGATGGCCTCCAGGTCGTCCACGCCCATCAGATGATAAACCGTGCGGGCGATGTCCTCCGGCGCTACCGGATGATCGGCGGGGTACGCGGCCACCTTGTCGGAAGCGCCGAAGGTTTGTCCACCGCGCACGCCGCCGCCGGCCATGACCGCCGTCATGCAGTGCGTCCAATGATCGCGGCCGGCGCCGCTGGGACCGCCAGAACGCGGATCGCCGACCTTCGGCTTTCGGCCCATCTCGCTGTTGACCAGCACCAGCGTCTGTTGCAAAAGGCCGCGTGTGTGCAAATCATCCAACAGGGCCGAGAAACATTGATCGAATTCCGGCAGCAGATGCCGGCGCAAACAGCTGAAGTTGCCGCCGTGCGTGTCCCAGCCGCCGCCGCTCTTGCACGGACCGGCCAGTTTGGGATCCTCTTTCCAAAACACCGTCACGAACGGCACACCGGCCTCGACCAGACGCCGGGCCATGAGCATGCTCATGCCATTGACGGTCGCGCCATAGTGATCGCGCAGTGCCAGCGGTTCCTTGCTGACATCGAACGCCGATTTTGTTTGCGTGGAAGCGAGCAGGGAGAGCGCTTTCTCACGTTGGCGGTTGAAGGTCCGCACCGGGCCGAAACGCTCGGACGAGCGGACGGCCGAATCCAGCGTGGCCAGCAGATGACGCCGCGCTTGCAGACGCGAAACGTCCATGTCGCCTTGCAATGTTAAAGCGGGCGCGGCGAACTCCAGGGGATGTTCCAGGCTGCCGTAAACATAGGAGGCGTCGTATTCCAGCCCCAGGCGAGCCGCGAACTGGCCGGGACGTGTGTATTCGGGAAAGCCGGGTTTCTGCGGCAGGGTAATCAGCGAGGGCAGATACGGATGCGCCGGACGCTTGCTTGTCACGACGGAGCCGAGGAACGGCCAATCGGACGGCAGCGGTTTGCGATTGTTGAGCAGTTGGCCGAAACTCGGATCGGGAGCATGTCCAGTGAGGTTGTAGTAATAGCCGGCGTGGTGGTCGCCGGTGCCGCGTCCGTAGTGCCCCAGCGAGTTGATGAGCGCCAGATGATGCGCTTGCCGCGCCAGCTTGGGCAGGTGTTCACACAGGCGCACGCCGGGCGCGGAGGTAGCGAGGGGCTTGAACTCGCCGCGATATTCCACCGGCGCGTCGGGTTTGAGATCCCACATGTCGAGGTGCGACGCCCCACCCGATAGCCAGATAAGAATGGTGGAGCGAGCGGACTGTCGCCGAGCCGATGGTTTCGCGGTCGTCGCGGCGGACGCCAGGGCTGTCGCGCTCAGGCCAGCGAAGCCGAGACCGCCGGCGACCAGAAAGGCCCGTCGATTCAGCGCGGCACCAACAGGGGAATGACCGGCGTGCATAGTGGATGTCCTCCCGCGTTTCTCACGTTCTTGGTTGCATCGTCGCATACGGTGGAGGGAGGCGTCAAGCATTTGATTTTGCCAGCCCGCAGCGCCAGCAAGGGATTATCTCTGTTGGCATCTCATTTGCGTTCCTTTTTGTCGGATCATCCTCTGGCCCTTCCGTCCCGTGGAGACGCATGAAAATCACCATTCTGACCCATCTGGAGAAAGAGAACGCCAAAACACACGACATTGTGGTGGATCAGGTGGCCGATGCTCTGCGCGGAGACGGCCACAAAGTTTCTATCCTCGGTGTGCATGGCGACATCAGCAAGCTGCGCAACGGACTGACGCGGCGGAAGCCGGATCTCGTTTTCAACCTCATGGAGACGTTCGGCAATCATCAACTGGGAGCGGTCGGTCTGGCGGGATTGCTCGAACTGCTCGGTCTGCCCTACACGGGCGGCGGTCCCGGCGAGATTTACATTCAGGAAGACAAGGCGCTGACCAAGAAATTATTGGCCTTCGACGGCATTCGCTATCCTGAATATGCCGTATTTTCTCCCGACGCCGATCTGGAGACGGGTGGGCAACTGCGTATGCCGCTGTTCGTCAAGCCGCTGCGTATGGACGCCTCCATCGGCATCGACGGCAAATCACTGGTCCGCAGCACGCGCGAGATGATGGAGCGTGTGCTGGACATTCACCGCCGCGTCAAGGATTCCGCGCTCGTCGAGGAATACGTCGAGGGACGGGAATTCTATATCGGCGTGCTGGGCAACGTAATGCCGCGAGTATTTCCACCCATCGAGATGGATTTTTCCGGTTTACCCGCCGGAACGCCGCGCGTTCTGGATGCGAAAGCCAAATGGGATGAGAAAAGTCCCCAATACAAGGGCACGCGCTCCGTGGTGGCCGATCTGCCCGACGAACTGCGCGCACGCTTGCAAAAAGTCGCACTCGATGCCTATCGCGCGTTGCGTGTGCGCGATTATGGGCGGATCGATTTGCGTCTCGCCGATGCGGGTGAGATTTACGTCATCGAGGTCAACGCCAGTTGTTATCTCGAACAATCGGGCGAGTTCGCCACCGCCGCCCGCGCCGCGGAAATGGACTATCCCACTCTCATTAGGAGTATTGTCGAGAGCGCCTGGGAGCGTCATCGGCGCGTTTAACCGCGCCCCATACGATTGAGCGCCAGCGCGGTTACGAAGGTTGTCAAGGCCGCGGTCGCATCCACTTCGCGCTCGGCGGGGTAAACGAGGTGAAGCGCTTCCGCGCGCTCAGCGAGTCGCCGAAGTAAAGCCCGTGTGTGTTCGGGAAAATAGGCCGTCCAGCGGAATACTTCGGTTCCCAACGTGCGTTCGAGGCGGCGGATCAACATGGCGGCGCTATGCCGTGCCTGGGCCGATGGATCGAGGGCGGCGGGCAGATCGCCGAAGATCGTTTGCAGGGCGTCATCGACTTCGGGCGGAACGTCCTCGCCGGCCGGCGCATGCTCCTGATAGAACTGATCGAGCGAAGAAACGATCTCGCCCACGTCCTCATCCAATTCCTCCTCTGTCACCAGCGGACCGCGGTCGCGCACCACGAGCATGGTGCGATCGCAATACTCCAGTTTCGCCAGGGCCGCCGGCGCGCCGGCGTAGCGACGACGCCAATCGAAATTCGGCGTCAACCATAAGGCGAAGGTTTCGGCCCAGTCCTCATCAGGATGCTTCTGCGCGTACCAACCCGGCAGATGATGCACATAGTCGGGATGAAACGGCCGAGGATGATATTCCTCCTCATACTCTCGATTGATGTCGCCGAAGTGATGGACCCATTCCGCCTCCTCGTAGAGTCGATACGCATAGTTAATCACATGACCCATCTCGTGACGCAGATAGCGCAGGATGTCGGCTGGCCCCACTCCTTCGACAAACCCACCCCGGTTCGCGTGCAGTTCCGTCAGGTCAGCCCGCGCGAGATAGAAGGGGATGGCAATGCTGATGGTGCCAAACGGAACGCCCCACTCGGTGGAGAGATAAAACTTCGGCTCGACCCGTGTGATGCCCCGTTGCTTCAGCTCGTGCTGAAAGTCTTGCAACACCTGATCCAGGGGCGTGCCGAGGATGGTCAAACCGAGGTCGCGCAGCGGCGTGGTCCACGGGTTGGCCTCACGGATGGGCGGTTCGGGGGTGGACATGGGTTCCTCGGCAGCGAAGAAAAAGAAATCTCAAGGGCAATCGTGCAGAAAGCATGCCACGGAGCGGACAGCGACACAATGAAGGGAGGAATGATTCGCGTTTGTGTTGTGAGATAGAATTCATAACTTGCTCATCATGTATTCATTACTTTATGTTTAGAATGTCCAAGAATTGTATCTCCCCTGAAGACTCAATCCCTCCCCCGTCGGCGGAGTAACCACCAGCCTCGCCACGAGCCACAAGGCTGTCTGAGGATAGACGATGAAAAAGTTCTTCATTCTAGGTTGCCCGCGTTCGGGAACGACGATGGTGCAGCAGGCGCTGAACCGCCATTCGCGCATCGCCATTCCGGCGGAAACCAAGTTCTTCTTTTCCTTCGTCGGCCACCCTAGAGAAAGTCAACTCCGTCATATCGAGCGTCTCAACGCCGACCTCAACATTCAACTGCCGGCGCCCCCGGCCCGCATTGTCACGGAAGCCGAAGGCCGGGCCTTCTATGAACTGATGGCCCAACAATATGTCGAGCGTTCGCCCAAGAAAGACATTACCTATTTCGGTGAAAAAACGCCGGAACACACCGGCCATTTGCCGCGCATCCGGCAGATGTTCCCCGAGGCCAAAATCGTCATCCTCTATCGCGATGGCCGAGATGTGGCCGCCAGTCTGACGCGGATGCCCTGGATGTCTTCGAGCTTGTATGCGAATTTCGCCGTCTGGCTTTATTATCATTGGGTCATCCAGCGGGTGAAGGAACGCGATTCCTCCAATCTGTATTTCGCTCGCTACGAAGACATCGTCGCCGATCCGCGCCGCCAAATGAGAGGCATCCTGCGGTTCCTCGACCTGCCTTATGAGCCGGCTGTGGCGGAAGGCGAGGGCAATCGCGAAGGCATTCCGGTGCGCGAGTATGCCTGGAAAAAGAGGGCGCTGCGGAAAATATCTCCCGAGCGAATCGGCGTCTTTCGCCAGGAATTGGACGCCGGCCAGATCGAAGTGTTGGAACGCCTTGGCAAGCACGCGCTTTCGTCGCTCGGCTATTCACTGCTCACCGGCGGCGACAAGCCATTGCCTCTGTCGTTCTTTGTGAAACTGTCTTACGATCTCAGCCGATTCGCCCTGCGCTTGCCGTGGCATTCCGTTTTGCGTGAGTTGGTTTGTCGTCTCTCGTTCGGCGGCAGGCCTGCGCCCTTGGCTCCTGCTCCATTGTCCCCCGCCCTGGCGTGAAACCCCTACCAGCCCGCAGCGCCGGCAAGGGAAGTCCCTTGCTGCCGCTGCGGGCTGGTAGGGGTTTGTCTCGTAGTCGCGAGTTCGCATCATGCGTTTCTTCCACGCCACATATCTGTACGCTGTTTTGTTCGCGCTGACCGTCGCCGCCTATGTCCTCGTCTGGAGCAACGATTTCGTCGATTACGACGACCCCGTATATATCACATCGAATCCGCAGGTGACGAACGGGTTTACCTGGGATGGTTTTCGCTGGGCGTGGACGGTCGATCGATCGCCTTATCTCATACCCTTGACTTGGTTCTCGCTCCAGTTGGACGCGCATTGCTTCGGCGAACGAACGGCGAAGGGAGAAGGGTTCATCCCGCCCGCTGCGGTCCACGGACAAAATCTGTTTTGGCACGCGGCCAATGTCTTGCTGTTGTTCGGCTTCTGGCAGCGTATCACGGGGCGTCGTTGGCCCAGTTTCTTCGTCGCTGCCCTGTTCGCCCTCCATCCAATGCACGTCGAATCGGTGGCCTGGGCTTCCGAACGCAAGGATGTGTTGAGTGTGTTTTTCGGGCTGCTGACTTTGGGAGCGTATGTTCGTTACGTGGAGAAACCGGGGTGGTTTCGCTATGGGATTCTGACTTTGGCCTACGCGCTGAGTCTCTTCTCCAAGCCGATGCTCCTGACGTTGCCCTGCGCGTTGCTGCTGCTCGATTACTGGCCCTTACGCCGTGTGCGCGGCTTCTACCAACCCGAAGCGCCCGCGACGAGTTTCTACCAGCCCGAAGCGCCCGCGACGAGTTTCTACCAGCCCGGAGCGCCAGCGACGGGTTTCTACCAGCCCGAAGCGCCAGCGACGGGTTTCGGCGAAAAGCGTCTGAGTGGGTTGATTCTCGAAAAGATGCCGTTATTTGTCCTGGCGGCGGTGGTCGGCGTCCTGACGCTGGAAGCCCGCGAAACGCAGGGTTCGATCGTTAGCTTCGACACCCTTCCCCTTTCCGCTCGCTTCGCCAACGCCCTGACAGCCTACGGTTGCTATCTCCGCGCCACCTTTTTCCCCCTGCGGCTTGCTATCCTGTATCCCCACCCGTATGAGAATTGGTCGCTCTTATCTGCCCTGGCGGGAGCGGCGCTACTGTTTTTTCTCACGCTTTTCTGCGGATGGCAGGCAAGGCGTCGTCCGTGGTTGATCGTCGGTTGGCTATGGTTTGTGGGCACGCTGCTGCCGGTCATCGGTTTCGCCCAAGGAGGAAAACAGGCTTGGGCCGACCGCTTCAGCTATTGGCCGCACATTGGTCTCTTTGTCGCTCTCGTTTGGGGGTTATCCGAACTCATCGAGCGTTTTCGCGTACCCCTGCCGGCGGTTCGTCTGATTGGGGCGGCCGTTCTTGGCTGGCTGGCCTTCTTGACCTGGGGGCAGGTCGGTGTCTGGCAGGATACACGTACTCTTTGGCAACAAGCTCTGGATGCCACGCACGAAAACGAGTACGCCCACGAACACCTGGCAAGGTATTACCATACTCAGGGGCGGGACACGGAATCAGAACCTCATCATGTCGAAGCATACCGCCTCCAGCGCCAACGCCGCCAACTTCCTCCCTTGGAGCGCCGGTTGACAGATCGTTGAATCTCCTTATCGTAGACGGACGGCGAGGAGATCGGCGAAATGGCCGAGGTATCGCTTGAACAGATCGGCAAAACATACCCCGGCGGCGTCGAGGCGGTGCGCGATGTCCAGCTGCGGGTGAACGATGGCGAACTGATCGCGTTGGTCGGTCCCTCCGGCAGCGGCAAGACCACCCTCTTGCGTATGATTGCCGGACTGGAGACACCGACCACCGGCATCATCCGCATTGGCGGCCGTGTGGTTAATGATGTGCCGCCGCATCGCCGCGATGTGGCGATGGTCTTTCAGCGTCCCGCCTTGTATCCTCATCTGAGTGTCCGTGCCAATCTCGGCTTCCGTTTGACGTTGCGACAGGGAAGGCGCTGGTGGGACTGGTTCGGTTCGCGGCGGGCGTGCGGCGAGAACGCGGCCGAGATCGACAATGTGGCTCGGCAGCTGGGATTGGAAAACGTGCTGGATCGCCGACCGGGAACGCTGTCGGGAGGACAGCAGCAGCGGGTGGCGCTGGGGCGTGCCCTGGTGCGCCGGCCAGCCGTTTTTCTGTTCGATGAGCCGTTGAGCAACCTCGACGCCCGGCTAAGGCTGGAAATGCGCCGCGAGTTGCACTTGCTCCATCGCCGACTTCGGGCGACAATGATCTATGTCACCCACGATCAAGATGAGGCGATGACGCTGGGCGAACGCGTCGTGGTGCTGGATCGGGGCGCCATCCGGCAAGCGGATTGTCCCCAGGCATTGTATGATCGGCCGGCGGATCGCTTGGTCGCGGGTTTCCTCGGTTGGCCGCCCATGAACTTTTTGGACGGCGAACTGGTCGTAGTGGGTGATCGGTTGAGTTTTGGTAACTGGGACGGCTGCCTGATTACCAGCCGTCTGGATTGGCGGCCCTTTGTAGGCCGGCCTCTTACCCTGGGCATCCGCGCCGAAGACGTGAGGTTGGCGGAAGGGCCGGGCGAGAACCAGCTGACCATGGTGGTGCGCCTGGTGGAACGTCTTGGTCCCGTGCAGTTGGCGACGCTGACGATGGCGGCTTGGACGGTGACGGCTCGGCTGGCCGTCACACCCGCGCTGAGCGAAGGTGAGACGGTTCACGTCGCCTTCGATCTGACGCGGGCGCACCTGTTCGATCCCGCGACGGGCCGGGCGTTGTGCCACGGCCATGTATCCAATGCAGAGTGCAGAGTGCAGAATGCAGAATGAAGAATCTGTCCCGTCTTTCATTCTGCACTCTGCACTCTGCACTCTGCATTGAGAGGACGAGTGGGACCTGTCCCACTTTTTTTGTTTCCAGCCGCGCGAGACACGCATCTGATTGTTATTGTGAGGATCGAGAATGAACGGCAAAGAGTTGCTCACTGGGGTTGACTACCTGCATCGCGAAAAGAACATCTCGCGCGACGTGATCTTCTCCAGCATCGAGAAAGCCGTCCGCCTGGCCATCCATAAATGTTACGACGACGAAGAAGGCATTCTCGTCAGCATCGACCGGGTGACCGGCGAGATTCACGCCCAGAAGGGCGAGACGATCCTGGCGCCGGACAAACTTGGCCGCATCCCCGCGCAAGCCGCCAAACAGACCATCATTCAGATTCTCCGCGAGGAGGAGAGTCAAAATGTCTTCGATCAGTATTCCGCTCAAAAGGGCGATCTGGTGCATGGCACCGTGCAGCGTTTCGAGGGCGGAGCGGCCACTGTCACCATCGCCAAGGTTGAGGCATTGCTGCCGCGCAGTGAGCAAATCCCCGGCGAATCGCATCACGTCGGCGAGCGCGTCAAGGCTGTCATTCTCGACGTTCGCAAGGTTGGCCATCGCGTCAAGATCATTCTGACCCGTAACCACCCCGATTTCGTACGCCGGCTCTTCGAGACGGAGATTCCCGAAATCGAGGATCAGACCATCTCGATCAAGGCCGTGGCCCGCGAAGCCGGACATCGCACCAAGGTTGCCGTCTCGTCGATTGACATGAAAGTCGATTGCGTCGGTGCCTGCGTCGGTGTGCGCGGCAGCCGTATCAAGAATATCATTGATGAACTGAGCGGCGAGCGAATCGATATCGTGCGCTGGAACGATTCGCTTCAGGTACTCATTCCCAATGCTCTCCAGCCGGCCCAAATCGAGGAAGTATTCCTCTATTCGCGTCTGGGACGGGCCATCGTGCTGGTCAAGGAAGATCAGCTGTCGCTGGCGATTGGGCGGCGCGGCCAGAATGTACGGTTGGCCAGCAAGCTGGTCGGCTGGGACATTGAGATCATGACGCACGATGAGTTGAACTCCGGCATCGAGAAGGCGGAAGGTTGGTTCTCGGGTCTGCCCAATGTGACGCCGGAGATGGTCGAGGCGTTTATCGAAGAGGGTTTCCTGTCGTACACGGACCTGACGTTCGTGGAGGCGGCGGAGTTGGCCGAGTTGGGCGGCGTGACGGAGGAGCAGGCGCAGGAGATCATCGACTTCGCGGAGGAAGAGGCGGAGAATCAGGAGGAGGAAGCGCGCACGGCCAAGCCGGAATCGCCGGTAACGCCCAGCGCGCCGCAGTCGGCGGCGGCTAAGGCTGCCAAACTGTTCTCCAATCCGCTTGGTGAGCCGACTGCGGCGCAGCCTTCCGAAGCCAAACAGACCTTCGAGAGCCTCTTTGGGCCGGCCCAGGAAACGCCGGCCAGCTCAACGGAAGAAACGGAGCCAGTCGCCGAAACCGAAGCGATCGGCGAGGCTCCGGTCGCCACGGAGGAGGAACAACCCATTCCGCCAACCGAGGCGGTTCACGAGCAGATGGAAGAGTCGATGAGCGAGCCAGTCAGCGAACCGGTGGCTCCTGCTCCGGTCGATTCAAGGCCGGCAGAGTGAACCTCTTTGATCGGTGGGTGTGTCTTTATGCTTGTATAGCCGCTTGAGTTCGCGCGAAACGCCAAGCCGGGAAACGCCCGGAATCCGCGATTGAAGCAAATTGAAGTTTGGTTAGAATAGAGGAATAGAATTCGAGGCGGGTCGAGGATCGAGAACCCGGATACCAGGCAAGGATGACGACGTAACGCTCCATCCACCGCTGTCTGCCCTTGGCCGGAATCGCTGGCGGAAGAGTGGACAGCTGATAGCCGCAGGGGGAGTGGGTATGCCAGATTAGTCCACACAGGGAGTTGCGCTTGCAAAAAGAGAAAGTTCGTATTTTCGCTCTGGCTCGTGAGCTAGGCATAGAGACCAAAGACTTGATGACTCTATGTCGCCAGAACGGCATTGATGTGAAAAATCAGCTCAGCACCATCGAGCCGGAGGTGCGCGATCAGGTCGTGCAGCTCGTGCAAAAGCAGAGCGCCAAGCCGGCCATGACGCCGGGGCAGCGCGTCGTGCCGCCGATAGTGCCTCAAAAGGTCCGCGTTCTCGACGACAAGCCCAAAGTGCCGCCGACGTTACGGCCGATCACGAAGGCGGTGCCGGCGGAAACGTCCGGCCAGGCAAGCATTGCTCCGCTCGCGCCTCCACCATCCGAAACCCCCGTGTCTCCCCTTGAGAGTACCGTTCCTCCCATGACTTCCGCTCCCGCGGCCAAGGCCGCTGAGTCCGCGCCGCTCCAACCGCCCTCGGTGTCTCCTATCGAGAAGGTACCCACGCCTCCCGTCGCTGGCAAGCCCGTGGAGCCTCCGGCGCACCCTCGTCCCGAGCAGCCGGCACCGGCCGCTGCCACGCCGCCACGCCCCCCAGAAAATGTGCCGCCGCGCACTGAACCGCCGACGCCTCCCGCTGCGCCCCCTGTCCGGCCTCCGATCGTGCCTCCGCCCGTGCCGACCTTCACGGAGACGCGCGTCCGGCATTTGGACAGTAACCGATCCGGTACGCCGCCGCGCAGGCCGTTGGATCGCCGGCCGCCGCCGCACCGCAGCCATCCCATTGCGCCGCCCGCGCAGAGAAAATTCACTCCGCCTCCGGAGAAGAAACCACAGCCGGTTGGCCCCAAGAAACTCGCCGAGATTCCCGCGGAATTGCTCAATCGCACAGGGGACTCGCCCCTCAAGATCGAGGACATTCATCGCGCCTTGCAGCAGCAGGCTCCTGGCAAGATCGTGCCGGTTTCCCCCGACGATATTGAGATCGAAGAGGACGAGGAAGGATCCAAGTCCGGGGACAAGAAACCCCATCGCCGCATCCCCGGCGTGGCTGGACGCGACGAGCGTCACAAGGCCCGCGATGCACGCCAGGCCGCACGCAAGAAGGGGGTTGGCTCCTCCGATCCCAAACGAGGCGTCGCCCTGCTTGAAGACGATGGCGAGACGCACCGCAAGCACCGCCGTCCCGGCCAGCGTATCAAGCGTCCCGAACCTACCATGCCCCGCAAGGGCAAGGTGCCCATCTCGTTGCCGATCACCGTACGCGCGCTGTCGGAAGCCGTCGGCGTGCGCTCGAACGAGGTGATTAGCAAACTGATGGCTCAGGGGTTGCTCGTCACCATCAACGCTGTCCTGGAGCCTTTCATGGCCGAGGCCATCGCTCTCGACCTGGGCTGCGAACTGGATGTCAAGAAGCAGGCCGACGCCGAGGAGGTTCTTCTCGCCGAGGCCAAGAAGCCGGACAACCCCGAGGATCTCGTGCTGCGTGCGCCAATTGTGACCATCATGGGGCACGTCGATCACGGCAAAACGTCGCTGCTGGATCGCATTCGCCACAGCAACGTGACGGCCACCGAACACGGCGGCATCACGCAGGTCATTCGCGCCTGGCGCGTCGAACACGCCGGCAAGCCGATTACCTTCCTCGACACGCCTGGCCACGAGGCGTTCACCAAGATGCGTGCCCGCGGCGCGCATGTGACGGACATCGCGGTTATCGTGGTGGCCGCCGACGATGGCGTTATGCCGCAGACCGAGGAGGCCATCAACCACGCCAAGGCGTCCGGTGTCTCCATCGTCGTCGCCATCAATAAGGTCGATCTGCCCAACGCCAACCTCCGCAAGACCGAGCAACAGCTGTACGGCCTCGGTTTGATCCCCGACAATATGGGCGGCGAGGTGCCGTTCGTGCAGACCAGCGCCGCCACGGGCAAAGGTATCGACGATCTGCTGGAGACATTGTCGGTGGTGGCCGAGTTGAAGGAACTGAAGGCCAACCCAAATAAGCCGGCCTCGGGTACCTGCCTGGAAGCCAACCTCAGCGAGGGGGAGGGAGTGTTCGCCACCATTCTCGTGCAGGACGGTACCCTGCGCAAGGGCGATGTGGTGGTGTGCGGTGCCAGTTCCGGCCGCGTTCGCGCCATGTACGACGACCTTGGCCGACACATTGACGAAGCCGGGCCGAGTGTGCCGGTGCGCGTTACGGGTTTGAATGAGGTGCCCAACGCCGACGATCCGTTCGCCGTTGTCTCCGAACTGTCGATTGCCACGGAGATCGCCGAGAAACGCATGGAGAAGCTGCGTGAGGCCAACGTCACGCGCCGCGAGGCCGTGCGCTTGGAGGACATCAGCCACGCCAAGATCGCCGAGCTGAAGGTCATCCTCAAGGCCGACTTCCGCGGTTCCATTGAGGCCATTCGTAAGGAGCTGGAGAAGCTCCACCATGAAGAAGTTCGTGTCCGGGTCCTGCACGCGGCCATTGGCGGCATCAGCGAAAGCGACGTGCAACTGGCCCTGACCTCACCGCAAGACACCATCATCGTCGGCTTCAACGTAGTGCCCGACGATCGCGCCCTTGCGCTCGCCGAGGAACGCAGTGTCCAGATGCGCCAGTACAACATCATTTATAAGTTGACGGACGACATCCGCGCTGCCCTGGAAGGCAAGCTCAAGCCGCGTGAGGAGATTATCCATCTGGGTCGGGCCGTGGTCCGCGAGACGTTCAAGATCAGCCGGGTCGGTACGATCGCCGGCTGTTACGTCACGCAAGGCACCATCGAGCGTTCGGCGAAGGTGCGAGTCATTCGCAGCGGCGTGGTTGTTTACCCGCCGGCGGATCGCACGGTCGGCCTGGAATCGCTTAAGCGCTTCAAGGAAGACGTGCGCGAGGTGCGCGAGGGCTTCGAGTGCGGTATCAAGGTGCATGGCTACGATGACATCAAGGTAGATGATGTCATTGAGGCGTATCGTATCGAGCAGGTGTTACGAACCTTGTCCTAATGAAGAATGCAGAATGAAGAATGCAGAATTAAAAGCGAAGCTGCGGCCTGTTTTCATTCTTCATTCTGCAATCTGCATTCTGCATTGATTTTATGATTGTCGGCTCCCTGCGCGTGCGATTGTTGTTGCGTCAATCGCGCAGTCTGAAGGACAAGCGGCAGGTGGTTCTGAGCATCAAGGACCGCCTGCGCAACCAGTTCAATGTATCCGTGGCTGAAGTCGAGGCGCAGGACCATCGTCAGCTCGTCGTGCTTGGGCTGGCTATGGTGAGTAACGAAACGAAGCATGTGCGTTCGACGTTCGAGCAAATTCTCACTGCTCTTCGGGTACATCCCGTGGCGGAAATGCTCGATCACGAGATGGAAGTGTAGCCTACCAGCCTGGAGCGCCAGCGACGGGAAACCCATCGCTGGCGCTCCGGACTGGTAGGCGAGACAGCGGAAGAGAGACATGAAAACCTATCGCCTGGCGCGAGTCGCCGAAGCCATCCGCGAGGTGGCCAGCGAGACCATCCTGTACGAGTTGCGCGATCCGCGCGTCAAGTTGGTGACCGTGACGCGCGCCGAGGTGTCCGGCGATTTGCAGCACGCCAAGATTTTTGTGTCTATCATGGGCACCGAGAAGGAGCAGCAGTTGACCCTGCGCGGCCTGCGTCATGCCGCTGGGTTCATTCAATCGAAGCTCGCCCGTCGTTTGCAAACGCGCTTCACGCCCATCGTGCATTTCGTACTCGATCAGGGCGTCAAACACAGCATCGAAATGACGCGCCTGATTAACGAGGCTCTCGCCGAATCGGCTCCGCCGCCGGCGGAGTCGCTGTCCGAACCTCCGCCGGCGCTCGCCCCCCCCGAAGGAACGGCGGACGACGCTGCAGAAGTGTGATCCCCTGGTTCCGGAGACGGGAGCATTGTCCGTCGCTCTCGCTTCGGCCTCCCTCCCTTCGCCATCCCGTTCATGGAGTGATTAACGTACCTATGGCGACTACCCTAAACAAACAGCGTTTACTCAACCAACTCTTCGCGGCCACCAAGAAGGCCGTCCAGGCGGATGAGGAAGCGCGTCCGGTGTTGCAGCAGTTCATTTATGGCCTGTGTCGCGAGGATGCGACGCGCGAACAGGCGGACGAAGCCTATCGGTTCCTGTGCGAGCGCTTTTTCGACTGGAACGAGGTTCGCGTCAGTTCGACCCGCGAACTGGACGATGCCTTTGCCGGCATGAGTGACGCGGACATCCGCTCGCAACGGCTGGTATCGTTCCTGCAAGAAGTGTTCGAGATTCATTTCGCCTTCGATCTCGACAAGTTGCAGAAAGAGGGACTCAAGCAGGCTGCCAAGAAATTGTCGCGCTATCAGTCGGCCAACGATTACACGGTTTCATGGGTCGTGCAGCGCTCGCTGGGCGGACACGCCATCCCGGTCGATGCGCCGACGCTGCGTTGCGTCACGCGCCTGGGGCTGATCGAGGGCGAGCAACAAGACGAAGAGGCCCGCGCCAGTCTGGAACATCTCGTTCCCAAGGCGAAGGGCGCGCAGTTTACGGATGTGGTCAGCGCCGTGGCCGGCGAATACTGCTGGGAGGAGCAGCCACAATGCTCTTCCTGTCCCCTGTCCGGCGAGTGCGCATACGCCCAGGAGAACGGCGTCGAGGGGATGACCGCCGCGCGTTCGCATCGACCGAAACCACGATGAAGAAGAATCCCTTGCTGGCGCTGCGGGCTGGTAATGAAACCGCGCCAGCCCGCAGCGCCAGCAAGGGACGCCATCACGAGAATGCCCCATGTCCGAGCCAGTCGAAGCGAGCCGTCCCTCTGCGGATGTGGCCGCCACGACGCGGAAAATCGTGGCCAACATGGAGAAGGTCATCATCGGCAAACGCCAGCAAATCACGCTGGCGCTGGTGGCCTACTTCTGTGAAGGCCATATTCTTCTCGAAGATGTGCCCGGCGTGGCCAAGACCATGCTCGCCCGCGCCCTCGCCAAAAGCGTCGGCTGTACTTTCAAACGTCTGCAATGTACGCCGGACCTGCTGCCGACCGATGTGACCGGCGTATCGATCTTTAACCAGAAGACTGCCGAGTTCGAGTTTCGGCCCGGCCCCATCTTCGCGCAAACGCTGCTGACCGACGAAATCAACCGCACGACGCCGCGCACGCAATCGGCTCTGCTGGAAGCGATGGCCGAACGCCGCGTTACGGCCGACGGACAAACCTACACGCTCAAGCCGCCCTTTCTCGTCATCGCCACGCAAAACCCCGTCGATCACGAAGGCACATTCCCGCTGCCCGAAGCGCAGCTCGACCGCTTCCTGGTGCGTCTAAGTCTCGGCTATCCGGCCATCGAGGAAGAGGCGAAGATGCTGCAACGCCTCCAGCACGGCCATCCCATCGACGACCTCAGTACCGTCGTCACCGCTGCCGAAGTGCTGGCCTGTCAGGACGCCGTGCGCGAGATTCACGTTGATGATAAGGTGCGTCGCTATCTACTCGAAATCGTCCAGGGCACGCGCACCCATGACGATGTTCAACTCGGCGGTAGTCCGCGCGCCTCGATCGCGCTATTCCGCACGGCGCAGGCGTTGGCAGCGATGGCGGGGCGCAATTTCGTCATGCCCGACGATGTGAAACGCATGGT
>Ga0134126_10001473_pt1 | contig 30010 bp, 33 predicted proteins | sample KB31752_FD_96881 | JGI IMG/M metagenome (GOLD analysis project Ga0134126, IMG submission 96881) | Terrestrial soil microbial communities with excess Nitrogen fertilizer from Kellogg Biological Station, Michigan, USA - KB3-175-2 | ecosystem: Environmental > Terrestrial > Soil > Unclassified ... | reverse complement strand
GACGCCCGCCGGGCCGACACCGGGCTCATCGCCGCCATCGTGATGGGCGTGGCGTTGGCCAACCTGCGGGGCATCGACCTGCCCGAGGACCGGCCGTTCTTCAAGACGGTCGTCCAGCTCGTGGTCGGCCTGCTGTTCATCTCCATCTCGGCGACGGTGACGACCAGCTCGGTGGGGGCCGTCCTGGCGCCGACGGTGGCGCTCATCGCCGGTTTGGTGCTGGTGGTCCGCCCGCTGATCGCCGGGGCCTCGACGATGGGCACGGCACTTCGGGCACCGGAGCGGGCCTTCGTCGGCTGGATGGACCCCAGGGGGATCGTCGCGGCTTCGACCGCGGCGACGTTCGGCGCGCCGCTGGCGGCGGCCGGGATCGCCGGGGCCGGCAAGCTCCTGCCGGTCACCTTCCTGGTGATCGTCGGCACCGTGACCATCTACGGCCTGTCGGCCGCACCGGTGGCCCGGTTGCTGGGACTGGCCGAGACGGCGGAGGAGGAGCTGGGCGACCCCCGCGACCTACCCGACGAGCCCGAGCTGGCTCCGCCCCTGAGCGACGAATAGCGGCCAAGGGAACCGTGAACATGGGCTCCACTTATTAAAGGTTGTACGTTAACCTTTAACAAGGAGATCTCCATGGCCAAGGTTCTGCGGCGCCACTGGGCGACCGACTTCTCCGGTCCGTCTCGTGGCGATCGTCGCTCGTGTGAGTACCAGGCGTACCTCCCTGACCGTCTCGCCGTTCGTTCGTTCACCCTGGATGGCGAGGTGGCCGCCGACGTCGCCGAGGCCGAAGCGGCCGTCGCCCGCCTGAACGTCGAGGCGATGGCCTTCATCGACACCGAAGCCCTGGCTCGCATCCTCCTCCGGGCAGAGGCCGTGGCCTCTTCCCGGATCGAAGGCCTGGAGATCGGGGCACGGCGCCTTCTCCGGGCGGAGGTCGTCCGGGGACTCGACGAGGCACCATCGGACGTCACCGCCACGGAGGTGCTCGGGAACATCGACGCCATGGTCTACGGCATCGAGCGCGTTGGCGAAGGTGACCCCATCACCACCGACGTCCTCCTCGGTGTCCACGAGCGACTGCTGGCCGGAACGAGGCTGGAAGAGCACGGCGGGCGGTTTCGTGACCAGCAGAACTGGATCGGCGGCAGCTCCTACAACCCGTGCGCCGCCGCCTTCGTGCCTCCTCCCCCCGAGTTCGTCGAGGACCTGGTGGCCGACCTGTGTGCCTTCTGCAACGACGACTCGTTGCCCACCGTCGCTCAGGCAGCCATCGCCCACGCCCAGTTCGAGACCATCCACCCTTTTGTGGATGGAAACGGGAGGACCGGCCGGGCACTCGTCCACCTCGTCTTCCGCCGACGAGGACTGGCCCTTCGGGTCATCCCTCCTCTCTCACTGGTTCTGGCCACCCGGTCCAAGTCGTACATCGAGGCCCTCGAGACCAGCCGCTACCGAGGACCCGCGACCAGCAGGGCTGCGCACACCGGAGCCAACCAGTGGATCGGACAGTTTGCCGGAGCCTGCATCCGGGCCGTGGCCGACTCGGATGCGTTCGAGAACCGAGCGCGGGACATTCAGCGATCTTGGCGTGATCGCCTGCCCAGCGTCCGCAGGAGCTCGGCAACCGACCTGCTCCTCTCCGCTCTCCCGGGGGCTCCGGTTATCACGGTGAACAGCGCCGCGGCCCTCATCGGTCGGTCATTCCCTGCCGCCAACAACGCCGTCTCGCGGCTCGTCGACGCTGGTGTCCTGGACCAGGTCACGATCGGCCGACGGAATCGTGCCTACGAGGCACCAGAGATCATCACCGCCTTCACCGACCTCGAACGCCAGCTGGCCAGCCCCGAAGGCGACATGCTCACGAGCGAACCCGTCCGTCGGGTTCCTCGACGAGGACCGCGATGAGGGAAGATGGCACCGTGACGGGTTCACTCTACGAGGACGTCGGCTGCGAGGACGGGCTGCGACGGTTGTCGAACGCCTTCTACCAACGGGTGTTGCAGGACGAGGTGCTGGCCCCGGTCTTCGTCGACTTCACCCCCACCCATATCGAGCATGTGGCGGTCTGGCTGGCCGAGGTGTTCGGTGGCCCGGCCGACTACACGGCCCGGCTGGGCGGACACCAGGGCCTGCTCCGCAGCCACCTCGGCATCGAGATCGAGGATGCGCACCGTGAGCGATGGTTGGTGCTCATGGCGGAGGCCATCGACGACGTGTTCCCCGGGCGGCCGGAACTGGCCGGGGTGCTCATGGGGTACTTCGAGTGGGGCGCCGCCATCGCCCAGGACGTGTCGCACGATCCAGTCGGCACCGACCTGGGCGAGCCCGGACCGACGCCGAGATGGGGCCACGAGGGCCTCATCGGTTGACGCCCCCCGGGGGTCGGCTGGTGCACCCAGCTTGCGCCAGTGGTGCGCCGTCCACCGTAGGTTGGGCGGCGCCAGCCGAGTGGGATCGCCGAGCGGGCGATGGCCCCATCACGCGACCGCGTAGGGCTCGGCCGGGATGGCGTGCGGGGCCGCCGACTCGGTCACCAGCCGGTCGACCGGCCGAGCCCCGGTCTCTCGGTGCACCCGGGTGTTGAAGCGGTCCTGGGCCTCTTGGCAGGCCCGCTCCAAGGAGGAGAAGTCGGGGTACTCGGCCACCAGGTTGTCGGGCCGGGGCAGGACATCGGACTTGGCGATCCGCACCGTCGCCTCGGTGCCTCCCTTGGACTCGGGGTCGGCCACCACGCAGGTGTGGATCCCCACCCCGTAGTAGTGGGCCACCCCCAGGATCAACGCGCGCGTCTTGGAGCAGCTGCCTGAAACTTGTCAAAAAGTCCAGGGGTTGGAGGACCAAGAAGATCTAGGGGGCTGGCGACCCCGGCGTGAACGCAGACCCCCGGCGGCTCTCGAGCCCCACCTGGGGTCGATCAACGCCCAATGCACCGCCCCGCCGACTCAAAGGCGGCAACCCCGTGCCAGCGCCGAACCGGCCGGCAGGGCGAATTCGGCCCACACCGTCTTGGTCTCGCCGTCGAACTCGGAGTAGCCCCAGCGCTCGGAGAGAGCGGCGACAATGGCCAGTCCTCGGCCCGATTCTGACCGGGTGTCGAACGCCTGAATGTGTGGCGAGGCGGCACTGTCGTCCGTGACGGCGATGGTCACCCGGTGCCGGTGCGCCTCGACGTCCACGGTCACCTCTCCGTGGGAGGCCATCAGGGCGTTGCTGAGAAGTTCACTGGCGACCAGTTCGGCGGCGTCTAGTACCGACCATCCTGGGTCGCGGTCGGTGAGGCCCCAGCCGAGGAGCTGGTCAACAATGAAGTGGCGGCCGAGGGAAGCACCTCGCGGATCACATCGAAGCGCAAGGGCGGCAGAGTGACACACTGTCAGGGCACGCTCCGACTACTGGACGACGAGAAGGCCACTTTGATATCCCCACCGTCCCGATGTTCCAATCATGACTTTGTCCGCGTTCTGCTGCGGGGCTGTAACGTCCAGCGGGAAACGGTTCGCTCCGCCAGAGCTCTCGGAGCCGCTCGGGCCCCCTCCAACAGGGCGTGACGGTCTCGATAGACCAGCACACCGGGATCGAGGGTCGACCGCTGGTCACCCGATCACATGTCAGGCGCTTCGATCCACGAGATCCGCCAATGCAGCGCGGCAACTGTCTGGCGCCGCCCGCCGATTGATCGCGACGGTGGCTGTCCGATCCTACGGCTTGGCTGTGTTACTGCCCTTACCTTCGGGGCCGGTGAGGCCGTGGCCTGTGCTCGGGGTGGTGACGGGAGGACCGGCGGGCGGCTCGGTCGACGGAGTAGAGCTGGTATCGGAGGGGACGGTGGTTCCGGGCGGGGAGCGCCGCCCGTTGGTTGTTGTCGAGCAACTCGTTAAGGCGATGCCACCAATCGCCAGAGCGGTGCACAGGGCAACCGCCCCTACCCGGCGCCTGCGGCGTAGGCGGGGGGCGGCTGCGACGTTGGCAGGGGCCGATGCGGTCATGCCGGAGGCCTCCCCAGCGCAACCGGCGATCCAAATCAAAAGGCCATCGGACGGCATCCCGTCGGATAACGCTCGGTCGTAGCGAAGGCCCTTGCGGATGTCCGGGTGCGGGAGGCCTTTGTCGAGGGTTGCCCAGGCCACCAGCCGGGTAGGGCACGGGCGGAACAGCCAAGGGCGGGAGGATTGGTGGCAGAAGGTGCGTCGGGAAGGGGATCGGTCATCCCCCGGGCCGAGATGGTTCCCCTGCTCACCTACGTGCTACCCCTCCTCGCCGACTGCCCGATGGCCGAGGGCGAGATCGACGGGTATCTCGCCTGGGTTGGCCGCTCCGCGGAGCTCATCGTGGTTGACGGCTCTGACGACGAGGTGTTCGAGGCGCACCACCGGCGCTGGGACCAGTTCGGCGAGCACGTACGTCCCGAGACGCCGGGGACGGGCAAGGGCGGGGGCGTCATGACCGGGCTGCGGAGGGCCGGTCATGACCGGGTGGTCATCGCCGATGACGACGTCCGGTACGACCGTCGCAGCCTTGCCCGCCTCGCGGAGCTCTTGGAGCTGGCCGAGGTGGTCCGTCCCCAGAATTACTTCGACCCGTTGCCCTGGCATGCCACCTGGGATTCGGGCCGGTCACTGGTGAACCGCCTACTCGATGGGGACTGGCCGGGGACGCTGGGGGTCCACCGCTCCGTTGTGCTGGAGGCGGGCGGCTACGCGGGCGGGGTGCTGTTCGAGAATTTCGAGCTCTGCCGGACCGTCGAGACCGTCGGCGGATGTGAGTTGGTGGCCCGGGACCTGTACGTCCGACGCCTGCCCCCGACGGCCCGGCACTTCCTCGGCCAGCGGGTGCGACAGGCCTACGACGAGCTGGCCCGTCCCCGCCGACTGGTCGTCTTCCTCCTCCCGCTGCCCGTCGGGCTCGGCCTCGCCGGTTTCCGGCGTTGGCGGGCCTTGGGCATCCTGTCGGCCGTTGGCGTCCTGGCGACGGTGGCGGCGGCCGAGGGGGGCCGCCGGTGCGACGGTGCCACGGGCTACTTCCCCTTCCGCTGTTCCCTGGCCGCCCCGCTGTGGCTGGCCGAACGGTCGGTATGTGTCTGGTTGGCGGTCCTGGCCCGACTTCGAGGGGGCGTGGTCTATCGGGGCGGCCGGGTGCGGCGGGCCGCCCTGAGCTCCCGGAACCGGCGGGCGGCCGTCGAGGCGGTCCGGGCCGCATGACCAGCCCTGCCTCGTTCGGTCCCGGGGACCGGGCACCGCTGCCCAGGGCCCGGGGCCCGGTCACCGAGCGTCTCTTCGACGCCCTGACGGGCCGGCCCCGCGATCTGGGCTGGGACGACCGAAGCCTGGTCACCACCGACGACGACCGTCAGCTGGCCCTCTACTGCTGCTACGAGCTGCACTACGCGGGCTTCGACGGCGTCGATGACCGCTGGGAGTGGGCCCCGTCCATCCTCGGGATCCGTGCCACCCTCGAACGCGCCGTCGAGGACGAGCTCTGCAAGGCCCTGGGGGCGATCGACATCGGGCCAGAGGCGGTGGTGGACCACCTGTGGCAGTTGGCCAACAGTGGTGACGGCCCCTCGCTGTCGGCCTGGGTGGCCGTGCGGGGCGACGGCCGGCACGTGCGCGAGTTGGCCGTCCACCGGTCTGCCTACCAGCTGAAAGAGGCCGATCCGCACACCTGGGCCATTCCCCGCCTGACCGGTGAGGCCAAGGCCGCGATGGTGGCCATCCAGGCCGACGAGTACGGCCACGGGGACCCCAGTGCCGCTCACGCCGCCCTCTTCGGCCATACCCTCGAGGCGTTGGGGCTCGACCGTCGTCCGAACGCCCACTTGGATCTCCTGCCCGGGGTGACCCTGGCCACCACCAACCTGATCTCCTTCCTGGGCCTCCACCGTCGCCTCCGCGGCGCGTTGGTGGGGCACCTCGCTCTCTTCGAGATGACGTCGGTCGGCCCGATGGGGCGCTACGCGGCGGCGCTGGAGCGGCTGGGACTGCCCCCCGTCGCCCGCCGCTTCTACGACGTCCATGTCGAGGCCGACGCGCTCCACCAGACCGTGGCCACCGACCAGATGGTCGCCGGCCTACTTCGCGACGAGCCCCATCTCGCCGGCGACGTCGTCTTCGGTGCTCGGGCCCTCGGCCTGGTCGAGGCCCGCTTCACCCGCCACGTGCTGGACTGCTGGTCGACCAACCGCAGTTCGTTACGGCCCGGCTGGTCGCCCGACTGCCCGTGGCGTGACCGGGACGGCGCACCGCATCGGTGACGGCGAACCGGTCGATCGTCCTCCCGTCGCCCGCTCCCGCCGTTTCCTGTCACCCGAGCGGCCGAGGGAAGGAGAGTGGGGCATCTCCGGCTCGTGCCGACGTTCCGCAACCGCGACGGTGGCCCCGTCAGACGCATGACGGGTTGCGGCGAGGGTATGACCGGGGGAACTAGAGGGGGGACGATCTGGAGGACGGATGGCAGCCGAACAGACAACGAAGGACTCCCAGGACCAGGCATTCGGAGCCGCAGCAGCAGAGGACCAAGCCGTAGTGGACGAGCTCGAGGCCATGGGGGCAGGCGAAGAGGACTTGCCTGCCGGCCGTCAGAACCCGCCTCGCGCCGCGGGTAAGGCCGAGCCTGACGAGCAGGCGATGACCGTTCCCCCCTACGAGCCGGACGATCCCCACGAGCCCGACGCGCCCGATGGCCCGCCGGTGCCGGTCGACCGCCGGACCGGGGACGACCAGGCAGCGAGGAACCGGGACGAGGACCCGCCTGCCTGACTCCGACGAGGACCTCCCGGACCGTCTCGGTATTTGCGCTCTCGCCGATTTGGGGCAAGTGGACGGTCGAATCCACCCCGTTAGGGGTCATGCCAGTCGCAGCAATGGAACGCCCTGGGCCGGGAGGTCTCGTTCAGCCTCTACTGCGGGTACCGGGCGGAGTGCTTCCGCTTCGAGGCGGAGACGCTCGCCCAAGTGCATCAGGAGCACAGCAGCGTCGTCGCCCCGCCGAGGCCGCGTGATCGCCCTACGACGGCGAATGCCCAGTCCTTCCCGCGCCGATCGCCGCGTCTTGAGAACGTCGACATCTCGTGGGAGTACACAGTTCCCGTCGTGCATCTCTCCGGCGAAATCGACTACTCCAACATCGACGACATCCGCGCCGTCGTGGACACCCTCGCGCCATCCCAGCCGGCACGCCTCGTGCTGGACGTCGGCGCGCTGCGCTTCATGGACAGCGTGGGTCTCGCGCTCCTGGTGCACCTGGCGCATCAGATCGACGACGTCGAGCTGCGCGGCGCCTCTGCTGCCATCCGCAGGCTCATCGAGATCACCGGGCTCGAGCAGGTACTCCGGCTCGTATAGGTGGAGTGCGGCGAGGACCTGCCCTTCTCCGCCATCCTCAGAACCTCAACCGACCGAGCGTTCGGTGTGGCTCAGCTTGGAGGATCGAGCGGGCCCTGGCAATCAGTCGCCTGATCGACACCCAGCAGGAGGCGGCCAACAACCTCAATCCCGGGGACCAGACGCCGCTCGAGACCACCACCCGACCAAGCACCGTGCCGGCGATGGTCGAGAATCTCCCCCCTCGGCCGAGGGCGTATTGGGAGCTCCGCCGAAAATCGCCGGCCCGGTCGTGTCAGGGATACCCACGGCGGGAGGATCAAAGTCCTCGCAGGCGTGGCCGGGGATGAGCACCCTGCGAGCGGCTAGTGCCCCAGTGGTGCGCCGGCCACCGCGGCGATGACGCCGAGCACGCCGGCACCGACGATGGCGACGATCACCCCCCGGTGGAGCACCAGCAACCAGACGACGGCCAGCCCCAGCACGGGGAGCTGCCAGAGGTGGGACAGCGCCAGCGCGAGCGGGATCGCCGAGCCGGCGATGGCCCCGATCACGCAGGGTCCGGCGCCGGTCAAGAAGGCCTGGACCGCCTGGTTGGCCCGGAGCCGGTCGAAGTGCGGACCGCCGAAGATGACGAAGCAGAACGACGGGGCGAAGGCAATGGCGGCCGCCAGCAACGCACCGCCGACGCCGGCGGCGGCGTAGCCCACCACGGACACCGTCTGGACCACCGGGCCGGGGGTGACCTGGCCGAGGGCCACCGCATTCAGGAATTGCCCGTTCGTCATCCAGTGGTAGTTGTGGACGGCGTCGTGCTGCATGAGCGGGATGATGACGAACCCGCCCCCGTAGGAGAGGGCACCGACTTTCAGGGCCACCCACGCCAGGGCTCCCAGGCCACCAACGGCCACCAGGTGGCCGGCGGCCGCCGGCACGAACCCCCGGGTGCTGCCGAAGCCCGGAAGGTGCCGAGGCTCCCGGACGGCGATCTCGACCACCCCGCAGGCGGCGAGGACCAGGACCAGCCAGGCGCCGACCGTGGCGGCCGCGGCGGCGCCGACCAGGGCGTAGAGGACCCAACGAACATGATCGGGCCGCCGGGTGCCGATCCGGGCCCAACTCGGCCGGACCAACGTCCAGGCGGCGCTCAGGGCCACCGCCGGCACGGCCGCCCCGGCCCCGGCCGCCGCCCCGAGGACGGCGTCGGGCGGGTGGCTCGCCAGGAAGACCGCGGAGAGGGCCAGGATGACGATCAGGCCCGGGACGATGAAGCAGAGACCACCCAGGATCGCCCCGATCGCTCCCCGCAGCCGCCAGGCCAAGAAGATGGCCAGCTGCGTCGAGGCCGGCCCGGGCAGGAGGTTGGTGGCCGCCACGCCGTCCTCGAACTCGGCCGGGGCGATCCAGCCTCGCTCGTCGACGTACCGGCGCCTCATCATGGCGATGTGCGTCGGCGGCCCACCGAAACCGATACACCCGATCCGGGCCCATTCCTTGACGATGGTCGTCAACGGGACCACCGGCCCCGCTCCGGCCCCATCCCCCTCGGCCGGCTCGGCCGGCTCGGCCGGCTCGGTCATCGATCGTCCTCGGCCAACACCTCGGCCGCCAGCTCGCGCAGTTGCCGTCTGGTGGCCTCGAGCTCCCTCCGCCCTTTGGCCGTGGCCACGTAGCAGCGTCGAGACCGCCCGTCGACCACGACCTGCCGGGACGTGAGCAGGCCCTCAGCCTCCATCTTGTGGAGGGTGGGGTAGAGCGACCCCGGGCTGATCCGGTAGCCGTGCTGGGCCAGTTCCTCGGCCATCCATGCCCCGTGCACCTCGCCGCCGGCGGCGTGGTACAGCACATGCAGCCGGACGGCTCCCCGCAGGAACTCGCGCACGCCGAAACGCTAATCGATATCGACCTTCGATATTTGCTGGCGAACCATCAGCACCCGTTGGGCGCTCCGTTCCTCCTCGAGCAGCTTCTGCCGGACGCCGAACAGGTCGAACTGGGTGATCAGTCCTTCCAGCCGGCTCGGATCGGCCCGATCGACGACGGGCATGGCCCCCACGCCGAGGGCGACCATGCGGTCGGCGACCTGGCGCAGGATCTCGTCGGGGTAGGCGGTGGCCGGGCCGGCGACCATGGCGTCCGCCGCCACGGCGTCGTGGCGCAGGCGATCGGCCAGGATGGCCGACCAAGGGAGGACGCCCACCAGCCCGGCGCCGGGATCCAGCACCGGGTACAGACGTTGGCGCCGGGCCGGCGACCCCTCGGGCAGCGCCCGATAGAGGTCGTCGAGTCGTCGATCAGGAGCGACGGTGTGCACGTCGGCGTCCATCACCTCACGGACGAACGCCGCTTCCAGCGGGTCCACGGCGTACTCCCTCATGACGTGGAACCCCCGACGCGCCACCTTCTCGGTGAGGATCGACCGCTTCAGGACGAGCACGCTGACGAGATGCGAGACCGTGGCGGCGATGAGCAGGGCCAGCAGGCTGTTCTGATCGTGCGTCAGCTCGAAGCTGAAGATGATGGCCGTGAACGGGGACCTCGTCACCCCTCCCAGGGCGCCGGCCATCCCCAGTAGGGCGAACACCCCGGGGGAGGCACCGGGTAGGACGTGGCCCAGGATCCCGCCGATGGCTGCGCCCATCATGAGGATCGGGGCCAGGATGCCCCCGCTCGTCCCCCCTCCCAGGGCCCCGGCCCAGATGGTCAGCTTCACCACGAGCAGCAGCAGCATGGCGTCCACCGTGAGCTGCCCCAACAGCTCGGCGTGGATGGTGTCGTAGCCGACCCCGAGGGCCTTGGGGTCGATCAGGCCACCGATGCCGATGATCAGCCCGCCGATCATCGGCCACCACATCCAGTGCAAGTGGCCGTTCAGCTTCTTGAACAGGTCCTCGCAGCGGTACACCGCCTGGGTCATCACCCAGGCGGCCAGACCGGTGACCAGGCCGATGACGGCTGCTCCCAGCAGGGCAATCCCACCGAGGACGGCGTGGGACGGCACCGGAAAGATCGGTTGGGGGGTCACCAGGCCTGCGCTGGCCATCGCCATCCGGATGCCGTCGGCCGTGGCGGCGGCGATCCCGATCAGCACCATGGACCGCGGTCGCCACTCGAAGACGAGCAGCTCCACCCCGAACAACGTCGCCGCCACCGGGGTGCCGAACACCGCGCTCATGCCGGCGGCGGCACCGGCGACGAGCAGCGCCCGCCGCTGGGCGGCCGTCAGCCGGAAGAGCTGGCCGACGATCGACCCCACCGCGCCGCCGGTCAGGATGATGGGCCCCTCGGCGCCGAACGGGCCGCCGGTGCCGATGCTGACGGCGCTCGAGATCGGTTTCAGTATGGCCAACCGAGGCTGGACCCGGCTGCCGTTGATCAAGATCCTCTCCATGGCCTCGGGAATGCCGTGGCCCCGGATCTGCTCCGAGCCGAACCTGGCCATCAGCCCGACGATCAGCCCCCCACCGATCGGGATGACGATCGCCAAGGCTCCCAGGGTGTTGGCGGCCGGCGAAACCAGGCTCACCGAAAGCCGCTGGTAGTAGAAGAGGTTCGTGAAGAACCCGATCATGTCGAGCAGGGCGAGCGAGATGCCGGCTCCCAGCGCGCCGATGATCACGGCCAGCGGAATCATCCTCAGCACCGACGGCGTGATGGTGAAGTCGCCGAGCGATCGTTCCGCGGTGGTCGACGGCCGGAGGTCGGTGCCGACGATGCCGTCGTCGGGTGCCTCCGTCGCCGGGCTCACCACCGCCGCCCGAGGTGGTCGAAAGAGCTCGTGCTCCGAGCACGGCGAAGGAACGTCCCAAGAAGAAGCATCGTAAGGAGATGTTATCGTGGCACGTGTGACATTGCCCGACGAGGCCTACGCCAGCCTGCTCAGCCTCCGCACGGCCCTGCGCAAGTTCGAGCGCTGGAGCGGCCAGCAGGCCCGCTCGGCGGGCTTGACCCCGGCCCAGCACCAGCTCCTTTTGGCCATCCGTGGCCATCGGGATCCGGCGGGTCCGACCATTGGCGAAGTGGCCGACTACCTCCTGCTCCAACACCACAGCGTGGTCGGACTGGTGGACCGGGCCGAGGCGGCCGGGCTGGTCGGCCGGACGAGGGGGGACGACGATCGCCGGGTGGTGCGGCTGCACCTCACGCCCGACGGACTGGAGCGGCTGGAAGGGCTGTCGGCCGCTCACCTGGAGGAGCTCTCCCGCCTGCGCCTGGAGGTCCCCGCCCTGTCCGAGGGGCTGGCCCCGACCCATCAGGCCCATGGCCTGGTGGGGCCTCGGCGCCATCCGACCATTGCCGTGGCCGGGGTGGCGGACCCTCCGGCGGCCGGGGACGGGGCCCATCGGGTCCTGGTCGACCGGCGATGGCCGGCGGAGCTGGCGAAGAACGACCGACGGCTGTCGGCCTGGGTGAAGGCCGTCGCCCCGAGTCCCGGGCTGCTTCGCTGGTACGCCGGCCACCCGGAGCAGTTCGAGGACTTGGCCACCCGCTATCGAGAGGAGCTGGCGAAGCCGGCCGCCACGCCAGGGCTCCACGAACTACGGCGGTGGGCGGAAACCGACGGTCTCGTCCTCGTCACCGCCGCCGATGAGCCCTCCCGTTCGCCGGCCGCCATCCTGGCCGCGGTGCTCGAGGGTCAGTAGCCGCACCGAAGGTGGCGTGCGGCCAAGCCGATCATGGTTCCAGGCGATGCCGTCCAGCGTGCCAGGCGTGGGCGGGGTGGAACAGCTTGGCGTGGCGGCAATAGACGCACGCCTCGGGGCGGTTGGTCGAGACGACGGTCAGGTGGCCGCATCGGCCACACCGCCTCATCCCCACCTCGCCCAACACGGCGAGCAGCCCGATCCACAACGCCGCGGTGGTGAGGATGGCCAGAGCCACCACCAAGACGGCGATCACGACGTCAGCGAGCACCATGGTGTCCTCCCTGTACTACTTCGTACAACGAGTCTATCGTAGCTCGATATAAATGGCCAACGCGCTCGACCCCGGGTTCGCCGCGGTCACCCACGCCAGAAGGTCGTTAGACGGGCCCGAGATCGTGCAGCAGGACGGTGCAGGATCGTTCGTCGATCGACACCTCCACCTCGTGGACGTCGCCTTCAGCGGCGCCTTCGAGGACGGCGGCACAGGTGTCGGCCACCGATTGCCGCATGTCGTCAGTGACGGAGTCCTCGCCTCCCAGGAGCCTGAGGGTGTACGCCATCACTTCGCTGACGACCCCCAAGTTGGCCGAATCGTATGGCAGACACAGGGTCACACCGACGTGCAACGGGGTTTCGACAGCATGCATCCGGGGTTCTTCAATCAGTCGAGGTCCGCCCGGCCACCGACGACGTGCCGACCCCGCTCCGCCCTGAGCGTCCGCCACCGGTGCCAGAAGGCCGCGGCCACGACCACCACCACGAGCACCACGGCGATGTAGCCGACGTAGCTGAACGCGGTGACCACGTGGTGCCAGGAGGAGCCCAGGCTGTACCCGAGGCTGGCCAAGGCGGTGCACCACACCGCACAGCCGATGACCGAGAAGACGGCGAACTTCCCAACGGCCATGTCGGCCAGGCCGGCGGCGAGCGAGACGAATGACCGGACCAGAGGGATCAGCCGACCGACCAGGGCGAAGATCTCGCCACGGCCGTCCAACCACGCCTCGGCCCGGTCGAGGTCCCGGTGGGTGAGGAGCAGGTACTTGCCGAAGCGATCGAGAAGGGGGCGCCCGCCGAACCGGCCGATCGAGTACCCGACCGCCGAGCCCGCCAGTTCGCCCAGGGTGGCGACGACGATCACCAGGAACAGGTTCAGGTGGTCGTGGCCGGCGGTGGTCAGCTGCCCGCTCGCCAACGCGCCGGCGTAGGCAATGGCCACCTCGGAGCCCACCGGGATGCACATGGACGACAAGAAGGTGGCACCGAAGAGGGCCAGGTAGCCCCAGGTGGCGAGGAAGTGCTCCATGGTTGCTCCTAGTCCCGATCGCTGAAGGTGGTCACGTTAGAAACGGTACGGATCGCCGGACCGGGGTACGACCCCCGAGGGGATGATCCGGGGCACCTCGGGGTCATCCCTGAGTCGCACTGGTGCTGGTCACGGCCAGGGCACCAGCTTGCGAACCTGACCGGACCGGGCCGGGGCTGCCCGGTACCGAAGCCGTCGGTTCCAGGCGGATCGTGGCCGCCACCCTCCACCCGCCACCAGGCGTGGGCCCGGCCAGCACACTGCCCCGGTGGAGGGCCGCCCGCTCGCGCATGCCGGTGACGCCGTGCCCGCTGGTGGACGGCGCGGTGGTGGGGTCCGCCGCCGGGGCGGCGACCGCCGGGGCATGGGCCGCCGGGGCATGGGCCGGCGAGCTCGCGCCGCCCGGTGCCCCGTTGTCGACCACCTCGACCGACACTGTTGGGCGGTTGAACCGAAGGGTGACGGTGGCCCCCGTGGCCGATGCGTGCTTCATCACGTTGGTGAGCGACTCTTGGACGATCCGATACAGGGTCAGCTCGGCCGCTGCTCCCATCGGGAACGCCTCGCCCTCGATCACCGACCGGACGTCGAGGCCGGTGGCCCGGACGCCCTCGACCAGTTCGTCGATCTGGTCGAGGCCGGGTTGGGGGACCAGGTCGATGACGTCGGGGCCCGTCCGCAAGACCCGGACCATCGTGCGCATGTCGCCCAGCGCCTGGCGTCCGACCTCGGAAGCCTGGTGCAGGGTCTGGTCCGCCCGAGCCGGGTCCGATCGATTGACCCGGGCGGCGGCGTCGACCAGGGTGACCAGGACGGACAGGCTGTGGGCCACGATGTCGTGCATCTCGCGGGCGATCCGGGTCCGTTCTTCGCCGGCGGCGATCGACGCCTGCTGGTCCCGCTCGATCTCCAGCCGGCGAGCCCGTTCGGTGAGCCAACCGACGTACTGACTGGCCAACCGGCTGGTGAGGCCGGCGCACAAGGCGGCGACCACCGCCACGGTGAGGAACAGCACCGACCTCGGCACGGTGTCGGCGGGGTGCCATCGCCACCCGGCGAGGACCGCCCCGATCTCGGCGGTGACCGTGGCGGCGACAACCCGGAGCTTCGGTTCGCGGGTGGCGACCGTGTACAGGGCGACCAGCACTGCGCCGTTGGCGATCAGCGGAGGCCCGATGATCCAGCCGACCAGGGCGAGCACGGCGACGACCAGGAACACGATCGTCGGGTGCACCCGGCGCCACACCAACGGGGCGATCAACAGGGCTTGACCCACCGCGCTCCGGACCCCGAGGTACGGCGAGTCGATGAGCCAAACCGTCGACGCGATCAGGAGGACGGCGGCGACGACGCCATCGGTGAGCAGCTGGTGGCGGCGGGCCAGCCGGCTGAGGGTGCCGAAGATGCCGTGGTTCGGCTCGGCCGGTTCACGCCGGGGCATGGCGCCCCGGAAGGTCACGGCAGTGCCCGTGGAAACGTGTTGGCCGGCCGCGGTTGCGGCCTCCGGGCTCCCAGCCCGGCGGCCAACTCGGCGTAGTGCCGGCGGTAGGCCTTGGCGAGCGAGGAGTAGCTGGACGCGGCCACCCGGGCCCGCCCGGCCCCGATACTGGCCATACGCCGGGCCGGGTCGTCGAGCAGGGCGACGATGGCTCGGGCGAGATGCGTCGGGTCTCCCGGCGACACCAGCGTCGCCGCCTCACCGGCCACCATCCGGTGGGCGGGCAGGTCGGAGGCCACCACCGCCGTCCCCGCCGCCATCGCCTGCAGCAGGGCATCGCCGGACAGCTGGTTGACCAGGGCCGGTGTCACCAACAGGTCGGCCCGGGCGATCTCGGCGGCCACGCCACGCTCGTCGAGGCCGCGGAGCCATCGGACGTCGTCGACCTCGGCGGACATCCTTTGCAGGCCGGGGGGCACGGGGCCGTCCCCGACCAGGCGCACCTCCACCGGGCGACCGAGCATCCGAACCGCCTCGAGCAGGATGGTCAATCCGCTCCGAGCGTCGGGTCCACCGACGAAGCACAGCACGGGCCGCCGGTGGCCATCGTCCCATCCATCCGGCGCCGGCTCGAGTGTGGCCGGCCCGGCGACGCTTCCCAGCAGGTACGGCTGGGGGAGGTACCCGGTCACGCGGGCCAGGGTGTCCGCGGCCGCCTGCGACACGGCAACGATCCGGTCGATCCGGGGGATGAGCGAGCGAAGGACGGGACCGAGCGACCGGTACCCCGCCCCGGCGTTCGTGCGGTGGAACGTGCCCAGGACCGGGGCGACGCCGGCGAGCACCGACGCCATTGCCGGGCCGGGGGCGAAGGGCTCGTGCACGTGGACCACGTCGGGACGAAAGGCCTGGAGGGCCCCTTGGGTACGCCACGCCGCCTGGGGCATCGACGTGAACCGGGCTCGTCGCCCCTTGGCCGGAACCCGAACGCCGCCGCTCGGCACGAACCGCCCTTGCCACCCCGCCCGGTCTTCCTGGCGGCCCGGGGCGATCAACAGCACCTCGTCGCCGACGGTGGTCAGGCGCTCGGCCAGGCCCAGCACCTCCTGGGCCACCGGACCTGGTGTCGTCAGTGGGTGGGGAGACACCATGGCGATCCGCCACTGCCGTTCGGCGAGGGCGGGATGCTGGGAACGGTCGGACCGGTCCAACAACAAGGTCATACCGAAACGATAAGGAAGGCCCCCTCACGGCATCGACGGCCCTGAGGATGATCCTCGGGTGGCTACGTCATCCTGAAGTCGCACTGTCTGAAGGCGCACTGGGGCGACGGCCGGCCTCCGGAGGCGGGAGCAGTCGGTCGACCAGCGCCGGGGCCTCCGCCGGGGAGAACGGGGACGCCGTCATGAGGCGCCGATAGAACAGCACGCCCAGCAGGGCGACCGCCGCCTCCTCGGGATCGACGCTCCGGTCGAACGCACCGGTGGCCACGCCGGTCGCCACGGCGGTCGCCAGTTCACCCCGGCGCACCGCCGAGTAGCGGTGATGGAACGCCGACAGTCGCCGGTCGCGTTCGGCCCCCTCGATGAGCGCCGGGATGCACCGGGAGAACGGTGAGTCGGCGACAACCTCGGCGACGTGGGCGAGGAGCCGGGTCACCTGCTCGCGGGGCGTCGCGCTCCCGAGATCGGGGACCATCTCGTGGTGGGCGTGCTCGAAGGTGTCGGCGATCAGGTCGACCTTGTCGGCCCAGTGGCGGTAGATGGTGGACTTCCCTACGCCGGCTCGGCGGGCGACCCCCTCGATCGTCAGGGCCCCGTAGCCGACGTCGGCCAACTCAGCGACCACCGCGTGGCGCACCACCTCTCGAGTGCGTCCGACCCGGGGGTCCTCGGTCGTAGGCGGTCGCTCGGGCATGGTGAGCACCTTCTCGGGCATGGTGGGCACCTTCTCGGGCATGGTGAGCAGCAACTTGCGATACGCACCCGTATCGCTATAGAACGGTAACGTCTCATAACCTACCAGGAGGCACTTATGGCTTCGGTGAGCGTCCGGTACATCGTCCTCGACGTCGACGAGGCGATCGCCTTCTACACCACCCGCCTCGGGTTCACCGAGGTGATGCACCCGGCACCGGCGTTCGCCATGTTGTGCCGGGGCGATCTGCGACTCGTCCTGTCGGCACCGGGCGCCGGCCCCGGCGGTGGGCAGGCCATGCCCGACGGCACGCTTCCGGCGCCCGGGGGGTGGAACCGCTTCGCCCTCGAGGTGGACGACCTCGAGGGATTCGTCGCCCCCCTCCGTGAGGCCGGCATCACCTTCCGCGGTGACCTCGTGAACGGCGTCGGTGGGAAGCAGGTCATCGTGGAGGATCCCTCGGGCAACCCGGTCGAGCTCTTCCAGCCGACGATCGCCGAGGCCCGCCTCGCCAACACGCCCTGAGCGGTGACCCAGCTCCGGTGGACCCAGCTCCGGTGGACCCAGCGCCCTAGAACGTTTGCTCCATAGAACGTTGCTCAGTAGCACGTGGCTACGTTTGACGTAACTACGTCAGACGTAGTATCGTCCCGCCATGGCCCTTCGGCGGACGAACGACCCTGCCCTCCTGATCCTCACCAGCCTCGCCGGTGGTCCGAAGCACGGCCACGCGCTGGCCAAGGACATCGAGACATTCGCCGGGGTGGCCCTCGGTCCCGGGACCCTCTACGGAGCGATCACCCGGCTGGAGGAACAGGGGCTCATCGAACCGCTGGACGACGACAGCCGGCGGCGTCCGTACCGGCTCACCGCCTCCGGGTCGGCCTTCCTGGCCGGTGCGGTGGCGGACCTGCGCCGGATCGTCGACGCCGGTTCAGCCCGGCTGAACGTTGGCCTGGCATGACCCGCCGTCCGGCCGACCGCCTGCTCCTCTGGTATCCCTCGGGGTGGCGGGATCGCTACGGCGACGAGCTGCGGAGCCTGATGGAGGACATGGAGCCGTTGTCGCCGCGGTCCCGGTTCGACATCGTGATCGGCGGCCTACGGGAACGGGTACACCAGGTCCGCCGTTCTCGCCCGCCGGCCGAGCGGGCCCGGACCGGCCTCCTGCTGGTCTTGATCGCCTGGGCGCTGGTGCTGGTGGCCGGTCCGAGCTTGGCCAACCTGGCCGACGGCTTCACCCGGGCCCTCCCACCGCACACCGGTTCGGCGTCGGTCGCCGCCTATGCCGTCGTCGTGGCGTTCGGCGTCGTCGGGGGATTGGCTGTCCTCGGCGGCCTCGCCGCGGCCGGGCCGAGCCTCGTTCGCCTGCTCCGGGCCGGCGGCTGGGCGGCGATCCGTCGCCCCGTCCGGCGAGCCCTGGTGGCGACGGTGGTCGGAGCGGCGGCCTTCACCGGGCTGGTCGTCGTGACCCACACCTCCGGGCCGGTCCAAGCCAGCACCTGGTCGTTGGCGACGTTCTGCGTCGTGGCCGCACTGTGGGTGGCGGTCGTCGCCTGTTGGACGGCGGCTGCCGGGGCGGCTTGGCGGCGAATGGACCTCTCACCGCAGCTTCTGCGAGCCGAGTCCGTCTTCGCCCTCGTCGCCGCTGGCTCCATCGTGGTCATGGCCGTCGCGGCTGCCGTGTGGTGGGCGGTGATGGCCCAGGAGGCGCCGTGGTTCCTCCAGCTCTCGCCGGTGCACCCGGGAGGATCGGTCGTCAACTCCCAGGCCCTGGCCACCGAGGTACTGCTGGTGCTCGGCGCGGTGGTGGGGGTCGGGGGAGCGGGGCGGGCCTGGCGGCAGGCCCGGCTTTAGGGGTGGTGCCGACGGGCCATGGTTACTGGCGATCCAGTTACTGGCTGTCTTCGGGGTACCAGCGCAGTTCCACCCGGTTGCCGTCGGGATCGCGGACATAGATGGACTGTGCCTGCCCTCTGGCCCCGAAACGACTGACCGGACCCTCGAGGACGGTGAAGTCCCCGGAGTCGATGATCGCCTGCCAGTCGACGGGATCGACCACGAGGCAGAAGTGGTCCATGTTCATCTCCCCGCTGGGCCCCATGTTCGTCTCCCCGCTGGGGTCGGGGTTCGCCTCCCCACGGGGCAGGGCCACGAGGTCGATGATGGCGGCGGGGCTGGCTCGGACCGACGGGAACGGCACCTTCCCGGCCCGCCAGTCCTCGACCCGGACGGGTTCCATGTCGAGGACCCCGCAGTAGAAGGCCAGCGATCGCTCGACGTCGGCCACGTTCAGCACCAGGTGGTCGAGATCCCTGATCCGCATACCGCCCTCCGTTCGATCGGCTGTGATCCGTCGAGGCCAGTATGACCAGCGCATCCCCCGGGCGCTGGCCGAGGTGGGCGAAGCTGTCAGTGCACCAACGTCAGTGCACCAACCGCAAGCCGCACCAACCACAAGCTGATGGGACCCGCACCATGCCGTACACGGTGGATTTCGACAACGTCTCGACGATCGGCCTCGAGTCGTCCCCGGTCGCCGACGCCCTCGCCGGCCTGCGAGCCCACGAGGCGCGGTACTTCAAGAACAAGTACGACCACGTCTTCGTGGTGGAGGCGGCGCGCGACGCCAAGGCGACCGTCGACTGGGTCCATCGCATCCTGAAGGAAGAGCGTGACATCGTCATCGGCTCTCGACCCCTCGAGGCGACCGGGTTCGAGGTCGAGGGCATCCGCATCGCCTACGTCTTCTACGAGAGCGGCCTGTCGATCAACGTCATGTACACCATCGACGGTCCGGCGAAGCGGGCCGTGGGGTTCAAGCTCTCGGAAGGGATGGACGTCCCCGAGGAGCTGGCGTCGCAATTCAAGTTCGCCAGGCAGAAGTCCAAGCTCGCCGGAACGATCCGCGGTTCCTATTTCAACATCAAGAACGAGTACTGACCCCGGGGATCTACCGACCGACCGAGGACGTCCAGGTGAGCATCGTGCCGCCCCCGGACCGCTCGACCACCACCGCGCCGCCATTCTCCCGGCCAACCGCCTTCTCTTCGATGGTGGCCAGCCCGTGCCCGTTCGTGGCCGGCTCGTGGCCGTTCGTCAGCGTCCCGTGCCCGTTCGTCGCCGGCGCGAGCGGCGGCCAGGTCCCTTCGTCGATGACGCAGACAGTGGCGTCGGCCAACTGCACCCGCATCCGCACCTGTGTGACGTCGGCCCGACAGGCGTTGGCGAGAACCTCTCGCACGACCACCAGGGCGGTCTCCGACAGCTCGGGCTCGATGGACCCACCGAATGGACTGTCGAAGACCACCGGGATCTCGAAGCCGGTAGCCCTGGTCACCTCGCGGGCGACCTCGAGGATCTGGGCGCGCAACCCCCGACCGGTCATCGCCGTCTCCAAGTCGAAGACGGAATAGCGGACGTCGTCGATGGTCCGGTCGAGGTCGGTGATGGCCCGTCCCACCCGGGCCGTCACCTCCGGGGCCATCGGGCGTCCGGCCAGGCCCTGGAGGGACAGCCCTACGGCGAAGAGGCGCTGGATGATGCAGTCCTGAAGGGCATGGGCGATGCGGTCCCGGTCCGCGTACAGGGCGGCCTTCTGGACGTGCTGGTGCAGCCGAGCGGTCTGGATGGCCACCCCGGCGGCCTCGGCCAGGGCGGTGACCAGTCCCTCGTCGTCCTCGGTGAACTCCGACCAGCCGGCCTTCTCGGTGAGATACAGGTTGCCGAAGGCCTCCTCAGGTGATCCGACCGGGATGCCGAGAAACGAGGTCATGGGTGCCGATCTGAGCGGAGACCCGACGCTGTCGGGCTGGCCGGCACGGCGAGGCATGCGGGGAGGCAGCGGTTCAGAGATCAGTGGTCCCGGCTCGTCGCGATCGTTCGAAGCGCCCATCTCGCGCCGGTTGGCCTCGTCGATGCCGACCGTCACGAACTCCGACAGGCTGGTGCCGTCGGCCTCGGCGATGCTGACCGCCCCGTAGGTCGCCCCCGTCATGGCGCAGGCTTCCTCCACAAAATGACGCAGCAACGACGGCAAACTTACGTCAGCTTCCAGGATCAGAACCGCTTCGAGGAGCCGTCTCAGGGTCGCCGGATCATCGATGCCATTAACCGACACCTAAATAACTATACCTCTCGCCAGTAATTTGCCCAGAGGGAAAGTGTATTCTCACCACTTCAGGAACCAAACACCCCGGCGGCGCCTTGACGGCGTGAGGTCCCTGTTGCCTACTGTGGCTCGAAGGGCCCGTTGTGGGAAGAGTGGGACCAGGTCGCCGTCGACGGTCTTTCGGTCGAGGTGCAGCGATGGCATAGTTTTATTGTTACAATTATCCATTGAACCGCCGGGAGGCCGTCCCGACCCGCGGTATCAGCCGGGAAGAGGCACCCGCCACAGGAGGCGAGTACCTCCGGCGTCGGGATGGTCGACCACCAACTCGCCGTCCAGCTTCTGCGCCCGGCGGCGCAGGTTGGCCACCCCCATCCGACCGCCGGCCGTGGCCTGGTCGGCATGTTGTCCGATGCCGTTGTCGACGACTTCCAGGGTGCACCAACCCGAACCGACGTGCAGCCCGACCGTGGCCTCGGTCGCTTGGGCGTGTCGCCCGATGTTGGTGAGCGCCTCCCGCAAAGCGGCCAGCAGGTGCTCGGCCATCCGCTCTGTCACCGTCGTATCGAGTGGCCCGTCGAGCGTGACCCGAAACTCGAAGCCCACCACGGCGTTGAGCTCGCTGATCAGTGCCAGCACGCCCGCCCGAACGCCACCGCCGCCGTCGAGGGCCAGTTCGAAGATCATCGAGCGGATCTGACGGATGGTGTCGTCGATGTCGCCGACCGCCTGGGTCAATCCGGACCCGACGGCCGTGGGTCCGGCCAAGGTGACCAGACCCTGCAACGACAGGCCCACGGCGAACAGTCGCTGGATCACGGCATCGTGTAGGTCTCGAGCAATCCGGTCCCGGTCGTCGAGCACCGCCAGCTGCTGCACGCGCTCGTGGAGCCGGGCGTTCTCGATAGCGACGCCGGCGGCCGTCGCCAGGGCGACGACCAGATCCTCGTCGTCTTGGGTGAACTCCGACCAACCCATCTTGTCGGTGAGGTACAGGTTGCCGTAGACCTCGTCCCGCACCTTCACCGGCACACCGAGGAACGAGGTCATCGGCGGGTGGCCCGCCGGCAGCCCATAACTGTCAGGGTGGGCCTGGATGTCGGCCAGGCGGAGCGGTTGGGGGTCTGTGATCAGCAGCCCGAGCACCCCACGGCCGGTTGGGCGGTGCCCGATGCGGGCCTCCTCGTCGGGGGTGAGGCCTACGCTGATGAACTCGGAAAGGGCAGTGTGGTCGTCGTTGAGGACGCCCATCGCGCCGTAGCGAGCGCCGACCATGGCCCGCGCTTCCCCCACGAGGTGCTCGAGCAATAGCGGGAGGGCAAGGTCGCCCTCGATGAGGAGCATGGCGGCCATCAGCCGACGAAGCTTCACCGGATCGTCGATCCCCCGGGACGACACCACCCCATGTATACCGTCCCGGCGCGCCGTCCTCCACGGCGATCAAAGGTGCAGTCGTTGCAGGCTTGAGCACCGCCATGCCGAAGAAACCCGAGGTTCCGGGCTACGGCCGGCGCGAAGATACAGGGGGTGCCGATCCGGATCTTCCTGCTTGACGACCACGAGGTCGTCCGGGCTGGGTTACGAGCCATGCTGGAGGTCGAGGACGATTTCGAGGTGGCCGGTGAAGCCGGAACCGCCGAAGAAGCCCTGGCCCGTATCCCGGCCGTCCGACCCCACCTGGCTGTGCTGGACGTACGGGTGCCCGATGAGAGTGGGATCGAAGTGTGCCGCGAAGTACGGTCCCGGCACCCGGAGATCGCCTGCGTCATGCTCACGTCGTACGCCGACGACGAAGCCCTGTCGGCCGCCGTCATGGCGGGGGCGGCGGGGTACGTACTGAAGCAGGTCGGTGGATCCGATCTCGTCGGCAAGCTCCGCCGGGCGGCCGCCGGGCAGTCGCTCCTCGATCCGGCCCTCGCTCGGCGAGCGCTCAAGCGCATGACCGCCGGTCCGGCCGACGACCCCCACCTCGCCAACCTGACCCAACAGGAGCGTCGCATCCTCGGGTACATCGCCGAGGGGATGACCAACCGGCAGATCGGCGAGGCCATGTTCCTGGCTGAGAAGACGGTCAAGAACTACGTCTCCAACCTGCTGGCCAAGATGGGCATGGACCGCCGAACGCAGGCCGCCACCTACGCCGCTCGGCTGAGGGAGCGGGCCGAACGGGAGGCCGGCCGGAACGCCAGCGGCACGTGAACTAGGCGGGTTGTGACCATCCGGATACCCTGCCGGGAGATCGCTTTACCGGCCAGGGTCGAAAGTCCTTCTGCGCTCGTCCGTCACCCCCGTCCCCCGGACCCGGGCCTCGATCGGGGTGGACGGGTGGCCGAGCCCGGGCGCCGCAAGGGACCTTCGACCCTAGGAAGCGGACGGGCTTCCTCGTAGCATCCACACCGGTGACTACCGTTCCCCAGAGATTCGATGCGACGCCGTGGATGGACGAACCAGCTGAAGCGTGGCGGTCCGAAGTGGCCCTCGAGATGTGGGTGGACGCGCAAGGTCATCATCCCGTCGTCTACCTGGCCGGCACGCTGACAGACGGAACTGGGGCGGACGTCGCCGCGGTCGTCCGGGGGCTGGTCGTGGACGGCCACTGCCAAGTCGTCGTCGACGTGGGCAGCCTGACGCTGGAGATCGGATGGTTCGCCATCCTGTGCGGCATCCAAGACGAAGCCAGGCGCGCCGGCGGCTCGGTGGCGTGGTCGTTCGCTTCCAACCCCGCCGCCGGCTTCACCCTCAGCGGTCTCCGGTTCTGGGACCTCCCCGGGGAGACAGCGCCCGGTTCCTAGCGGCGTCTGCCCCGCGCCCGGATCCTAGCGGCGTCTGGACGATTGCCCGATCCGATGCCGCGCCTTGGACGGGGAGGTCCGGAGCTCCTGGAGTTGACGGTATGTCGTCTCCTGCTCCCGGCCGGCTCTCGCGACCAGCCACGGCCGGGCAGGTTTGGTGCCCTGGCCTTTGCGGAGGGCGTGGCGAATCTCCACGATCTCGGCGGCGCGTCGAAGGGAAGGGTCGAAGACCACCGGGGTGGAGACCGGCGGCAGCAGGTACAGGGGAGTCGTCCCGCGCCGGTCTCGGTGCCCATTGCGACGTCCGAACATTCGCCCACCTCCCCATAGCCCGGCTTTGGCTGTCGCCTCGTCCGTTTTGGCAGTGTTGCCCCCGGGGGACGACCAGGTAAGGGTCGAAAGTCCCATCCCCGGTCCGCTCGCCGGCGGCCCGGGTCTTCGGGACCTTCGACCCTTTCTCGAAAGGTCCTCTCGGATGACCATGGGAGTCGAGGGCTCGGCCGCTGGTGGCGAGCCCGCGAGATGGGCCGCCGACGAGGAGGGCCTGCCATGAGCGTCGAGGCCGGGGTGACGACCAAGAGAGGTACCGATGCGTCCACCGCCGATGAGGTGGCCGCCGTTGACACAGCCCTCGGTATGGACGAATGGAGCGGCTGGCTGACCTTCGCCGGCTTGGTGATGATCATCGCCGGCTCGATGCGGGTCTTCGATGCCATCTGGGCGTTCTCCTCCGGCACGGCTCCGGAGAGGCTCGACCACGCCCTACTGGGCGACAGCCTGTCGACGTATGCCTGGCTGTGGCTGATCATCGGGATCGTGCTGTTCGTCAGCGGTTGTGCCGTCATGATCCGCTCGCAGATCGCCCGGTGGATCGGGGTGGGTGCCAGCGTCGTCGGTGCGGTGAGCGCTATCTGGTGGATGCCGTACTACCCCGCGTGGTCGTTCGTCTACGTGGCTCTCGGCATCCTCGTCGTCTACGCGTTGGTGGCCCACGGCCAACCCGGCTCTACGTTCGGCTACTGATGGCGGTCGCCACGGCGCCGACGGCCGGGATGGCCGGCAGCAACGCCGGCGAACGGGACCGGGCGGCTGCCGGTAGGGCCGTCCGGCGGATGGTGAACCGGGCGAGCCTGGGGGCCTGGGCGGCGAACCGGCGACGGGTGGATGCGATCCAGACGCTCGTGGACCAGGAGCGCACCAGGGTGGACGACCTGGTGCCGATCCGCCACGGGCGCATGGCCGTCTCGCCCTTTGCCTTCTACCGCGGGGCGGCGGCGGTGATGGCTGCCGATCTGGCCCACGAGCCGCGCACCGGGCTCGGGGTGCAGCTGTGCGGTGACGCGCATCTTATGAACTTCGGCGGCTTCGCCTCCCCGGACCGAAGCCTGGTTTTCGACGTCAACGACTTCGACGAGACGTTGCCCGGACCGTTCGAATGGGACGTGAAGCGGCTCGCCGCCAGCCTGGAAGTCGCGGCGCGGGAACGGGGATTCGCCCAGACGAGCCGCCGGGCCATCGTGAGGGCGGGTGCCCGGGCGTACCGGGAGGGCATCCGCGGGTTCGCCTCGATGCGGGTCCTCGACGTCTGGTATTCGAGGCTGGACCTCGCCGCGGTCGAACGGAGTTGGGGAGCGCAAGCGCGACGGGATGCCCTCCACCGGCTGCAACGCCTGGCCGGGCGGGCCGAGAGCCACAACCACCTCAAGGCGTTCGCCCGGCTGGTGGCCGTCGACGGCGACCGCCTGCGGTTCGTGAGCGACCCGCCGCTCCTGGTGCCCATCGGGGAGGTGTTCTCGGAGCTGGACGCCAAACGCATCTGGGATACCGTCGCCGCCGCCCTCGACAGCTACCGAGAGTCGTTGCCGAGGGACCTGCGCCACCTGGCCGACCGGTTCGAGCTGGTCGACGTGGCCCGGAAGGTGGTCGGTGTCGGCAGCGTGGGGACCCGGTGCTGGGTCGCCCTCCTGACCGGTCAGAACGAGGCGGATCCCCTCTTCTTACAGGTCAAGGAGGCCGAGGCGTCGGTGCTCGAGCCATTCCTCGGCAAGAGCCGGTACGCCAACCACGGACAGCGGGTGGTCCAGGGGCAGCGCTACATGCAGGCGACCAGCGACATCATGCTGGGGTGGTGCAAGGCGCAGGGCGCCGACGACGGCCTGCGCGACTTCTATGTCCGCCAGCTGTGGGACTGGAAGGTCTCCGGGAACATCGAGACCATGACCCCGGGCACCATGCGGGTCTATGCCCAGATCTGCGGGTGGATCCTGGCCCGTGGGCACGCCCGTTCGGGCGATGCCACCGCCATCGCCGCCTACCTGGGGTCCAGCGACACGTTCGACCGGGCGATGGTCCGGTTCGCCGAGGCCTACGCCGACCAGAACGAGGACGACCACCGGGCGCTGGTCGAGGCGATCCGGACCGGCCGGATAGCGGCCACGGCGAACGTCTGACGCCCCCGTGGCCGCACGCCACCCCCGTGCCGTAAGGACTTTCGACCCTGGCCGCAGGTGAGGTGCCCAAATACCATCGCCGTAGCGGGATCGGAACGGAGGCTCGATGATCGCCTACACGTATCCGCTGTTGAACATCTTCTGGTCGCTGTTCATCTTCTTCGGCTTCGTGCTCTGGATCTGGGTCCTCGTCACGATCTTCATGGACCTCTTCCGTAGTCGTGACCTCGGGGGCGTGGCCAAGACGCTGTGGTTCCTGTTGGTGCTGCTGGTCCCGCTCTTCGGTGCCCTCATCTACCTTCTCGTGCGGGGACGGTCGATGCACGAACGGGCCGTCGCCGCCGCCGAGGCGCAGGAGACGGCCCTCCGCCAGTACGTGCAGGACGTGGCGAAGTCCGGCAATGGGACCTCCACGGCGGACGAGCTGTCCAAGCTGGCCTCGTTGCGCGACCAGGGGGCGATCACCCAGCAGGAGTTCGAGGACCAGAAGGCGAAGGTCCTCGGCGGCAAACCGGTGGCGGCCTGAGCCCACCCCTTCGGGATGGCCCATTTCCGAGAGAACGCGGGCCGACGGACAACGGGAGGCACACGATGAGCACCGACCAACTGGACGAAGTGGGATCGATCGACTTCGTCGTGGTGGAGTTCCCCCGAGGGGCGACCCACTTCTCCGGTGAGATCGCCGCGGCGCTGGACGACCTGGTCGAGCTCGGTCTCGTCCGGGTGCTCGACCTCGTCCTGGTCCGCAAGGACGCCGACGGTGGGGTCGTGGCCGTCGAAGTGGCCGACCTACCCGACGAGGAGGCCGGTCCGCTGAGGAAGTTCGAGGCCGACGTCGCCGTCCTGCTGAGCGAAGAGGACGTGGTCGCCCTGGCCGAAGTGCTGGAGCCGGAGACCGTCGCCGGGGTCGTGGTTTGGGAGAATCGCTGGTCGGTACCGTTCGCCTCCGCCGTCGCCCGGGCCGGGGGCCAGCTGGTGGCGAGTGGGCGGATCCCGCTCCCCGAGATCGCCGCCGCGTTGGAAGCCGCCGGGCTGGACGACGAGCAGGCGGACGGGGCGATCGTGGGGCAGAGGGCCCAGGGAGGGGGGCGGTGAGATGCCACTGAGGCGAGGGCGGCTCGGCCGTCAGGGGGTCATCGGGGCACCAGTGGCCCGGACGGCGGCCACCGTGGGCACGGCGGCCGTGGTGGCCCACGGCATCGGCCGCCGCCAGGGACGGGGCCACGACCGGCGCCAGTGGCGGAACCTGCGGCGAGCGTCCTGACCGGCGGCGCGATCATGGACCCCCGGACCAGAGACCACCCGGTCGGCGGCCAGTACCCCGCCATCAGCGACCACGGGCTCATCGGCGACCTGCAGAGCGCGGCGCTGGTGTCGACCGATGCCACCATCGACTGGTTCTGTGCGCCCCGGTTCGACTCGCCGAGCCTGTTCGCCTCGTTGCTGGACCGGCAGGCGGGTGGCTACTTCCAGATCGCTCCGACGGCCCACGTGTTGCGGTCCCAGCAGTTCTACTTCCCTGGATCGGCTTGCCTCGTCACCCGGTTCATCACCGAGCGGGGGGTCGCCGAGGTGGTCGACTTCATGCCGGTCGAACGCCCGAGGGTCGTGTCGGCGAACCGTCGGATCGTCCGGGCGGCGCGGTGCGTACGCGGGCGGGTCCCTTTCGCCCTGCAGTGCGAACCCCGGTTCGACTACGGACGGCAACGTCATTGGGCTTCCATCTCCGGCGAGGGGGCGATGTTCGAAGCGCCCGGACAGCTCATGGCCCTCCACGGGACGGGTGACGGCGACGTCACCGCCGGCGGGGGCATTCGGCTCGGCTTCACGCTGGACGCCGGCGAGGCACGGGCCTTCGTCCTCGAGACGACACCGACGGGGAACCCCCGGGCGGTCTCGGCGTCGGAGGGTATCCGACTGTTCGAGGACACCGTTCGTTTCTGGAGGACGTGGCTGGACGGGTCCACGTACCGAGGCCGGTGGCGCGAGACCGTGTCGCGGTCGGCCATGGCCCTGAAGCTCCTGACGTACGCGCCGACCGGTGCGCTGGTGGCGGCCCCCACGGCGGCGCTGCCCGAGCAGTTGGGCGGGCCCCGAAACTGGGACTACCGCTACACCTGGGTTCGCGACGCCTCGTTCTCGGTCGACGCCCTGGCTCGGGTGGGGTACGTCGACGAAGCTCGCGACTTCTTGACGTGGCTCGGCGACCGGGTCAGTGAGCAGGTGGGCGGGGCGTCCGGGCCGCTCAAGATCATGTACCGGGTCGACGGCTCGAGCGACCTCAAAGAGGAGCTGCTGGAGCACTTCGAGGGCTACATGGGGTCGAGTCCGGTGCGCATCGGCAACGGGGCGGCCGACCAGCTCCAGCTGGACATCTACGGCGAAGCCGTGGACGCCCTCGCCCGAGCCGACGACCTCGACCCCATGGGCCACGACGGTTGGCGCAAGCTCCTGTCGATCCTGGACTGGCTGACGGAGAACTGGGACCAACCCGACGAAGGGGTGTGGGAGACCCGTGGGGGGCGCCGCCCGTTCACCTACGGGCGGGTCATGTCCTGGGTCGCCATGGACCGAGCGATCCGCATGGCCGAACGCCGGGGCCGGCCGGGACCGATCGGCCAGTGGATGCGCGCCCGGGACGCCATCTACGATCAGATCATGACGACATGCTGGGACGCCGGGCTCCGGGCGTTCACCCAGCAGCCGGCCACCGACGTCCTCGACGCCGCCAACCTGCTCATGCCCGTCGTCGGGCTGGTGGCCCCCAAGGACCCGAGGTGGCTGTCGACGCTGGACGCCATCGGCCGGGAGCTCGTCACCGACAGCCTCGTCTTCCGCTACAACCCCTCGGCCTCTCCCGACGGCCTCCCGGGCAGTGAGGGGACGTTCTCGTTGTGCTCGTTCTTCTACGTCTACTCCCTGACGGCCGCCGGCCGCCTCGAGGAGGCCCGCTTCGCCTTCGAGAAGATGTCGACCTATGCCAACCACGTCGGCCTGTACTCCGAGGAGATCGACCCCAACGGGGTGCCGCTCGGTAACTTCCCCCAGGCGTTCACCCACCTGGCGCTGATCCAGGCGGCCACGGCCCTCGACGCCGCCCTCGACCACGCCGGCCACGGCCTGGCCGACTCCCTGGCCCGGCTGGGGATGCCGACCGCTTCCTCTGTTCCCCCACCCGTGCCCGCGGCATCGGCCACCGGGTGAGCGGGAGCACGACAGTCCCGGGCGGAACGTCTCGGCCCATGACGGGGGCGTCGACGGGGTCGGCCGCGCCGGTGGCCGCGGCGATCGTGGTGCCGCTGGCCCTCTGCCAGTTCATCGCCAGCTACGCCGCCTCCAACATGAACGTGGCCATCAGCGCCATCGCCGGGGATCTTCACACCAACGTGAGCGGGGTCCAGACGTCGATCACCCTCTTCACCCTGGTGATGGCGGCGCTGATGATCCCGGGCAGCAAGTTGACCGACCTGTGGGGAAGAAAGCGGTGCTTCCTCCTCGGACTGGTCGTCTACGGGGCCGGTGCCCTGATCGCCGCCTTGTCGACCGGCCTGCCGGTGCTGGTGGTGGGCTACTCCGTCTTCGAAGGGGTCGGCTCGGCGCTCATGATCCCACCCATCTACATCATCATCACCGTTGCCTTCACGGACACCGGGTCGCGCGCCCGGGCCTTCGGTCTGGTGAGCGCCGCCGCCGGGGTCGGCGCCGCCGCCGGACCACTCATCGGAGGACTGATCACCACCGCGATCAGCTGGCGGGCCTCCTTCATCCTCCAGGTGCTGGTGGTGGCCGCCATCGGGCTCATGGCTTCCCGGGCCACCATTCCGGAGCCGGCGGAGCGCCAGCACGGCTTCGACGTCGTCGGCACCGTGCTCTCAGCCGCCGGGCTCATCCTGCTCGTGTTGGGGTTCCTCCAGTCACGGACGTACGGGTGGTTCGCCTCGCGCCAGTCCTTCGCCGTCTTCGGCACGGTCGTCATCCAGAAGGGTGGGGTCTCACCGGTGTGGATCTTCATCGGCGCCGGCGTGCTCGTC